>ERZ1066135.996-NODE-996-length-11959-cov-6.674143_pt1 | contig 11959 bp, 8 predicted proteins | sample MGYA00382782_ERZ1066135 | MGnify/ENA primary metagenome ERZ1066135 (study PRJEB33369, sample SAMEA5778365) | biofilm metagenome | biome: Industrial cooling water; feature: Water cooling tower basin; material: Biofilm | place: United Arab Emirates | collected...
TCCTGGGGCTTTCGCGCGAGAATCTCGGGGCGCCGGCGCTCCAGCGCGGCGACGTGGCGCGCGCGGTCCAGTTGCTGCGCGAAGGCGTGGCGGCGATCGAGCGCGCGCTCGAGCTGGCGCCGGACAACGCCGAGTACCTCGCGGCGCTGCACACGCGCTGCATGCGGCTGATGATGACCCAGCTCGATGCAGGCGACTTGCGCGGCGCCGTCGATTCGGCGCAGCTCGCGCCGCGCATCGCACCGCGCGCCTGGCGCAGCCACACGAACGCCGCGGTCGTGCTCGGTCGCGTGCTCGCCAAGGCGCGCGAGAGCGCCGCACTCTCGGAAGAGGAGCGCGGGTGGTTCGTCGAGGAATGCCCCAAACGCGCGGTCGCGCTGATGCGCCTGGCGCTCGACGCCGGACTCCCGGGGACGCGCGACCTGCGCAAGCTCAAGGACCTCGCGCCGCTGCATGGAACTCGCGCGTTCGAGTCTTTCGCCGATGAGCTGCTCGGCCAGCCATCGACGGACGGCTGAGCGCGACCGTAACGTGAGCGCCCCCCGCCGCCACGGCCCCCACCCTTTCGACGCCAACTCATGACCACGTCCCACCCCGCGCCGGGCGCGATCAGCGCGCGCCTGTCCGTGATGATGTTCCTGCAGTTCTTCGTCTGGGGCGCGTGGTACGTGTCCATGACGGGCTGGATGAACGAAGTGGGGCTCGGCGGCGCGGACGGCCTGATCGGCTGGGCCTACACCGTCGGCCCGATCGCGGCCTGCATCTCGCCGTTCTTCCTCGGCATGGTCGCCGACCGCTACTTCGCGACGCAGCGCGTGCTCGCGCTCATGCACGTGATCGGCGGCGCGATCCTGCTCGGCGTGCCCGCGATCGCCACGAGCGCCGCGGCCGACGCGCCGAAGGTGTTCACGCACCCGTACATCCTCGCGCTCTTCGCGCACATGCTCTTCTACATGCCGACGGTCGGGCTCACGACGACGCTGAGCCTCGCCAACATGACGGCGCCCGAGAAGCAGTTCCCCATCGTGCGCGTGTGGGGCACGATCGGTTGGATCGCCGCCGGCATCGTGGTGAGCAACCTGCCGGGCGGCGCCAAGAGCCCGGGACAGTTCTGGCTCGCCGGCGGCGCGTCGATCCTGCTCGCGCTGTACTCGCTGTCGCTGCCGCACACGCCGCCTCCGGGAAAAGGCAAGGAAGTGTCGGTGCGTGAGCTGCTCGGCCTGGATTCGCTCGCGCTCATGAAGTCCGCGCCCTACGCGGTGTTCATCGTGTGCTCGTTCCTGATCTGCATCCCGCTCGCCGGCTACTACAACCAGGCGCGCGGTTTCGTCGAGGCGATCGGCGACACGAACTCGACCTTCACGATGACCTACGGACAGATGTCGGAGATCGCGTTCATGGTCGCCATGCCGTGGTTCTTCCGCGCGCTCGGCGTCAAGTGGATGCTCGCCGTCGGCATGTTCGCCTGGGTGCTGCGCTACGGCCTGTTCAGCTTCGCCGCCGACGGCAATGTGATGTGGATGGCGCTGGTCGCGATCCTGCTCCACGGCATCTGCTACGACTTCTTCTTCGTCACGGGCTTCCTGTACGTCGACCGCGTCGCGCCGCGCGAGTTGCGCGGACAAGCTCAAGGCTTCTTGGTGCTCGTGACCCAGGGGCTCGGACTGGGAGCTGGCGCACAGGTCGTGGACGCGCTCGTCGCCCAGAACACCGACGCCGCGAAGGTGATGAACTGGCAGAGCTTCTGGAGCACGCTCGCGATCGCCGCGCTGGTCGTCCTAGTCGCCTTCGTCGTGCTGTTCCGCGAGCGCTCCAAACCGCAGACAGCCTGATCGGCGCCGCGCTTCCCGCGCGCTTGGCGGGAACTTGATGCACGCGGACCAAGCTGGGTCACAGGCCTCGAACCGGGGCCTGCGCACCCATGGCGGAATCACGGCGTCGACGCGTTCGTTTCCTGCACCCCATCGAACACGCGCTCCTGCGCGAGTGGCTCTCGCGCTTCGAGCTGCGCGCCAGCGAGGACGTCGAGCCGCCTCCCGCGGAGCGCGGCGTGGTCGACTGGCGCGCGGCGCTCGAGTTCGACGAAGACGAGTGGGACGAGGCGCGCCTGGGCGTGCGGCCCAAGTACTCCGCAGCGCTCGACGCGCGCCACGCGCTCGACAACGCCGTCGCGCGCCTGTGCCTGGAGGATGTGCGCGAGGAGCTGCCGAGCCTGATGTACTCGCGCCGAGCGGCGCCGGCGCGCCGCGGCGTGCTGCGCGCCGCGCCCATGCGCTCGCGCCACCTGCTGTCGATCGACTGGTGCGATCCCGCGACTCACGAGCACCACTTCATCGCCTACTACTCGACGTACTCGCCCTACTACGAGTGCCGCATCGTGAGCGCCTCGAGCTACCTCGTCGATCCCCAGCTCGGCTACCACGACGTGGCGCTGTTCGCGCACGGCCCCGAACTCGACCTGCTCGCCGGCGCGCGTGAAACCCTGATCGCCGAATGGCGTCGCTTCGCCCGGCGCGCCGCGCGCTTCGTCGACTTCGGCGTCGTCGACGGCCCGCTCGCCACGGCCTGGGCGGAACGCGCACGCTCGTAGCCGCGTCTGTAGAGCCTCAAGTTCCTCCGCGCGCGCGTCGCCGAGCTGGGAGCGGTGAGCACACAGACACCTCCCACTTGGTGCGAAGAAATCTATCCAACCCACACGCCGCCGCGCGAACTTCGCAGCGCGGTCCACGGCGCTGCGAGGGTCCACGCGCGGCGGCTCGACGACGGCCAACATCGAAGAAGGCTCCGCCGCGGTCTCCTTCTCAGTACAGCCACCAGTTGGCGAAGTTCGCCAGATCCCACCAGCCGCCGGTCCGGCTCTCGGACGGAAACAACTCCACGAACTGGTCGAGTTCGCCGTCGCGATCCTGGTCGATCAGCACGAGGGACGGCGGCGCGCCGACAGTCGACCCTGTCATGGTCCAAGGTGTGCCGATGCGAAACCGGTACGCATAGCCCAGTCCGATGCGATCGCCGAACTCGACCCAACGCTCGCAGTTGGTGGCAAGGGACGGAACCTGGCCCAACGTTGCGCTGGAGTTGCTCCCACTCGCGATGGTCGTGAATTGCCGAGTGGTGAGATCGAGCCGCAGCACATCAGAGGAGTCATGGAACTGGACCAGGACGGCCTGGGTTGGGCCTGCGCTGCGCTGGAGGCCGGCGAGGTTCCGCACGTAGCGCTGCGCCAACGGAGCCGTTTCGTACAGCCGCTCGCGCCTCGCGACCGCGGGCGTCGCGACGTGCACGTGCGTGCGACCGTCCGTCGCGTCCATGGCGGGCGTCGGCATGGGGGACGGCCAGGCCAATTCCCAGCGCTCGATGATCGCCGCGCCCTGCGTCGTCACACCTGCCACCAGAACGTAGGTGGAATCCACGACGCAACAGGCCGTCGGGTAGAAGCGGGTCGGCAATGTCTGCTGCGCGTGGTGGTTCGCGTAGGAACCGATCGAGTCCGTCTCGAAGTGGTACGGCAGAGTGAAGTCCGGCGGCGAGGTGGAATTGTTCAGCGCATTCGCGGTCCATTGGATCTCGAGTGCACTCTCGAACGCGCGGAACGTGACACCACCTCGCTGATATCCACCGCGTAGCGTTCGATCCGCGCAGCCACGCTGGAGTTCGTACGGCAACGTGGTCGGGTTGAACGTCGCCTGTGTGGGTGGGGTCGCAGCGAATACGGCGTGGAGCAGGAGGGTGCTGTACAACAACATGGGAATTGGCTCGCGGTCAGGGTTCTTGGTCAGGCTACTGGCAACGCAAAGACGCGGCGTAGGTGAAGTTCTCGCACGGCTCCGGTGGCGGGGGTCCGAACTGCCCGGGACCACTGGTGCACGTGAGACTCTCCCAGCCCGCATCCCGCAGGATCTGGTCGCGCAGCCAACACGGCGGGAGAAGTCCATGGATGAGCCCGATGTGGTAGAGGCTGGCGAGTGCGGCGCAGTGCGCCTGCAGTTCATCGCAGCCGCTGGCTTGCAAGCTGGTGGCGGAGTGCGGACCAACCACTGGCAGTGGTGTGTGCCCGAACTGAAGGTGGGTGAATTCATGAACGACAGCCACTCCCCAGGCCGGGGCGTTGTCTGCCGAAAGCACGATGACGGGCACGTTGGTGACGCCCGGGATGGCAGGAACCGTCGCGGCCTTCAGGCCGCGTGGCAAGCGCCCGACACGAACCTCGACGTGCCCCGCGTCGATGTAGTCCTTGATGTCGCTGCGGCCGGCGCGTTGCGCGTAGTTCTTGGCGGCCCCTTCAGCAAGCTGTTCGCTCTGAGCACTGTTGTCGAACTGGGGCTGATCGGGTTCCGGCGCAGTTCCCGAAGCGCCGCCCTGAGAAGGAAGCGCCGCCGCCGCAACTCGGCTGAGCGCCGGCGCGAGCATCGCCATCATCACAGCCGCACCTACAACCCCGCGCAGCGCACTGGGCGCGCGAACCGCCGCGATTCGACACTTGCAGCTTGAATCGGGCGCCAAGCGCCGGAGGCGTCGAATCAGCGGGGTGATGCAGTGAGTCGAGGGGGGGGGCTTCATGACGGGCTCCTGAGTGGCGAGTTCGGCTGGTGTGGCCCCGTTCGTGTCGCGGAAGCGCGAGAGAGTCTCGAGAAGTTCTAGTTTTTCGCGCGGAGCAGTTGCGCATCGCATGACCACTTTTTCCGGCGCTTCGCTGTCCAATCCACGCGCCGTCGCGCCACTTCGCCGTGGTCGACGGCGCTGCGCGGGGCCACGCGCGGCGGCAGAGCGACCGCCCCCCCAAGTCCACGAAGGCCCCCCTCTCCATGCGCACGCTCAAGCACCGCAACGTCGCCGCCACCGCACTCGCCGCCGCCAGCCTCGCCGCGCTCGCCGGCGCCCAGAACCACATCCCCCACTTCTCGGTGACTTGGCAGGGGCCGACGGTCGGCGTTCCCGACTCGTTCGTCGGCGCGCCGATCACCGAGGGCGACGTGCTCGTGCCGCCGGCGCCGGGGTTCCTTCCCGGCTTCGGCCCGCTGGCCGCGCCGGCGGTGCGCTACAAGGCCGGTCCGGGCGCGCCGGCGCCGCATCTGGGCCTCGCCTTCCATCCGATCTGCATGGGGCATCCCGGCGGCACGCCGTGCCGCGTCGAAGTCGACGCGCTGTGCGACGGACAGAGCCTGCTGCTCCAGCAGAACGTGCCGGTGCGCACGATCTTCTTCTCGACGGACAAGTACGCCGTCGGGGGCGGACCGCTCGTGCCGCCGAACGTTCCGAGCGAAGCGCCGCTGGGTGAGTCCGCCGCCGATGTGATGGTGAACCTCGGCACGCCCGCGGGTCCGGCGGCGCCCTTCGCCTCGCCGCTCCCCGGACACAGCGCGGTGCTCGACGGCGACGGACAGCAGGGCGCCAGCGCGTTCCTCTACCGCGGCGTCGGCTTGCAGGAGCCGTCGATCCTCGCACCGGTGCTGCCCGACAGCGGCGACGACCTCGACGCGCTGATGTTCCGCGACAACGCGGCGACGACGACGCCCTGGCCGGTGTTCGGCGTGTTCTTCTCGCTCGACTCGGCCTTCGCCGATCCGCTCACGGGCCTTGCGAACAGCGGCTCGGCCTTGGCGCACGGCTTCCAGCCTGCCGACATCCTCAACACGCCCGTTCCCGGCGGCGCGCCGCTCCTGTGGGCGCCGGCGGCGTTGCTCGGCCTCGACGTGTTCGGCGCGGGCACGGACGACATCGACGCGCTGGTGATCTGCGAGAACTCCGTCGGCGGTTACCAGCCGGCGGGCTTCCCGTACGGCTGGAACTTGGCGCGCGACATGGTGCTCTTCTCGGTGCGGCGCGGCTCGGCCGTGATCGGCATGCCCGACAGCATCTTCGGCCTGCCGATCAGCGAGGGCGACATCCTCATCCCGCCGCCGCAGGGCAGCCTCAATCCGTTCCCCGGCATCTTCTTCGCCGCGGAGAACCTCGGCCTGGTCACCTCGCGCAACACGCCCGGCGCGCGCAACGACGAGCTCGACGCGTGCGACATTCCGACCGTGCCGCTCTACGACTGCAACGGCAACGGACGCGAGGACGCGCTCGACATTCGGTTCGGAACCTCGAGCGACGCCAACAACAACGGCATTCCCGACGAGTGCGAGCCGACGACGCTGATCACGCCCTTCTGCTTCTGCCCGGCGCCGCTCGGCCCGTGCGGCAACCACGACGCGACGGCCGGGTGCCGGAACTCGACCGGCCAGGGAGCGCTGATGGGCGCGGCGGGTTCGACGAGCGTGGGCCTGGACAACCTCGTGCTCACCACGACGCAGATGCCGACCTTCAAGCAGTGCATCACGATCATGAGCGCGACGCCGATCGCACCGCTGGTGTTCGGCGACGGGCGGCGTTGCGTGGGCGGCACGCTGTCGCGCTTTGGCGTCCAGAACACCGGCGCGCTCGGCACGACAGCCATCGGTCCGGGGCTCTCGGCGTACTCGATCGCGAACTTCCCGGCCGTGAACTGGATCGTCGCGGGCTCGACCTTCGGGTTCCAAACCTGGTACCGCGATCCGACCGGGCCGTGCGGCGGACTTACGAACATTTCCAGCGCAATTCGCGCAACCTTCGTACCTTGACGGGTTGAAGGAACAGCCGGGCGGAACGGCGGGCGCGGGGCGGTCTGTAGTGGGCCGCCTCGCGCTATTTCTGCGCCGGAGGCTTCAGATCGTGCAGGTGCGCCCGCCGATGAACGCCGCCCCCATGAGGCTGATCCTGCGATCCGCGGTGCGTGAGCATCCGGCCGACCTTGTCGTGCACGAGGCGCGTTGGCTCGGCACTGCGGTCTGGGCGCTGTTCAGCGCGCTGTCGCTCGCGTGGTGCGCGGCGCCGCTCGTGTGGGGTTGGAAGGCCGTGTTCGGCCTGGCGATCGGCCTGCCGTGCGCAGCGGTCGCCGCATTGATGTACCGCGGGGTCAAACGCGCGTGGACGAGCCGCTGGTGGATCGTGCGCGCCTACCGCAGCGGCCTGGTGATCAGCCTGCGCAGCGCGCTCAACCGCGACTTGCCGGTCGAGTGGGGCAACGTGGTGCAGCTCGAGCGCCACGACGTGCGCCGCGTCGTAGCCGAGCAGATCGAGGAGCGTGGGCGCGTCACGCAGCTCTCGTTCGAACTCGCGACGCCGGTTCCACCGGAAGTGCAGCGCTCGCTCGAGCGCGAACTCGATCCGCGCATGAGCGCGCGCACGCACTTCAACGTGCGGCTCGTGCGCGTTCCGCAGCCCGACGTGCTGAGCATCGTGTGGAGCGGGAACGCCGCGCGACTCGCACCTGGCTTGCAGGCCACGCTGCGCGAACTCGAGCGTCTGGGGTATCCCGTCGAGCGAGAGGTGCGCCGCGTTTCTCCCGCGCAGACGCAACCGGGATCCGCGGAACGCGAAACACGCGTGGCCGAGCTCGCCCGCAGCGGCGACAAGATCGAAGCGATCCGACTCTGGCGCGAAACCCACGGCGGCAGCTTGCTCGAAGCCAAGCAGGCGATCGAAAGGCTGGCGTCGCGCGACGCGGCCTGAGCGCGGTTGTACGGCGCCGGTTGTACGGCGCGGCTCCGCGCTCCGTAAAGTGCGCACGATGAGCGCCTCGGAGCGAGAGCCGCGCGATTTCCAACCCACGCGCTGGAGCTTGGTGCGTCGCGCAGGCGCCGTGGACGGCGACGCGGCGCGCGAGGCGCTCGAAGAGTTGTGTCGCACCTGTTGGTTCCCGCTGTACGCCTTCGCGCGGCGGCGCGGACTCGACGCCCACGCCGCCGAGGACGCCGTGCAGAGCTTCTTCGCCGAGTTGCTCGAGCGCCGCGACTTCGCCGAGCTCAGCCCCGAACGCGGCCGCTTCCGCTCGTTCCTGCTCGCCGCGCTCACCCACCACCTCTCGCGCCGCCGCGAGCACGAGCGCGCGCTCAAGCGCGGCGGCGGCCTGCGTGCGCTGTCGATCGACGTCGCGGACGCCGACCAGCGCCTCGAGCTCGTCGCGCGCGCCGAGGACAGTCCCGAACGAGCCTTCGAACGCGCCTGGGCGCGCGAGCTGCTGCAGCGCTGCATCGCCGAGCTGTCGAACGAATACGCCGCCAGCGGCCGGCGCGCCGTGTTCGAGGCGCTCAAGCGCACACTCGAAGGCGAAACCTACGAACCGAACGCCGTCGCCGCCGAACTCGGCCTCACGCCCGGCGCCGTCAAAGTCGCGGCGCACCGCCTCCGTCAACGCTTCGGCGAAGCACTGCGCGCGCAGATCGCGCACACCGTCTCCGATCCCGCCGAGATCGAAGACGAGTTGCGCGAGCTCGTGCGGGCGCTGCGCTGAGCGCTGCACCAGCCAGCGCTCGAACAATCGTCATCAACGGCGCGCATCGAGTTCGAGCCGATGCGTCGCGGCGCACGATCGGCAATCCGCCGAGTTCGGAGCATTCCCGCCAGCGCGCCACGGCCGCGCGGACCTCGGCGAGGATCGTGTGCGCGCGGCCGCGCCCGCCGATTCGAGTGCACGGCGGGGCGCCGTCGAGCGCACTCCGCTTCAGCGTCGAGCGGGCAGAAGAACACGATCGGCCTCGTCGACGCTGCACTCCGCGAGCACGCCAGCGCGCACGCTCGTCTGCTTGCGGTAGATGCGCTCCACGTCGGCCCTCGAAGGCGTCTGGGCGAACACTCGGATGGTCCACTCGTACTCCCCCGGCTCGACCCAGGGGAACTCGCAGCGGTTGTCCGCGTGCGCGACGACTTCGTCCGCAGCGGGCGACGAAGGACGATAGAAGAGCGGCTCGAGCGCGCCCTCACGGTCGAGACGCCGGCCGCGAAACTCGACCCGCTCGCGGCGCGTGCCCGGCGGCGACGGCGGCCACTCGAACGCCAGTCGCCCGCACTTCACGTCGACTTGAACGCGCTCGTCGGAGTTCGGATAGATCCGCACCGCGCTGCGCAGCTTGGCGAGGGGCATGCCGCTGGGTGCGGCGATGCACACGTCGTGCATGCCAATGGCTCTCGCGCGTCCCCGCGCCACGCCGTTCGTATCCGTCGCGCCTAGACGCTTCGGGCTGCGCAACAGATCCGTGGGTTGCAGACTCACGATCACCCCGGCCGCGGGACGTCCGTCGAGAAGCACGTCGACGCGAACCGTCCCGGCGCCATCCTCGCTGAGGTCGACCTCGAGCTCGTACTCCTGACCGGGGGCGAGGTCGAAGTGCGTCGTCGGAACGTCCAGGCCGGCGCCGCGGAGAGTGCGCCAGTCGACGGATAGGTGCGCGCGCCCTGCCGGTACGTCCTGCAACATGAAGCGCCCCTCCGCATCGGCTGTGGCATGGCGGGTCACATCGAACACCGACACATCCACGCGGATCCCTTCTGCGCTCTCTCCGGCCTGCGTGATCAGCCGGCCGCGAATCGAGCCCGAGCGCCGCAGCTCGAGCGCGCCGAGATCGACGGGTAGGCCCTCGCGGACGACGATGGGCTCCACGGAGAGCCTGTCGCCGCGCTCGGTGAGGATCTCCAACCGATGGTCGCCGTCGGAGAGCGAGTCGAACTCGAAAGCGCCGCCCGAGTCCGAGCGCAACTTGCGCTCGGTCTCATCGATCCAGAAGGGGTAGTAGATCCCGTACCCGTCGACCCAGTAGGCATCGGCCTCTTGTCCGAACTCGGCCAACGTAGTCTCACGCAGAATCACTTGAGCTCCAGCCACGGGCCGACCTTCGAGCGTCACGACTCCGCGCACGCGGCGTCCGGCGGTCATCCGCACGATGCAGCGCCGCGAGTCGGGCGGGTCGAACACGATCTCGCCGCGCGCGGTGCTGTAGCCCGGCGCGGTCACGACGAAGGTGTGCCGCCGCGGGTCGGCTTCGCACTCGAAATCGCCGTTCGGCAGGCGCAACGAGTACAGGGGCATGGGACCGGATCTGTGCCGCTCGGGCACTGTCGCGCGTGGTTCGAGCCGCAACGAGAAGTTCGGCAGCGCAAGGCCGCTCACTCGGTCCACGACCGCAAAGCTCACGCGCGGACGCTTGAGCACGAAGCGCACGTCCTCAGCGCCCGCTGCGTACCAGAGCTCGGAGTTCGGCGGCGCCGCGCCGTCGGAGGCGGGCACGTAACCGTGGGCCTCGACCTCGAAGCGGTGCGGCACGGCGTGCTCGAGAGCCACGGCGAAACGACCGAAGGCGTTGGTGCGCGCGAGCACAGCACCCTCGCGGCCCTGCGGCCAAGCCGTAAGCAACGCATCCGCGATGGCTTGTTCGCGTTCGTCGACCACCACGCCAGAGATCGTCGCGCGCCGAGCGAACGCCGATCCCTGCGCCGGCCCGTCTCTGCGCTCGAGCGCGGACTCGCCTGCCGGATGCGTGTGCTGGGCCTTGAGGCCTGAATGCGACGCCGTTGCGTCGACAGAGTCGGAGCGCGGCTGGCCCGATCGGCACGCAGCCACGCCTGCGACGACGGCGAACAGCGCCAGCCAAGCGCGCACAGCGCTCAACGACGCGCGGCAGAGAACGGTGTGACGAGTTCGTTGGGGCGAACGTAGGCGTGCCAATAGGGTGCGCGCCTGGGGGGACCGGTGCGACGCCCGCGCAGTGCGGAACTTCCCACTTTTTTCAGAGAACGCGCCTGCCATGCGGGTCGCGTGCCCGGACAACTTGGGCGCTCGCGCATTCAAGTCCACGTGAAGAAGCGGCACGCGCAGTCGACGGGCGATCGACGAATTCGAGTGGCCCCGAAGCTCGCGGTCGTCGCGCAGCAGCCTCACGACGCCGCGCGACGCAGCCGGACTAGTGGGTTCATTCGAGATTTCGAATCACCCCACTAGAACGCGTCGTCGACGATCACGAGCGGACGGCACTCACCGGCGAAGGTCCCTCCGGTGGGCGAGCGCACGAGCGCCTGGACGAACCAGGTCTGCGACTCCACGCCCGGCGGCAGCGTCGGCAGTTGCAAGCTGAGCGTCGTCGATCCCGAAGGCAGCGCGCCGAGGGGTGTGCGCACTTCGTAGGGCCCCTTCACGAGGATGGGGCCGTTGTAGGCGGCGTTCGAAGTGTGCGCGGCGTTTTGCGACGCGAACAGGAATCCCACGGCGCCCGGAGCGCTCGCAACCATGACGTTCACCGTCGTCGCTTCGCGGGCGACGCGCGGAAACTCGAGTTGCGTGACCGGCCCCGCGAGTGTCGCAACGGGCCCCAGCAGTCCGACGCCGTCGTCGCCTTCGACACACAGGATGCAGAAGCACGGGCCACCCGCCGCGCCGTTGCCCTTCGTGAACGTCGAGGCGATCGCGCGCGCGCTCAACGGCGCTTGAACGACCAACCCGTTGCCGCCGGCGCCGCCGAACATGCACGTACCCGACCCGAGGCCGCCCTGCCCGCCGCGAAAAGCCGACAGCGCCGCGTGGAAACGGCCGCCCGACAACGCAGCGGCATCGCCACCCGCTTGCCCGTCGGACACGGAGACGGCATCGAGTCCGCTGGCGCCGCGCAGTTGACTCGCGTAGAGCGCGACCGCACTACCGCTCGACGTCAGACCCGAACCTGCTCGAAGCGTAGACAACGAGCTGGACCACGTGGCCGGGCTTCCGCCGCGGAAGACACACTCGGTGGCGACGAAGTCCGGGGCGCCCTGGAGCGTCGCTCCGTGACCGAGTTCACGCCCCAGGAAGACGCAACGATCGAGCCGCACGGCGCCTGCGGTGCTCTCCACCGCGAGGGCGCGGCCCGTGTTCGGCCCGGTCCATGCTTCCCCCTCAACCTTCAGGCCGGACAGCACGACGCGCTGGCCGGCGCCGACATTCGCGATGCGCACACCGCCGTCGAGCAGCGGCTCGCCCGGTCCGTCGGCCGCCAAGGTGAGGCCCTTGCCGTCGATCGTCGCGCCGCCTGGGTAAACGCCGGCTTGGATAAGCAACGTGTCGCCGCTCTGGGCGCCGTTCACGACCGCCTGCAGGTTCATTCCGTTCACGACCACGTGCACGGCCCCGACT
>ERZ1066135.997-NODE-997-length-11944-cov-60.030869_pt1 | contig 11944 bp, 15 predicted proteins | sample MGYA00382782_ERZ1066135 | MGnify/ENA primary metagenome ERZ1066135 (study PRJEB33369, sample SAMEA5778365) | biofilm metagenome | biome: Industrial cooling water; feature: Water cooling tower basin; material: Biofilm | place: United Arab Emirates | collected...
GTCCACAGAAAATCAAGGTAACAATGTAACCTTGAACTCTGCGAGGGGTAACTCCCAGGAATACCTGCTCCGCCACATCGCCAGGGACAGGCCCGAACTCCTGGAGCAAATCGGCAAGGATAAGCCCTACAAGTCGGCCAGGGCAGTCAGAAAGCCGCGATCGGTGCTGAGCTTGACGATCTATTTGCTGAGCTTGAACGGCAGGCAAGGGAGAGGAGGATTGAAACTCAGGGGAGGCCGAAAGTTGAGGAAAAACTGAGTCAAAAAATTGACACGATTTCCGATCCCAACCAAAACCGCGCCACTGCCAAAGTCGCTTCAGTCCTGGGAACCAATCGCCAATATGTGAGCGATCGCCAACTCCACCGCTTTGTGGAACTGGCAGCAAAAACCCCCAGCGATCGGCCAGGGGGGAACTTTAAACTCTCAGTTCAGTTAGGCAGCGATCGCCGGCTCGTCACAACGCTTACTATCCTGCCAGCCAGCGGCAAAATCGGGATGAGCATCAACTGGTAGAGCTTCACCCCGCTCATAACTTTCAAACCCGGCCTTCCAACGGCGATCGGCTTCGATCATGTGGCGGCCACAGGCTAAAGCTTCCTCTTGAGTAGAAAAAAGGTGACTTGATTTCCGCACGGTATCTAAATATTTGTCAATGACCACAAATCTAAAGCCTGTAGGTTCTGACCAGACACCGAGTAGATAAGTCTCATGCGTTTCAGAGGCGACAAACATAGTTTCTATTCTCCATTGAATGAAAGGGTTTTGGTGCAGTCTAACCACCTACTGCCAGGGATCGGAAGCGGGAAAATACGGATTTACTAGCTAGTGTGGATACCTGCCTTGTTTAGCGATCGCTGGGCAGACTCCAGAAAAGCCTTAGCCCGGTCAGGGTTTCCCTGCTGGATCTGCCAGAGGGCAGACTGGATGGAGTTCCAGCAGTTGGGCAAGTGCAGATCAAAGATTTCGTTTTCCATCGTGGTTACCTCCTGGGAGCCTCAGCCGGGCCAAAGCTCCCTCTTTCCTCTGGTTAGGCGGCGATCGGGGCGATCGGCCTGGCTACTGCCATAACCTGGCTCACCACGTTGGTGTAAATCACAGCAGTGTTTTCCAGATACCGGACGGCATCGTTCAGACTGGCTGTGAGTTTCGGATCGTCAGCGTCCAGGCGATCGCGCAGTTCCAGATACTCATTAATGCGGATAGCGAGAATTTCTAAGTCAGAGTGGAAGTTGTCTTGATGGATGTTTGAGGCGATCATAGGTATTAACTCCTTTGTGGGTGGGAGAGGTGCGCTTTCTTGGCAGTTGGTTCACCTCTCTCGTTATGTCTTATATTGTATGCAAAGTGCATACCCAAGTCAACAAACTAGGCACTTTTTATAAAAGGTGCATATCGTCTATAAATAGTGCATACTGTAGGTGTGCGTATACTTAAGGAGTAAGCAATGGTAGCCGGACTAGAAATGCCAGCAAAAAAGCCGCGTGTATCTTTTGTTATTCCAGAGGAAATCAAGGATGATCTGGAAAAGCTTGCCCAGATGGAGGAGCGAACCGTATCAAATTACCTCTTGGTGCTCGTGAGACAGGCAATTCAGCGGGCAAGGCAAGAGGGCAAACTTACAGAGGACTCGTGACCACCAGGGCGATCGCCAGCGAGGTAACCCCATGACCAACAGTGAAGTACTTGATCGGATTGCCGCGTTAGAGGCTGATATGGCCCAGATGAAGCGGCAAGTGGTAACCAGGGAGATGTTTGACCAGTTGCTGACATACCTTGGTCGGATTGATGGCAATATTGCCTCCATGAGTGCTGATATGCGGCAGATGAGAGGGGATATTGCCCAGTTGAACACTCGCGTTGAACGGGTAGAGGAAAGTGTTTCCGTCTTGCCGGAACTGGTGACAAAGGTTGAACGGATCGGCAATGACATCCGGCGGCTAGCTCAGGAGATGTGAGAATGACCCAGACCAGCAGCGATCGGCAGAGCGGAGATCAGGGGTGAACCATGCCGGGACAATCTGAGACAATGCCGGACACCAGACCAATGCTTACCTCTTGTTTAACTCCCTGGGTACAACAGCCAAATAAAGGTCGGAATAACTGGACACAGGAAGGTTTTACCCTTTTGGTAGCAGATGCGTTAGTGCTCCCTAAAGAAAAGATTGGAGACACTTACTGGAAAACACCGATTGGGGATGTACATCTGAAGTTGCTTGCTTATACTTCAGCAGAGTTTTTCCGTTCTGAATTTGATTCGACATTTGAGAATTGGCAACTTCCCAAAGGGCGCAGACAGGGCTACAGGGAACTTAAATCGTTAGTCGCTGCCGAAGCAACCTTGTGGGCTAAAACCTGGCATGTCATGGAGCGGCTCGCCTCGATCGGTAAACTGCCTGAAGTACCGATCGAGCTCGATTTACCGAAAGAGGCTACTATCCCGATTTGGCTCTACGCTCTGGTTTCAGAATATGAGTTGCTCATGTCAATGATGGATCACATTCCAGAGGGAGAAAGCAAAAGCGCTACTGACATTTTGCATAGGCGGCAAAGCTTCAATCGTAGCCTTCAAACTCTAAGCAATCCATCTAAAAAACACTTTACTCAGATTTTTTTAGACAGTGCGATCGCAGCTGCAGAGCAGTATGACCAATTCCGCAAGAATCAATTTCTACCAATGGTTAGGGCAAGGATGACACTGACCAAAATTCTGAAGGAGCAGGGCGGCCGTACATTTGATCTACAGGGAAATATGATTCGCCAGGGGAGGACTAGAAAACTTAAATAAGTTACGAAAACCGTAAAACTTACACAGCAAGCGATACAGAAGAAAAGTTGCTTTTGCAGCAAAGTCGAAAATATAGATTATTCTGAACTGTAGGCTCCTTTAGGAGCAAAAGCGATCCGGTAGCCAAAACCAAACTCCCAGACTTCGACCCCCTGAATGCAGTTTGGCGACCAGCTACCCCCAGACTTCGACCCCTGGTTAACCGATCGCCAAAACTAAGACCAATCAAACCGACCGATACGGGCGGCCAGTTCTGCTATGAGTTTATCTCTGTATTCTCTGCCAATACAATCCCCAAATACCCTCCAGGAGTATGATACCGCAGAATCCCCCCCAGGGGGATATGACAATCGCGACGATCAAACCGCTTCCGCACAGCTAAGCCTTTTACCCGGAGATCGGACACTAAGCAACCGTTTAATTCAGGCTGAACCAGTTCCAGGGACAAATCGATACCGACTCATAGTGAACTATGAATTACCTGGTGAGTTCGACCTGTCCGAAGTCGAGACTATCCTGGCCAGAACTGAAAAATGGCGTTTCTCAACTGAGGCTCTGGGATATCTGGCGGCAATTGTTGACCAGGCGATCGCCAGCGTCCACGCGGGGAGGACAGCAGCATGAGCCAGTGGACGCGCCATCACCGGGGCGATTGCCCTGTCTGCCAGGGGGAGCGGAAAGATTGCCGGACAAGCGATCGCGGCATCACTCACTGTAGATCCGGCGAACCTGCACCGGCTGGACTTCAGTTTATTGGTGAAGACTCGATCGGCTTTGGGATGTACGGCCCGAGCGATGGGCAACAAAACAGAGCCGATTTTGAACGCTGGCAGCGGGAGAGGGAAGCTCAACGGCACCAGGAGCAAGCCCAGCGGGCCAAGTCCATGCCGGTTGAACAGCGAGACTACCACTATCGCAAACTCCAAAACCTGCTCAAGCTTCACCCCAACGATAAAGCCAACGTGCTGAAGCGGGGATTGAGTGAGGAGCGGATCACTGAACTGGGGTATCGATCGGTCATCCAATGGCAACCGTTAGGCTACCAATTTCCGTCCAACCTGCCAGGGGTGAAGCAGAATGGTGAATCACTGCTCAATCCAGAACCAGGGATTCTAATCCCTGTACCGGATGCTGAGGGCAGGATTCAGACCTATCAGGTTCGATCTAGCCTGCCAGATACCACAGCTAAATATCAGTGGCTCAAAAATCCCCACTTGCCAAACGGTGAGCTACCTGTGGGGGTTTCCTGCCCGGCTGAACTGAAAAATACCGCCATTATCGGAACAAGCGAAGGTTATTTTAAGGGTCAGATTGCTGCCGATCGTCACGGCATTACCTTTATCGGTGCAGCCGGTGGTAACTTTGCCGCTAGTCCAACAGAAACGCTTAAGGCAGTGGCGGCGGTTCGGGCCAAGCTCGGAACGAATGCCCAATTGGTACTCTTCCCAGACGCTGGAAGTATCAGGAATCCCAACATAATGCGGGCCTACCAGGGACTTCATGAGCTATTCCCTGACCTGGTGGTGGCATGGTGGGGACAGGCTGAGAAGTCAGTAGGGGATGTTGATGAAATTCCCTCTGGCACTGCCTGGAAGTTGATCACCTTTGCCGAGTTTGAGGCGATAGCTCAACCTACCCCCCAGGAGGAACCAGATCCAGGTGAACCCGATCGCCAGGCTGATGAGCAATACCGACGGGAGACCATCGATCGGGAACAGTGTGAGCAGGCTGAAGCAGAGGAGCGGAAACGCCAGCAGCGTGAGAATTACCTGGCAGAGATTGAGGCAATTCAGCACCGGCTTAATAGTCTCAGTCCTGAACCGGATGAAGTGCTAAATCAGCCATTCTTGCCAGAATTAAAGCCTCTGATCGGCAAAATTACCCTTATTAGCAGCCTGACGGGGACTAGGAAAACTACCCGGCTCCTAGAGCTCGCCAGTCAAGCCCGCGCTGATGGTAGAGCGGTTATCTGGCTCGGAAGCCAAAACGCTTATCTGGAACAAACAAGCGCGGAAGGCGATATAAGTCATATCCACGACTGGGATAAAAACGACTGGGCCAACCTCAACCAACGACAAACCGATCTGGTATTGACGGGCTGTGTTCATTCCCTGTTCAAAGTCCCGATTGATGCCATCCCCCCTGGCTCATTGCTGGTGTTAGACGAAGTAGAGGCTATTGTTAAAACCCTGACACTCAAGGGGTTAGGCTCACTTCAGGCAACAATCGTTCAACACTTCCGGGCGGTTATTCATCGCATACTTAGCACCGGGGGCCGGGTTGTCGGTGCTCAGAACCGCATTACCAATATCACCTATGACTTTCTGAGGGATATTAGCGGGGCTGAGATTAACCTGGCAGTTAACGAGTATCAGGGTGAACCCGTTCCGATCGCACTCACTCGCACAGGAACCTTGCCAGGATTCACTGAGTGTGTGATTTTGCCAAAACTGAGAGAAGGGAAGCGGCTGATCATTGGCAGCACGTCACAGAATTTTTGCGAAACCTTAGAGGCAATCGTGGCGAAGCTATTCCCTACGCTCAAGGTTGTTCGTTACGACCAGAAGACTAAAGACTTGCCAGAGCTAAAAGGGTTCAGAAAGAATGCTCAGGCATTTCTGGAAGCTAACCGACCTGATGTCCTTATTTACTCACCATCGGCAGGCTACGGGGTGAATATTCACGGCTCTGGACTGTTTGACGAACGGATAGCAGTGCTGAACAGTGGTGAACTGGATGATGCCGTGCAGTTGCCAGCCCGAGAACGGGACGGCTTGCCACTCACTATCTTTACCGTCAAATCCAGCCATTACGGTGATGAACGGCTCAGTTGTGACCCGCGCGGGTTGGAGAAGGGATACGCGATCAACGCCCGCCATACCGCCAAAATTGCCGGGGTGGAAGCCGATTTACAGGCAGCGATCGAAGCCGGTGATGTTCTGGCTACACAGGAACAATCCCAACTGCAGGCAATGTGGCAGCCGGATAACCTCTCAAGCCTGATCGCCAAGTACAGCAGCCAGTTTGAAGCGCGGCGGAACTATTCACAGTTGCACCTGGCAGATCAGATCGAAGCCTACTACCGGGAGCGTGGTAATGAGGTAACGGTTTACAAGGGCCACCAGGCCAGCGTAGCGTTTCGAGATCTGTGGAAGAAAACTAAGGCAGAAATAGCCGCACGATCGGCAGTTGAGTTTGCTGGACTACCTGCGCTCTTTCGGGACCGAAACGAGGCTCTGAGAGTTAAGAATTCCGGCAAGTCAACTTACCTGGAACGTATTAGTGCTGACAAATACTTAATTAAAGGACGATTCCCAGGGGTGGACTTTAACCGTGCTGACTTCGTATTGGAGACAGTGATCAGCGATCGGCAGCGTTTCTTAAAAACAACCGAGCTATTGTTCCTGTGTCGCAATCCCCATATCGCGGCCAAACTCGACAATGCTACTTACCGGGCCAGACTTAAAGATCCGTTTGTCGTTCGGCACCAACTCACCCACCACCGGCTGAAGGCTACACTATTTGAACGGTTGGGACTGGATAAGGTGATCAACCATATCGCCCCCCAGGAGCTGCGGGACCAGTTCAGAAATGCCAGTCCCGACGATCGGCAGGGGAGAGGGTTCCAGGTAGAGGTTAAAGAACCCCTGCGGGAGTTTGCCCTATCAGATGATTCCCCGCAACTTCAGCAGTTAAAGTCTGAGGCACTGAAGCTTAGAAAGGAAATTTACCGACTCTTCCGACTGACCATTCGAGAGGAACAGTCCGCCACCGCGATCGCCAATAAACTTCTTAAGAAGTTTGGTTATGAACTTCTGGAGTTTGAGCGGTTGGGCAATGCCGATCGCCAGCGTACTTATCTGGTGTCCCCCCAGGGAACTGAAGCCTATCGGCAGGAACTTTATAAAGCTCTGGAAGCCAAGTATAGAGAGCTTTGCAGTGATTCCGTCCAGAATTTGCAAGAGGATCAAAAACCTATATTGCAAAAGTTGGACGTAACTCCTGAACGCCTTACTCTGGTTGGATCTACACACTCTCCACCACGGACTTATCCCCCCAGTACACGAGTGAAGTGGGGGCAGCGGGCCGGTGAGTGGGTGGTTCAGCACTGCGGAACGGCGATCGCCATCCTTACCGGAGCAGACGGAACCCTCGAATGGTCAGCAGAATTAGCGGATCTGGAGGCGGTCGCATGACAGAAAACTCTCCAGACTGGCAGCAAATTAACGATCGAGCTACTGAGCAAGCCATCCGAGAGCGCGATCGTCTCATTGCTGAAATCGTGTTGATCCTCCCCAAAGTTGCCAGCAGGCCAGGATCAGCCAAACTTCTACAGGGCATTCTCCAGCAGTGCCAGGCTTTCAGCCAGTACAAGGCAAATCGAACTTATCAGAGGTAGAGAAATGGAAGGTCATATTCTCGCGGCGGAACACCATGAGCGGTGCAGACAGAGAGAGCAACAGGAGCGCGATCGGCTGGTGGCCGAAACTTTTATCCTCTTGGGCAAAGTGGCCGAAAGTCCCTACTACGATTTGGCTTTGCCAAAGATTGCCCAGTATTGCCGGGACATTATCGACCATAAGGTAAATTAAGAGAATACAATTATTTTGCTAGAATATTTTCTTTCTATCGTATTACTTTCGCTAAATGTAAGATAATGATCAGTTATTTTACATGAAAGTAGGGCTGAGCTTCTGCTGGAAAGGTAATGGGTAAATCTGCTGAAATGCCCCACTAGTAAGTTTTTTTAAGAGTACAGTCGCAGGACCGGTTTAGTTTTGGACTAAATTCACTGAATTCATTGAAAAATTGCATAGCCTAATTCGATAATGCTAATACAGGAGTAACTGAGCTTCAATGAGTTCAATGAACTATGGATGCTGAAATTGATTTGATTCCTACAGCCAGTCTGCCTGACCGTTATGGGGTAAAACTACCTGGTGTTTATGCCCGACTGAAAGCACTCTCGATCGAGACACAGAAGGTAGGCCGAGCCAGCTACATTACCGCCAATGATCTGAAACGACTGGATAAGTTAGACACTCATCTTCAGGCAGGAGGCAATATCAATGAATTCACTGAATCGGATGAAACATCTCTCACCAGGTTATCTGTGAGTTCATTGAAGCCGGTGAAAACTGGTGAGGATGCTTCAATGACATCAATGAATTTGATGAATCAACTCGACCTGGTGCAGTCTATAGTGGACGCGATCGCCAGAGGAGTAAAGCCTCAGCCTGACCCATTGGGCCACATTCGAGGGATTCAAGAGGCTTGCGATCAGGGGTGGATACTGGGAACAACTGAAGTGGCAGCATTGCTTAAGATGTCCCGTCGAAGCCTTTCCGGGCATCCGCACATTGAGCGGTATGGCTTCAGGTTTACGAAGTGCGGCAACAATGGGGTTGAAGCAGCCTGGCGGATTGAGAAGCTCTCTCACTGAATTCATTGAAACAACCGAGCGCAATGAATGCCTTAATCAGCAGCAATTTTGATTCATGACAGAACTACTCCAAACTCAATCACCACTGGATGAGTCCCTCACCCGCCAGTATCAAGCGATCGGAGCGATCGAAGGCACAATCATCCCCGGCGAGACACTCAAGATTCAGATCGCCGATCGCCAGTTTTCTATTTTTTGCCCTTACTGGCTAAAGGAGAAACTTGCCCCAGGGCAAACCCAGGTTTTTCGGGTGTACCCCAGAGTTAGCCGGGAGGGTCTGGGGTTTCAGATTGTTTCTGTCCTTCAGGAAGTGGAGCCCGCTCTGTCCTTTGTGCTGAAGGGTTGCTGGGAGTCTCCGCACTGGGGCGATCGGCTGGTCATCTATCGCAATCCAGATCCCCGACCGAGCAAGAGCTATAAACCCATTTCCCTCCCGCTGGTCTGGGAGAACGCTCCTGCACCAAATGGGCAGTTCTGGGAACTCCAGGCCGAGTTGCAAGAGGATCAGTTGGTGGTGACCGCAGCCGATGGGCCCTATCCCCCTCCCCCGCGCTACAAACCCCCTCGTGCTGAAGGTAGAACCGTCCCCAGACCTATCAAAAAGGCTAAGCCTAAGACTGTCTCTGATCCTGCCTCTATCCCTGTACCCTCTGCCTTACCCTTATCCCCCCAGGAAATTCGAGCCATGGCTATCCCCGCAAAAGTTGAAGTGACCTGCAAGATCAGTGAGGTTCCACCGCATCGTCTTGTTGGTCCCGGCATGGTTGAGTTTTTCCTGGCAGATGGCGATCGTATCCTGACCGTGCGGCTCAAGGAAAAGCAGTTCAAGAAACTCACTACCCACGGGTTTTCCTCCTGGGTGGCAGCGATCGCTGGACAATTGGGACCAGCAACAGACACTGGATTCGAGCTGGTAAATGCTTCTATCCAAGTCTTTGAACGGAAGCCGAAGGAATCAGCGAGTCCGCCTGCTGAAACTTCTGGAGAGGCGATCGTTGAGACTTCCCCACCCCAAAGCACACCACAGCCCAAAGGACCCTCTGGCAGTGCAAAGATTGCGGGCAACACCAATGCAGCTATAGCCAGAACCCCAGGTAAGGGACTCCTGCGGAATGTTCAGGTTCGATAGATGGCTGGCGATCGTTACCCTCCAATGCACACCCATCAACGCCATACCCAGCAAAGCTTTCAGCACCTACTGATCACAGGTACGCGGAAATATAATCATGAACGGCGATCGAATTTTCCCAGTATATTTTCAATGCACACCCTTCTAAGCCTTACTGGGTAAGTATCCTAGCTTCTGCTGATCACAGGTTTGTTGAAAACTCCCCATGAACGTCATTCAAATTTCAAAAGTCTTGTCAACGCTAAAGGCTCAGAGCCATACCCGATAAGTGTTTGAGCTAATTTAGCTATGATTTCAATGAAATAACCCCATGTATGAGCGTTGCGATCGGCGGTAACTTGGAATAAAAGGGTATCTTGCTATGGCTAGAAAATCGAACTTTTCAGAGTTCAAGCCTAAAATTTTCCAGGAGTTTGAAAAGGGACTCTTCCCTAAAGATTTACTCAAGGTTTTCCCAGAGATCCCCCCAGCAAATCTCTACCGCTGGCATTCGGAATATTTAGGGAAAAATTCGGAATCCCCAGCAGGCGAGGCATCCCCCACTGACACCCCCCCTACCCCAGTGACGATCGTCTCTGCCAGGTCGAACGTCTTGAAACTGGTTCCCAGAGCAGAGGATGATGATGACCTGACTGATTTCCAACTGGCTGTAAAAGTCCTGCGAGAAATTGTGACCGATCGCCATCAGAGTCCTACTGTGAGGGTTCAGGCTGCTAATGGCTTATTCCGAGCTATTGAACTGGAAAGAATGATCAAAACCTCTCCTTCTCGTGAGGTTAACTTTAAGGAAATTGATTTTTCCACGCTCAGCGATCGAGAACTTCAAATACTCGCGGCTCAAGTGTAAAAAGCGATCGCCTGGCAATATGACGATCGCTCCCTTCCCAAGTTGGGAAGTAGCCCGATTAGAATTTTAGCTCAATTTGTTTATTGTCTGAGTTAAAATAGGGTATAGTTTTCAACTTTAACTATGGGAACTACCAAAAAGATTGAAGCTTCGATCGAGCCAGAAATAAAACCTAAATCTACCTTCAGGAAAATCCTGGAAAGTCTACAGGAAGAAAGACGGTTAGAGCTTGCTAACTGGAAGCCACAGCCTTATATGGGGTGCATTTACGTGGGTAGCGATCGCTATCTTAAGGAAAAATTAAATGGCGTGATCACTCCGCATAAAATTTATGGTGAAACAGCGATTTTCGGTAAGCAAATAAATCCTCACCTTTCCCTTGACTATGATCTAGCCGTGAATTTTTCAGACCTCAGGAGGCCCACAGAATGAGCTATTTCCCCCGTCCTGATCAGGTTCAGGAATGGATTGAAAAAGAGAAGGTGACGATCGCCGAACTGGAAAGCTCATTGATTGAGGCTTCACAAGAGCTTGATAGTTTCGATCAGGCTGTAGCAGATAGTCCTGAACTGCGGCGGGCTTACATGGATCACTTGAGTGGCTACAATTCCGATAAGCCATTCCAATTACCGGAGGAAACACGGGTTCAGCGTCTTTTGATCGTCCGGGCGACTGACAGGGTTAAGGGCTTACTGGAAGCCAGCCAGAAGAAGGTTCAGGAGTGGGAGAATACTCTGCCGATCGTCACCAAAGGCTACGAACTAGCGGATAAATTAGAGGTTCTAATTCCTGCCTATCAGCAAAGCTTTGAAAGTACCATTGCAGCCTGGGAAGCTATTCAAAACCTGGCAAACGAGTATGGTATATCGGCCACCTCCCCCCAGTTACCCCAGGGAATAGCCTTGAGCCTGAGCACTTATCGGCTGGGTGAGTCTGGCGGTGGTTTCAATGCTGAGATTTCACCCATTTCTGAGGCGATCGATAGCTGGTTTACTGTTCAAAACAACTAAGGAGCAATATGGACTTCGATACCCAGGTTAAAAATTTTCTGGCTCAAGCCGCTAAAAATGGCATGAGCGCGGGTGATGTGAAACGGGCGATCGCTCGACTTCAAAGCCAGAAACAGACCCAACTCCAGACCGATGGCCCATTTATGAGTGTTTACAACAGGGACGGATTGGTTGCAGAGTGGAAAACGGATGGCAGCCAGGACGATCGGCAGGCTGAGGAGGAGCGCGGCGCGGCAATTGCCCGGAGAGATTTAGCCAGAGCCAGCCAGAATCGGAACCATTTAAAACCGCTCAGAATGTCCACGCGGGATGGAGAACGGCAGCGATCGGCAGAGGCAGCTGATCCAAGCCTTCCCTCCTGGAAACGTCCACTAAGGATGAGTGCTTGAGTTTTACAAAGTGGTGTTAGCTAAAACGTCCCCGGCAGATGGGTTCTCTCTGCCGGGTTTTTTGTGGCATGGCGATCGCCATTATTCCCCACTCCCAGCGCCGGGAAAAAGTTTGAGGGAGTTTTCCGGTTTGAAACCGAGAAACTGGGGGGTGACTGACGGTGGCAGTACCCTTCACCTGGCATACCGCCCCTATCACCGCAGACCAAGCACTTGAGGCACGGGCTAAGGCGGCATTGGAAAAGCCGATCGCTGAACATGGGGGCGATCGCAAGTCCCAGGAGTCCACAGAAAATCAAGGTAACAATGTAACCTTGAACTCTGCGAGGGGTAACTCC
>ERZ1066135.1000-NODE-1000-length-11920-cov-7.589718_pt1 | contig 11920 bp, 13 predicted proteins | sample MGYA00382782_ERZ1066135 | MGnify/ENA primary metagenome ERZ1066135 (study PRJEB33369, sample SAMEA5778365) | biofilm metagenome | biome: Industrial cooling water; feature: Water cooling tower basin; material: Biofilm | place: United Arab Emirates | collected...
GCGCTGCCGCCCTCGGCGCGGCGCGACTCGGCCTCCAGCATGCCGGCGAAGGGCCCGGGTGCGCTCCCTTGCGCGCGCGGCGCGACAGACTCGGCCCCGAGGGCGACGGCGTTCGGACGAAGCTGGACGGGCAGGTTCATGGCGGGGACGGCGGCAAGAGGATGGTTCGGGAACGGCAGCGGATCGGTCGGCTTCAGACCAGCCCGACCGCGCCGGGGCCGGCGGCGGCCAGGCGCTGCCAGGCGGCGCGCGAGGCGAACTCGTCGGTGGCCTTCTGCTCGCGGCGCTCGGCGGCCTGGCCGGCCTCGGCGAGGCGGCGCTCGATCAGCTTGCCGACCGCGGCGACCCGCAGCTCGGCGCTCAGCAGCGCGGCCTGGGCGGCCTCGGCCTGCGCCACGGCCTGGCGTGTCGCCTGCGCCTGCTGCGCGACGGCGTCGTCGAGCCGCGCCATGAAGCCCTGGTAGCACTGCAGCAGCTCGACCGCGCCGGCGCGGCCGAAGCGTCCGCCGAAACGCTGCACGTAGTCGCGGCGGTACTGCGCGAGCTGCGCCGCCTGGGTCTCGGCCGACTGCGCGGCGCTGCGGGCGCGCTGGTGCGCGGCCAGGGCCTGGTCGCGCTCGGCGCGGGCTTGTTCGAGCAGGGTCTGCAGAGGCTGGAGGGGCGGCATGGCGAGGTGTCGTTCGGGTCGGAGGGAACTCAATGGCCGGTCAGCTGGCGCAGCTGCCGGATGCTGGCGTCGAGGCGCGCGGCCTCGTGCATGTCCTGCTGCAGCAGCGCGCGCATCGCGTCGATGTGCTTGACGGCCAGGTCGAGCTCGGCGTCGTGGCCGGGCGCGTAGGCGCCCAGCGCGATCAGGTCGCGCGCCTTCTGGTGGCGCGACCAGAGCTGGCGCAGCCGGCGCGCGGCCTGCTGGTGGGCGGTGTCGGTCACGTTGTGCATCACGCGCGAGGCCGAGCGCTCGATGTCGATGGCCGGGTAGTGGCCGCCTTCGGCGAGGTCGCGCGACAGCACGATGTGGCCGTCGAGGATCGCGCGCGCCGCGTCGGCGATCGGGTCCTGCTGGTCGTCGCCCTCGCTGAGCACGGTGTAGAAGGCGGTGATCGAGCCGCAGCCGTTCAGGCCGTTGCCGCTGCGCTCCACGAGCTGCGGCAGCTTGGCGAAGCAGCTCGGCGGGTAGCCCTTGGTGGCCGGCGGCTCGCCGATGGCCAGCGCGATCTCGCGCTGCGCCATCGCGTAGCGCGTCAGGCTGTCCATCAGCAGCAGCACATGGCGGCCCTGGTCGCGGAAGTGCTCGGCGATCGCGGTGGCGTAGCTGGCACCCTGCATGCGCGTCAGCGGCGGCGCGTCGGCCGGGGCGGCGACGACGACGCTGCGCGCGAGCCCCTCGGTGCCGAGGATGTCCTCGATGAACTCCTTGACCTCGCGGCCGCGCTCGCCGATCAGGCCGACCACGATCACGTCGGCGGCGGTGTACTTGGCCATCATGCCCAGCAGCACCGACTTGCCGACGCCGGAGCCGGCGAACAGGCCGATGCGCTGGCCGCGGCCGACGGTCAGCATCGCGTTGATCGCGCGCACGCCGGTGTCGAGCGGCTGGCGCACCGGGTCGCGCTCCATCGCGTTGATCGGGCGGCGCACCAGCGGCTCGTTGCGCACCGCGCCGATCGGGCCGAGGCGGTCCATCGGCTCGCCGTGCGAATCGACCACGCGGCCGAGCAGGCCCTCGCCGATCGGCAGGTGGCGGGTGCGGTCCTCGCTGCGGCGCCAGGGGTGGCTGGCCACGCCCAGGCGCGGCGCGGCGATCGGGGCGCGGCGCGGCACGACGCGCGCGCCGCTGGCCAGGCCGTGGACCTCGCCGGTGGGCATCAGGTAGGCGCGGTCGGCGGCGAAGCCGACCACCTCGGCCAGCACCGGCGCCTGCCCGTCCATGCGGACCTCGCAGACCGAGCCGACCGGCACGCGGATGCCGGCGGCCTCGAGCACCAGGCCGGCCACGCGCACCAGCGTGCCCTGCGCCTCCAGCGGCGCCGGCGCAGCGGCGTAGGCCTTCAGGTCGGCGAGGTAGCGGCCCCAGGCGCCGGGCAAGGCCGCGGCGGCGGCCGGCTCCGCAGCCGGCTCGGCGGCCGCCGGCATGAAGCCTTCGGCGGGCATGTTCATCGGGGCGCCTCGACGTCGGCGTAGTCGCTCGGGCGGCCCATCGCCGCGGTGGCGCGGCGCCAGCGCGCCTCGATGCCGGCGTCGATGACGCCGACCTCGGTCTCGACGATGCAGCCGCCGCGCGCCAGCGTGGCGTCGGCGATCAGCTTGGCACCGCGCTCGGCGAGCGCCTCGGCGGCGTGGGTGTGGACGAGGGCGTGGTCCTCGGGGTTCAGGTGCAGGCCGATCTGCCGCGCCGACACCAGCGTGGCGGCCAGTGCCTCCTGCGCGACCGCGGCCACGCTCTCGGGCCGCGTGGCGAGCTCGCTGCGCACCACCTGGCGCGCCAGCGCGATCGCGACCTCGGCGACCTGCGCGGCCAGCCCGGCCTCCAGCGCGTCGAGCCGGCCGCGGAAGCTGCCGAGCACCTGCGCCATCTGCGCGGTGACCTGCTGGGCGTAGCTCTGCTTGAAGGCCTCGAGCGCGACCAGCCCGTCGCGGTAGCCGTCCTGGTAGCCGCCCTGGCGCGCGGCCTGGAGCTGCGCGGCGATCTCGGGCGTGGGGGCCGCGGGCCTGGGCGGCTCGGCGGCGGCCGCGCCGCCGGTCGCGTCGCCGAAGCTGCCCGGCGTCCAGGCCGAGAAGCCGCCGAGCTCCTCGCGCGGGATGAAACGCGCGTAGGCGTTCGGCGCCGCGGGCGCGGCGGCCGCGCCGTGCAGGCGCTCGCGCGCCGGCGGCCGCTTGCCGTCAGAGGAACTGGTCATCGCCGCCGCCGCTCAGCACGATCTGGCCTTCGTCGGCCAGGCGGCGGACGATCTTCAGCATCTCCTTCTGCTCGGCCTCCACCTCGCTGACGCGCACCGGGCCGCGCGACTCGAGGTCCTCGCGCAGCGTCTCGGCGGCGCGGGTCGACATGTTGGTGAAGATCTTCTCGCGCAGCTCCGGCGTGGCGCCCTTGAGCGCGACGATCAGCGACTCGCTCTGGACCTCCTTCAGCAGCGCCTGGATGCCGCGGTCGTCGACCTTCAGCAGGTCGTCGAAGGTGAACATGTTGTCCATGATCTTCTGGGCTAGGTCGCCGTCGGCCTCGCGGATGTAGTCGAGCACCGAGGTCTCGATCGCCGAGCCCATCATGTTGATGATCTCGGCCGCGGGCTTGACGCCGCCCATCATCGACTTCTTCATCCGCTCGCCGCCGGCCAGCACCTTGCCCATCACCTCGTTCAGGTCCTTCAGCGCCGAGGGCTGGATGCCGTCGAGCGTGGCCACGCGGACCATCACCTCGTTGCGCTGCCGTTCGGTGAAGTTCTTCAGCACGTCGGCGGCCTGGTCGAACTCCAGGTGCACCAGGATCGCCGCGACGATCTGCGGGTGCTCGTTGCGCAGCAGCTCGGCCACCGAGGCCGGGTCCATCCACTTCAGGCTCTCGATGCCGGAGACGTCGCCGCCCTGCAGGATGCGGTCGATCAGCAGGTTGGCCTTGTCGTCGCCGAGCGCCTTGCGCAGCACGGTCTTGACGTACTCGTCGGTGTCGCCGACCAGCATGCTGGTGTCGGCGGCGTCGCTGGTGAAGCGCGCGAGCACCTGCTCGACACGCTCGCGCGAGACGGTCTTGAGCTTGGCGATCGTCTCGCCGAGGCGCTGCACCTCCTTCGGCGCGAGGTGCTTGAAGACCTCGGCGGCCTCCTCCTCGCCGAGCGACATCAGCAGGATCGCGGAATCTTCGAGTCCCTGGTCGTCCATGGTTCAGGCTTCCTTGGCGACCCAGCCGCGCACCAGGCCGGCCATCGCCGCAGGGTTGTCCTTGGCGAGCGAGCGGGCCAGCAGCAGGCGGTCGTCGGTGGCCGGCGCCTCGAGCTGCGGCAGCGCGCGCTGAGGCACCGGCAGCGCCTGGGCGTCGTCGACCACGGCGTCGAGCCGCGCGCCGGCCGGCCGCGCCGACTGCGCCGCCTTCAGCGCCGGGCGCACCGCGCCGAGCACGACGATCAGCGCCAGCAGCGTCAGCGCGCCCGGCACCGCGAGCGTGCGCACCAGGTCCTGCGTCTGCGGCTGCTGCCACAGCGGCAGCGGCGCCTCGGCCACGGGCTTGTCGACCTTGAACGGCGCGTTGATCAGCTTGACCGAATCGCCGCGCGCCTCGTTGAAGCCGATGGTCTCCTTGACCAGCGCGGTGAGCTTGTCGAGCTCCTCGGCCGACAGCGGCGTGGTCGTGGTCTTGCCCTTGGCGTCGGTGCTGGACTTGTGGTTGACCACCACCGCGGCGTTCAGGCGCTTGACGTTGCCGGTGGCGGCGCGCGTCACGCGCACGGTCTTGTCGACCTCGTAGTTGGTGGTGCTCTCGCGGCGGCTCGGGCCGCCGACGATGGCGCCGTTCTGCGCCGTCTGCAGCGGCGCAGCCGCGCCGGTGATCGGCGCGGTGGCCGGCACCGGCGGCTGGTTGCTCGCGGCCCCCGGCACGCCGCTGGGCGTGGCGCCGGCACCGCCCTGCGACTGGCTGGTCTGCTCGCTGCGCACCGCGAAGGCCACCGGCTTGCCGTCGGCGCCGACGCCCTGGTTCGGCGCGTACAGCTCCGAGGTCGATTCGGTCTGCGTGAAATCGACCTCGGCCGTGACCTGGGCGCGCAGGTTGTCGCGGCCCAGCACCGGCTCGAGGATGTCGAACACGCGCTTGGTGTAGTTGCTCTCGATCTGGTTGACGTACTGCAGCTGCTGTGCGTCGAGGCCGCCCGTGCCCGCGTCCGCGCCGGCTTCGGGGCCCGACAGCAGCGCGCCGGTGGCGTCGAGCACGCTCACCGCCTTGGGGTTCATCTCGGGCACGCTGCTGGAGACGAGGTGCACGATGCCGGCGATCTGCGCGCGGTCGAGCGTGCGGCCGGGGTGCAGCGTCAGCAGCACCGAGGCGCTGGCCTTCTGCTGCTCGCGGAAGAATCCGTTCTGGTTCGGCAGCGCGAGGTGCACGCGCGCGGCCTGCACCGCGGCCAGCGCGCCGATCGAGCGCGTGAGCTCGCCCTCGAGGCCGCGCTGGAAGGTCAGCCGCTCCTGGAACTGCGTCTGGCCGAACTTGGCGTTGTCCATCAGCTCGTAGCCGACGACACCGCCCTTGGGCAGGCCGGCCGAGGCGAGCTTGAGGCGCACGTCGTGCACCTTGTCGGCCGGCACGAGGATGGCCGCGCCGCCGTCGGCATGCTTGTACGGCACGTTCATCTGCGAGAGCTGCGCGAGGATCGCGCCGCCGTCCTTGTCAGACAGGTTGGCGTAGAGCACCTTGTAGTGGGCCGAGGCCGACCAGCCCGACATCGCCACCGAGATGCCGACCAGCGCGGCCACGCCGAGCGCGAGCATGGCCTTGCGGCCGGCGGGCAAGGCCGCGAGGCGGCCGCCGAAGCCGTCGGAGGCGGGGCCGGCGGCGGCGAGGGCTTGGGGATTCATCGGAGCGAGGGCGGTGTCCATCGGGTGTCGTCGGGCGTCGCGGCTCAATCAGGGGTCAGGGTCGGGCCGGGCGGTCGGATGCCCGGGGATGCCTCGGCATTGTTCCGTCGCCCTCGAGCGGGAAAAGCGGCGAACAAGCCGGCCAATCGCGCCCAGTTCGCTCCATCGCGGCGCCGGCCGACGCTTAGCATTCCGGCCATGGACATGAAGCTCAAGCCCTTCGACTTCGCGCAGGCGGCGGCACGCGCCGGCATGGCGCAGGTGGCCGAGCGCGTGCGCCAGAGCACCGCGGCGGCCGACGCGGCGGCGCCGAGCTTCCACACCAGCTTCAGCCAGGCGCTGAAGTCGGTGAGCGCCACCCAGCTGCAGGCCACGCAGATGCAGCAGCAGGTGCAGCTCGGCAACCCCTCGGTCAGCCTCGAGGAGACCATGGTGTCGATGCAGAAGGCCCAGATCGGCTTCCAGGCCACGCTGCAGGTGCGCAACAAGCTGGTGCAGGCCTACACGGACATCATGAACATGCAGGTCTGAGCCGCATCGGCGGCTACAGCCGGTCGAACGGACTCAGCACCCCGCGGCCGCCCTTGTTCATCACATGCGTGTAGATCATCGTGGTCTTCACGTCCGAATGGCCGAGCAGCTCCTGAACGGTGCGGATGTCGTAGCCGCCCTGCAGCAGGTGCGTCGCAAAGGAATGCCGCAGCACGTGCGGTGAGCAGGGCTTGGCGATGCCGGCGCGGCGCGCGGCCAGCGACACCGCCTTCTGGATCGAACCCTCGTGCAGATGGTGCCGGCGCTCGATGCCGCTGCGCGGATCGACCGACAGCCCGGGCGACGGAAACACCCACTGCCAACCCCAGGCGCGCGCCCAGGCCGGGGCCTTGCGCTCCAGGGCATCGGGCAGCATCACGGCGCCGCGGCCGGCCGCCATGTCGGACTGGTGCAGCGCATGCGCCCCGGCCAACCTTGGCGCCCTTGCCCTCGCGCACGACGAGCTCGCGGCGGGAGAACTCGAGGTCCTTGACGCGCAGCCGCAGGCCTTCGAGCAGCCGCAGTCCGGTGCCGTAGAGCAGCGAGGCGACGAGCTGCGGCACACCCGACATCTGCTGCAGCAGCGCCGCGACCTCGCGCTCGGTCAGCACGACCGGCAGGCGCCGCGACGCGCGCCCGGCCGGCAGTCGACATACGTTCTCTCGGTGCGGATCGAGTCGTGGCGCAGCCGGATCGCGGCGCGAAGCTGGTCCAGCAGCCGCGGCGGCGGCAACGCCGTACCGTTGCCGCCCGGCCCAACCCCGCCATCGCCTGCCTGCGCCATCCGCGGAAATTCAGGCTTGCCAAAGCACCGCCACCACCATACGAACTGGGGGGTTTGCCGTGGGAGCATCGGGCGGCGATCATCGATGCCCTGGGGCAAAATTTAGACAGAACCTCAGCGTCCTCGCTGTTCCGTCCATTTAACGTTAGCCATCACATAGCCACCACACCTTACCTCGATGCGTATGAATGCGAATCCGAACCTCGCTCAACAGTGGCAGGCGCTGTGCGACGAGCACGAGGCCGCCAGAACCGCCTACTTTGCTGCGTTTGGCGTCGTGAACGCACGGCTCGCCGCCATCGGCGGCGGATCAGCGAGCACGAATCCAACGAACGACGAGTTGAACGCGTTCGACGCCACTTGGAAGGCTTGGCAAGATGTGAAGGACCGGATGAACACGTTCGTCAAGCACCATGCTTAGGCCGAACGGCTGGCTGCGCCTCGGCGCTCTGCTTTCCGTCGTCTGGCTTTCCGCGGTATGCCTGCTTGCCTGGTTTCCTGCAGCATTGCCAAGTCTAGGGGGCTGGCTCTACCCCTGCGAGCGCGAGAGCGACCCACTGTGCCTCTTCGAGAAGCTGAGCTACTCGCGCGTCAGCACGCTGGTATTCGGGCCAGTCGCGGCCATGTGGCTACTCGGTTGGGGAGTCGCCTGGGTGAGGCGCGGGTTCGGTGATGGCTAACCCTTCGCTCGAGCCGACCCCCACCGGCATTCATCGAGCGCGAGCAGTTGAAGCGCAAGGCTGAGAGCCGGGCTTGAGCTGCAGGCACAACATCAAGGAGCGAACATGACGACCGTGCAAATCAACCTGCCCGATGAACTGGCGCAGAAGGCGGCCAGCGCGGGGCTGCTGTCGGCGGAAGCCATGGAGGCGATGCTGCGCGAGCAGCTGCGCCGCCGCGCCGGCGAGGCGCTGCAAGCGATGTGGCAGCGCGGGCCTCAGGAAGAACTCACGCCCGAGATCGAGCAGGAGATCGTCGAAGAGGTGTGCAAGGTGCGCGCTGAAGCGCGGCTGCGCGGGGCGAGTTGATGGCGGGGCCAGGCAGCCGGCCGCAGCGGCTGGTGCTCGATACGAACATCGTCGTCGCAGGCTTGCTGTGGGACGGGCCGCCTCGGCGGCTGCTGGAAGCGGCTATTGCCGCAGAGGTCGAGCTTTACAGCAGCGCGGTGCTGCTCGACGAGCTGGCGCACACGCTCGGCTACTCGAAGTTCGACAAGCGCATCGAAGCCTTCGGCACCAGCATCGCGGCGCTGGTGGTGCAGTACACGGCGCTGGTCAGCTTGGTCGCTCCGGCCAGCGTGCCGCGCGTGGTGGCCAACGACGCCGACGACGATCACGTTATCGCCGCGGCCGTCGCAGCACGCGCCGAGTTGATCGTCACCGGGGATCGCAAGCATCTGCTGCCCATCGGCAACCACCAGGGCATCGCCATCGTCACCGCACGAGAGGTCGTCGATCGGCTGGACGCAAGAGGCAAGGCGTGACCCGTCAAGAAGCAAATCTTGAGGTCATCGCTCAGGCGCCGGCATACCAGCGGAGCAAGAGGAACCAGCCGGCGAGCACTCCGACGCCGACCACGGGCAACACGAAGCGGCGACGATTCAATCCAAACCAAACCAGCCAGCCCACAGCGCCGTACAGCACGGCGTTGACGGCAATCGCCGCCGTCGGAATGGCAACGCTCCGCTCCTCGGGATCGGCGATCAGGAACAACCAGCTCGGCCACACTGCGATGAGGACGCGGTCGAAGTAGCCGCCTGACATGACCGAGTTGATCAGTGCCGGATTTCCTCGGAGGAAGGTCCAGTAAACGGCGAGCCAGACGAGAGGAATCGCAACACCGATCCCCGCAGCGAAGGCGACGAAGCGACGCCGACTCATGGCCTGCCCGGCAAGGCCTGGAAGAAAGGCCGCGGCCCTGGCGAGACGGGCGTTGACACGCCCGCTTGCTGCAAGACCGAGCGAACGAAGTTCGTGCAGTTGTTGCCGGCCAAACTGTACGTTCCGGGATTGGCGGTCGTGCGTGCGATGAATTCGGCCATCTTCTTGTCTTGATCTGCCGTGGTGCTCACGGACTTGCACTGCTCGGCCTGTTTGGTGTCCGCCTTGACTACCGCCGGTGTGCCCGTGATCGCAGCAACTCCCGGTGACTCGCTACGAGGGTAGAGCCCGACAGTTGAAGAACTGGTGATCCCGATGCCGACATGTCCCGCCGTGCCGGCACCGGGATACAAGCAGACCGTCGCATCTAGTCCGGTCGGATCTACGAGCGAGATCGGGTTCCCACCCACGTAGGCATACGTGTTGATGCCACCTGCCAGCCCGATGGGATCGGACTGGGTATACCTCCCCAGCCAAGGCGCATAGTCCCTCTGATCGTTGTAGTGCAGGCCCGTCTCCCGATCGAACACCTGCCCCGCAAAACGCAGATTGAACTCGAAAACGCCCAGCCCCGACGGGTTCTCGTCGGCCGCCGTGCCGCCGAACGCTTCACCGCCCCACCGCCACACGACCCGATCGGCCGGGTCGAGCACCACCCGCGGGGCGTCGATCTGGTCGGCATCCACCCAGTAGCGCTGCCCGCCCTTCACCACCGCGATCGGCGTGGAGCCCAGCCACACGGCCTCGAAGACCGCAGCGCCCGCGCTGTACTCGCCCAGCAGCTTGCGGTCCAGGTCGTGCGCGTAGTAGCGCGCCGCAGTGGCCGCCGGGGACTTGGCCACGCGCAGCCCCTGGCCGTCGTAGCCGAAGCCCACCCCGGGCGCCTGCCTCCCTGGCCTGGGCGCGTCGTGCGCCTCGGCCCCTCTTGTGGGCCTTATCCTCGGGGGAAGGTGGGCCTTGGGTCTATCTGTCAACTCTTGCAGGTGGCTCCAGGCGGATCAGGCTGGGCGGCCGCAGCGTCAGCCGTGCGAGCACCTGGGCGCCCTCGTCCTGGAGGGCCAGCGCGGCGCTGCGGCGCGGCAGCAGCGCGCGCACCAGGCCGAGGCCGAAGACGCCGGGGCCGACGCGCTCCAGGCTGAAGCCCGGCGGCAGCGCGCCGTCGTTGTGGATCTCGATGCGCAGCTCGTCGGCCGTCCCGGCCACCAGCGCGCAGCCGACCGCGCCGCCGGCGCCGTGCTTCAGCGCGTTGCCGATCAGCTCGTTGAGGCTCAGCGCGATCGGGATCGCCTCGGCCTCGGGCAGCGCCCAGCGGCCGGCCTCGTCGTCCTCGGCCGGCAGCGTCAGCGCGATCGTGCGGCCGCTGCTGCGCTGCAGGCCGCCGGCGATCGCCTCGACCAGCGCCGCCAGCCGCAGCGGCCCGCGCCGCCCGACCTGCAGGCCGTAGACCTGGGCGATCGCCTGGACCTGGCCGACCGCCTCGTGGATCGCCGGGGCGACCTCGGGCTGGCGCTGCGCGATCTGCGTCAGCAGCCCGGCCACGCCCTGCAGGTTGTTCTTGATGCGGTGGTGCACCTCCTTGACCAGCATCTCGCGCTGGGCGATCGCGGCGTCCAGGCGCGCGGCCTCGGCGACGCGCTGCTCGGTCACGTCGGTGGCGACCATCAGCACCTCGTCGGGCGCCGCGCCGGGCTCGGCCAGCGGCAGGAAGCGCGCGTCCCAGACGCGTTCGGCGCCTTCGGCGCCGAGCCGGTACTCGCGCCGCGTCACGGCGTCGCGGCCGAGGGCGGTCTGCAGGTCGCGCTGCAGCCGCTCGCCGTCGAAGGGCAGCGGCAGGCTCTTGGGCCGGCGGCCGAGCAGCGCTTCGGCCGGCAGCCCGGCGGCGGCGGCAGCCACCGGGTTGACCTGGCGGACGCGGCCGCTGGCGGCGTCGAACAGCACGATGGCCAGCGGCGCCAGGTCGATCACGCGGCGCAGCGAGGCCTGGGCCTGCTCGGTGCGGGCCTCGGCCTGGCGGCGGCGGTCGATGTCGAGCAGCGCGTAGGTGAGCTGGGGACGGCGCGCGTCGCCGGTCTGCACGACGTTGCCGACGACCCAGAACACGCGGCCGTCGCGCGCCTGCACGCGGCATTCGAAGCTGGCGGCGGCCGGGTCGCCGGTCGGGCCGGGCGCGCCGAGCTGCTGCGGCGCGTCGAGGAAGGGGTGCGCCGGGTCGGCGGTGGCCACGCGGGCCAGCGGCTCGTGGAAGAAATCGGCCAGGTCGCCGCCGAACATGCGGCGCGCCGAGCGGTTCATCCACTCGATGCCCTGCGGGCCGACGGTGACGATGCCGACGAAGACCGAATCGAGGATCGCCCGCGTCAGCTCGGCCTGCTGGGCCATCGCCGCCTCGGTGAGCTCGCGCTCGCCGGCCAGCTCCTCGAGCTCGGCCTGCTGGCGCTTCAGGCGCGTGATGTCGGACAGCACCGCGACGACCTCGGCCGCCGGCCCCGGCGGCCCGATGCGGCGTGCCGACAGCGCGACCCACTGCGCCGGTTGGTCGGGCCCGTGCAGCGCGACCTCGGTCTCGTAGAGGCCGGCGTCGAGCAGCGCCGCCTCGATCTCCTCGACCACGCCCTGGGCCTGCGGCTGGCCGGCGAACAGCTCGCGCACGCTGCAGCCGGCCACCGCGCCGGCCGCCAGGCCGAGCATGCGCTCGAAGCGGCGGTTGCAGCGCACCAGCGTGTCGCCGCGCAGGTAGGCGATGCCGGCGCTGGAGCTGTCGAGGATGCTGGTCAGCTCGCGCAGCAGCTCGTCGCTGCGCGCCCGGTTGCGCTCCTGCTCGGTGACGTCGAGCGTGACGACCGACGGCGCGGCCAGCGCGTCGCGCCGCGGCGCGATGCGCGTCAGCAGCCAGCGCGTGCCCTGCTCGGGGTGGCGGATCGCGTAGCGCGCCTGCGCGCCGCTGCCGTCGCGCAGCGCCTGCTGCAGCCGTTCGAACTCGGGCAGCGACTCCGGCAGCACCAGCTCGCGGCCGACGCTGTGCAGCGCGACGCCGAAGCCGGCCGCGTCGACCAGCGCGCCGAGCTGAGCCTGGGCGAGGTCGAGCGCCTGCTCGGCCGACAGGTCCTCGACCACGGCGATGTAGCGCGGCGTGCCGCCGGGCTCGGCCTCGGTGCAGCGCACC
>ERZ1066135.1001-NODE-1001-length-11920-cov-7.377665_pt1 | contig 11920 bp, 6 predicted proteins | sample MGYA00382782_ERZ1066135 | MGnify/ENA primary metagenome ERZ1066135 (study PRJEB33369, sample SAMEA5778365) | biofilm metagenome | biome: Industrial cooling water; feature: Water cooling tower basin; material: Biofilm | place: United Arab Emirates | collected...
TGACCGTCGGGTTACTCCCCTGCAGCGCGAGGGCCTGCAACCGGTTCTCACCCGGCGTCGCCCCCAGCACCCACGTCCCCGCGAGCGCGGCCTCGCCATTGTCGTTCGTCGTTGCCGTCGCGCTGCCCGTGATGGAGCCACCGCCCGCGATGACACTGAACTGGATGGGCACCGCTGGCACCGGGGCACCATCGGCATCGCGCACGACCAGCCGCGGCGCGACGGCGACCGCTGTGCCGACCGTGGCCGACTGCCCGTTCCCCGCGACGATTGCCGCGGTCGCGGGATCGGCGCGACGCACCACCGCATAGGTCGAGAATCGCGACAACTGCGCCGTGACCACGGCCGTCGCTGCGTCGGAGGTCGACGGGACCGGGACGAGATTCGCACCCTCGACGCGCACCACACGGAGGGTCGCACGCTCCGCCATCGGGACCGACCCCGCGTCGTAGCGGAAGGCCACCGTGATCGGCGTGCCGAGCACCGTCCCCGACGGCCCGAAGTCGAAGGCCGTCCCGGGCACCAGCCGCGGGATCCCACTCGTGGAGGACGGCAGGCCGACCGTGAGTCGTGGCACACCCGCGGGGACCGCATTGGGCGGCACCGTGAACTCCAGCGCGTTGTTGGCCACCACTGCCGTCGTCGGCGTCGTCGCACCCGAGGCCGGTGGGACCACCACCTCGCGCACCGTCAGCGTCACGGACGCCGACACGGTCCCGCTCCGTGCGGTGATCTGCGCCGTGCCGAGCGCCACGCCGCTCACCGATCCCGTCGACGAGACCGACAAGACCAGCGGGTTCGACGTGGACCAGCTGATCACCGCGGTATCGACCACAGCACCCGCGGCCGTCTGGGCGGTGGCACTCAGTTGGATCGGCGTGGGCCGCAACACGAGTCCGTCGCCCGGTGCGCCCGCGATCACTACGCGCGTCACCACCACCGGCGTCGGTGGCGGAGGCGGCTCCGACGGCCCATCCCCCCCTCCGCAACTGAGCAACGACGCCGAGACGGCGAGACACGTCAGAGCGGCAATGCGCGCGCCCTGGAAACGAAGACGGGGAGAGGGCAGCATGGCCGGAATAGCGCACCGCCGGGTCATGCCGTCAATGGGGGGGGTGCCGACCGTCACGCGGCTGGCAGAGGAAGGACGGTCCCGGTCGCGGCCCTAGTAACTCCGTTCCGACGCCGCCAACTCCGCCCGCAGCTTCAGATAGCTCCGGTGGCGCGTTGGGTCGATCTCGCCCGTCCGGACCGCCTCCCGGATCGCGCAGCCCGGCTCCTGGTCATGCACGCAGTCCTGGAACCGGCAGTCCCCGATCCGCGCCCGCAACTCCGGAAAGCACTCGACCACCGACTCCGAGGCGATCCCCCAGAGCCCCACTTCGCGCAGACCTGGCGTATCCACCACGAAGCCGTCCCCGGGCAGCGGGACCAGTTTGGCCCCCACCGTCGTATGCCGACCCTTGTTCACACTCGCGCTGATCTCGCCCACCCGCAACGACACGCCGGGGAACATCGCATTGAGCAACGACGACTTCCCCACGCCCGACGGCCCGGTCAACGCCGAGACACGCCCGGCGAGCGCATCGTGCAACTCGGCGATCCCCGTGCCGGCCTTCACGCTCGTGCGATGCACCTGGTACCCCGCCCGCGCATAGGGCGCGACCAGGGCGTCGACCGCCGCGCTGGACGCCAACTCGCACTTGTTGATCACCAGCCGCGCCGCCAGATCGTTCGACTCCGCGATCACCAGGAAGCGATCGATCATCCCCGCGTGCGGCTCGGGATTCGCCGCCGCGAACACCACCACCACCTGGTCCACGTTCGCCACCACCACACGCTCCGCGTGCCGCCCGCCCGGTGCCCGGCGCGCCAGCTGCGAGCGGCGTTCATGGATCCGGGTGATCGTCCACGCGTCCGCGATCGCGTCATGCTCCAGCGCGATGTGGTCGCCCACCGCGAGCTTCACCCCGCCATCCTGCTTGAGCCGCCCACGCATCGTCGCGTCCACGACGCGGCCATCCGCCGTGCGCACCTGATACACGCCGCCCGTCCCCTCGAGCACCACGCCCTCGACGCTCACGGGCCCTCGTCCTCGGCGCGCATCGCATCCCACCAGCGCCGCGTGCTGGGCGTGGTGCGCGAAGCGTCCACGAGCTGATCCAACGTGGCCTTCACCGCGTCCAGGGTCATGGCGCCGAGTGCGCTGCGCACGGCTGACTCCGACTCGCCGAACACGAGAAAGTCGCTCTCCAGATGCCCGTCGATGCCCGGCTCGCCGATGCGACGCCAGCGGAGGAAGAGCAGCGCGCCACCCCATGGCGCATCGGCACGTCCCGTGGTGTCGCAGAGCAGGTCGACGCTGTACGGCAACCCGTCCGGTCCATCGAACGCGACGGGACGTGCGTGAACGGCCATGTAGCCACCCAGCGTGGATTCATCGCCCGCGCTGGGGTCTGGGGGAAGCTGGCGACCCGGCACCCGATCAGCGACCGCGATCCAGCATCACGGCAGGATGCGTGTGGGGATCGCGACCGGCTCGCGCACACGACGCACCGGATGCGGCTGACCGACCGTCACCCAGCGATCGAAGAAGTTCCAGGTGCCGAGCCCGTCGTCCGATTCCGGCTCCAGCAACAGCACCGCCAGCGCGCCCAGCGATTGCGTGGTGCGGACCAGATACGCACCGGCCGGTGCCTCGACGCTCCCCGGCGTCCACGTGCCTTCGAGCAGCACCTCCTGGTGCCCCTGGAACGGCCGCGGCGCCTTGGCGACGGAATCCACACGGAAGGTCTCGCCCGCCGCGCGCAGGGGGGCGCGCAACTGCTCGACCTGCACCCCGTGCAGGCGCAGCTGCGCCACGATATCACCGGCGGTCGCCGGCAACAGGTACGCCGCCGGCGGCGTCACGATGCGCGACGGGTCGAAGCGGTCGTACACGTCCATCACCGTGTTCTTGAACCGGCCCGTGCGCTGCGTCCCGCGCGGCATGCCCGCCTCGTGCTGCACGCTGTCGCCGGTGCGGACCACGATCTCGTGTGCGATCGGCAGCCGCTTGGGGGACTTGGTGAGTTCGCCTCGCACGGGGATCGGTGGCAGCGCACCCGTCGCGGCCGCGCGGTCGCTGCGCTCGATCATCGCGAGGATCGTCGGTCCCCGCTCCGCGACAGCACTCAGGAGCTCGCGCACGAACGCATACGTGGACTTCACGCGACGCTCGAAGGGATCGTGCGAATACGCTTCGCTGAGGATGCTCACCCGCCCACGCAGCGCGTAATAGTTGGTCCCGAAGCGCTGGCGATGGTCATAGGTCTCCCAGATCGTCGGCATGGTGTCTGGCCCGGCGCCGGGACCACCGCCCCGGCCCGACGAGCGGAAGTTGCCGTAGTCGAAGGTCGCATAGCCGTGCCGCTGCTGCACGCGGCGACGGATCAAGGGCAGCAAGGTGTCGCGCGCGAACTGGGCGCCGAAGGTCGCCTGCGGCAGGTCGCCGGCCGGATGCAGCGACGCCGAGTAGGTCAGCGCGTAGCCGTGATACGACCCGTTGGTCGTGTGCAGGTCGACGATCACGTCGGGATCCCACGCGTTGAACAGCGCCAGCGACGCGCGCGTCTCGGGCGCCTCGGCCTTGACATAATCGCGGTTGAGGTCGAAGCCCTGTGCGTTAGGCCGCTGCCCGACCAGCTCCGGTCCCTGCTGCGAGCCCCGCTGCCGCGCCTGCGGCCCCCAGCGCTCGTTGCCGTCGGCGTTGTAGATCGGCGCCGCGATCAGCACGATGGAGTCCAGGATGCCGGGCCCGTTGCGCTGCAGCAGGTCGCGCAGCAACGCCTGGAGTGCCTCCTTCCCCTCGACCTCGCCCGCGTGGATGTTGCCCTGCACGAAGACCACGGGCCGCCGCAGTCGCTTGGCCTCCGCGGGCGTGGACACCAGCGGGCGCGATGCGATCACATAGGGCATCGGGCGCCCCTCGGTGGTCGTGCCATAGGTCCCCACGCGCATGCGGTCGCCGGCCTTCCGCTGCAAGGCATCGAGATACGCGATCACATCGTCGTACGACGAGGTCGCCGTGTAGCCGGACCGCTCGGCGCGGGTCTGCGGCCAGTCGGTCGTGGCCTGTGCGGTGGGTTGTGCGGCGACCTGCGCCGCGAAGAGCAAGGGAAGCAACATCGTCGATCGAGAAAGGGAGAGGACTCGTGCGGTAGGGCGGGGCGACCGCATCTGGAGGCTACGCGGCATCGCTAGCCGACGTTCACCCCACGGGGCGCCCCGTGGCCGGATAGAATCGTGCGCCGCTCGCGGCCATCTCCTGCAGGCGAGCGGCCGGCGTGAAGCGGCCGGGGTGCTGCGCATCGAGCGCGGCGAGCTCCGCGACGATGGCCGCCGCGCCGCGCGCATCGATCGTGCGGAAGGGGCCGCCGCGGAACGGAGGATACCCGATCCCGAACACGGCACCGACATCCCCATCGCGTGGCGAGCGCAGCACGCCTTCGTCCAGGCAGCGCACGGCTTCGTTGAGCATCGCGAGGGTGCAACGGCGCTGGATCTCGTCGGCGGGCATCGTGCGGCGCGTCGACGTGGTGGGCAGCAGCGCGTAGACCGACTCGTCCACGCCGTTCTTCTTGCCGTCCACGCCGTAGGCGTAGAAGCCCTGCCGACCTTTGCGCCCGAGCCGACCCGCCTCCACCACCGCGACGATCGACCGCGAGGGTGTCATGCGCGCGCCGATCGCCTCGGCCATGATGCGGCCCGCCTTGCCGGCGACATCGAGCCCCACCTCGTCGAGCAAGGTGATGGGGCCGACCGGGAATCCGAACGCAAGCAGCGCCGCGTCGATGGCGTCGATGGCGACCCCTTCGTCGAGCAGCAGGCCGGCCTCGTTCATGTACGGCAGCAGGATGCGGTTCACATAGAACCCGGGGCTGTCGTTCACGACGATCACCGTCTTGCCGAGCTTGCGGCCGAAGGCCACCGCCGTGGTCACCGCATCGGGCGCCGTCTGCGGCGTGACGATCACCTCCAGCAGGGGCATCTTCGGGACGGGCGAGAAGAAGTGCATGCCGAGCACCCGCTCCGGTCGCGCCGCCGCCTCGGCGATGCGCGCGATGGGGATGGTGCTCGTGTTCGTCGCGAAGATGCCATGCGCGGGGAGCTGCGGCTCGACTTCGCGCAGCACCGTCTGCTTGACACCGAGGTCCTCGAAGACCGCCTCGATGACGAGATCGACGGCGGAGAAGCCCGCGTAGTCGACCGTGCCCGCCACCAGACTCAGCTGGTCCGCGTACTCCTGTCTGGTGATGCGCTTGCTCGTGAGGCCGTCGCGCAGCACGTCGCGCACCGCCGCCATCCCTTTGAGCACTGCCTCGTGCTTCGTGTCCTTGAAGCGCACCGGGACGCCCTGCCGAGCGGCGATCGCCGCGATGCCCGCCCCCATGAAGCCTGTCCCGATGACCCCGAGCCGACCGACGGCACGTGCGGGCACGGCGGCGTCCCCGGGCACACCGATGTCCTTCTTGAGCGAGGTGGTGGCGAAGAAGAGGAACACCAGCTCCTTCGACACCGCCGTCGCGGCCATCTCGCCGAAGAGCCGCGCCTCCTCGGCGTATCCCTGCGCCGGCGGCCCGTCGTAGCCCGCGGCGATCGCGGCGATCGCGGCCAGCAGCGCCGGGTAGTGTCCGCGCGACTTCTTGAGCGCCTGCTCCCGCGCCTGGCGGAACACCACGGCGCGCCCGATGGGGTTGTCCTCGAGCACTATCGCCTTCGCGTCGCTGCGACGCTCCGGGCGGACCCGCGGACGCGCGCCGCTCGCGAACTCCTGCGCGCGCTGGATCGCGAGGTCGCGCAGGATCGCGGGATGCACCAGCTCGTCGACCAAGCCGGTGCTCAGCGCCTTGCGCGCGCGCACGTTCCGCGCGGAGAGGATCATGTCGAGCGCGGTCGTGAGCCCGACGGTGCGCGGCAGGCGCTGTGTGCCGCCGATGCCCGGGATGATCCCCAACTGCGTCTCGGGCAGCGCGAGCACCGTCTTGGGGTGATCGCTCGCGATGCGATACGCGCAGGCCAGCGCGAGTTCGAGTCCACCGCCCAGGCAGGCCCCATGGATCGCACAGATCACGGGGACACGCCCCCGCTCGACCCGCGCGACCAGCGCCTGCGCGGCGCGCGCACTCTCCTCGGCGTCCTTGGCGTCCTTGAACGCGAGGAAGGCCTCGATATCGGCTCCAGCGATCCAGATGTCTGGCTTCGCGCTGAGCAGCACCGCGGCCTTGATGGTCTCGTCGCTGTCGAAGCGGTCCAGCAGCGCGGTCAGCTCCCCGATCACCCCGGCGGTGAACTTGTTGATGGACTCGCCGGGCAGGTCGAAGACGATGCGCGCCACCCCCGCTTCGACCGTGACCGTCAGCGCCGTCATGACGCGCGCTCCAGGACCATCGAGAACCCCAAGCCGCCGGCGGCGCAGACGGTCATCAGCGCGAACTGTCCGTCGCGGCGCTGCAGCTCACGCGCCAGCGTGGTCGTGATGCGGGCGCCGGTCGCGCCGAAGGGATGCCCCACGGCGATCGATCCGCCCAGCACGTTGAGCTTGCTGCGGTCCACGGCGCCCAGCGGCGCACTGAGGCCCGCGCGGGCGGCCCACTCCGCGCTCTCGAAGCCGCGCAGGTTGCTGAGCACCTGCGCCGCGAAGGCCTCGTGCATGTCGACCAGGTCCATGTCGCGCAACGTGAGGCCGGCGCGCTGCAGGGCGATCGGTGCCGCCAGCACCGGCGCCTGGAGCAGCTGCTCGCCCGGGTCGAGCGCCGCGTAGGCATAGCTGCGCAGGAACGCGATGGGGGTGTAGCCCAGGGCCCTGGCCTTCTCCTCGCTCATCAGCAGCACGGCCGCACCGCCATCGGTCAGCGGCGAGGCGTTGCCCGCCGTGATGGTGCCATAGCGGCGGTCGAACACCGGCTTGAGCCCGGCGAGCGCCTCCAGCGTGGTGTCGGCGCGCACCCCGTTGTCCGTGGCCAGCACCTGGTCGAACTTCGGGCCCACGTACACCGGCGCGATCTCGGCCGTGAGGCGCCCGTCGGCGAGCCCCGCCGCCGCATTGCGATGCGAGGCGAAGGCCAGCGCATCCTGCTCGGCGCGCGAGATCCCGTGGATCTTCGCCATCTTCTCGGCGGACTGACCCATGGTCTCACCCGTGGTCGGCTCGGCGATGGCGGGCGTCACGGGGACGAGATCCCTGGGGCGGATGCGTGCGAGCGCCTGCGCCCGCGCGGCGAAGGTCTTGGCCCGCGAGGCGGCCACCAACGCCGCGGTCATACCCGCCGAGTGGAGGATCGGCACGTTGGACAACGACTCCGCGCCGCCCGCGATCGCGACATCGGCGTGGCCGAGCATGATCTGGTCGGCGGCATCGGTGATGGCCTGATTGGCCGACGCGCACGCGCGACTCACCGAGTAGGCCTGCACGCGCTTGGGCAGCAGCGGCATCAGCGCGACCTCGCGCGCGATGTTGGGCGCGAGCACGTTGGGGATCACGGTCCCGAAGACGAGCAGGTCCAGCTGGGTGAGGTCCAGTGCGCTGCGGTGCACCAGTTCGCTGACCGCATGCTTGCCGAGCTCGATGGCGGACAACGACTTGAGCGCGGTCCCCGCTCTGGCGAAGGGGGTCCGCACTCCGGCGATGAGCGCGACGCGGCGGCGGGGCTGGGGGGTAGGCACCTGTGCGATAAGCTACCAGCCGCGGTGCGCGGACACTAGCGGGGGGAGCGTGCAGGTGCTCCAGGTCAGCGCACGGTGAAGTAGCGCTGGCCGCGCACTGCCTCCGCATCACGGGCCCGGGCCGCGACCTCGATCACGTAGTCGCCGGCCGGGAGCCTCCCGACATCAAGCACGATCGAGCGGCCAATGATGCGCACCGGTCCCCCGAGATCGGTGCCCGTGGCACCAAGTCGGGCTTCTGTCCAATGCACCGCCACAGGCGTATTGCGGTCGGTCGCGATGTTGAGGGAGATCCCCAACCGGCGCAGTGGGTTCTGTCGCGTCACGCGTTGGATCCACACGGCAAGCTCCACGGGTTCGTCTGGCGCGATGCCGTAGGTCTCCCAGTACACACCCAGCGGCTCGCCGCTGCGCAGGGTGGTCGTGCCATACATCCAGTGCAGCGCACCCTCGGGCGTGGACGGCAACTGCTGCACTCCGCCCGGCACTCGGAGCAAGACGGGCGCCGAGGTGGCGATGCTGCCCGGTGGCATCGCATCGAGTGCAGCTGGGGGCCGGACCCCGTAGCGCGCTCGTGCCGCTGGCCAGCGCGAGCCGCTACTGGACAACTCCACCCCAATGACCGACGGCCGCGGGTCGATCTCGGCTGTCAGCACCACTGGGCGGCCCGTCTCGCCATCGGCGCGCGCGACCATCCTTACCGAATCTGGAGCCTGCGCAACATGGAGAGTGATGTCGGACACGGGGCGTTCGGCGCCGCGACGGAGCAGGGCGACATCGAGGAGTGTCGCCGTGCCCAGCAGGATGGTCTGCTGTCGGCGGAGCATCGCCGTTTGGCCTTCAGGGAGTAGCACGAGCGGCGCGAGTGGCGCGAAGTGCTCGACCGGGAACCACAGCGGCGCGTTGACGCTGGGCGAGTCGTGACCGGGCGGCGCCATCCACGTCTGGGCACTGCTCTCCCAGTCAAAGGGATTGGCCAGTGCAGCGGCGGGCGGCATCAGGTGGAGACGGCCGGGGAAGTACTCGTATCCGGTGTACGGAGCATTCTTGTTGCGATCAAAGCTCACCCGTGTCGAGTCGGTCTTTGGCCCATTCCACCACATGTAGCTCGGCCAGCCGTAGCGCAGGATCATCGCCCGGCGCGCGTCGTTCCCGTCGCGCTCGCTCCACGAATGTCGCTCGTCACGCGGTAGGCTTCCTCGCAGAATGACTTGTGCGTGACGCACGAAGTGCTCTACGAGACGCTCGTTGCCCGGTTGCATCCAGAGCGGGTCCGCCAGGGTCCACGCCCAGGCCGCTGCCGCGCGACTCGCCGGCGTACACTGTGCGGCGCGATGCCGGCCGCCGCCGCGCTCGTCGGTGAGATAGCTGACGTCCTCCAGCCGACAGCGCAATTCCGGCGGGGCCAGCGTCATCGCTGCCCTGAAGGCTTCCTCGGCTGCTGGCAACGACCCAGCACTCGCCAGTGCGTAGCCCTGCAAGAAGTGGCACCACCAGTCGGCTGAGCCCGCACACGCCGCCAGAGTCGCCAGCGCCGTTGCGGTGTCGCCCTGATCCACCGCAAAGCGTATCACTTGGCCACGCAGGAACCGCGATGGGGTGCCCCTGCCGAGAGCATCGGTGAGCGTCGCGAGCAACGCCGCGCGCTGTCGACGGATCGACTCGCGTTCGTCAGCCACGAGTGCCTCATCCAGCGAGAGCCGCTCGTCGCCCGGCCGTGGCACGCGCTCGCCGAACCACGTGGGACACACCCCAAATCGATTATAGCTACTGACCAGCCAGCGATGGCGTAGGGTGCTGCGTATCGAGTCAAAGCCAGGCTCGGGCAAGCCGTCCACGCCCCAGCAGCGAGCATTCGAGAAGGTCACGTTGATGCGCCGCGAGGTCCCACCAGCAACGATGAAGTCGTCGGTGGCTCGACGCGCGATCCGCGGCGGGTCTTCGAGTCCCCACGACTCGTCAAGCAGGTGCCTCGCCGCCTCGCTCCGTCGCCACGCAGCGCCCCACGCTGTGTGGAACGCGGTGATGCGCTCGACACTGAGGGAGTCCGCGTGGCTCGGAGGGATGATCCAGGACAGCACAGGCAGCTCAGCGGATTGCGCGAAGGCGGTGGAAGCTGCGCCTAGAAACGTGGCGGCGAGGAGTACGCGGCACCCGCTGTAGATCATCGGCAGGTCTCAATTTGGAGGAATGCGGCGCACGATCGGTACCGTCACCGGCCCGCGGCCGCCAGCTCCGTACGCACCAGATTCGCAATCCAATCTGCAGGACGGCCACCGGCGAACCGCTGCGAATTGACCAACACGGTTGGGGTCCCACGCACACCGAGACGGTCCGCAGCTGCACGATCCTCGTCGAGTCGTGTGCGTATCGCCGGATCAGACAGACACCGGCCAAACGCGACGGTGTCCACTACCCCAGCTCGTGCTGCGAACTCGGTGTACCTTACTAGCCCGATCGAGGTCTGCTCCGCATACAGCAAATCGTGAAACGCTTCAAACCGACCCTGCACTGCAGCACATTCGCTCGCGATCGCGGCCATCGCTGCGTGTGGATGAATCGACTCAAGTGGATCTCGCTCAGCATCGCCAGACGGATTGCTCGATGAATCCGCGAGTGTACTACGGCGTCCGCATCGTGCATCGCCGGTACTCCGATGAATGAGTCAGGCTAGCGATTCGCGAGCATCTTGTTGATGTCGCTGCTCGGAACTCTGCGCTATGATACGCCCATGCCCCTCAGCACACAACCCTCCACGCGCGCGATCCCCACCCACGTCGACCTCCTCGTCATCGGCGGCGGTATCACCGGTGCCGGCGTTGCACACGATGCTGCGCGCCGCGGCATCCACACGCTGCTGGTCGAGCGCGAGGACTTCGCGGCAGGCACCTCCTCGCGCTCGTCGCGGCTGGTGCATGGCGGCGTGCGGTATCTGGAGCACGGCTGGTTCCATCTGGTGTTCGAGGCCTCGCGCGAACGCCGACGGTTGCTGACCAACGCGCCACATCTCGTCCGCCCGCTGCAGTTCACGTGGCCGCTGTACGACGGGCAGCGCCTGGCCCGCTGGGAGATCGGCGCCGGACTCATGCTCTACGATGTCCTCGCCCTTTTCCGGAACGTCGGCCGACAGAAGCAGCTGAGCATCAGCCACCTGCGTGAGCGCGAGCCGGGACTGCTGACCAGCGGCTTGCGTGGCGGCGCGGCGTACTGGGACGCAGCCACCGACGACGCGCGACTCACCCTCGCGACCGCGCGCGCCGCGGCACGCGCGGGCGCCCAGCTGCTGACGCACACGGAAGTGGCCGGCGTGCTCCACCGCGACGCGCGCGTGGTCGGCGCGCGACTGCGCGACCGACTCACGGGCGCCGAGACCGAGATCCATGCGCGGGTCCTCGTCAACGCGACCGGACCGTACTCAGGCATCCTGCGTCGCTACGAGCACCCCGAGGCCCCACCGGTGGCCCACGGCACCAAGGGCGTGCACATCCTGATCCCGCGTGCGCCCTTGGGCCTGCGCGACGCGGTGACCCTGCTGCATCCCCGCGACGCCCGCGTGATGTTCGCGCTGCCCGCGGGCCGCTATGCGCTGATCGGCACGACCGACACCGCGACGACGGCATCGCCCGACGAGGTCCGCGCCGACGAGTCCGATGTGGCGTATCTGTTGGAGGCCGTGGCACACTACTTCCCCGACGCCGGTGTCGGGCGCGCGCAGGTGATGTCCGCCTGGGCGGGTATTCGTCCACTGATCGCCGCCGCGCCAGGAACGGCTCCGTCCGATCAGTCGCGCGAGCACGCGATCGACACCGGGCCCGGTGGTGTCATCGCGGTCAGCGGCGGCAAGCTCACCACCTACCGGTCGATGGCCGAGGAGATCACCGACGTGGTGGCCGAGCGGCTCGGCGGCGGATATCTGCCCTGCTCGACGGCGAAGGCGGTGCTGCCTGGTGGGGACCTCGATCTCACGGACGCCGTGACGCAGGCGCAGCGCGAGACGGGCGACGCCGCCATCGCGGCGCGTCTCGTGCACGCGCACGGGTCGGCGTGGGACGCGGTCTGGGCCCTCGGCACGCTCGCCCCCGCCCTGCAGCAGCGCGTGGTCCCGACCAGCGACGCGATCGTCGCCGAACTGGTGCACGCGGCGCGGCACGAGCACGCGCGAACGCTGAGCGACCTCCTCGTCCGGCGCACACCGGTGGCCTTCGAGTCACCGGAT
>ERZ1066135.1002-NODE-1002-length-11918-cov-6.865801_pt1 | contig 11918 bp, 7 predicted proteins | sample MGYA00382782_ERZ1066135 | MGnify/ENA primary metagenome ERZ1066135 (study PRJEB33369, sample SAMEA5778365) | biofilm metagenome | biome: Industrial cooling water; feature: Water cooling tower basin; material: Biofilm | place: United Arab Emirates | collected...
GCCGATGCGACCTGGATGGTCGATGAGTTCACGGACCGCCGCCTCGTCCTCGCCGAGGTCGAGCTGCGTCGCCCCGATGCACCGGTGGAGCTTCCAGCCTGGTTGGCGGCGGTCGTGGTCCGCGAGGTGACCGACGAGTCGGCCTACGTCAACGCGGTGTTGGCGTGTTGACGGGCGCGCTCGGTGCCGGTCCGTCGAGGACACGGCGCACGGTCGCCGTGAGTTCGTCCATCGAGTAGGGCTTGCTGAGCAGGTCGAACGGTGACGCGCCTGCCGCCCGTTGCTCGAGCAGCTCCTGCGAGTAGCCCGAGGTCAGCAGGATGCGGATCGCCGGGTAGCGCTCGCGCACCCGCGCGGCCAGTTCCGTACCGGGCATGCCAGGCATCACCACGTCGCTCAGCAGCAAATGGACCGTTCCGCCTGACTGCGCGAGCGTGTCCAAGGCCTCGGTCGCATCGGACGCGGTGAGCACCGTGTAGCCTGCGCGCTCGAGCACGCGGCGCGCGACGAGCCGGATCGAACTCTCGTCCTCCACGACGAGGATCGTCTCGTGGCCGCGCAGGGCCTGGGGGCGATCCACGGTGGCGGCGCGTTCCGCGGGCGCCTCGATCAGCGGGAAGTAGATGTCCACCGTGGTGCCTTCGCCGGGCGCGCTGGTGATCCAGATGCTGCCGCCCATCTGCTTGACGAGGCCGTACACGGTCGCGAGGCCCAGCCCCGTCCCGCGGCCGGCGGGCTTCGTGGTGAAGAACGGCTCGAAGATCCTCGCCTTGACGTCGTCGGTCATGCCGGTCCCGGCGTCGCGCACCTGGAGCCGCGCGTGTGGTCCCGGCGTGGTGGTGGGGTGCCGCAGCGTGAAGGCCTCGTTCAGGTCCACGACGGCCGTGTCCACGACGACGGTGCCACCCCGTGGCAGGGCATCGCGCGCATTCACCGCGAGGTTCATGAGGATCTGCTCGAGGTGCCCGGGGTCCGCGTTGATCCACACCGGAGTCGCCGGGCTGCGAACCTCGAGGAGGACGTCCTCGCCGATCACGCGACGCAGCAGGTTCCCGAATCGCTCCGTGACCGCGCTGACGTCGAGCACTTCGCGGTGCATCACCTGACGCCGACTGAAGGACAGCAGCTGCGCGGTCAGGGCGGCGGCGCGTTGGCCGGCACCGCGGATCTCCTCGAAGTCCGCCCGCCGGTCGTCCGAGGTGGGCAGCGCGCTGAGGGCGAGGTCGGCGGTCGCGTTGATGACCGTGAGCATGTTGTTGAAGTCGTGCGCGATCCCGCCGGCCAGGCGGCCCAGCCCCTCCAGCTTCTGAGACTGGATTAGTTGCTCTTGCAGCGCGATCCGCTCGCTCACGTCGCGCGCGATGCCGAGGATCAGCTCGCGGCCGTTCACGGTCAGCAAGGTCCGCGCGACTTCCACGGGGATGGGGGCGGCGTCCTTGCGGCGATGGACCGAGGCCGCCACGGTCGGTCCGTTCGCGCGCAGCGCGCTGACCATCGCGGCATATCCCTGCGGCGTGGACATCGGTTCCACGATGTCGTAGACGTTGAGGGCGAGGAGTTCGTCGGGCGTGTAGCCCAGGGATCGGGCCGCCATCGCGTTGAAGTCCACGAAGCGTCCCGTCGCGGCGTCCGCGATGAAGATCGCATCGGTCGAGCGCTCGATCACCTCGCGGAACAGCGTCAGCTGCGATTGCTGGGCGGCGACCGCGACCTGGTCGCGCTTCGCGGCGATCCCGAACGCGATATCGCTCCCCACCTCGCTGAGCAGGGCCTGTTCGGCCGCATCGAACGCGAACGACTCATCCGCGTAGAGCATGAGGGCGCCGATCACGCGCCCGTGCACGAGCAGCGGGATCGACAGCGACGCCGCGAATCCGTGCTCGCGCGCCGCGTCCCGCCAGACCGACGAGCGTGCGTCGCGTGCCAGATCCTGCGCGACCTGCAGTTCGCCGCTCCGGATGCATCGACCCGTCGGCCCCTGCCCACGTGGGTCCTCGGCATCCCACGACACCTCGGCCCGCGTGAGGTAGTCGCCCACCGCGCCGCTCGACGCCATCACCCGCACCGGGAAGCCGGGCGCGTCCACCGCGTAGCCGACCCAGGCCATCCGAAATCCGCCCTCACGCACGGCGATCTCGCAGGTGGACTCGAGCAGCGACTGTTCATCGGTCGCGTGCACCAGTGCCACGTTGCACGCCGATCGGACACGCAGCACGCGGTCGGTGCGCTGCATCGCCTGCTCGAGCTGCCGCTGCGCGGTGATATCCGTCATCGCGCCGGTCACGCGCAGCGCCCGCTCCGACGCGTCGCGCTCCGACTCTGCTCGGTCCCGGACCCACCGCCAGCTGCCGTCGGCGTGACGGATGCGGTACGCTTGGTCGTACGCGGCGCCGGTCTCGACGTGCGCCCGCAACTCCGCCGTCACGCGCGCCGCGTCGCTGGGATGGATGCGGGCCTGCAAGGCGGACATCGTGGCAGGGGATTCCGCGCGCGGCAGACCGACGATCTCGCACCACCGGGCCGAGCAGTACAGTGCATCGAGCGCGGGCTGCCACTCCCAGAGGCCGTCGGTGGTGGCCTGGATCGCGCGGGCGTAGCGGCGCTCGCTGTCGGCGAGGTCGGCCAAGCTGCGCTCGCGGGCGTCGACGAGCTCCAGTTCCCGCGTCGCGGCCTCGAGCTCCCGACGCGAGAGGAAGGCGGCCGCTGCGGCGGCCACGGCGATGACCAAGCCGAGGGACAGCAACAGGCCCCGCACGGCGCTGCTCGTGGCGGGGGCGAGCAATTCGTTGCGATCGATCTTGGCTGCGAGCAGCCACGGAAGCAGCCGCACCGTGGCGTACTCGACCGCGACCTCGCGGTCGTGATGGTCGCGACCGAAGGGGACCGCAGTCTCACCACGGAGCACGCGCACCGACGTCATGGCCGTCGGCTCGCGCAGCGGCACCCGGAAGCGGAGGGCGGTCGTGTCGCCCGGACGCGGGTCGTTGATGATCGTCGCGGAGTCGCCGTCGGCGCGCCAGACGACGATGGCGAGGGTCGACGCGATGTCGGGGAGGTCGCGCAGCTGATCGAACAACGTGGCCTGGGCGTCGATCGACAGGAACAGCCAGGCGCTTGGCAGTGTGTCGTCGATGGTCCGCAACGGCGTCCACAGCTCCAGACGCACGCGCTCGCCGTGCCGGTGGATGTCAGTGAGGGTCACGGCACCCTGCGCGCTCGAGCGTGTGGTGTGCTGCAGGAACTCCGACGCGTGTCGGACGTCGAGCGCGCCGACCGACGCGAGCACCACCCCCGCGGGGGAGACGATCGCACCCTCCGCGTAGCCCTCCGACGCGACGATCGCTTGTAGCCACTGGACGACCGAAGCATCGAGTGGTGTCCCCAGGACACTTCGTGACCACCGGATCGCCTCTGTGGCCCGCCCCGTCGACAGATGTCCGTTGAGCCATTCATCGATCTGGCTCGCCTTCCCGCGCGCGACGGCGGTCAGCGCCTCGCGCGTCTGCGCGTCGTGACTGCGACGCTGCGCCTCCCACCAGGCGGCACTGCCGCCCGCTACGAGCAGCGCGGTCACCCCGACGACGATCCCGAAGCCCGCTGGTACCCCGAAGCGCCGGTCGAAGGCGGACTCGCGGGCCGGGACCGGCGGTGTGCTGAGCACGACGCCCGACCCCAACAGCACCAGGGCGACCGTCGTCAGCAACGCGATCGGCATCGCGTGGCCTCCGTACAGCGGGGCGCCGCCGAGCAGGTAGCCCTCGAGGATGAGCAGCGCGATGAGCGTGGCCGCTCCCCCACAGCGACGTGCCGCGCGAGAGGCCAGAGCGGTATCGCGCAGGCTGAGCCACGCGGCCACGGCGATCAACGCGAGCAGCGCCGCCGTGTAACGCGACATCCGTCCTCCGAACGGGCGCGCCGCCGAGACATCGCCGCCGCCGAGCCACGAGTCGACCAGCACCTCAAGGCGGAGCGGCTCGGCGAGGCCCAGGACGCCCACCGCGACGACGAAGCCGAGCAGGGCGCGGACCAGCACCGCGCGGCGCTGGGGACCGGGACGCCGAGCGACGGCGCTGCCGAGGGCCGCCAGCGCGGTGATCGCGAGCGCCGTGGTCGGCGCCATCGCGACGAACGTCGCCCCGAAGGTGAACGCCTGCGGACGTCCCGCGATCCACCCACCGAGGACCGTCAGCGCGAGAGCGGCGGCGGTCCCGAAGCACCACTGGGCCAACCGGGCCGCGCGAGGCAGGACCGGCACCGCAGGACCGGGTGTGCCGGCCTCCATCATCTGCTCACGCGGGTCATGCGGCTGAGTATCGGTCCGGAGGCGCTGAAGATTAGGTGGGGTGCAACACGCGCCGGAAGCAGTGTTTCTCGCCGACCACCAACTCCTCGCGGTCGATCTTCACATAGCGGGACACCTTCTCGGGGTACAGGTCCAGCGCCGCCCGTTCCCAGCCGGCCCCAAGGAACAGGTCGTCGGCGAACGACACCGCGAAGATCTCCGGGTAGCCCCGGCCCTCGGCCAGGTCGGCGGCGGCATCGATCAACAGCTTGCCGTAGCCGCGCCCGCGCACGGAGGGATCCACGGCCAGCGACACCAGCTCGACCAGTGACGGCGAGTACTCGTCGAGGGCGACCATCCCCAGGACCACACCGGTCTCGCCGCGCAGCACCCAGTAGTCGTGCAGGTGATTGAAGGCGAACAGCTCGTCGCGGGGCAGCGTCTTGCCCTCGGGCGCGAACATGTTGTTGAGGAGCACCAGCGCTGGGATGTCGGCCTCGGTGGCCGGTTCCAAGCGCGGGAAGACCGCGCGGGTGTAGCGGGGTTTGGTCATGGGACTCAGCGTTCCACGCGTTCGAGGCGCCGCTGGGCCATGCGCAGCGGCGCGAGGGTCATCGTGACGCATACCAGGGCCGCGAGGCCGAAGTACACGATCATCTCGCCGGGGTCCGTCGTGCCGCCGAAGGACTTGGCGTACAGATACTGGTACACCGGCCGCGCCTCGAGGACGATCACCCCGGCGATGAGCGCGATGCTCGCCATCATGTACAACAGCCCGCCGAAGCTGGTGGGGATCTGCGCGGCGTTCTCGGTCTCGTACTGCGGGAACAGGGTGCCGAAGCCGACCGCCAATCCGCACAGCGCGAAGGTCATCAGCACGATCGTCCCCATGCTCACCGCGAACATGAACGCACTCACCTGCAGCAGGATGTCGGTGATGGTGACGATCGCGAGTGCGAGGCCGAGCAGGGGCAGGGTGCCGACCCAGAACTTGGCCCACAGCAGGTCGCGCATCGAAATGGGACTCGAGCGCAGCAACCACAGCGTCCGCCCCTCGAGCGATACCCCGGGGAAGAGGAAGCGCGCGGCGATGGACGCCAGGACGAACCCCGCCAAGGCGAGGTTCAGGAAGGGAATGACGTTCACAAGGAACAGCGTGATGCCTTCCCCGCGGAGCGGCAGGTAGCGGATGTTGAACACGTACACGATCACCAGCACCGCCAGCAGGATGAGCTGGCTCCACTGGGTTGTGTCGCGGAAGAACAGCCGCAGCTCCTTGAGCACCAGTTCACGCCGCACCGAGCCGAAGGGCGCCAGCAGGCGGAACAGCAACGAGCGGCTCGAGGTCGGGGCGCTGCGCTGCTGCCCGCTCTCCTGCGCCTTGCTGAAGCCCCGTTCGAACCACGCGCGGTGCGCGAGGGCGCCACCGACGAGGAACGCAGCGGCGGTCGTCCAGAGGAGGGCCAGGCCGAGCCAGTCCGCCTGGCCCCCGTCCAGCCAGCGCATCGTCGCCGCCTGCAGCCACTCGCTGGGCAGGAACGGCGAGGTCGGCGTCCGCAGCACGCCCACGAACTCGACCAGCGAGCGGAACCCCTCGGGCCGCGCGAGGCGCTCCGGCCGGACCACGCGGAAGAGCAGCACGATCAGGCCGGCGGTGAGCACCGCGATCAGACTCAGGATGTCGCGGGTCCGTCGCGCGGGGAAGATGTTCACCAGCAACAAGGTCACCGCCGAGCCCAGCACCGACGGGATCACCAGGAACGGGAGGAACAGCAGCGTCGCGTACAACGGGTACAGCCACCCCCCTTGGTAGGCGATCCCATACGCCGCGAACATCGGCACGGCCATCAGCACCACCATCCAACTGGAGTTGATGGCGGTCTCGAGCAACTTCGCCCCGTAGAGTCGCAGCCAGTCGTTCGGTGCGCCCACCAACAGATCCAGATCCTTCGCGAGGAAGAACGAACTCAAGGCCGTGATCACGTTCGAGAGCAGCAACAGCGACATGAACGCGATCAGGATCAGGCCGAGCAACTTGCCGGCCAGGAGCGGTCCGATCTCCTCGACGCCGCGGAAGTACAGCAGCAGCCGGTAGAGGACACCGAAGATGAAGCCCCAGAACAGCAGGCCGATCCCGCCAAGGATCGCGGCCCGCACGCCGCGGCCGCGCTCGCCGGCGGCCATGCGGCTGCGCGCCGTGAGCACCTTGGGCACGAGCAGATGCAGCAGCCCGGGATCGGGCAGCACATCGCGCGCGGGCGCCGAAGCGGCGGGGACCGTCACGCCTCCAGGACCTCCATCAGGTCGCGCGCAGCACGCTCCCCGGTCAGCCGCAGGAAGATCTCCTCAAGCGTGGCCTGCGACGACTGGGCCCGCAGCTCGGCCATCGTGCCGCACACGCGGATCTCGCCGTTCACGATGATCGCGATGCGGTCGCACATCTGCTCCGCGACCTCCAGCGTGTGCGTGCTCATCATGATCGTGTGGCCGCGATTCACGTATTCGCGCAGCAACTCCCGGAGGATCCGGATCGACTTGGGGTCCAGGCCCACGTGCGGCTCGTCGACCACGATCACATCTGGCCGGTGTACGAACGCGCTGGCGATGATCAGCTTCTGGCGCATCCCGTGGCTGTAGCTCTCGACCATCTCGTCGCGCCACGCCTCCAGGTCGAACAACGCCATCAGCTCCCGCGCGCGGTGCTCGACCTCGGCGCCGCGCTGATCATAGAGTCCGGCGACGAAGCGCAGGAACTCTGCGCCGGTGAGCTTCTCATAGATGAACGGACGATCCGGGATGAACCCCAGGCGCGACTTCGCCGCCACCGGGTCCTTGGCCATGTCGATACCGCCGATGCGCACCGCACCCGCTGTCGGCTGCAGGATGCCAGCGATCATCCGCAACGAGGTCGTCTTCCCGGCGCCGTTCGGGCCGAGGAAGCCGAAGAGTTCGCCGCGCGGCACGGTCAGGTCGATCCCATTCACCGCCGTGAAGGATCCGTACTTCTTGGTCAGGCCCTGCAGTTCGATCATTGGACGTCCTCGACCTCGATACGCAGTGTGCCGATCAGCCGGATCAACTCCGCCTGGCGGCCCAGTCCACCGGTGACCACCCGAAGATGCGCGGCGTCCGCGGGGAACTGCCCCCACGTGGGGTCCACCGCCACCCAACTGCCCAAGTACACCTCAGCCCACGCGTGGAAGTAGAACTTGCCGTTCAGGTACGCCACGCCCGATGCCACGCGCGACGGGATGCCGAGCGCGCGGGTGAGCGCGACGAAGAGCTGGGCATGCTCGTTGCAGTCGCCGCGACGGTCCGTGAGCACCGACAGCGCGTTCGGGATCGAGAACGTCGGCACCTTCTCGACGTTCTCATGGACCCATCGGTTCACGCGCTCCGCGATCTCGCGCGGGTCGCGGGAGTCGCCCGCGATCGCGACCGCCTGCCGGATGATCGGCAGGGCACCGACCTGCAGGAGCGGATCCCCCGCCAACTCGGCGCGAAATCGCTGGCGGTGGGCCGGGGCGGGCGGCAAGACATAGTCGGCGACGAAGGCAGGCGCCTCCTCGGTGCGCACCGTCAACGTCGTGCCATCCAGGGTCTGTCGACCACCCTGCAGGTCGAAGCCGCTCAGCGAGGGCGCCATCAGCTTCACTCGCAGGCGCTGCACCCGCTGCTCAGGCAGCGGCACGTTCGACGCGATCGCCGTGGCCTCGAGCACATCGCCCGCGAGCGTCGGCGTCCCGCGGGACGCTTGCGCGATCCGCCAGTTCTCGAAGGCCATCTCGTAGGCCATCCGGCGCAGCGTCAGACCACCCGCCTGCTGCGACTCGACGACGCGCCCCTGTGCATCGACCCAGCCATTGAACCCGCCGTCGGCTGCGCCGACGCGCCAGGCGCGCACCGTATCGGCCAGCGCCGACACCCAGCGTCCGCGCCCGGCGTCGAATCGCGCCGAGTCGTCGACCACGAACAGCGACTCGGCGAGGATCTGCAAGGTGATCTCGCGCGATCCCATGCTGCGCGGGTCGAAGGCCCGGAACGTGGCCGACCGACCGACCTTGGGCGGCGACTTGAGGATCGTCGCCAGCGGCAGCAAGGTGGGGACGAGGATCGGTCCTTCCACCGCGATGCGCTGCGAGTCGACCGCGCTGCCCACGCCGCGCATCGCATAGACCAGCGCCGTGTCGCCTTCCGTGCGTCCGCTGAGGCGCATCGGCGAGCCGGCCGCGTCCACATCGAGGGCGAAGGTGCGCAGGGCGAAGGCCCGCGACAGCTTGATGTCGGTCCGCGCCAGCGCGCGCTGCCGCGTGCCGGCCACGTCGAGGTCGGCGACCAGCTCGTCACGGAAGGTGATCCCATCGGCGACCGTGTCGATGGTGCTCGACGCGTAGCCGATCGCGACCCCGTTCTGCTCCACCGCGTAGAACACATTGCCGGGGTTCACGCGCAGCCCGAGCTCGGCATAGGCCTGCGCGGGAGTTCGCAGGATATCGCGCCGCACCAACGCCGCGAGCGCGACTCCCCACGCCAGCAACACCGACACGGCGACGATCCCGCGCCGGCGCCCCCGTCGTGCCCGCTCCGCGGCCGTCGTGGTCACGCGCGCTGGACCTCGCGCGACCGTCGATACGCCGCCGCCGCCTCGACCGGGCGCTGCTGCCGGTCGAGGATCACCCCGAGCCCCTTCAGCGCGCGCCAGTTCGTCGGGTCCAGGTCGGCGGCACGCTCGTACGCCGCCCGCGCCGCATCCAGCTGGTCCACGTGGTTGTAGGCCTCACCGAGGTGGTAGTAGGGCAGACTCTGCGCGGGGTCCAGCTCCACGGCACGCTTCAGCGGTTCGATGGCCTCGCGCCAGCGTGCCTTGCGGCAGAGCAGGATGCCGAGCTGCGTATGGACCTCTCCGTTCGACTCGGTGAGCCGCAGCGCCCGCTTGAGGTCGGCCTCGGCGGCATCGTAGCGCAATCGCGCACTCGCCAGCGCGGCGCGACCACAGAGCAGCGTGACGTTGTCCGGGTACTGGGTCAGCGCCCGGTCCAGCTCGGCGATCGCCGCATCGGGCGAGCCCATCTGGTCGAGCGTATACGCGAGCCGCAACCGGGCGCGCACGTGCGAGGGCTCAACGGCCAACACCGACCGGAAGGCCCGCAAAGCCGCGGCCAGGTCGTGTCTCGCCAGCGCGGTCTCACCCTGCTCGAGGCCCTGGACCACGGGGTCGTCGTGCGGGGGCAACATCGGCAGGCCCTCGGTCTCCCCGAGCGGGAGCTGGGCCGGATCGTCAGGGATCGTCGGGTTCACGGCAACACGTCTGGAGCGGTCGTCTCGGCGCGCACCCACGCGAGGTACGGGGCCGGGCCTGCGGCGATCGGTACGGCCAGCAGTTCGGGGACGTCGTAGGGATGGATCCTTCCCCCCAAGGCCTCGAGGGCCTGCAGCCGGTCGGCGGTCGTCTTGAGCAGCACCACCGCTTCCGTCGCGTCGACGACCGCGCCCTGCCACCGATACAACGACCGCGCGCCCGGCACGATGGTGCCGCACGCGATCAGTCGTTGCTCGAGCAGCGCGCGCACCAACGATTCGGCCTCGGCCTCGCTGGGGACCGTGGTGATGACGACGCGCAGATCGGTGGGTTGCATCGGGAGCGGCGGCGGGAAGGGCGGGACGGGGAATCTACCGCCGGGCGCGGAAAAGCACGCTGGCCCTCCCCCGTTCGGGTGGGGGACGGCTTGAAGCGGGGCGTCCCTCCCGCGAGCTTGCAAGGTTATGGCCACTGAAGCCCTGATCGTCCGCGGTGCCCGCGAGCACAACCTGCGAGGGATCGACGTCGCGATCCCCAGGAACAAGCTCACCGTGATCACCGGGCTGTCGGGGTCCGGGAAGTCCTCCTTGGCCTTCGACACCATCTTCGCCGAGGGGCAGCGGCGCTACGTGGAGTCGCTCTCGGCCTATGCCCGGCAGTTCCTGGGGCTCATGGAGAAGCCCGATGTCGACGCCATCGAAGGACTGTCGCCCGCGATCGCGATCGAGCAGAAGTCGGCGGGGGCCAACCCGCGGTCCACGGTCGGCACGGTCACCGAGATCTACGACTACCTCCGGCTGCTCTACGCCCGCTGCGGGACCCCGCACTGCCCGCAGTGCGGCCGTGCGGTGGAGCGCCAGAGCGCCGGGCAGATCGCGGATGTGGTCCTGAGCTGGACCCGCGACACCCGCATCGAGGTCCTCGCCCCGCTGGTGCGCGGCCGCAAGGGCGAGTTCAAGGAGCTGTTCGAGTCCGCCCGCAAGCAGGGGTTCGTGCGCGCCTACGTCGACGGGGCGCTGGTCGAGCTGGCGTCGCCGCCGACGCTGAACCGGCGGCAGAATCACGACGTGTCCGTGGTCGTCGATCGCCTGCAGGTGCGGCTCGAGGATCGCGGGCGGTTGGCCGACTCCGTCGAGACCGCGCTGCGGTTGGCCGACGGTCTGGCCGAGGTGCGTCGCTACGATGGCGAGCCGACCACGCATCTCTTCAGCGAGAAGTACGGCTGTCCGGATTGCGGGATCTCCATGCCCGAGTTGGAGCCGCGGCACTTCTCGTGCAACTCGCCGTTCGGGGCCTGTCAGGCCTGCGCCGGCCTCGGCACCCGCCGGGAGGTCTCGCCCGACCTCATCCTCGGGGATCCGAGCATCACGATCCTCGAGGGGGTGGTCCTGCCCTGGGGTGAGCCCGACGGCTACCTGCGCCGGACCATCCTGCCCGGCCTGGCCAAGGAGATCGGCTTCGCGCTGAACACGCCGTGGGGCAAGTTGCCACCGAAGGTGCAGCAGGTGTTGCTGTACGGCACCGAGAAGAAGGGACGCGCCAAGGCCGCCGACGCCAAGTGGGAGGGCATCCTCGCCAATGTGCAGCGCCGGTATCAGGAGACGTCGAGCGACGGCGTGCGCGTCGAGCTCGAGGCGTACATGGTGGTCTCGCCATGCACGGACTGCGGCGGCCGTCGGCTCAACCCGGCCTCGCTCGCGGTCACCGTGCATGGCCGGAACATCGGCGAGTTCACGGAACTGTCGGTGCGCGAGGCGCTGGCCCATGCGCGCAGCATCCCGGTGCGCTCGCCCGGACACCCGGGGCTCGAGCCAGACATCGCCGGCCCCGTGCTGAAGGAGGTCATCGACCGGCTGCGCTTCCTCGACGACGTGGGGCTGGACTACCTCACGCTGGACCGCTCGGCGGAGTCGCTGTCCGGGGGCGAGGCGCAGCGCATCCGCCTCGCGACGCAGATCGGTTCACGGCTGGTGGGCGTGCTGTACATCCTCGACGAGCCCAGCATCGGCCTCCATCAGCGTGACAACGAGCGCCTGCTGCGGACCCTGGAGCAGTTGCGCGACCTCGGGAACACGGTGCTGGTCGTGGAGCACGACGAGGACACGATGCGCGCGGCGGATCACATCATCGACCTCGGGCCCGGTGCCGGGAAGCACGGCGGTCAGGTGATCGCCGAGGGGACCATCCGCGATATCCTGGAGAGTCCCGCCTCGCTGACGGGTGCGTATCTGCGCGGGGACCGGCGCATCGAGCAGCCCGGCCCGCGGCGCGTGCGCGACGACAAGCGCGTGCTGCGTGTCGAGGGGGCCAAGGAGCATAACCTGCGCGGGGTGACGG
>ERZ1066135.1006-NODE-1006-length-11906-cov-8.110708_pt1 | contig 11906 bp, 10 predicted proteins | sample MGYA00382782_ERZ1066135 | MGnify/ENA primary metagenome ERZ1066135 (study PRJEB33369, sample SAMEA5778365) | biofilm metagenome | biome: Industrial cooling water; feature: Water cooling tower basin; material: Biofilm | place: United Arab Emirates | collected...
GCGCCGACTTGAAGCCGGTGAGGTGCGTGCCGCCCTCGTGCGTGTTGATGTTGTTCACGAACGAGAACACGTTCTCGTTGTAGCCGTCATTGTACTGGAACGCGAGCTCGATCCCGATCCCGTCCTTCTCGGCATCGGCATACGGGATATCGCTGTGCAAGGGCTTGCGGCTGCCGAGCAGGTGCTTCACGAACTCCTTGAGCCCACCCTCGGCGTGGAAGGTCTCGACGCGTTCTTCTCCAGCGCGCTCGTCCCGGAGCGTGATCGTGATGCCCTTGTTGAGGAACGAGAGCTCCCGCAGGCGGTTCGCGAGGATCGACCAGTCGTAGCGCGTCTCCGTGAAGATCTCCGCGTCCGGCTTGAACCACACCGTCGTCCCGGTGTCGGTCGCCGGCACGGCCTCGAGCACCTTGAGCTTCGTCGTCGTGTCGCCCCGCACGAAGTCCATGTAATGCCGCCGGCCGTCACGCTTGATCCAGACCTTCAGCGACTCCGACAGCGCGTTCACCACCGACACGCCCACGCCGTGCAGGCCGCCGGACACCTTGTAGGTGTTCTTGTCGAACTTCCCGCCGGCGTGCAATACCGTCAGCGCCAACTCGACGCCGGGGATCCCCTCGGTGGGATGCACGTCCACCGGGATGCCGCGGCCGTCGTCGGACACTGTGATCGAGTCGTCGGCGTGGATGGTCACCGCCACCTGCGACGCGTAGCCGGCCAGCGCTTCGTCGATCGAGTTGTCCACCACCTCGTACACCAGGTGGTGCAGACCGCGTGAGGACGTGGACCCGATGTACATCCCGGGACGCTTGCGGACCGCCTCCAGCCCCTTCAGGACCTGGATCTGATCTGCGCCGTAGCCGTTCGCGGGCGCTTCGCCGTGCTCGCTCATGCGATCGTGTGTCGTGTGGTGATGGTCCGAAGGAACGCCGAAGTGCCGTTCCACCCCAACCCTGAAAAGTTAGCGTGCGACACGCGCCAGCGCAACCGGGCGTGGCTTCCCTAACGTGTTGTGATACAACGATTTACGAGGGCGCCCTAGCGGCGCAGCTGCCAGCGGATCCGCAGCACACGCGGCACGGCGTGCCCCGCGTTCAGGGCGCTCAGCAACTGCGGCTCGTGCAGGGAGAGCTCGGTCATCCACGCATGGGTCTTCACACCCACGATCAGGGTCTTGTCGGGGAGGATCTGCAGCGCGTCGGTGACCCGCGCGATCTGCGGCCCCGCAATGCCGGCCCACTCCGTCAGGATCGCCGCCTGGGCGACGCGTTCGCTGTGACCATGCTGCGCGAGGAAGCGCTGGATCAGCGCCCCGATGCCCTCGGCCGGTCCGCCGCGCTCCTTCATGGCGCGATCACGCCCTCGCGCACCGTCCAGCGCGCGAACTTGGTGAAGCGCTCGGGAATGTCGGCCGCGCGCGGCACGGCGAGGATCGTCTGGCCGAACCCGTCCTGCTCCAGCAGCTCGAGCGTGCGCTCCGTGCGCCTGGTGTCGAGCTCCGCGAACGGATCGTCGAGCAACAGCACCGGCGGCGTGCCGCGCGCGGCCCGCAGCGTGCGCGCCGCCAGCAGGCGCAGCGCGATCGCCGCCGTGCGCTGTTGCCCGGCCGAGCCCACCGTGCGCACGTCACGCGCATCGAGCCACACCACGAGGTCGTCGCGGTGCGGACCGACGCTGGTGAGCCCCCGGGCCACGTCGCGGCTGCGCGCCCGGTGCAGCGCATCGCGCAGCGCGGTGGCGGGGTCCGCCTGCTCGGCGGCGTCGGACCGGTACGCCAGCGTCACGGCGTGCTGCTCACCCAACGCCGCGCAGAGATCGCCGAAGCCGGGGGCGACCGAGGCAGACCACGCGCGTCGCGCCGTCACCAAGGCCGCGCCATGGGTCGCCAGGGCCTCGTCCCAGGCGAAGGCCGCCTCGGCGTGCCGCCCGCTGCGCTGCACGCTGCGCAGCGCCGCATTGCGGTTGGCCAGCGCCGTGCGATATCCGCGGAGCGCCTCGAGATACACCCGCGACGACAAGGCGAGCAGCACATCGAGGAAGTAGCGGCGCTCGCCAGGACCGCCCGCCACCAGCGCCACATCGCTCGGCGACCACATCACCGACGGCAGGGCCCCCAGGGCATCGGCCTGGCGCGTGGTCACGACCCCGTCGAGGCCGATGCGCTTGCGGCCACTGGACCGGTCGACACCGATGCTCAGGTCGCGGATCGCGGTGCCGGTCAATGAGGCGCGAACGTGCCACGCGGTCGCGCCGTGTCGGACCAGATCCCGGTCGCGCACATTGCGCACGCTGCGGACGATGCCGAGGTAGGCGACCGCCTCGAGCAGATTGGTCTTCCCCTGGCCGTTGTCGCCCACGAGCACGACCCCATCGGTCGGCAGCACCAGGTCGGCCGCCACGATGTTCCGGAAGTCCCGCACTGCGAGGGTTGCCAGTCGCGCCGTCATCCCGGCAAAGTAGCCACCCGCCGCGCTAGATTCGACGCGTCCCCTTTCTCCCATCGCCATGTCCGAATCCGTGCTCCGCGTCGAGGTGGCTGACCGTATCGCCACGCTGACCGTCAACCGTCCCGACAAGCTCAATGCCCTCAATGACGCTGTCATCCGGGCCCTGGGGGCGGCCATCGACGAGTGCAATGCCCGCGACGACGTCGCCGCGGTGATCCTCACCGGCGAAGGGCGGGCCTTCGTCGCCGGGGCCGACATCGCCGAGCTGCACGCCGCCACGCCGGTCGAGGCGCAGCGTATCTCGGTGCTGGGGCAGGTCATGTTCCGTCGCTTCGAGACCTCGCCCAAGCCGACCATCGCCGCGGTGAACGGGTTCGCGCTGGGCGGCGGTTGTGAGCTCGCCATGGCCTGCCATGTGCGGATCGCCAGCGAGACCGCGAAGTTCGGCCAGCCCGAGGTCAAGCTCGGCCTGGGACCCGGCTACGGCGGGACGCAGCGCCTGCCGCGGCTGGTGGGCAAGGGCCGGGCGCTGGAACTGTTGCTCGGCGCGGGGATGATCGACGCGGTCGAGGCGTATCGGATCGGGCTCGTGAATCGGGTGGTCCCGCCGGCCGAGTTGCTGCCGGCGGCGCGCGCGCTGGCGGCCACGTTCGCGGCACAGGCGCCGCTCGCGCTGGCGGCGATCATCGAGGCCGTCGATGTCGGCGCGGAGCATGGCCTGGCGGCCGGCCTCGCGGTCGAGGCACAGCAGTTCGGCGTGCTCACCGCCAGCGAGGACATGCGCGAGGGCACGTCGGCGTTCCTCGAGAAGCGGCCCGCTGTGTTCCGCGGGCGCTGATGCCCGAGGCCCTGCGTCCGGTCGAGCTCCGGCCCGATGGCTCCGCGCTGCGCTGTATCGACCAGCGCGCGCTCCCGGCGCAGGTCGTGTGGTGCGAGCTGACATCGGTGGACGGAGTGATCGAGGCCATCCAGACCCTGACGATCCGCGGGGCGCCGGCCATCGGGATCGCCGGAGCGGCCGCGGTCGCGATGGCGGCCACGCGCGACCGGGCCTTGGACTCCCTCACGCTGCGCCGCCGGCTCCTGGCCGACGCGGCCCGCATCGCCGACGCGCGGCCGACCGCCGTGAACCTGCGCTGGGCGGTCGCGCGCGTGTTGGCGCGCGTCGATCGCACCCAGGGGGACGGCGAGGCCATCGCCGCAGCGGCCCGCGACGAAGCCGCTGCGGTGCTCGTGGAGGATCTCGCGATGTCGCGCGCCATCGGCGCGCATGCGCTGGCGCTGTTGCCGGATCCGGCGGTGGTGCTCACGCACTGCAACGCCGGGGCCCTGGCCACTGGCGGGCTGGGGACGGCGCTCGCGCCGGTCTACGTCGCCGCGCAGCAGGGGCGCGGCATCCGCGTGGTGGCGACCGAGACGCGCCCCCTGCTCCAAGGCGCGCGCCTCACCGCCTGGGAGGTGCAGCAGGCGGGGATCGACGTGACGCTGATCGCAGACGGGATGGCCGCCGCCTACCTGGCGCGGCACGAGGTGTCGGCGGTGTTGGTCGGGGCCGATCGCATCGCTCGCAACGGCGATGTGGCGAACAAGATCGGCACCTATGCCGTCGCACTCGCAGCGCAGGCGACGGGCGTGCCGTTCTATGTGCTCGCGCCGTGGTCGACCGTGGATGTCGACACGCCAGACGGGGCGCAGATCCCCATCGAGGAACGCGACGGTGACGAGCTACGGACCCTCGGCGGGATCGCGACCACCCCGCCCGGCGTTGCGGTGTGGAATCCCGCCTTCGACGTCACGCCGGCCGCGCTGATCACCGCCATCATCACGGATCGCGGTGTGCATCGTCCCCCCTTCGACCTGGGCAGGCCATGACCTACATCCTTGCGCTGGACCAAGGGACGACCGGCTCGACGGCCATCGTCGTCGATGCGGCGGGCCGCGTCGTGGGGCGCGGGTACCGCGAGCTGCCCCAGCACTTCCCGCAGCCGGGCTGGGTCGAGCACGATCCGCGCGATCTGTTGCGCACGATCTGTGAGGCCGCCCGCGAGGCCATTGCGGCGGCGGGGGTCACGCCCGCCGCCGTGGGCATCACGAATCAGCGCGAGACGGTGGTCGTCTGGGACCGGGAGACGGGGGTGCCGCTGGGGAACGCCATCGTGTGGCAGGACCGGCGCACGGCCCCACGCTGTGCGGCGCTCGCGCCTCGCGCCGACGAGATCCGGCGTCGCACCGGCCTGGTGGTGGATCCGTACTTCAGCGCCACGAAACTGGAGTGGATCATCGCGGAACGGGCCCGGGGCCGCACCGAGCGGCTGCTCGCGGGCACCGTGGACAGCTGGTTGATCTGGTCGCTGACCGGCGGGGCGGTGCATGCGACCGACCCCACCAACGCCTCTCGCACAATGCTCTACGACATCAACGAGCAGGCCTGGTCGCCGGCGCTCTGTGCGCTGTTCGGGGTGCCGGCGTCGATGCTGCCCGAGCTGCGTCCCTCCTCGGGATCGTTCGGCGTCGTCGGGGTGGAGCACTTCGGGGTCGCGCTTCCCATCCTCGGCGTGGCCGGCGACCAGCAGGCGGCCCTCTACGGGCAGGGCTGCGTTCGCGCGGGTCGCGCCAAGAACACGTATGGCACCGGGGCCTTCCTCTTGCTCCACACGGGCGACGAGCGCCCCGAGCCTGGCGCGGGCATGTTGGCGACGGTGGCCTGCGGACCGCGCGGCGAAGCAGCCTATGCCGTGGAGGCGAGCATCTTCATCGCCGGCGCGGCCATCCAGTGGTTGCGCGACGGGTTGGGGATCATCGGCACGGCGGCCGAGACGCAGGCCTTGGCCGAGTCGGTGACGTCGAACGACGGCGTGTACTTCGTGCCGGCGCTGACCGGGCTCGGCGCACCCCACTGGAACGCCGAGGCGCGCGGCACCATCGTCGGCCTCACGCGCGGGAGCACCCGGGCGCACCTCGCGCGCGCGGCCCTTGAAGCGATGGCCTACGGGACGGCCGAGGTCCTCGCGGCGATGCGCCAGGGCACGCATGTCGCGCTCGACGTACTGCGGGTCGATGGTGGCGCCACGCACAACGACTGGTTGATGGGGTTCCAGGCCGATGTCCTCGGCGTGCCCGTGGAGCGCCCCGAGTCGGTGGAGATCACGGCACTGGGGGCCGCCGCCTTGGCCGGTGTGGCGGCCGGTGTGTGGACCGATGCAGAGGCCTTCGTCGCGCCCCGCAGTTACGAGCGTTTCCTCCCGACCGCCAGCCCGTCGGCGCGGGAGGGCATGCGAGGGTGGGACCGTGCGGTGCGTGCGGCCTTGGCGTGGGCCGCGACGGCGGGTCCGGGACCCCGATAGCGGCCTCACCACGTTATTATCCAACGAGAGCGGACTCCGTAGCGCAGCAGGTCGGCCGGCGCCTTGGCGCGCCACGACTGCGGGGACCAGACTGGTCGGAGGGACGAGCAATGACGCCGAAGATGAAGTTCCTGCTGGGCGGGGCGATGGTGCTGGGATCGGCCGGGTGGCTGATGGCCAGCTCGCTCAAGTCCACTGCGACGTACTACCTGACGCCCGGTGAGCTGCACGCCAAGGTGATCGACGACGCGTCGTTCCATGAGACCGGCGTGAAGGTGGGTGCCCATGTCGTCCCCGGGACCATCAAGCGGGCCGAGAGCGGCCGCGAGGTGGACTTCATGGTCACCGACGGGACGCGGGAGATGCGCGTGGTCTACCGTGGCTTGATCCCCGACACCTTCTCGGACAGTGCTGAGGTCGTGGTCGAGGGTCGTCTGAACCGGGAGGGCGTCTTCGAGGCGACGACGCTGCTCGCGAAGTGCGGCTCGCGGTTCGAGAGTGCGCCGCCGGGCGCCCAACACCCGGCGTCCGTGCCCAAGGGATACCCGTCGGGCTCCCCCGCGCCTGCGACGTCCGCGCCGACGACGTGATCCTCATCGGGGAGTTGTCCCTCTGGGTCGCCCTGTTGATGGCGACCTGGAGCGCCTTGGTCTCGTTCGCCGGCGGCTCGTTGCGCCGCGGCGACCTCGTGGTCAGCGGCGAACGGGCATCGTACGCGGCGTTCGCATTCGTGGCCTTCGCCTCGCTGGGCCTGTGGACCGCGCTGCTCCGCAGCGACTTCAGTCTCAGCTACGTCGCGCAGTACACCTCGTCGAACCTGCCGACGGTCTACAAGTTCTCGGCGTTCTGGGGCGGCCAGTCGGGCTCGATGCTCTTCTGGTGCCTGATCCTGTCGATGTTCGGCGCGATCGTCGTGTTCAACAACCGCGATCGCTACCGCTCGCTGATGCCCTGGGTCACCGGCACGATGGCGACGACCCTCGTGTTCTTCCTCGTCACGACGGCCGTGGCGTCGAATCCCTTCGAGCGGCTGCCGTTCCCGCCGCCCGATGGCCGCGGCCTCAATCCACAGCTGCAGAATCCGGCGATGGCCATCCATCCGCCGAATCTGTACTTGGGCTATGTGGCGACGACCGTCCCCTTCGCGTTCGCGATCGGGGCGCTGATCACGCGGCGGCTCGATGCCGAGTGGCTGGGGGCCGTGCGTCGCTGGGCGCTGGTCTCGTGGTTCTTCCTCACGATCGGCATCACGCTGGGCATGTGGTGGGCCTACGTCGAGCTGGGCTGGGGTGGGGTGTGGGCGTGGGACCCGGTCGAGAACGCGTCGCTGCTCCCGTGGTTGACCGGGACGGCGTTCCTGCACTCGATCATGATCCAAGAGAAGCGCGGGATGCTGCGCAAGTGGAACGTGACGCTCGTCGTGGCGACGTTCCTGCTCTCCTTGCTGGGGACCTTCATCACGCGGTCCGGGGTGATCCAGTCCGTGCATTCCTTCGCCCGCAGCGGGGTGGGGAACTGGTTCCTCATCGCGCTGGTGACGGCGCTGCTGGTCTCCGCGTATCTGGTCGCGACCCGGCTGAAGGACCTCGAGACGCCGGCACAACTGGAGTCGATGCTCAGCCGTGAGGCCGCCTTCCTGTACAACAATCTGGTGCTGGTCGGCATCGCGTTCTCGGTGCTGTGGGGCACCTTGTTCCCGATCCTCTCCGAGTGGTTGCAGGGGGAGAAGATCACCGTGGGGGCGCCGTTCTTCAACACGGTGAACATCCCGCTGGCCCTGCTGTTGCTGTTGCTGACGGGGATCGGTCCGCTGATCGCCTGGCGGCGCGCGTCACCGCGGAACCTGCAGCGGCAGTTCACCGCGCCGCTGTTCGGCGCGGTCGCGGTCGGGTCGGTGCTCGTGGTCGCGGGCATGCGCGATGTGTACGCGCTGGTCTGCTACACGATCGGTGGCTTCGTCGTCACGACGATCGCGCAGGAGTTCATCAAGGGCATCGGGGCGCGGCGCGTCATCCATGGCGAGTCGCTCCCGGTCGCGGCGGTGCGACTCGTGGCCCGCAACCGGCGTCGCTACGGCGGCTACATCGTGCACTTCGGCGTGGTGGTGATGTTCGCGGCACTGGCGGGCGCGGCGTTCAAGAAGGATTACGATGTGCGGCTGCGCACGGGTGAGACCTTCACGGCGCGCGATCCCTGGGGGGCGGAGTGGGAGTTCACCAGCCAGGGGGTCTCGTTCTACGAGGCGCTGAATCGCCGCGTGGTCGCGGTGGCGCTGCGTCCGGTGCGCAACGGCGAGGTGATGCCGGTGATCCTCTCGGAGCGTCGCCAGCACATGGACGCGCTCCGGCGGCCGACCTTCGAGCCGTCCACCGAGGTGGGCCTCCTCGAGACCTCGCGACAGGATGTGTACGTGGTCTTCGCCGGGGCGACGACCGTCGCGGGCAGCGACGATCCCATCGCCGAGATCAAACTGACCTTCAACCCCTTGATGGTCTGGGTCTGGTGGGGTGGGATCATCATGGCGATCGGTGGCCTGATCGTGATGTGGCCGCAGGCCGAGCGCGCGCGGCGCGAAGGCGGATACGCGGCCGAGATGGAGCCGCAGGCGGTGGGGGCGGGCGCGTGACGGAACTGCTCGTGGGGGCGGCGCTCGCCGCTGCCGCGCTGGTCTTCGTGCTGCTGCCCCTGCTGAACGGCGAGGGTGTGCTGACGGCGGCGCGCGCTGGCCGCGAGCACGCGGTCGATGCGCAGCACCGGGCCGGGGCGATCCAAGCCTTGCGTGAGATCGAGTTCGACCGGGCCACGGGCAAGCTGTCGGACCAGGACTACGCGCAGCTCAAGTCGGCGTACACGGCGAAGGCGATCGTCGAGTTGCGCGCGGCCGATGCGGCCGCCGAGGCGACGGTGGACCCGGCCGAAGCGTTGGTCCGCGCGGCGCGGGCGCGCGCCGTCGGCTGTGGCAGTTGTGGCGAGGTGCCGCCGGAGGCCGACGCGGTGTACTGCTCAGGCTGCGGCCATTATCTGCGCGGCTGGTGCGGCCAGTGTGGCGAGGCGATCACCGGTGCGGGCGCGCGATTCTGTGCCGCCTGCGGGTGGCGCGTCGCCGCCTGAGGGGGCGGGCGCCGGGCTCAGAGCCCGGCGTCGGTCAGGAGCTGTTCGGCCTCCTCGACCACCGGTGAGGGCACGCTGAGCCGCACGCCCCCCACGACCATGCCCTGGAAGCCCGCCCCGAACATGCCGATGGTGTTGCCCTGGAGCAGGGCGGGGATCTCCTCGTCCTCGAGCACCATCTGAGCCTGCTCGGCCTCGAAGTGCGAGTTGAAGGAGCGGATCTGGACCCACTGCGCGTCGTCGGACATGCGCCCAAGCTAGGTGGCGGCGGTGGCGGACCGCAAGCGCTTCCGGCGTGGCGCCTCGGGACGTATGCTTGCAGCACCCCCTTTCGCCCTCCACTGGTCCTTGTCGATGCGCCTCCTTCGAGACGTCCTCCGAGTCTGCGGGCTCGCGGCCCTGCTGACCTCGCCGTTGATGGCGCAGGTCGATTACACGCGCGCGGAGCGCCTGCTCAACTGGCACACCACGCGCTTGGTCACCGGCGATCAAGTCACGCCCGGGTGGCTCAAGGACGGGGATCGCTTCTGGTACCGCAACAAGACCGCCACCGGTGCGGAGTTCGTGCTGGTCGATCCGGTGCGCAACACACGCGGGCTGCTCTTCGATCATGGCCGATTGGCGCGGGCCCTGACGCTCGCCGCCGACACGGCCTTCGACAGCAATGCGCTGCCGTTCACGACCTTCCGCTTCGCCGATGACGGGGCCGACGAGTCCCGGATCGAGTTCACGGCGGTCCGCAAGCGCTTCGTGTGCGACATCACGCGCTATGCCTGCACCGTCGGTGACACGCTCCCGACGCAGGGGCCGTTCGTGAAGTCGCCGGACAAGCGCCTCGAGGCGTTCATCCATCAGCGCAACGTGTGGGTGCGCAATGCGGTCACACGCGGCGATTCCGTGCAGCTCACCACCGACGGCGTCGAGTTCAACGGCTACGGACTCACGGAGCCCCGCCCCTCGCAGTTGCAGCGCCCCGGGCCCGACACGCGCACGCCGAACCTGCGCTGGTCGCCCGACTCCCGTCGCCTCGCCGTGTACCGGCAGGATGAGCGCGGGGTCGCGCACATGCACTACATCAGCTACACGCCGCAGCGGCCCCGGCACTTCTCGCAGCCCTACGCGCTCCCGGGCGACACGGCCGTGCCGTACCCGCGGGTGCACCTGATCGACGTCGCCGCGAAGACCAACGTGGTCGCGCAGCTGCCCGTGCGTCCGAACCTGCTGAGCATCGGCGGGTCGGTCCGGGATTCGGCCTGGACCGACGCGTCGGACGCCGTCTACCTGTCGTGGTTGATGCGTGGGTCGAAAGCGGCGTACCTCGCCGAGGTCGACGCGGCGACCGGTGCGGCGCGCATCATCGCGCGCGACTCGGGGAAGACGTACGTCGAGATCGCCAACCCACAGGACCCCGCGAGCTTCTACGTCACCCGTGACCGTGCGCACGCCTTCTGGTGGTCGGAGCGCGATGGCTGGGGGCACTTGTATCGCTTCGATGGGAAGGGCGTGGCCGCGATGGCGGCGGTCACTGGTTCCACGACCCGCATGACCCCCGAACCGGCAGCGCAGCTCACCAGCGGCGACTGGCAGGTCGGGCAGATCAGCCACGTCGATGAGGTCGCACAGCAGATCTACTTCACCGGCCGCGGCCGCGACGGCTTCCTGTACTACCCCAAGTTGTACCGCATCAACTTCGACGGGAGTGGCCTGACGCTGCTGACGCCTGAGGATGGGCACCACGTCATCACGTTCAGCCCCAGCGGCAAGTTCTTCGTGGACCAGTATTCCCGGATCGAGTCGGCCCCGGTGACGGTGTTGCGTGCCGCGCCGAGTGGTCGCATCGTCCGGACGCTCGAGCTGGCCGATGTCGCCGCGCTGGTCGAGGCGGGGTGGACGCCCCCGCAGGTGGTCAGCGTGAAGGCCCGCGACGGGCTGACCGACATCTACGGGGTGCTGTATCTGCCGCCCGACCTGGACGCGACGAAGCGCTATCCGATCATCTCGCACATCTATCCGGGGCCGCAGGTCGGCTCGGTGGGTAGCTGGTCGTTCAAGAACGGCGGTGAGCCGCACGCGCTGGCGCAGCTGGGGTTCATCGTCCTCCAGCTCGATCACCTGGGCACGCCGCTGCGGTCGAAGGCCTTCCACGACAACTACTACGGTTTCTTCGGCGACAACGGGCTCCCGGACCACATCGCCGCGATCAAGCAACTGGCGGCACGGCATGCGTGGGTGGACCTCGACCGTGTCGGCATCTTCGGGCACTCGGGCGGCGGCTTCGCCTCGACCGATGCGATCCTGCGCTACCCGGAGTTCTTCCACGTGGCCGTCAGCGGGGCGGGCAATCACGACAACCGCTCGTACAACATCTACTGGGCCGAGAAGTACCAAGGGCTGATGCAGCGCGACTCGGCGCGGCGCACCGATAATTTCGCCAACTCGGCCAATCAGCTGATGGCGAAGAACCTGGCGGGCAAGCTGCTGCTGATGCACGGGGATATGGACGACAACGTGCATCCGGCGATGACCGTGCAAGTGATCGACGAGCTGATCAAGGCCAACAAGTCCTTCGATCTCGTGTGGGCGCCGAACCGGAATCACGGGCTCAACGAACCGTACTTCATCCGCCGTCGCTGGGATTACTTCGTGGAGCATCTGCTGGGCGCGACGCCGCCGGCGAACTTCGAGATGCGGCAGCCGGCCGAGCGTGGGGCGCGGCCCACCGCCGCGCCGACGTGGGAGGACGTTGACGACGGGTTCCCGTACTGGAAGCCCTATCGCGTGTGGTGGTGAGGCGGGGATCGCGGGCGGCGGGGCGTGGGCGCGACGCCGCACTCCTCGCCGCAGTGCCCCGCGCGGCGATCGAGATCGAGCGCAAGTTCCTCTGTCGGAGTCTCCCCGTGATCCCGCGGGGAGCCTCCGTGGAGGAGATCGCCCAGGGCTATCTGCCGGGGCGCCGCTTGGTCGAGCGGCTCCGCGAGGTGCGGTCGGCGGGGCGCACGCGGCG
>ERZ1066135.1007-NODE-1007-length-11897-cov-6.219642_pt1 | contig 11897 bp, 16 predicted proteins | sample MGYA00382782_ERZ1066135 | MGnify/ENA primary metagenome ERZ1066135 (study PRJEB33369, sample SAMEA5778365) | biofilm metagenome | biome: Industrial cooling water; feature: Water cooling tower basin; material: Biofilm | place: United Arab Emirates | collected...
CCATTATGCACTCCTAAGAAGAGTAAGAAGGGAAGGAACCAGGATCTACCGACACCCATCAACATCAGCAGGTGTGGTGTATCAGCAACGGCGGTGCCATCATTACCACCCATACCTACACCCGGAACTAGTAATGCCAGCATTAGCTTACTCCTAGCATCATGAAGCGTTGGACTTTGGCAGTTGCAGCCGTTAAGTCAGCAGCTTGCCATGCTGTAAACCGTAGCCCCGCTGACGGATAGGAGCCTTCTTGAATCACAAATCCTGGCTGGCCACCCGTATAGGTGGAATCAGTTTGGCTAATTTTCTCCGTTCCGTTGCGGTAGCCTTTGATTGTAGAACCATCAGCAGAAACTTTCAGCGTATCGGTAGCTACCAGCGTCTCTGCGACCGATGACCCAAGTTGAGTGTAGGTCAGCGACCCGGCTGCGTCGTCAATCCGATACAGACGGATATTAGGAACGGCGTCGTCACCAAAGAATCCGTAGCAATCGCCCTGATTCGCACCCGTCCCCTGCATCCGCACTACTGGCCCACCACGCACGACTTGTGCGGCCCAAGCCTGGAACGACACTGTGACTTCTGATTCTTGGTTTGAGTTAAAGGCTGTAACGGACGACTTATAGGATGCTGCACACGAGCCAGTTGCGGCAGCTTCCACCTCGCCAGACGTGACACCTTTACGCACTACATCCCACGAACCGGGCCCCACATCCCAGACACTACTTTCTGAGAGGGGGTTCTCAGCCGGATCGTCAAATGTCGAAGACGCAGACGCCATTTAGATCACCAATGGACCGAGATGTAATGTAGGCCAATCTACATTCTCTCGCAGGTAGTGTAGGACTTCTCGAACAGTGCTGTTGTTGTTAAACTGCGTCGTGGTGAGGCCCTTCGCTTCGATCCACGTCCGTACCCTCTGCCGGACCGTCGTCGGTAAATCACCTAATCGCGTGTCAAGGTTCTGCGTCAAGAACGAGAGCAGTTCGGCCACTTTCACCCGACGCGCGTCCTGGCTAATAACATGGACGTGCATGAGGTACCGAATCAGTTGTCGGCGCGTGGTCGAGCCAGTGACCCAGGCCGCTGAGCAACCATCATTTTCCAGTCGGTTCAACAGAGCCACGTCCAGTGCTACTTCTGTATCCAGCCATGCGTGCATTGCAGGAAGGTCGGTAAACTGTGGTGAGACTGGGACAATCCGTGCATCGGCAGCTAGCACATCGTGCTTTGTAGACTCACACAACACCAGCGCATAACGAATGGGGCGGGCGTCGTGAACCCAGTCCCAAAACGTTTGTCCAGTGCCGTCAGTGCTGATGTAGTCATCCAGTGCAGACCGGTATGGGTCGGATCGTAAAGCCCCAGGTTCTTTGAGGTCGGGAATAAGCCCGCCAGTACCAATACGGTGTGTCCGGTACATACGATACGTCAATGCCATGTTATTGAATCCTTGGATTTCTCACGCTAGCGTTGGTTCCATGGATGGGAGGGCCGCATTAAGCGGCCCTCCGCAGTTTATTAGGCTTAGTTGTTGTTATCGTACTGGTGGCTCAAAGCGTAAACCGGGAAGTCAGCGCCTTTGAGCATGCCGTCGCCACTGTACAACCGACGAGGTGTGTAGGCGATCTCAAGGCCAAGCAAGAACTTGTCCTCAGCAAGACCAGCATCGAAGGCGTTCATCTCCACAAGCCACGACCAGTGTTCAGCCGTGTCAGGGATGGTGCCAGCCTTGATGACACCCCAAGCAGTCTTACAGACCGCGTAGGCAGTGGCAACCGGTACGTCCTGAGCAGCGATGGTCTTATTCAAAGCCGTAGCGGGTGTACGGAGCGCGGTGACGTTCGGGACTTGGTAATCGTAGGTCACGATCCAGGTAACGGTGTCAGCCGTGTCCGTGGAGCCTGAGCACCAGACTACGCGAGCCTTGATATCCTTACCGGGATCAAGGTCATACGGGATAGCAAGGTCCGTAGCGACCATGTCACCAGCGGTGTCGAGCAAGACACCGTTGAAACCAAAGGTGCTGATCTCTTTCGAGACAGGAGCACCAGTGTGAGAGCCTTCCCACTTAGCACCATATGCAAAGTTACCAGCACCACCTTCGTTGATGGCACCGACCGACATACCAGTGAATCCCATTGCAGGGATGTAGATACGGCCAGGCCGCCAGTAGAAAGCACTATCTTGACGAAATGCCATGTGACTCCTTTAAGGGTACTGGGCGGGCGAGTCTACCCACCCAATCCCTGTTAATATTAGCGGAATGCGATCCAGAAGTTCTTGCCCGAGGCAACCTGACCAGCAGCCGCGACAGAGAAACCAGTCGTGGTAATGTCCAAGCCAGAGGCAACAGCGGGTGTGGTGATAACGCCCGTGGAACCCGTAGTGAGCATGCTGTCCGTGGTTGAGTTATCGACACCGACAAGCATGTTCGGGTTCGTACCTTCAACGTCAATAAAGCAGATCACCAGCTTCGGCTGAAACGGGAGAGTCTCAGACACAGCAGCCGGTGAGCCAGCCGACGTAAAAGACCCAGTGAGGTACTGGGGATTAGCGAAGTCCTTAGAGTTAACCGACATACTTACTCCTTCTCAGAGAATTCTAAAATGTATTCTTGCTGGGACTCAACACGGTTGCGCTTGCTGGGTGCTTGTCCATCACCACCTGGTTCCCAATCGGGGACCTCACGCTCGCGGATACGATCAAACTTACCTTTGAGCATGTTGTAGACAGCAGGGTGGACTTTGGCCCAACGGTTAGGTTCCAGTCGATACCGGATTTCCTGCCCCGTAGTCCCGTCAACAATACACCCCTCCAGTGCATGCTCAAGGTTACGGAGTCTAACTCGATAACCTTCTTTGTCCATGACCACCTTCGGTGTTGCCATTAGTCTTCTATCCTTTCGTGCATGACGATGGTTTGCGGGTCTCCAGCCTTGAAGGTTTTGTACCGCTCGGCAAACTCCTTCTCGGCTTGAAGGTCCCGTTTCACTTCGACCCAATCACCACGGTCCTTGTGTTTGAGGAGGCCCTGTCCGCCTGAGTATCCCCCGTGCTGGCCTTGCCATCGCTCGGCCATTGCCTCGGCGTCGCTCTTAGACATCCAGCGCTTAAGCGGTACCCCATTCACAGTTACCATGTAGATTTCATAGGCCATAAGTGAGTCTCCTATTACAGCGAGACAGCCGTTTGGACTTCAACGAAGAACGACTGGTTCAGGATCTTCCGAGCGTCGTACTTCTTCCAGCCCACAGTCGCCCGCATGTTCAACGGGTCGGCGGTTCCAGCAGAGCCAAGCGCTTTGCGGATGATGCCTCCGTTGCCGTTAGCGAGGTTGACACCACCGACACACTCCTGTCCACAGATGAAGATGGAGTAGATGTCAGCGAAGCCGCCAGTGTTCTTCACCGTGGTGCTAGCAATCGTAGTGCCGGTAGCACCAGCGAGGTAGTAGCCGTTCGGCGAAGCGAGGAAGCGGATACCGTTCTTGTCAGCGCCGATCTCGCCAGCGAGGATACCCGTCTTCTGGCCATACTCTGAGGGAAGCAGGAAGCCGTCAACGTGGCGCAGGTCGAACGCAACGCGCTCGTCGCACATCGCCCAGTAGGACGGCATGATCGGACCAGTACCCACGTTCTGACCAGCCATGATCATCGGCGAGAAAGTCTTCGCCTTGTTCACGCGGAGCAAACGATAGGCACGGTCCAGATCGTTACGGTCAACGATCTGATCAACCGTCACCGTCGAGGAACCAGACGTGTAGACGATATTCGTCGCATCGGCGAACATGTCACGGTAGAGCTGGTCGAAGGTTTCACCCATTTGCTGCCCGAGCAACTCCACGTTCTCCGTGGTCTGAGCGTCCGGCTGCGTGTCGATCACCATGTCAGTGTCTTCGATGAAGGCACCGTACGGCTGGATGGTCGCAGCAGCGTCCGTCTTCGTTTTGCTCAAGCCTTCCGGGTTCTGACCTTCAGGCAGCGCCGTAGTCGCCAGTGAGAGCGACTCGTACCGACGCCAAATCATCGTCTTACCAGATCGGCGGGAGAGGTTATACTTCTTGACAGGGACCTGATGGATCAAGGCGTAGGTGCCGCGAACCAACAGGAGCGTATTGAAAAAGGACTGCGTCGCGTCCGAAGACGTACCGTCCGTGAATGCAGTAGTAAGATTGGTTGCCATTTACCTTTCGGCTAATCAGCCGCCTTTGATGCGGTCTACCAACTCGTTGAACTTGGCAAGACCTTCGCCAGAGTCCACACGAGGCGTGACCAATCGTCCAGTAGAAGGGGCGGTGGCTCCACCCTGGAGAGACTTTTTCATGGTCTTTTCCAGCTTAGAGACAACGTCCTGTCGAGCGGCAGCTTCCGTTTTACCTACCAGGTGTGGGTTCTTGATGACTGCCAAGGCAGCAGCAACAACCTCACCGGCAGGACCCAAGCGCTTCATCATTTCTGGATGAGCTTTGAACTCCGCGTTACCAGCCTTCCATAGCTCTGACTCCTTGTCTTGGAAGTCAGGGAAGGACTCAGTTAACGAAGCGTACATGCCATCCAGCTCGGTCTTGACTTTCGTCTGGGCTTCACGAAGCTGCTCAGCTTCTGTCTGTTTACGTTCAGAGCGTTCCAGGGTTTCCACCCTGATGGCCGACAAGACCTTCTTGGCGTAAGCAATACGACCGCCCTGCTTTTCCATTGCCTTCTCATCACCACGCTCCTCGGCTTGGGCGTAGCGGGCGCGGGCGTCAGCAAGCTCGTCGTCCCAGTCGGTCTGTTTACCGACTAGGGCTTTATCGTCAAGTTTCTTGATTGCGGCGTCAAGTGTTTCGTCCTCTGCTTTCGGGTTGCGGTTCAAGGATTCTAGGTGGCCTTGCACTTTAGCAAGCTGCACTTCCAACTCTTGAACCTTGTCCGCGTTGCCCTTACGCCGAGTTAACTCAGCTTGCAGGCCACGAATACGAGCCTTGAGCTTATCAGGGGTCTCGTCTTGATCGTCGTCCTCAGTCGATGCCTGATCGTCAACCCTGGGCTCAGGGGCCGACGACGCCTCCTGGGGTTTCACGTCCGGTTTGGGTTCAGCCTTGGGTTCGACCTTCGGCTCACCAGCAGGCTTGACATTGGCAAGCATATCAGTGAACTTGGGGTCACTCAGGTCCATCTCAGGGGAATTGTCAACGATTTCCATTTGTCCTCCTTGCGTCCGTAAACCACCGACGACGTGGGCTAGCGGCGACCTAGCGATTGCGCCCGTTATAAGTAGTGACCAGTGCGGTCAAGGGTTACCGGAGGGATAACCGGCTTGATCGTATTGGCGTAGGCTTTAACGATGGTGCGTGAGAGAGCATTGACTACTTGCTCCTCAGCCGTTCGTTTAGTTTCGTTCTCGTAGTCTGATAGAGGTATCAGGTGAAGGTGTAATAGTTCGTGTACGATGCTGATGTCGTAGTTACCGGCTTCACCGTTGATGAAGTGGTCTTGCACGAGGGGGATGTCGATTGGGGCCAGCAAGTGCATGCGGGCATCCTTGCGCTCCGTCCAGTGCTGGATCACAGCGATTGAGTCTGGATTAGGCATCTCGTGCTGGCGACACAGCTTGACTTCAATAGTCCAGTCTTGGAGGTAGAGCTTCTTCTGCCATAGCTCACACTCTTTCTGGAGCATGTCTTGGATATCGTCTTCGTTTACGAGCCGCTGTCCTTCGGTTGATTGATCTTCTGATTCCATGAACCTTTGCCCTCTTCCGGTTTATGGTTGCCGCCGCCATACTTATTCGCTGCTTGCGTGTCGCCGTCTTTGGACTTTTGGTTGTAAGAACCGCTTACACTGCCTTGAAGGGGATTACCTGCCATTGTTAGATCTCCATTCGTGATTTCCAGCCAGCTTTTAGCGTGGCTTCTCTATAGCCGCCTAGGACTTCCAAGAGGAAGTCTACGTTGACGGCGATGTTGACGGCTCCTGCGGCTTTGGCTTGTTCGATTCGTCGTTGCAGCACGATGATGGCTGCTTCGTCGAGTTGACGCTTGCCAGAGCCAGAAGGACCGCGCTCAGGGATTTTAGGGGAACTGATAACGTCATCGTTCTTGTCTTTGTTATTTGCCAAAACCAAACCCCGACCGTTGGAGGGTACTTGCACCAGAGCCTTTGGGCATGATCTTTACTTTGGGTTTACCCCTGGCTTTGGGACCTTTGTTGCGCGGCTGCGGCTTTCCCTTGCGAGGAAACATCGTTACCTCCCCCTGAGGCTTGGCCATCTCCGTTGGCCGGTTTACCGTTCCCCTGGAGAGCTTTGCCTTGGGCGTTGGGGTCGGGTTGACTGATGGGTGGTGCCATAGAGTCGATCTTCAACGCTGTGGCGAGCTTTGAAGGCATGTCACTCATGTCAATGAGGGCGTTGAATGTGGCTGGACCGAGGGGCCTACCACTGCCAGTGACCAGACTGGCGATCTGTAGAGCGGTCTGGAACTGGGCTTCTCGCTCGGTATCCGTGTAGGGGTGAGTCGAGAAGGCGATGTCGAACTCAATGTTAGTAACTTTGTTCAGGTATTGAAGGACCATCTCTTCTGGTACTGGCATACCCGTCAAAGGATCGGTGAATAATGGAACACCACCAGGACCAAGAGGAGTACTTAGCTCTGTTACGCCAATGATACGACGAATCTTCTCAGCCGGGTAGAATTGCTGGATGCGTGAGAACATCATCCGGGCTAAGTCTAGCTGGGCTTCCTCGTATGTGCGCAGGCGAGCCTTCAGAGCGGTCGCACCGCCGGCTTGACGGGCCTTGATGGCTCGACCAGAGACGGTCTGTTGCGTGGTTTGACCGATCATTTCAGCGTTGATCGACGAAACACGCAGGATGTTGCGCTCTGAAGTCTGTAATAGGGCGAAGTGACCCTGGCTGATCTCGACAGGCTTGATCTGTTCCGGGGCTACGTTGCTATATTCGACGACAACACCCGGTTTGGAGCCCATCAGTTCGAGTTCAAGCTTATTAGCACCACCAGATTTTCGGTTAAGCCAACCAGAATGGCTACTAGAGTTAAGGTGAGCCAGTAAGTTAGAGTATCTTTTGTTATATTCGTCCTGCGGGTCAGCAAGATTGCGAACGATGCCCATAATAGATTCAGGATCGTCAGCAAAGCGACGGGAGATGTAAGGAACAAATGGATAATTGCGGTCATTGAAGGGTGTCTCCCCCTGATCGAGGGTCTGCCAGTACACCATTTCCGTCCAGTACGGCTTTTTAGCCTTACGGGTGATGACTTTGTACTGGTTCAGTACCTCAATACCGGCTTGTTGGCTCAAAGCGTTGAGGTGGGCTTGGGCCATTTGAGCATCAGCGAACTCTTGAGGCATACCAGTCATGGGATTGACCACCGGGGAGCCAGTTGCGGCGTCAGCAATGGTGGCTGTGGAGCCTAATGACTGGATTTGATATGGCGCAACGGCGTCGTGGCCAGCCATACGGGCCATTGATTCGCGTTGCTGCTCTGCTTCGTCCTTAGATTTGTACTCTAGAACCTCGCCCGTGCGTTCATCGACCATTACAACGATGTCAGTGGGCTTCTTGCACCACATTGTAAGGACACGGATGCGGCCTGTCGCTTCGTCGTATAACTCAGGGATGAGGTTAGGGCCTGTTCCAAGGTCGTCTGATGCGCCAATAAGGGCGTGGGTGCGGGAGAGCCACTCACCTGGGATGGCTAAGTGACGCCACTTGGGGTAGCGATCCTTGAATGACTCGGCGTCCATCCAGATAGCTTTACCCATAAAGGCCCCGTCTTGCATATCATGGCGGACGGACCACGGGTCATAGATGAAAGCCATCGGGTTGATGCGGTTAACAAGGATATCACCCCATAACAAGTCGTCTGAGTCGTCGTATGAGTGCAGGACTTCCCAGACACCAAGGCCACAGATGATGCCGTCATCGAAGACTTGGTCGCTAATGCGGGCGAGGCGGGTAAAATCACAGGCTGCTTTGAGTGTTGCAGAGGCTACTTCTGATAATCGTACATCTTCGAAGTTGCGTGGAAGTAGCTTGAAGTCGATCTGCATGTCTCGCTGGAGACCGCTGATGAATTCTATCTGCGGGAGGACTTGGTTAAACTCCAAGGCAGGGCGATTCGACTTCACCACCTTCATTCGGTCGTAGGCAGTCCACTGCTTCCCGTTACCTTCTGCGTACTCGAAGTCACGTTTGAACTTCTGGCGGGAGGTATCGGTGGCGTTTGCCCATGTGCGGAAGTAGTTCTGGAGCTGTTGGAGTTCGTCGGATGGGGCCCCAGTGTTACTGTATGAACCTGATCTATTGTCAGTGTACGCCATTCGTGGTCCTACGCGGCCATGTGGGTGGGTTGAGTATTGAATAACTCAAGTTCTAGTGTGATGTCTAGTTCAACTGGGAGAGCAAACTGGATAATGTCAGCGGGGCGTGAAGCAAGGAACCCGTTGATACCGTCCATGTGGTGGTCGTGGCCGTCGGCAGGTTCGTCCTTACGAGGCTCGGCGGCGTTCTTTACGATGCGCCACTTGTGTGTTTCGATCTCTTGGACGAATTGCTTGCACGTGTTGAACGCCAAGAAGTGGGGAGCGCCTTTAATCCCAGTAACAGGGTGAACGTGGTTGGGATCAACAAGGAGTAGTTCACTGAGTCGATCATAACCCACCTTCCAGTCTTTCTGGTTAGGGACCGGTAAGATGTCGTTGTCGATGTATTCGTCGGCTACGCTGTAGAGCTCGTTCTCTTTGGGTGTGCCTTTCGCACCCATGAGGGTCTTGGAGAAGGCTTGTGAGTCGAGGTACGTAGCTTGTACGGGGTGGTTGCCAAGGCGTATGCGGTGTGCCTTGATCTGGGCGGCGTGGTAGCTGACCGTCTTCCCGCCTTCATAATGCTCGTCAACAAGGTAGTAATTTGTCTTATTACAGCCACAGTGACAGGACTCGGTGTAGACCCAGCCGACCGCCGTCGCTGCTGTGAGGCCGTGGTCGATGTACTCGAATAGGTGGCCTGAACCGGGTTGGAGGATGGGGTCGTTGGTGTCCCAACGGACGGATTGATAAGGGACGACGTGACGCTCGCGTGACCAGGTAGGGTAGACGAGTCCTTCGGCTTCGACCCACTTGCCGAGCATGTATCTATCCCACATTGTTTTGTTGTTGGAATAGATGTTTTCGAGGTTGTTAACGTACTCTGAATCGACGAATCCAGCACGTAAGCCGTCGTAGACCGTGGCGTGAAAAGCAACGTGGTCAGGGATTCCGGTGGATACCCCATGCTGTCCAGGTATTCCACTGAAAGTCTTGTAAATCCAGTGTGAGGGACCTTCGGGGTTGCAGACGCCGAAGCCGTAACGCTTGTAGATGATAAGGTCCCACGGCGGGGTCTTGTCATCGTCCGAACGCTCATCCGAGTAAGGTGGGAGGGGCGCTTGACAGAGATGACACTGGAGCGTGGAGACATCATCACTAGTCGCGTAATGACGGCCTTGGGCGGCTGGAACGGGATTAGCAGGACAGTTTCCTTTGACGTAATACTGCCGTTGTCCATCTTGAGTAAGGACAGGCGTCCGCCTTCGTATACGACCTGCCAGGTATTCCCATACAGCGAACGGGACTTCCTCCATTTGGTCGATGGCGTAGAAGCCGAGTGGGATGTTCTTAAGGTCGTTAAGGTCTTTGAAGTCGCCATAGACGAGTTTACTCCCACCTACCTCGGGGTGTAATTGGATGAACCCGTTCTGCTCGTTGTGCTTCTTGATGTACTCCTTGGGGAGCATGTCCATCAAGGACTGCATTGTGGAGTGACGGAGAGATTTACCGTCCAAGCGACCTAAGTAACCTAGGTTGTTGGGGATCGCCGTCATTAGCAGAATGACTTTGGCGCAGAGCGCGGTGGTCTTCCCAGAGCCGAAGCCTCCACTGAAGCAAGTGAAGGGTTCTGCTGCGGTGAGAAACTGTTCTTGTGCAGGGAGCTTGTCCCAGCGCCATTGAGAAGACTCACCGGCTTCGTTGAGTGCTGCTGCTAGTGAACGGTTGTTTGCTGGCATGTTATTAGTTTAGCTCATTCTCATACCAACGGGGATTCTTGGCGTCGTACCGTAGCTGTAGTGTCTTATCGTATCCCTTAGGGGCGAAGTTCAAGGAGTAAACAGCGTCCAAGGCTTGCCCTGGTGTTAAGCCTTCTTGTAACCCGTCCCGAATAGCATTATCTGCAACATCTGTTCGACGTTCTAGGAGCCTAGCCCAACTGATGGGGTCCTCGCTTAAGTGTTGGGTGGTGGGGCTATAATGGGCCTGGCCTTTGAGCGGGGCGTAACCACCATCCATAGCAGCCATCTTGTCAGCAGCGTTGACTGTGCGTGGGTCCTTACCCCAGCCAAAGGGTGACCAGCTTCCACGTTCTGTCATAGCAGGGGCAGAGCGCATAGCATTACCAGCCAAGCCAGGGGCTCGTACCAATGACATGCCGGGGGCGAAGGCTGCCATGCGTGGGTCCATCAAGGCATCCAATACTCTACCGTAAGCTGCGTGGGGTGCTGGTACCTGATAGTTGTTGCTGATGGTTCCAGTCTGCCCCATCGGGTCTTTACCACGTGGGGCGTTGCCGAAACCTATTGGGCTTATCTCAATGTCTCTAGGCATTATCTGTCTTCGGGGTTAGTGGGTTGGGAGCATTCTTCGCTGACAACGTACTCAAGGTCATCGACCATATCCCACAGGGTCATTTCAAACTGGGCTACTGCTGACTCGACAACGGACCGGATGGCTTCGTCGTAGCTGAGGTCCCCGAACTCGTCGGCAGTGATAGCGTCGTCGTCGTAGGTGAACTTGGCCATGATTTACCCTCCATGTACTGGTTGAGCCACTGTCTCTCCCGCTCGATTAGCTTCTGTTCCATCTGGGCCATGAACTTGATGGTGGGGTCCGTCAACAACTTTAACCTCCTTCGCTTCGATAACGATGGACTCAGGGGTGGTGGGCATGGCGATAGCTGCGGCACGTTGCCCAAGGGTGCCGAACATGTTGACGACGAGCGAGGGGGAGTGGTCGCGCTTGCGTTCGTCTGGGGGATAGGCTTTGTCGATGGCTACTGCGCCAGACATAATGACACGGTAGAGGCTGCTGAACTCTTTGGGTGCGCAGGTCGCAACCAGTGCCTTAGCGCGGAGGGCGGCACCCATAGCAACCTCTTTCCATGTGTTGCGGAGTGTCTTCTGCTTGTCCTCGTCGGTGAGCTGGGCGAACTCGGCGAGTTGGCGGCGGTAGAGCCCCCTGCCGTCAGGATTAGCTGGAGGTAAGGTAGCGGGAACCTCCGTGGCTTCTGCCTGCGCGGGAGACGGTTCTAGCGCCGTTCCTGCTTTTTTGGGACTCCGGGCCATTTCTGGGACTCCTACTCTTTCTAAGTACTTGATTCCACAGGAAAACATTGTATGAGGTTTAGCCTGGCCCACCTGGCCCACGCGCATGGGGGGTGGACGCAAGGGTGTGGTGGTGTGTGCGCGTGATATCCACAGGTTATCAACAGCTTATCCACAACACTAGTAATTGTGTGTGTAAGATATGACACGCCACAAATGGTGTGTGTCAGTTGTGATACACAAGCAATAGTTATGCCTACGTGCGGCATAGCCTGTGCAATAGCACAAACGAGGCCTTAGCAAGTCTTATTCCATTCGAACCAGGCAGACCCCTAGTCGGCACTTGGCATGTCTCTTGCTTTCATTATCCGAGTGTGGCGAAAGTGACACAGGCCGTATGATCTAGCCTTCACCCGCTAAGCTGGCGAGAAACCTCGGGCTTAATCTCGGTTTAATCTCGAAGTGTAGGCGCTCGCCCTCGTGTCAAAAATGAGACAGGGGTCTAAGTTGTTGAAAACATTGGAGTCAAGGGTTTGGCC
>ERZ1066135.1008-NODE-1008-length-11887-cov-4.644439_pt1 | contig 11887 bp, 9 predicted proteins | sample MGYA00382782_ERZ1066135 | MGnify/ENA primary metagenome ERZ1066135 (study PRJEB33369, sample SAMEA5778365) | biofilm metagenome | biome: Industrial cooling water; feature: Water cooling tower basin; material: Biofilm | place: United Arab Emirates | collected...
CGGGTCCGTGAGAGACACGTAGGTGGTCGAGACACCGAACTTCGCGAGGAAGTTGTTGAAGAGCTGGCTCGTGGCGCCGAACAGGCTGCGCGAGGCCACGATGTGCTCGCCCGCCCGCATGAGCCCCATCACGCAGCCGAGGATGGCCGCCATGCCCGAGGCGGTCGCCACGCAGCACTCCGCCCCCTCCAGCGCTGCGAGCCGTTCCTCGAAAGCACGGACCGTGGGATTGGTGTAGCGGGAGTAGACGAACCCTTCGTCCTCGCCGGCGAAACGCGCGGCCGCCTGGGCCGCGTTCTCGAACACGAAACTCGATGTGAGGAACAGCGCTTCGGCGTGTTCGCCGAACGGGGTACGGTGAATGCCCGCCCGCACTGCGAGGGTGTCGGGGGACACTTCGGGATGACTCATGCCTTCGACCTCACGAAATGAAAAAACCCGTCCGGCGCAGCGCTCGAACGGGTTTTCATTCGCGACGCTTTAGCCGTATTTGGTTAGGCGCCCGCAAGCTGTATCTTCAAATCGGCGCCGTCGGCATGGAAACCGACCAGGGAAATGTACTCCGATCTCCCGCCGCTGTCACCCCGCCTCGACGAGGTTCAGGTCGAGCTGGGTGCTGGCGGCACCGCGGCGACGGGTCAGACTGTCGTCGTTGCGGTCGCGCTCCACCCCCGCAAGGTATTCGGGCGTGATGTCGCCCGTGATGTACTCGCCGCTGAAACAGGAAGTCTCGAAACGGGTCACCGTCGGATTCACCGAGCGCACGGCCTCCACCAGGGCATCGAGATCCTGGTAGATGAGGCGGTCTGCGCCAATCTCCTCGGCGATCTCCGCGTCGGTGCGGCCATTGGCGATGAGTTCCTTGGACGAAGGCATGTCGATGCCGTAGACGTTGGGAAACCGCACGGGCGGCGACGCCGAGGCGAAGAAGACCTTCTTCGCGCCGCTCTCGCGCGCCATGGACACGATCTCCCGACTGGTGGTCCCGCGCACGATGGAATCGTCCACGAGCAGCACGTTCTTGTTCCTGAACTCCATGCCGATCGCGTTCAGCTTCTGGCGCACGGACTTCTTGCGGACCGCCTGGCCGGGCATGATGAAGGTGCGGCCGATGTAGCGGTTCTTGATGAAGCCCTCGCGATAGCTCACGCCCAGCCGCTTGGCGAGCTCCATCGCGGCCGGCCGGCTGGAATCCGGGATCGGGATCACCACGTCGATGTGGAGATCGGCGTACTCGCGGCGAATCTTCTCGGCAAGGCTCTCGCCCATGCGCAGTCGCGTCTCGTACACAGAGATACCGTCGATGACGGAATCGGGACGCGCAAGATACACGTACTCGAAGATACAGGGGTTGAGTGACGGATTCACCGCGCACTGGCGCGAATGGAACCGACCCTCGAAATCGATGAGGATCGCCTCGCCTGGCATGACGTCGCGCAGCAGCTTGAAGCCAAGGGTGTCGAGTGCGACGCTCTCGGAGGCGACGAGGTACTCCGTGCCGTACTCGCCCTGCGCCTGGCCGATGACCAATGGCCGGATGCCGTACGGATCGCGGAACGCGAGCAGCCCGTAGCCTGCGATGGCCGCCACCACGGCGTAGGCACCCCGTGCCCGGCGGTGCACGCCCTCGACCGCTGCGAAGATGGTGCCGGGGTCCAGCTTGAAGCCCCGCGCGCCCAGCTGCAGCTCATGCGCCAGCACGTTCAGCAGCACCTCGGAGTCCGAGTTGGTATTCACGTGCCGCAGATCGGAGTCGTACAGCGCGCGCTTCAGCTCCTCGCTGTTCGTGAGATTGCCGTTGTGGCCCAGCACGATGCCGAAGGGCGAATTGACGTAGAAGGGTTGCGACTCGGCGGCGCTCATCGCCGAGCCGGCGGTCGGGTAGCGGCAGTGCGCGATGCCGACGGTGCCGCTCAGGTTGCGCATGTCCCGGGTGCGGAAGACGTCCCGCACGAGGCCGTTGCCCTTGTGCATGTGGAACGTGCCCTGTTCCGCGGTGACGATGCCCGCGGCGTCCTGTCCCCGGTGCTGCAGCACGAGCAGACCATCGTAGAGCACCTGATTGACCGGCCCGGATGCGACGATGCCGAGAATTCCACACACGATTTGCCTACCTCCGTTGTCCGCATGCCGCTGCGCCAGCGGCGCAGCACCCGCAGTCAGTCACGATCGTACTTCACGTTGGCCTTCACCGATTCGGGCAGCCAGGCCCGCGCTTTCAGGGCGATCTCCACAAGCGGCGGCGAAAGCCACGCGTTGCGCCACCCGGGTGACTCGGGCAGCGAGGTGAGCCCGCCCACCATCACGGCCACCACCACGATGAAGAGGCCCCGCAGCAGACCGAACAGCGCGCCCGCGGAGCGGTTCACGGATGACAGGCCCAGCGCCTGGATCGCCTCGGTGAGAAGCAGACCCACGAGCCAGAGCACGACGAGCGAAGCGAGCAGCAACACCACGAATCCGATCGCCAGACGCAACTCCGCAGGCTGCACCGATTGCGGCAGGAACGTGGCGGCGGACGCCCCGAACTGCCGCGCGGCCATGAACGCGAGCACCCACGACACGAGCGCCATCACTTCCTTCACGAGCCCGCGCATCACCCCCAGGAGGATCGAGATCCCGAGGACGGCCAGAACGGTCAGGTCGAACCACGTCACGCCGGTCGGCTCCGCGGGATCACTGCCCGGCCTGCACCACTTTGAGATCACCGGAGCCGATCTGCTTCGAGACCAGCTTCGCCCGGGCGGCCTGCGCAGCCTCGGGCGTGGCGAAGGGACCGCACCGCACGCGGGTCTTGGTGCCATCAGGGGTCTTGACCGGCTCGACGTACCCGGGCAGCCCGGCCGCGCGCAGCTTGGAAAGCAGTTGCGTGGCGTTCTCGCGATCGGAATAGGCGCCGAGCTGGATGACATGACCCTTCGATGGCGGGATGGGGGCCGTCGGCGGCGGCTTGGCAGGCGCTGCGGCCTTCGGCTTCTCGCCGGGCTTGTCCGCGGGTTTGTCCGCCCGTTTCTCCACGCGCTTCTCGACGGGTTTTTCCACTGTCCGCTCGACGGGCTTCTCTGCAGGTCCGGCGGTGGCGGGCGGCGGTTCGGGTCTCGCGGCCGGAATGTCCGACGATGTAGCCTCCGGCGCGCCGGCGCTGCCCGGGGCAGAAGCGGATGAGGCGGCATCGACGGGGAAGGATGCAGGGTCGGCGGCCGATGCGGGATTCGGGGCACCGGCGTCAGAAGGTCCGGGGGCGGCCGCCTCCGGTGCGGCCGTGTCGGGTGCCGGGGGAAACTGCCTGTCCGCCGGAGGTACCGGCGGGATGACGATCTCCACGTCCTTCAGCGGCGGCGGTGGCGTGGAATCGATGAACCACGGCACGACCAGGACCACGATCGCCACGAGTGCGATGGCCCCCACGAGACGGCGGCGCGCGCGCTTGCGCAGTTGCAGAGTTTCGTCGGAAACCGGTTGTGCCATCTAGCGTCTGTTTCGCAGGGTCTCGGAGGCGAGTGCCTGCGCGACGGTGAGGAATGAGCCGAACACCAAAATTCTATCATCGGCCTTCGCCGCGATTCGTGCTTCCGCAAGCGCCGACGCGACGGAATCGAAGTGGAACGTCTCGTCATAGGCATGCGCCGCCTCGAGCGCGCGCTGCAGCGTCGGCGTGTCCGCGCCGCGCGGGCCCGGCAGCGGCGCAAGATACCACCGGTCCACGGCGGACTTGACCGCGCCAACCACGCCTTCGAGGTCCTTGTCCTTCAGCATGGCGAACACCGCGAGCGTGCGGCCTGTGTGCTCCATCCGGCCGAGTGCCTGCGCGAACCGCTCGGCGGCATGCGGGTTGTGCGCGACGTCGAGCACCGTCACCGGGCGACCGGGCAGCACCTGGAAGCGTCCGGCGAGTTCCACCGTGAGCAGGCCCTCGCGGATCGCGCCGGCGCCCACGGGAAGCACCTCCCGCAGGCAGTCCAGTGCAGTGATCACGACCGCCGCGTTGTCGAGTTGGTACTCGCCCCGCAGCGCGGGGTGAGGCAATCCGGCGCGCAGCCCGCCGGGACCCTCGTAGCGCCACTGGGTGTCTTCCGGGACGGCGCGAAATTCGACGCCGTTTCGCAGGGGCCGTGCACCGATGCGGGCGATGTGTTCGCCGACGGTGGCGGGAGGGTCACGGTCCCCGACGATCGCGGGCCGTCCCTCGCGGTAGATGCCGGCCTTCTCCTGCCCGATGCTCTCGCGCGTCGGTCCGAGGTACTCGATGTGGTCGATGCCGACCGACGTGATGGCGGCCACATCGGCGTCGAACACGTTGACCGCGTCGAGCCGGCCACCGAGACCCACTTCCAGCACGCCGACGTCGACGCCGATGCGTACGAAGTGCCACACGGCGGCCAGCGTGCCGAATTCGAAGTAGGTGAGCGTGATCTCGCCCCGGGCCGCCTCGACCGCAGCAAAGGCCTCGCACAGCTCGAGGTCGGACGCCTGGCGACGGGAGACCCGGACGCGTTCGTTGTAGGTGAGCAGGTGGGGGCTGGTGTAGCAGCCGACGCGATAGCCCGCGCGATCGAGAATGGCCTCCAACATCGCGCAGGTGGAGCCCTTGCCATTGGTACCGCCCACCGTGATCACGGGGAAGGACGGCTTCAGCGCAAGGCGCTCGGCCACGGCGCGGACACGGTCGAGCCCCATGTCGATGGACTGCGGGTGCCGGCTCTCGATGTAGCTCAGCCAGGCGTCGAGCCGGGAAGACTCGCCCGGGACTTGACCCGGGGCGATGCGGGGATCGGAAGCGTTCAGAGGGCGAGGCCGCTCACGCGGGGGACGGCAGTCGCATCAGGATCGCGAGGTGGTTCGCGATGCGGTCGCGCAGTTCCCGGCGGTCGACGATCATGTCGATGGCACCGTGTTCCAGCAGGAACTCGGACCGCTGGAAGCCCTCGGGCAGGGTCTGCCGGACGGTCTGCTCGATCACGCGCGGACCGGCAAAACCCACCAGCGCGTTCGGCTCGGCGATCACCAGGTCGCCGATCATCGCGAAGCTGGCGGACACGCCACCCATGGTCGGATCGGTGAGCACCGAAATGAAGGGCAGGCCTTCGCGCGCGAGCTTGGTGAGCGCCGCCGTGGTCTTGGTCATCTGCATGAGGGACATGAGTCCTTCCTGCATGCGCGCCCCGCCGCTCGCGGAGAAGCAGATGAACGCCATCTTCTGCTCGACGGCCGTCTGGACGGCGCGCACGAAACGCTCGCCGACGACGGAGCCCATGGACCCGCCGAGGAAGCGGAACTCGAATGCCGCCACCACGACCGGGATGTTCTTCACGGCGCCCTGCATGGCGACCAGGGCGTCCTCCTCCTCGGTTTCGGCCTGAGCCTGCTGCAGCCGCTCCACGTAACGCTTGCTGTCGACGAACTTGAGGAAGTCGACCGGCACCACCTCGGCGCCGATCTCGAAGCGCCCTTCCTCGTCGAGGAAGTAGTGCAGGCGTTCGCGCGCGCTGAGGCGGGTGTGGTGTCCGCACTTGGGACACACGCCGTGGTTCTTCTCGAGGTCGGCGCGGTAGAGCACCGTCTCGCACACCTCGCACTTGCTCCAGAGGCCTTCGGGAACGGCCTTCTTGGAGACGCCTTCGTTGCGCTTGATCTTGGGCGGGAGAAGCTTCTGCAACCAGCTCATTGCAATGCCTCCTGCGGGTGATGGAACGGGGCCTCGCGCATCCGGTCAGGCGTCCATGGCCGTCCGGATCGAGCGCACGAGTACGCCGAGATTGGCGACCACGGTGTCGGGCGTGGACGCCTCGATCTCCTGGATCAGCCGGCTGCCGATGACCACGGCATCGGCGATGCCCGCGATCGCACGAGCCGTTTCGCCGTCGCGGATGCCGAATCCTACCCCGATCGGGAGCTTCACGTGGGACCGGATCATGGGCAGGCGGGAACTCACCTCGCCAAGGTCCAGCGTGGCCGCGCCCGTCACTCCCTTGAGCGACACGTAATACACATAGCCGCTCGCGAGCCTGCCCACGTCGGCGATGCGGGACTCCTCGGAGGTCGGGGAGAGCAGGAAGATGGAGTCCATGCCGCGCGACTGCAATGCGTGCGTGAGCTTCTCGCTTTCCTCGGGCGGGTAGTCGACGACGAGGACACCGTCGACACCGGCGTCGGCCGCCGCCGCGGTGAACGCCTCGTAGCCCATCGCCTCGATCGGGTTGGCATAGCCCATGAGCACCACGGGCGTGGTGCCGTCGGACTTGCGGAACTCCGCGACGAAGCCGAGCACGTCGCGCAGCGAGGTGCCGTGCTTCAGGGCGCGTTCGCTCGATCGCTGGATGGTGGGGCCGTCCGCCATCGGGTCGGAAAAGGGCACGCCCAGTTCGATGATGTCGGCGCCGGCCTCCACGAGAGCCCGCATGATCGGGACCGTCGCGTCCTTGCCGGGATCGCCGGCCGTCACGAAGGGGATCAGTGCCTTGCGGCCCTGCGCGCGCAGGCGGGCGAAGCTTTCGGAGATTCGGGACATGGTGGCCTGGGAAAGAAGGTGAGGAGCGCGGACCGGCGGATTCGCCTCGGCGCCGCCGCGCCGCCGGGCCGCCCGGGCCCGGCAGGCACGACGATCAGAGGGTGAGGCCGGAGTGCTTGGCGACGGTATTCATGTCCTTGTCGCCCCGGCCGGACAGGTTGACGAGCAGCACCTTGTCCTTGGGCATGTCGCGCGCGATCTTCATGGCGTGCGCAACGGCGTGACTGGATTCCAGCGCCGGGATGATGCCTTCCAGACGGCACAGGGCGTGGAATGCCTCCAGAGCCTCGTCGTCGGTCACGGCCACGTACTCCGCCCGGCCCGTGTCCTTGAGCCACGCGTGCTCAGGGCCCACGCCGGGGTAGTCCAGACCGGCGGAGATCGAGTGGGTCTCGATGATCTGCCCGTTGTCGTCCTGCATGAGATAGGTGCGGTTGCCGTGCAGCACGCCCGGCTTGCCCGCGCACAGGGTGGCGGCGTGCTTGCCGGTCGCAATTCCGAAGCCCCCCGCCTCGACACCGATCAGGCGGACTTCCTTGTGCGGAATGTAGGGGTAGAAGGCGCCCATCGCGTTCGATCCGCCGCCGACGCAGGCCAGGATGGCGTCGGGCTGGCGGCCGATGACGTCGGGCATCTGCGCGAGCAGCTCGCGGCCCACCACGGAATTGAAATCGCGCACCATCATCGGATAGGGGTGCGGACCCGCCACGGTGCCGATGATGTAGAACGTGCCTTCGACGTTCGTGACCCAGTCGCGCATGGCTTCGTTGAGCGCGTCCTTCAGGGTCTTGGAACCGCTCTCCACCGGCACGACCGAGGCACCGAGGAGCTTCATGCGGTAGACGTTCGGCGACTGGCGGACGACGTCCTCGGAGCCCATGTAGACCACGCATTCCATGCCGTAACGCGCGGCGACCGTGGCCGAGGCGACACCATGCTGGCCGGCGCCGGTCTCGGCGATGATGCGCTTCTTGCCCATGCGGCGGGCGACGAGCGCCTGTCCCATGGTGTTGTTGATCTTGTGCGCGCCGGTGTGGTTGAGGTCTTCGCGCTTGAGCCAGATCTGCGCGCCGCCGCACTTCTCGGTCAGGCGCCGGGCGTGGTACACGGGGCTGGGGCGGCCGACGTAGTGCTTGAGCTCGTACTCGAACTCCGCCACGAACTCGGGATCGTTGCGCAGCTTCTCATACTGCGTGCGCAGTTCGTCGAGCGCGTGGATCAGGGTTTCGGCGACGAACACGCCGCCGTACGGACCGAAATGCCCGTTGCGATCGGGCAGGTCATACATCTGCATCTCGAACTCCTCGCACAAAAGCCGTCATCTTGTCGTGATCCTTCACACCCTTGGCCGCCTCCACACCGCTGGAGACATCCACCGCCCAGGGACGCACTGCGCGGACCGCCCCGGCGACGTTGCCCGGATGCAATCCGCCTGCAAGAACGATCGGTTTCGGAAACGGCCGGGGGATGCGTGTCCAGTCGGCCGTGACGCCCGTGCCGCCGTGCGCGCCGGGCACGTAGGCGTCGATGAGGATACCGCGGGCCTGCTCGAAAACCGTGCCGGATTGTAGCAAATCGACCCCTGGCGACGCCGCGATCGCCTTGATGTAAGGGCGTTCGAACGACGCGCAGAACGCCGGTTCCTCGGTGCCATGGAACTGCAGCAGGTCCAGGGGCACCGCGTCCAGGACCGCGCGGACGGTCTCCCGGGACGGATTCACGAACAGCCCGACGGTCGTCACGAACGGCGGCAGCGCCCGGGCGATCCGGGCCGCCTGTTCAGAAGTCACGTGGCGCGGACTGCCGTCGTAGAAGATGAGGCCGAGGGCGTCCACACCCAGTTCGGCTGCACGCAGCGCGTCCTCGACGCGGGTGATCCCGCAGAACTTGATCCTGGTGGGCATCAGGTGGGACTCGGGAAGGGGCCGGGCCAGCGCGCGAGGCGCGGCAGATCGTGGCCGGCATCATAGTCGACCTCGCACAGATAAAGGCCGTCCGCCGCAAACGTCGGGGCGGCAAGCCGCCGGTCCCGTCCTGCGAGAACCGAGGCCACCCAGTCCGGCGGTTGCCGGCCTGCGCCGACCTCGACCAGACAGCCGACGATGTTACGAACCATGTGCTGGAGGAAGGCGTTGGCCGTCAGGTCGAAGGCGATCAGCCCTGCCCGCTCCTGGACATCGAGCCGGCTCAACTGGCGTACCGGAGAGGCCGCCTGGCACTCCGCGGCGCGGAATGCCGAGAAATCATGCTCGCCGACGAGGTGTGCGGCCCCCTCCGCCATCGCCGCGGGATCCAGGGGCCAGTGGGTCCAGCCCACCCGGCCGCGGTCCAGCCCGGGACGGACGCCCCGGGCCAGCAGCAGATACCGGTAGGTCCTGGTGCGAGCGGAAAATCGCGCATGGAAGTCCTCGCTCACTTGCCTTGCCCAGAGGACGCTCACGGAAGGCGGCAGATGGGTGTTCGCGCCGCGGGTCCATGCGGAGAGCGGCCGGGACGACGAAGTGTCGAAGTGCACGACCTGACACGCCCCGTGCACGCCCGCATCGGTACGCCCCGCACACACGGTATCGACCGGATGTCCTGCGATGGCAGCGAGCGCCGTCTCCAGCGCATCCTGCACGGCACACCGGCCGGGCTGGGTCTGCCAGCCGCAGAACGCGGCGCCGTCGTACTCGAGGCCGAGGGCGATTCTCATGAGACGGGACAGGCCCCGGGGGGCGCGGCAAGGGGTCCGGAGTCGGAAGGATACGGATCATGCCCCGAAAAGAAGACGGGCACCGCGATGCGCGGTGCCCGTCGTGGGACGCTGGAGGAAGGTCAGTTCCCGAGGCTGTCGAGCAGATCCCGGGCAGCGGCCTGCTGGCCTTCGTCGCCCTCGGCGATGACTTCCTCGAGGATCTCGCGCGCGCCCTCCTTGTCGCCCATCTCCTGGTAGGCCTTCGCAAGATCGAACTTGGTCTGCACGTCGTACCACTTCTCGTCCTTGGCGCCGGTCGGAATCACCGTCGGGCTTTCGATGTCGCCCAGATCGAGGCTGATGCCGGACAGATCGAGGTCGGTCGCCGAATCGGTGCCGGGCCGCGTGGACTCGAGATCGGATTCGGGGATCGTCCGCGGCGGCATCATGCCGGGCGAAGTTTCCTCCAGCGGCGAACTGTCGAGCTTGAGGGTGTCCAGATCGAAGCTGACGTCATCGAGCGCCGCCGACACCTGCGGCACCCGGCGCGTCCCGCCGATGGTCGCCTCGGTATCTTCGGTGCCGAGGTCGAAATCCAGACCGCTACCCGCCGCTGCGGCCTGCTGGCCCTGCGCTGCGAGGCTGAGCCCCGGCAGCGTCGGCAGATCCGAGGCCTCGGTCGGCGCGATGGTCGCCGTCGGGTCGAAGTCGCTTACCGGGGGCAGCGCCTCCGTCGGATCGAAGTCGCTCATCCCTCCCGCACCCGCCGCGAGATCGTCCTCGCCCACGGGCGCGAACGTCGCAGTCGGATCGAACGCGGCCATCTCGGAGGTCTGCGCAAGCGGATCGCCGGCGTCCAGACGGGTGATGGTCTTGCTGGGATCGAACACGTCGGGGGACACGCCACCCTCGCCGAGCAGGCCGAGATCGATGTCGGTGGTGGTCGTACCGCTGCGCTCGAGGTCGGCCCCCAGCTGTCCGAGATCGATGTCGGTCGACGACCCGGTGGCCGTGCTTTCGAAGTCGAGGTTGAAGTCGAGGTCGTCCTTGGGCGCCGCATCGAATGCGGGCATCTGCACGGTGGCTTCGTCGTCGCCACCCGGGACGGTCTTTTCGGCGGAGTCCTCGTCGATGCGGCCGGCGGCGTAGCGCGGATTCGTCGCGTCGATCTGGTAGCCCATCTGCACGGCCTTCTGCCAGAGGTCGCCCTGGCCACCGGTACCCTGCTGCAGTTCGGTCGCCACCTTCTCGAAGGCGTCGGCGTCACCGCGCTTGGCGTAGATCTCCAGCAGCTTGGCGTGCAGTTCGTAGCGGGACGGGTTGGCGGCAATTGCTTCCTTCAGCCGCTCTTCCGCCTGGGCATCGCGCCCGTAGATCAGGAACACCTCGGCTTCCGCCAGCGCATCGCTCTCGTCGCCGAGGGTGCCCGTGGCGGCCTGCACGGCGGATGCTGCGGTGGCGGCTCCCGCGCCTGCGACGGGCGCAAAACCCGCCGGACCGAACGCATCGCCCGAATCGAGCGGCTGGGCTGAGTCGTCCGCCGGCCGGGGCTTGGCACCGCCCTTCTTGCGCTTCCATGCGGAGAAGCCGAGACCGCCCAGGGCAGCCACGACCAGCGCGCCGGCACCAAGGATCATCGGGTTGTCGAGCAACTGGTCCACCAGGCTCGGCGGTGGCGGGGGCGGCGGCGGGACGAACTTCTTCTTGGGTGGCGGCGGCGGCTCGGCCGGCAACGGCTCGCCAGCCGGCGGCGTCGCGGGCATCTCGGCGGCGGGCGGCGGTGCCTCGGCCTTGGGCAGTGCTGCGGCAGGCGGCTCGGCCGGCTTCGGGGGCTCGACGACCGGCGGCGGCTCCACCGGCTTGGGGGGCTCGGGCGCCTTTTCCGCCACGGGCGGCGGTGGCGGGGGCGGTGGCGCAGCCGGCTTCTCCGCGGGCTTCTGGAGGTCCGCCATGCCCTTGCTCTTCATCTCGAGCAGGGCCTGCATGTCCTTGATCTGCTTCTCGAGCTGGGCGATCCGCTGGTTGGCGTCCGCAACCGCACGCCCCTTGGAGGCGATTTCTTCCTCGAGCGCGCGGACCCGTTCCTGCGTCTTGCCGTCGGCCACGGGGGCGGGCGCAGCGCCACCCTTCGCGGGTTCGCCCTTCGAAAGCTTGAGCACGTCCTTGCCGGCGTCGTCCGGCGGGGCGGCCTTGTCCTCGACCTTCGTGGTGACTTTGCCCGAGGCAGCGCGGGACGACGGTTCGTCGAGCGGCTCGCCGACACTGGCCGCATCGGCGAGCCGCGAGCGGTAGGCCTTCCAGTCGGACGACTGGACCCGGAACTCCTGAAGCGCCTCGGCGGGCGGCAGCGCCGCGATCTCGCTGGGCGTCGGCAGACGAAGCACCTGTCCCGTTCGCAGGCGGTTCATGTTCTTGCCTTCGAACGCCCCCGGGTTGTTGCGGTAGAGCAGCACGAGCATCTGCTCGAGCGTTGCGTCCGCGGGACGGGTCTCGCGAGCGATCTGAGCGAGCGTCTGCCCGCGCTTCACGGGGCCATACTCGCCGCCGCCCTGGGTGCCGGGCGACGCCATCGCCTCGGCCGCCGGTTCAGCGGGCGTCGACGCCGCGGCGCGCGCCCCGTTCTTCGCGGCCTTCGCGGCGGATTTCTGCTTCTTGCCGGTCGACTCCGTCGGGGCCGGAGCCGCCGCCGAGGCTTCCGGCGC
>ERZ1066135.1010-NODE-1010-length-11880-cov-8.158393_pt1 | contig 11880 bp, 8 predicted proteins | sample MGYA00382782_ERZ1066135 | MGnify/ENA primary metagenome ERZ1066135 (study PRJEB33369, sample SAMEA5778365) | biofilm metagenome | biome: Industrial cooling water; feature: Water cooling tower basin; material: Biofilm | place: United Arab Emirates | collected...
GCGCAATCGTTCTGGCCCGCCTTGGCGATGCCGTAGCATTTTTCCTTGGCGGCGGACTGGGCCGAGACTTGGCCGACGAGGCCGAGGGCGAGGATGGACGCGAGAGCCGAGGTGGCAATCAGACGCTGGTTCATGGTGGACTCCTGAGGGGTGGATGGGCCGCGACGGGGCGACACGCCTGTGTCGCGAGCTTCCGTCTATCCTTACACACTTCCGCGTCCACCGTCCCACGGCACCTTTCCCCGATGACCGACCTGACTGCCCTGCTCGAAACGCTGCGCCCCCAGCTCCTGCGCTACGCCAAGCTGCAGCTGCGCAACGAGGCCTGGGCCGAGGATGCGGTGTCGGAAACGATGCTGGCGGCGATCGAGAAGCCCGAGGCCTTCGCAGGCCGCGCCCAACCCAAGACCTGGCTGATCGGCATCCTCAAGCACAAACTCGTCGACCAGGTGCGCAAACATTCCCGCGAATGCTCGCTGAGCACCGACGACGACGACGGTGGGGCCGCCTTCGAGGACGAACTGTTCGCCGAAAGCGGCCACTTCCGCGACAAACCGGCCGAGTGGGGCGATCCGCAGGCGGTGCTGGGGCAGCAGCAGTTCATCGCCGTGCTCGACGCCTGCGTCGAGAAGCTGCCCAACCAGCTGGGGCGCGTGTTTCTGATGCGCGAATGGCTCGAACTCGAAACTGACGAGATCTGTAAGGAGCTGTCGGTGACGCCGACGAATCTGTGGGTGATGCTGCACCGTGCCCGGTTGCGGCTGCGGGAGTGCCTGCAGCTCAACTGGTTCGGCAAGCAACCCGCTTCGACCTGACGCCCCATGCTCCTTCGTCGCACCTGCCGCCAAGCTGCTCTGCTGATCACCTCGCGCCGCGAGCGCGAACTCGGCTGGGCGGACCGCGTGGCGCTGCGCCTGCACATGATGGTCTGCAAGGCCTGCCCGCGCTTCGAGGGCCAGATCAAGCTGATGGAGCAGGCGATGGGCCGCTGGCGCAGCTACGTCGAGCGCGACTGACGCGCCGCGTCGAGCACGCAGCGCACCGCCCCGACCTGCCGCGCCGGGGCCAGCACCTCGGCCGGCGGCAGGTGCAGGAAGCCAGCCTCGATGCCGTGGCCCGCGGTGGCCTCCAGCAGACGGTAGAACAGCGCGTTGCAGACGTAGCTGCCGGCGCTGAGCGACGGCGCGGCCTCGAAGCCGGCCGCCTGCAGCGCCGCCACGGCCGCCTTGACCGGCCAGGTCGCGAAATGCGCCGCGGCGCCGCCTGCCAGCACCGGCCGGTCGATCGGGCAGGCGCCGGCGTTGTCGGGTTCGGCCGCGTCGCGCAGGTTCAGCGCGACACGCTCGACCGAGATCTCGCGCCGGCCAACCGCCAGTCCAAGGGCCAGCACCGACCGCGGCCGCAGCCGCCCGACCTGCTCCAACAGCAGCCGCGGCGCGGCCTCGTAGTCGACCGGCAGCACCAGGCCGTGGACCCGGCTGCCGTCGGCCAGGTGCGCACCATCGAGCGCCTGCACGACCTGCTGGGAGGGGTTGTCGGCCCGGCCGCCGAAGGGCTCGAAGCCGCTCAGCAGCACCGTGCCGCTCACGCCGGCGCCCCGCAGCCGCCGCCGCCCGGCGTCTCGATCACGAAGACGTCGCCCGGCTGCATCTCGACGCTGGCCAGCGCGCCGAGCGGCTCGACGCGGCCGTCGGCGCGCTCGACGCGGTTGACGCCGACGGCGCCCGGCGCGCCGCCGTCGAGGCCGAAAGCCGGCACGACGCGTCCGTTGGACAGGATCGAGGCCGTCATCGGCTCCAGCACGCGCAGGCGGCGCACGCCGCCGTCGCCGCCGCGCCAGCGCCCGGCACCGCCCGAGCCCGCGCGGATCGTGTAGCTCTCCAGCCGCACCGGGAAGCGGAACTCGAGCACCTCGGGGTCGGTGAGGCGCGAGTTGGTCATGTGGGTCTGCACGACCGGGCTGCCGTCGAAGCCGCCTTCGATGCGGCCGGCCGCGTCGGTCCGCCAGCCGGCGCCGCTGCCGCCGGCGACCGTCTCGTAGTACTGGTGGCGCGCGTTGCCGAAGGTGAAGTTGCTCATCGTGCAAGGCCCCGAGGCCATGACGCCGAGCGCGCCGTAGAGCGCGTTGGTCACGCACATCGAGGTCTCGACGTTGCCGGCCACCACCGCCGCCGGCGGATGCGGGTTCAGCATCGAGCCCTCGGGCACGATCACCTGCAGCGGCTTCAGGCAGCCGGCGTTGAGCGGGATGTCGTCGTCGACCAGGGTGCGGAAGACGTAGAGCACCGCGGCCATCGTCACCGCCTTCGGCGCGTTGAAGTTGCCGGCCTGCTGGGCGCTGCTGCCGCTGAAGTCGATGGTGGCGCTGCGCGACGCCGCATCGACCGTGACGCGTACCACGATGCGCGCGCCGTTGTCGAGCGGCAGCTCGAAGCGGCCGTCCGGGCCGAGCGCCGGGCCGCCCCAAGCTTGGCCCACCCCCGCGGGGGGCGGAACGTCGACCGACGTTCCTGGGGGTCGTGAGGCTAGTGCGGTGATGACGCGGCGCACGCATTCCTCGGCGTGGTCCTGCACATGGCGCATGTAGGCCTGCACGGTCGCCAGTCCCAGCTCCGCGACCAGCGCGCGCAGCTCCTGCGCGCCCTTCTCGTTGGCGGCGACCTGGGCGCGCAGGTCGGCGAGGTTCTGCGCCGGGTTGCGCGCCGGGTTCGGCCCGGCGGCCAGCGCCCCGAGCAGCTCGGCCTCGCGCAGGCGCGGCGCCGGGCCGCCTTCGACGAGCCGGAAGTTGTCGAGCAGCACGCCTTCGTCGGCGATGGTTTGCGAGAACGGCGGCATCGAGCCCGGCGTGACGCCGCCGACGTCGGCATGGTGGCCCCGGGACGCCACGTAGAACACCGGTCGCTCGGACGCGGCGGTTTCGGCTCCGGGTCCCCCGGGCCGAAACGCGCCCCCGCGGGGGGCAGCGAGCGAAGCGAGCGTGGGGGCTGGCATCCACACCGGCGTCACCACCGTGATATCGGGCAGGTGGGTGCCGCCGTGGTAGGGGTCGTTCAGCGCGACCACGTCGCCGGGCACGAGGCCCGGGTTGCGCGCGATCACGGTGCGGATCGACTCGCCCATCGAGCCCAGGTGCACCGGCATGTGCGGCGCGTTGGCGATCAATGCGCCCTCGCCGTCGAAGAGGGCGCAGGAGAAGTCGAGCCGCTCCTTGATGTTGACCGAGTGCGCGGTGTTCTGCAGCGCCAGCCCCATCTGCTCGGCCAGGTTCATGAAGCGCTGGTTAAAGAGTTCGAGCCGCACCGGATCGACCGCGGTGCCGGCCGCCACCTGCGCGACGCGGGGCTGCACGCGCCGCAGCGTCAGCACGCCGCCAGCGCCGAGCGCGGCCTGCCAGCCGGGCTCGACCACGGTGGTGGCGTGCGCCGCGGCGATCAGCGCCGGGCCGTCGATGCAGGCGCCCGGCTGCAGCGCCTCGTGGCGGTGCAGCGCGGCGTCGCGCCAGGCGCCGTCGACCCGCATGCGGATCGCTTCGGCAGGCGCCGGCCGGTACGCGGCGGCCTCGACCTGCGGCAGGCCCGGCAGCGCCGCGCCGGCGCCGATCGCCTCGACCGCCGCGGCCTCGATCACCAGCGGCCGCCCGGGCATCGCGAAGGCGAAGCGGCACCGGTAGGCAGCCTCGAAGGCGGTCTGCAGCGTCGCCTCGTCGGCCTCGTCGAGCGGCAAGGCGGTGTCGGTGCCTTCGTAGCGCAGGTGCAGGCAGCGCCGTACGCGCTGCTGCGCAGCCGCCACGCCTTGGCGCTGCAGCTCGGCGGCGGCCTGGGCCGCCAGCGCGTCGAGTTGCGCGCGGGCCGCGGCCAGGCCGGCGGCGTCGAGCCGGCGCTCGACCGCCGCCTCGCGCATCGCCGTGCGGTCGGCCAGGCCCATGCCGTAGGCCGACAGCAGCCCGGCCAGCGGGTGGATGAAGACCTCGCCCATGCCGAGCGCGTCGGCCACCGCGCAGGCGTGCTGGCCGCCGGCGCCGCCGAAGCACTGCAGCGTGTAGCCGGCCACATCGTGGCCGCGCGCGACCGAGATCTTCTTGATCGCATTGGCCATGCTCGCGACCGCGATCTCCAGCGCACCGGCGGCCACCGCCTCGGGCGTGGTCGGCGTGCCGGTCGCCGCGGCGATCTCGTCGGCCAGCGCGGTGAAGGCCCGCACGACGCGGCCGCGCGCCAGCGGCTGGTCGCCCTGCGGCCCGAACACCGCCGGGAAATGGCCGGGCTGCAGGCGGCCGAGCATCAGGTTGGCGTCGGTCGTGGTCAGCGGTCCGCCGCGGCGGTAGCAGGCCGGGCCGGGGTCGGCGCCGGCCGATTCGGGGCCGACGCGCAGCCGCTGGCCGTCGAAGCGGACGATCGAGCCGCCGCCGGCCGCGACGGTGTGGATGCTCATCATCGGCGCGCGCAGCCGCACGCCGGCCACGGTGGTCTCGAAGGCGCGCTCGTAGTCGCCGGCGTCGGCGCCGGCGAAGTGCGACACGTCGGTCGAGGTGCCGCCCATGTCGAAGCCGATGACGCGGCGGTGGCCGGCCTGCAGCGCGGTGCGCACCATGCCGACGATGCCGCCGGCCGGGCCGGAGAGGATCGCGTCCTTGCCCTGGAAGGCGGCGGCGTCGGTCAGGCCGCCCGAGCTCTGCATGAATTCCAGCGGCACGCCGGGCAGCTCGGCCGCGATGCGGCCGACGTAGCGGCGCAGGATCGGCGACAGGTAGGCGTCGACCACCGTGGTGTCGCCGCGGGCGACCAGCTTCATCAGCGGGCTGACCTCGTGCGAAGCCGAGACCTGCGTGAAGCCGAGCTCGCGCGCCAGCCGCGCCGCGGCGGCCTCGTGCTGCGGGAAGCGCCAGGCGTGCATGAAGACGATGGCGCAGCTGCGCAGGCCGGCGTCGAAGGCGGCCCACAGCCGCTCGCGCAGGGCCGCCTCGTCGAGCGGCTCGACCACCGTGCCGTCGGCGCCGAGCCGCTCGGCGGCCTCGACGACGCGGGTGTAGAGCAGCTCCGGCAGCACGATGCGGCGGTCGAACAAGCGCGGCCGCGCCTGGTAGGCGATGCGCAGCGCGTCGCGAAAGCCCCGCGTCGTGACCAGCAGCGTCGGCTCGCCCTTGCGCTCGAGCAGCGCGTTGGTCGCGACCGTGGTGCCCATCTTCACGCACTCGACCTGGGCCGGCGTGACCGGCGCGCCGTCGGCCAGCCCGAGCAGGCGGCGTATGCCGGCGACCGCGGCGTCGGCATAGCGGCCCGGGTTCTCGCTCAGCAGCTTGGCGGTGTGCAGGCGGCCGTCGGGCGCGCGGCCGATCACGTCGGTGAAGGTGCCGCCGCGGTCGATCCAGAACTGCCAGCGCCCGGCGGGCGGCAGCGCGGACGGCGGGATCGGGGTCGGCGGGGTCGGGTCGGCCACGGTGACGCGAGTCTAGGCCGTGCCGAAATCCGCGGCCTGCCCCCGTCGGCGGGAATTGGCCGGCCTTCGCGCCCCTGATGCGCCCTTCGGCCCCCAGGCATCGTCCGTAGCATGCCCCTCGAACCCTGCTGCGCGCTGCGCGGCGGCCTGCCCCTTCGCATGGGCCCGCGACGATGACCGACCTCTCCGTCCCGCCGATGAACCTGCCCTGGCCCGAGGCCGCGGCCGGCGAGTCGCCGCCGCCCAAGGGCCGCCACGCGGGCTTTCGCTGGCCGACGCCGCCGTTCGCCGGCTACCCCCAGGCTGCCGAGCAGACCCAGCCCGAGCCCTGCGCGATCGCCGGCGTCAACGGCAAGGTCGCCAACGGCCGGCTGATGTTCTTCACGCCCGAGGAGCAGGTCGCCAACGTGCAGGTGCCGCCGGCACGCACCACGATGCCGCTGCGCTTCGCGCAGTTCCGCTCGCTGACGCTGACCGAGCCGTTGGCCCCGCTGCCGCCGGCCACCGAGGACCCGCACGCCGACGTGCTGGCGCACCGCCCCCGCAGCCGCTACCGCGTCGTCCTGAAGGGCTGCAGCGAGCCGCTCGAAGGCGAGACGGTCGGCCACCACGAGCTGGCCTGCGGCCTCTTCCTCTACCCGCCGGTCGACGAGGCCGGCCGCGTGCTGCGCCTGTTCGTACCGCAGGCGCTGATCGAGCAGCGCGAGATCGGCCCGCGCCTGGGCGAGCTGCTGGTCGACCACCACGCCGCCACCGCCGAGCAGGTGCAGGAGGCCGCGCAGATGCAGCAGGCGCTGCGCAGCCGCAAGCTCGGCGACATCCTCGTCACCCAGCACATCGTCACGCCCGAGCAGCTGCTGGCGGCGATCGAGCAGCAGAACCGCATGCCGATGGTGCGCCTGGGCGAGGCGCTGATCGCGCTGGGCCTGATCGACACGCGCCAGCTCGACGAGGCGCTCGAGCAGCAGAAGGTCGACCGCAGCGTGCCGATCGGCGAGCTGCTGGTGCGCCTGGGCCGCATCTCGCGGGAGGACCTGCAGACCGCGCTGGCGCGCAAGATGGGCTACCCGCTGGTCGACGCCGGCGCCTTCCCGCTCGAGGCCGACGCGCTCAAGCGCCTGCCCTACGCCACCGCCGAGCGGCTGCACGCGCTGCCACTGCTGCAGCGCGACGCGACGCTGGTGGTGGCGGTGGACGATCCGTCGCGCCGCAGCGCGATCGAGGAGATCGAGTTCGCCACCCAGTGCAAGGTGGTGCCGGTGCTGGCGCGCCAGGGCGACATCGCCGCGGCGCTGCGCGAAGCCTACGCGCGCATCGGCGTGGCCGTGGCCGAGGCCGAGGCCGCATCCGAGCACGACCCCGCCGACGCCGGCAAGCTGCTCGAAAGCCTGGAGCGCGAAGGCGACTCGCGCCAGCAGCGCGAGAACGACAAGCAGATCGAGCAGAGCGACAACTCGCTCGTGCGGCTGATCCACACGATGATCATGGAGGCGCACGCCCAGGGCGTCAGCGACATCCACGTCGAGAACTACCCGGGCCGCGACAAGCTCAAGATCCGCTTCCGCAAGGACGGCCTGCTGCACCCCTACCTCGAGCTGCCGCACACCTACCGCAACGCGGTGATCGGGCGCATCAAGATCATGTGCGACCTCGACATCTCCGAGCGCCGCAAGCCGCAGGACGGCAAGATCAACTTCGCCAAGTTCTCGGCCGCGCACAAGCTCGAGCTGCGCGTGGCCACGATCCCGACCAACAACGGCCTCGAGGACGTGGTGATGCGCCTGCTCGGCTCGGCCAAGCCGGTGCCGGTGGACGGCCTGGGCATGAGCCCGCGCCACCTCGGCCAGCTCAAGGCCGCGATGGAGCGGCCCTACGGCCTGGTGCTGTGCGTCGGCCCGACCGGCTCGGGCAAGACCACCACGCTGCACTCGGCGCTCAGCCACATCAACGTGCCGGAGCGCAAGATCTGGACCGCGGAAGACCCGATCGAGATCACCCAGCCCGGCCTGCGCCAGGTGCAGGTCAACACCAAGATCGACTGGACCTTCGCGAAGGCGCTGCGCGCCTTCCTGCGCGCCGACCCCGACGTGATCATGGTCGGCGAGGTGCGCGATACCGAGACCGCGCGCACCGCGATCGAGGCCTCGCTGACCGGCCACCTGGTGCTGTCCACGCTGCACACCAACAGCGCGCCGGAGACCGTGACGCGGCTGCTCGACATGGGCATGGACCCCTTCAACTTCGCCGACTCGCTGCTGCTGGTCGTCGCCCAGCGCCTGGTGCGCAGGCTGTGCCCCGAGTGCCGCACCGGCCGGCCGATGCGCGAGGAGGAGGTCGAAGAGCTGCTCGACGACCACCTGTTCGTCGTGCCGCCGCCCGAGCGCGACGCCGCGCGCACGGCGGTGCGGGCCGACTGGCTCGGCCGCTTCGGCCGCGACGGCCGGTTGATGCACTTCGCCAGCCCCGGCTGCCCGGCCTGCGCGCAGACGGGCTTCCGCGGCCGGCACGGCATCCACGAGCTGATGCCGATCTCGCGCGACCTGCGCCGCCTGATCCAGACCGGCGCGCGCGCCGAGGAGCTGCAGCGCACCGCGCGCGACGAAGGCATGATCACGCTGCGCCAGGACGGCATCGAGAAGGTGCTGCAGGGCGTGACGACGATCGACGAAGTGCGCGCGACCAGCAACGTCTGACGCGCCGGCGTGCGCCGCCGGCGCGCGTTAAGCTGTCGCCATGATGATCCCCCCGAGCCCAGGCCGCGGCGTCCGCGCCGTGCCGGCGCTGGCGGCCCTGGCCGCCGCCGCGCTCGCCGCCGGCTGCGCGGGCACCGAGACCGGCGCCGAATGGGTCGACCCGCAGTTCGCCGGCATCCCGCTGCGCGGCAGCCGGATCATGGTGGTCTGCAGCGCCGCCGATCTGCCGGCGCGCAAGCTCTGCCAGGACGTGCTCGCGGCCGAACTCACGGCGCGCGGCGCCAGCCCGGTGATCGGCCCCGACAGCGCGGCCGACGGCCCGCGTCCGCTCGCCGAGGCCGCCCTCGGCGCGGCTCGCACGGCCGGCGCCCGCGCCATCTTCAGCGCCGCGATCGCGGCGGAGGGCACGGTCGCGCGGCCGGGCCCGTCGATCGGGGTGGGCGTGGGCGGCTACGGCGGCGGCCGGGTCGGCATCGGCGGCGGCATCGGCATCTCGCTGCCGATCGGCGGCGGCCGCGTCGACCAGGCCCTGGGCGCGACCGGCGTGCTCACCAACGTCGCCACCGGCCGCACGATGTGGACCGTGCGGGCCAGCGCGCCCGCCGGCCGCGACGCGTCGGCTCAGGTGTCCGCCCTCGGCAAGGCGGTGGTGGAGGCGGCGCAGAAGGCGGGGTTCTTCTGAACGCCGGCACCGCCGCGCCGTGGGCTCGGCTCAGAACCCCTGCCGCCACTTCAGCCCGAGGTACCAGGTGCGCGGGGCGCCGGGTTCGAAGAAGCGGCCGTTGCCTTCGTTGACGATCACGCTGCCGGCGTACTCGCGGTCGAAGAGGTTGTCGATGCGCGCCAGCAGGTCCAGGCGGCTGGCGTCGCCGAAACGCCAGCCCTGGGTGACGCGGGCGTTGACGACCGACCAGAAGCCGGCGAAGTCGGTGTTGGCGTCGTTGACGGCGACCTTGTCGCGGCCCAGCCATTCGAGACCGAACTCGGTCAGGTCGCTGCCGTTCGGGCGGTAGGCCAGCTCGGTGAAGAAGCTGCGCGGCGAGGTGCCGGCGATGCGGTTGCCGGCCTCGATCGTGTTGCCGCTGATCAGGAACTCGTCGTCGTAGGTGGCGTGCAGGTAGGTCACCGCCAGCGCCGTGCGCAGCGAACGGCTGAGCTGCCAGCCGGCCGCGACCTCGGCGCCGCGGCGGGTGGTCTTGCTGTCGGCGTTGGTGAAGACCGAGCGGCCGCCGACGTTGGACAAGGTGACGATCTCGTCCTCGGTGCGCGCACGGAACAGCGCCACGTCGAGGGCGAAACCGGTGCCCGCCGGGCGCCACTTGGCGCCGAGCTCGACCTGGGTGCTCTCCTGCGGGTCGAGGTCGGGGTTCAGGCCGCTGGCGCCGCCGGCCTGGTAGGCCAGCTCGTTGAGCGTCGGCGACTCGAAGCCCTCGCCGGCGCTGACGTAGAGGTTGAGGTCGTCGCTGGCGCGGAACTGCAGCGCCGCCACCGGCACGGTGTAGTCCTCGCTGCGCGAACCCGAGTCGTCGGGGTTGGCCAGCGGGCCGGGTGTCGAGCACGGCACCTGGACGCCGCCGTTGCGGCAGTAGCGGTCGTCGGACCTGTAGCGGATCGTGCCGCTGCGCACGCCCAGCGTGGCGGTCCAGCGCTCGGCGAGGTCGATCTCGCCCTGGGCGAACAGGTCGGTGGTGGTGGCGCGGTTGGTCTCGTCGCGGCGCTGCTCGCCGAGCACGCCGAGCTCGAGCGTGGGGCCGGCACCGATGAAGTTGCGGAAGCCGCGGCGGTCGTCCTCGGCCTCCTCGTAGGCGGCGCCGACGACGAGCTGGGCGCGGCGCTCGCCGGGCAGCGTCCAGCGGAACGACAGCCGGCCGTCGAGGCCGAAGTAGTCGCGGTCGAAGTCGATCACGCCACCGGGGCTGGTCTCGGCGCCCTGCGCGACCGGCGGGATCGACTGGAACTGCCGCACCTCGCGCTGGCCGAGGTAGGCCGTGACCGAGCTCTCCTGCAGCGGGCCGGCGTTCTCGAAGCGGCGTCGCCAGTTGAGGCCGGCCTGGGTCTGCTCGACCGTCTTGCGGGTGTCGAAGCGGCCGGCCTGGCCGATCGCCTCCTGCGGCAGCGCGATGGTGTTGGTCTGGTAGGGGTTGTCGTCGAATTGCGCGCGGGTCAGGCCCAGCGGGTCGTCGGCCGGCTGGTCGACATGGTTGAACTGCAGCACCACCGTGTCGCGCTCGCCGGTCCAGCCGAGACGCACGTTGCCGAGCGTGCGCTCGGCCTCGCTCTGCGGGCGAAAGCCGTCGGTCTCGAACCTGGAGACGCTGGCGCGCAGGTCGAAGCCGCGGCCCGGGGTGGCCGACAGCGGCGCTTCGATCGTCGCACGCAGCTGGCGCATGCCGTCGTCGCCGAGGTCGCCATCGAGCTGCACGGCGCGCTCGCGCACCGGCGCGCTGTAGAGCGCGATCACGCCGCCCGAGCTGCTGCCGTACAGCGCCGAGAACGGCCCGCGCAGCACCTCGACGCGCTGCGCGCCGGCGAGGTCGAAGTGCGAGACCTGGCCCGAGCCGTCGGGCATCGAGGCGGGGATGCCGTCGGTGTAGAGCCGAAGGCCGCGCACGCCGAAGCTGGCGCGCGCGCCGTAGCCGCGCGAGTTGATCTGCAGGTCCTGGGCGTAGTTGCTGCGGTTGGCCACGGTCAGGCCGGGCACGCGGGCCAGCGCCTCGCTCAGGTTGACCATCGGCCCGCCGTTGCGCAGCGCCTCGGCGTCGACGACGCTGGCCGAGTACGGCGTGTCGAAGGCGCGCTGCTCGAAGCCCTTGCCGGTGATGACCACCGTGTCGAGGGCCGCCGCCTCGGAGCTCGTCTGGGCCCGCAGCGAGGGCGACAGGGCCAGCACGGCGGCGGCGGTCAGCGTAAGGCGGGCGGTGGGCGTCGGCAGCATGGGGACTTCGTTCGTTCGGTTCGTGAGGGCGCGGAATGTAACGCCCGGTGACCGAAGCCCCCAATAGAGAAAATCTGCAATCCGCCGCGTTGCGGCATGGGCGCCACAGCGACCCCCCAACGACCAGGGCGCCCCGCGGGGCGCCCTGGTGCGGAGCCGTTGCGGCTCAGGCCGTGGTCTCGATCACGCCGAGCTCGTCGCTCGTCATCAGCTTCTCGATGTCCATCAGGATCAGCATGCGCTCGGCGACGCTGGCGATGCCGGTCAGGTAGCTGGTGTCGATCGAGCCGCCCATCGCCGGCGCCGGCTTGATGACCTCGTGCGGCAGCTCCAGCACGTCGCTGACCGAGTCGACGACCGCGCCGATCACGCGGCCCTTCACGGCCAGCACGATCACCGCGGTGACGGCGTTGATGTCGGCGTCGCAGCCGAACTTCACCCGCAGGTCGACGATCGGCACGATCACGCCGCGCAGGTTGATCACGCCCTTGAGGAAGGCCGGCGCATTGGCGATGCGCGTCGGCGCCTCGTAGGAGCGGATCTCCTGCACCTTGAGGATGTCGATGCCGTACTCCTCGGACCCGAGCCGGAAGCTCAGGTACTCGCGGCCGGGCGCGGCGCGGCCGGCGGCGTTCTGGCGTTGCGCTTCGTGGCGGGCCACCTGGGTGGCGTCGTGAACCATGTCCATGGAGAGATCCTTTCGGGAGAGCGGGTCGGCCGGGTCGTTGTTCGGGATATCGGAAGCGCGCGGCGGGACTTGAGGCCGGACGGCGACGCTGGCGGTCAGAAGGTTTCCCAGTCGCCACCGGCCTCGGC
>ERZ1066135.1013-NODE-1013-length-11860-cov-6.130284_pt1 | contig 11860 bp, 8 predicted proteins | sample MGYA00382782_ERZ1066135 | MGnify/ENA primary metagenome ERZ1066135 (study PRJEB33369, sample SAMEA5778365) | biofilm metagenome | biome: Industrial cooling water; feature: Water cooling tower basin; material: Biofilm | place: United Arab Emirates | collected...
ACCGAATACGACCGTCGGGTCCTCTTCGAGCAGATAGTCGACCGTCGCGACCGCCTGTCCCATATAGTCGCCGGCACCGACGCGAGCCTCCGAGCCCTTGATGTTGCGGAATGTTGTGCCGTAAGCGACGCCTATAAGCAAGGCAAGCGTCGCAACAACGCCAAAAACTGCCGTGTACTGCCACTTGATCTTTCGTCCCGAGTGATAGAAGGCGAACGCGATGGGCAGAAGTCCGATGATGAGGCTGCTCCGGCTGCCAAGCAACGCCATTCGAAGCGGGATAAGTGCAAGAAGTATTGCGATGGTCAGGTAAAAGATGCCCGAGCGTTGTTTTGTCGTAAAGACGGCAAGCCAGAGGATCAAACCGCCGACGGTCAAAACGATGACCAGGAACGAGATCAGCCCGTCGAAAGCGCCGATCTCGATATTCCGTTGAAAGCCAAGCAGGCCCTGCAGAAAGCCAAGAATGTTCAATCCGGAGCCGGCAATGATAAGTGCAAAACCGGCCAGCCAAACCTGGTCAGGGTTCCACTCCTTCTTGGGCATAAAAGGTTCGATCCTATCGGCAAACCAACGCCCGACCGGCAGGAAATAGCCCGCGGTCAGCCCGAGAAACCCTATCGAAATGTAAACAAGCGTTAGCGGGATATTGTACTGAGGATCCTCGATAAACGAGATGAAGAACCATTCGACCCAATCGAATGCTACGATAATGCCGCCGATCACGAACGCCGGAAAAATGTATGACCACGCGGCGAAGACCAGTGGGTGGAACAGGTCGAACTTCCCTTTCCAGTAAAGATAGACGCTTGGAGCCAGAACGACGATCGCGGTCAGCAAAACCCACGGGAGCACGTAGAAATTACGATAGGACGTCCCGATCTCGTTCGAGTACCAAATGAAGCCCACGGCGGTCAGAAATACGACACCCCAAAGCACAAGCACCGGCCCGAGCATGCTCCCGCCGAGACCTATGCGCCTTGTATTCTGTATTCCCGAAAAAGCCATTCGCCGATTACTGATCCGCTTCCGCTGTCCTTGTTTTGCAAACCGCTATCACGCCATCGCTCAACTGCGGAAAAAGAGCAACAGCCGCATCGTTTATTGCTCGATAATACCATTTCAACGTACCCCGATGCTCGACGCCAAGGTCGTAGAAAAAGAACTCCTCGACCTCAAGTCCTTTGTTTTCGATCAACTTCCGAAGCGTGCGATACGAATAGTACGCAACGTGGTCGGGGTGAACCGGCTCATTCTCGCCCCCGCGTCCGCGAAGGGCGTAGATCGCAAAGCGGAACGCGCAATATGCGTTGACGGTCGTGATCACGAGCTTTGTTCCGGAGCCCATGAATCGCTGGATCCCCTTTAGAAACAGCCCTTGGTTATTCAAGTGCTCGATCATCTCGCCGGCGATGATAACGTCGAATTCACGTTCGAGCTGTACCTCTTCGAGCTTCTCGAGGTCCGCTCGGTAAAGTTCACTGAAGCCCTGTTTTTCGAGCAGATCTATTCCCTCTTGATCGAAATCGAAACCGGTCAGCTCGGCCGAGATCTCAGCGAGGTCTGCGTGAAGAAGCGTTCCGCTCTCGATGGAATCGAGCGTGTATGGAAAATTCGTACAACCGAGGTGAAGAACGCGCTTACCGCTGGCGATCTTTCTCAGAAACTCAACTCTTTGGACGGTTTTGAATCCCACGTTCAGGCAGAAATGGAGCGGATAGCACTGTAGATCGCATTCCGTTCGGAAGCATCAACGTATCCCGAAAACCAGAGGATACCACAATAGAGAATGCCGCCGCAGGCGACCGAGGCTATATATGAGGGCCAGCCCACCGGGAGCATTTGCAGCAAAACAAATAGAAGCAAAGCCAAGAGTGACGCCGCGATCAGAAGCTTAATGGCGTTTCGCAGCCAAAAGGCAACATCGACCTTTCCGAAGAGCCATCGCTCGAACGCGAAGATGGAAAAGAACATCACTGAAAAACCCGCAAGACGCGAAAGCGCCATCCCCGTGTTTCCGTAAGCGGTCGTCGAAAGCATCAATGAAAGCGTGATGACGAAGCAGATACCGGAGACGAGCAAATTGTGCTTTGGCACTCCGAGCCCTTCTCGCATGAACCACGCAATGCCGCCAATAGAGAGCAGTGCAAATGTGATCGTGTGGATCTTAAGGATAGCGGCCGCTTCCCGGGCAAATTCCGGCCCCATCCAAAGCGTCAAAAACTCCCCGCCCGATACCAAGAGCACAGCCGTGACAAAGACCACGATCATCGCTATCAGTTTTGTCGCGCGGTCGTAAAGTTTTTTGAGCCGTGCTTTGTCGTCCGTTTGCTCGCTCGCCACAGGAGCGATGGCAAGGAGCAGGCTGGTCGAAAAACCGTGAAGATAGAGGCCGATTGCCATTGCCACGACATAATAGGTCAGCTGCTCGCTGCCGAGAACGCGCGTGATGTAGCCGCGCTCGAAAAGCAGCAGCACGTTACCGAGAAGCTGGTAACCGACGACCCCGCCGGTGTAAAAAAGCACCGTCTTGAGCGCGGTTCGATTAATTCCCGAAAAGAGCGAGACGTCCGAAAGCAGCCGCTTCGAGGCGATCGCATTCAGAATAGCTGAAACGGCCAGTACGCCCAGATTCCAGGCGAGCAAGGCCGTCAGGTCAAAGCCCCAGAGGGCAAGGGCAAGATTGCCGGCTACAACCGCAAAATTTGAGAGGTTGAACAGCTTCGAGTAAAGATCGAACCGGTGCAGCCCCTGAAGGATCGAGCCGAACAGCTGATTCAGGAGTGTTACGACGATCACTCCGGACGCGATGTAGAGTGCCGCGATCGCCGATCCTCGGTATTCGCTGCCGATACCCAGAATGTTGTCCACGAGCCAGGGAGCAAGCAGCCCAAGGGCTATTACCGCGAAAGCTCCCAATGCAAGGCTCAACGCCAGGCTGCTCGCGATGATCGGACCGATCTTCGGCCTTTCGTCCGTTCCCTGATACTCGGCAACATATTTTGTCGCTGCCCGGCCGACCCCAAAATTAAAAGAGTAGCTAATTATGCCAAGAACGAGCGCATAGATACCGTAACCCGCAAGGCCGAGCGCGTCGACGATGTAGGGTGTCGCGATCAGACTCAAAGCCATCGGGCCAACCCAAGTCAGGGCCCCGAAGGATATGTTTCGGATCACGTTGGTACCGGTTTGCATTTATTGGACAGTCGGCAATGAGTTCGCTTCGCCGAGTGCGGCAGTGTAAGCACTCAAGACCTTTCGAGCAACATCTCTCTCGTCAAAGTTCTCGATCACATGCTGTCGGCCGGCGGCTGCTAGCTTCTCCGCCATAGCTTTGTCGTCGGCTAAGCGAAGTATCTCTTTGGCCAATGTTTCGGCGTCGCCCGGTTGTACTAAAAGGCCCGTCTTCTGGTGGATCACAGCTTCCGGGATCGCATTCACATCGGTAGATATCGCCGGAAGCCCCAACGCCATGGCCTCAAGCAATGCGATCGGCAGGCCTTCAACGTAGCTCGGGAGGACGAAGATGTCCGCGAGCATAAAGAACCCGAGCACATCCGAACGCTCCTTGCCGATCTCATCCGAAAGGACCAGCCGAAAGCGGTCTCCGAGGCCGTTGCTCTCTATTCGCTTTGCCGCCGCATCGTCGGGGCGGAGCGGTGAAAGCCAAACGAATTTGAGCGACGCATTTTCGTTCGATGCGATGCGGGCAGCCTCCAGAAACACCCATCTTCCCTTCCGGTCGATGAAGTTCCCGACGCAGAGTACGGCGGTTTCCTCCGGTTGAAGAGAGAGGAACTGCCGAGCCTTTTGTCTGACGGCCGCGTCGGCGGCGATCGGAGCGATCTCGTCCGGGTTGATGCTCGTGTAGGTTACCTGAATTTCGTTTGCCGTTCTTTTGGAGTAATGACGCGAAAAGTACTTCTTTGCGTCCTCGTTCGAGCAAAGGACATGAAAGTTTCGAAACCGCGAGATCACCGCAGCCTTGAATTTCCAGATCGCCTCGCGCAGCCATCCGACCTCAGGCATCCGATTATGTGATGTAATGAAGACCTCTGAGTACAAACACGCCCACATCAGCGGCAACAATGAATAATGAGGCAAGAGATCGAGGTGAATGACACCATCGGGCCGAAGTTCGGCGATCTTTCGCATCATACGGTATTCCGTGCGCAGTTTTTTGATCCTGGAACGAATGCTTCCAATTAGCCCGGCCTGCGGCTTCGTGTCGATGGCGCCTTCGAAAAAATGCCGCTCGACGCCTAGATCATCGATGAATTTCAGAAGCTTTGGATCAGAGCCCGCAGGCAGGACGACCGAAACGCGGAAGTGCTTTTTTACCTCACGAATAATTGCAAAGAGGTGAATTTGAGCTCCACCCCATTCGAGGTAGTCCCAAGCATAGATTGCTTGTCGCATAAGGGCAAAATGTGTATTTTAAGGTCAGCATGGCAAAAATCCTAGTGACGGGCGGCTCCGGATTAGTGGGCCGCCATCTTAGTAAGTATCTGCCGGACGCGGTGTATCTGTCTTCACAGGACGCCGACCTCCGAAGCGAAGATGACGTACGACGGCTGTTCTCGACAAAGTGGGATCGCGTGATCCATCTTGCGGCTCGCGTGGCGGGAATTTTAGATAACCGAACGCGCCCGGCCGAGTTCCTTGAGGACAATCTGCTAATGAACACTCTGGTACTCAAATATGCCAGAGAAACCGGCGTTCCGAGGTTCACGGCCGTTCTTTCAACGTGCATCTGCCCCGACGTCGCGTCGAGCTATCCAATGACCGAAGCGATGATCCACGACGGCCCGCCGCAGGAAACGAACTTTGGATATGCCATCAGCAAACGTGCTTTGGCGGCACATATTGATGCATGCAATACGCAGTACGGGACCTCGTATAACTATCTGATCCCCTGCAATCTTTATGGTGAGTTTGATAAGACCGACCCTGCCAAGAGTCATTTCGTTACCGCACTGATAACAAAGATCATTAGAGCGGAGCAAGACGGCTCGGGCCACATTACATTGCTCGGAACCGGCAACCCGCTCCGCCAATTCATGCACGCGGATGACCTGGCTCGCGTCATCGGCCAATGCGCGGATCGCGACGTAACACAAAGTTTTAACGTTGCCGTCCCTGAGAATCTTTCGATCCGCGAGATCGCTGAGATCGCGTTAGCGGCCACCGGGAATGAGGGAATGGAGATCCGTTTTGACGCCTCGGGGCCCGATGGCCAGTTTCGCAAAGACGTTTCGAATGCGCGGATGATGGAAATATTTCCGGATTTCAGGTTCACAGGTTTAGCGGAGGGCATTCGCCGCGTGTATTCTTATTACAAGGCTGAAGATCAATAATGAAGACGGCACTGATAACAGGAATTAACGGTCAGGACGGAAGCTATCTTTCGGAACTGCTGCTGGAGAAAGGCTACGACGTCCATGGCATCCTTAAGCGGAACTCCGTGGCCGAGACCCAGACGACTCGGATCGAACATATTCGGGCCGATCTGAATCTCCACTACGGAGACATCACCGACCTCTCGTCGTTGGTCTATGTAATAAAGGAGACGCAGCCCGATGAGATCTATCATTTGGCGGCGCAGTCGCACGTACGGATCTCATTCGACCAGCCGATCTACACGGCAAATGCGACCGGGCTTGGAACCCTCAACCTGCTTGAGGCGATCCGTCTGACGAAGCCCGACGTGAAGATGTATCAGGCGTCGTCATCGGAGATGTTCGGGAACACGATCGATCCGGACGGATTCCAGCGTGAGACGACCCCGATGAATCCGGTTTCGCCGTACGGCTGTTCGAAGGTTTTTTCTTATCACCTAGCGAAGAACTATCGCAACGCTTACAAGTTGTTTGTAAGCAACGGAATACTATTCAACCACGAGAGCCCACGTCGCGGAACGAACTTTGTAACTAACAAGGTGTGTAAAGAGGCCGTCCGGATCAAGTACGGGCATACTGATCGCCTCGAACTCGGAAATCTGGACGCGACCCGCGACTGGGGACATGCGAAAGACTATGTGCGCGCGATGTGGCAGATCCTTCAGCTTGATCGGCCCGACGATTTCGTATGCGCTACGGGCGTTTCGCACAGCGTTCGCGACCTTGTCGATTACGTCTTCTCAAAGCTTGAACTCGATGCAGACCGGTACGTCCGGGTGAGCGAGCGTTTTCTCCGCCCGGAAGAGCTTCACAACCTCAAGGGGGATTCGGCCAAGCTGCGAGCGGCGGCCGGCTGGGAGCCGGAATATACGTTTGAAACGATGCTGGACGAAATGATCAACTACTGGCTCGAAGAACTGCGGCCGGCTCATTCTTCGGGGGCTACGACCTCATTCGCATAGAGGTCCTTGAGCTGTGGCTCCGGAACTCGCTCAGCGTAAGAAGATTCGAAATTCTTGCCGATCAGATATCTTAAGTAAAAAACCGGAGTCGCAACGAGGCCCGAGAGCTTGTTCGGGGCTCCGTATAGATTTGCATAGGTTCGCCGCCAGAGGCTGTTGGCGTTTCCCTTATCTAGGAAGAGCGTCCGTAGCTTTTTCCCAAATGGCATCTTGCCGACCGAGGGTGGCGGAGTGTTTGGCTGGCAGAATGCCCGAGCCCGCGGGTCAACGAGCAGCGTCCAGCCGGCTCTCCGCATCCGCGGCGTGTATTCTGCATCGCCATAATGCGGAAATCGCTTCTCGTCCATCAGTCCGCATTCGCGAATCGCCTCAACCGGAAAAAGAACGCAATTTCCGACAATGATCTCCACCTTCCACGGCCGGTCAGGAACCGTCCAAACGTTCTGTTGTTGCCAATGGCGAAATCCGCCCCAGTAGGCACTCCACTTTGGTGCGACCTGGAAAACGCGGTGCGGCTGATCCCAGAGCAACAAGAGAGCGCCCACAACCGAACGAGGATGTTTTTCGGCAGTTTCGATCAAATTCTGAAGCAGCATCCGGTCAAAAACCGTGTCGTTGTTGATCGAAAGTACGTAGTCCGGGTCGCGTTCTAGAGCGGCCTCGAAACCGCGGTTCATCCCGCCCGAGAACCAGAGGTTCCCGTCACCGCTTACGATCTGCACGTTCGGATAGGCTGCCTTGACCTTTTCCGCTGTTCCGTCGGTCGAGCCATCGTCAACGATCACGGTGAATACCTCGAACCCGTCGGCGTCAAGCCGTTCGATGCTGCGAAGGCACTGAAGGGTTAGGTCGCACCTATTGTGGACCGGGGTTACGACCGCGACTCGCTTTCTTCGTTCAGTTCGGGACATCAAAGGACAGAATTCACGACGTTCGCGACGTATTCTATTTCGGCCGACGTCATTTCGTGGTTGTTTGGGATATACATGCCGCGGTCATGGACGATATCCGCGAACGGAAGCTCAGCACGCCCGTAGCGCTCGTACCAAAAAGGATGCCGGGCAATAGATCCGCAAACAAGCGGACGCGAGTCGACGCCCGCACGGGCAAGCTCGGCAACAAGTTCATCGCGCTTCTCGGTGATCAGCGGGTAGCAAAAGTTAGAGACCAGTGTTCCCTCAGCTTGCCGAACCTTGTATTCAAAATCCTTGATGGTCGAATCATAGGCGAGAAAATTCCGGTTCCGGTTCTCGACCACCGTGTCTGCCTTCTTGAGTTGTTCTAACCCGAGAAAGGCCTGAAGGTCGGTCGACCTGACATTGAACCCCGGGTGATAGAAGGTGTAAAGGGCACGGAAGTCGTCGATGCCGTAACGCGACCGAAGTTCGGATTGCCTTGCCTGCGGCAGATCGCGATCCCATCCATGGCTGCGGAGTGAGATAAGAAGGTCCTTCAACTCTTCATCGTCGGTACAGATCATTCCGCCCTCGATGGTCGAAAGATGATGGCCGAAATATAGCGAGAAGCTGCTCATCGAGCCAAAGTTTCCGGTCTTAACGCCCTTATAGAGCGAGCCAAGGCTCTCGCAGGAATCTTCGAGAAGGATGATGTCGCGGTCTTTGCAGATCGCCGCTATCTCATCCATCTTGTTTGGAAAACCGAGTACGTGGACGAGGATTATCGCCGCCGGGCCATGTTCATCAACCAGCTTTCCCAGATGGTCAATATCCAACCCGAGCGTTTCGGGGTCACAGTCACAAACGATCGGGTCAAGCCCGAACTGGATCGCCGGAGCGACGGTCGTAACCCATGAAACGGCCGGAACGATGATCTTCTTATTCTTCAGACGGCCCGAAAGCAGCAGGGCGTAGAACATCAGCAGGTTCGCCGATGATCCAGAGTTGACGAAGACCGAGTACTTGCAGCCTTGCCACTCGGACCATTTCTTTTCGAACTCCGGCGTTAACTCGCCCTTGGTCAAGCGCGGAAAGGACCGCAACCAATCGGAAAGAGCAAGTATCTCTTCCCGACTGATCGTGTCCTTAACTAACGGTATGTTTACTGGATTTGCGGATGCCACTATTCCTCGTCTCGCCGATACTGGCTCTGGCTGTAGTAGCTTTGATAGTAGTAATAGTTTTCCTGCGACCGCAGATCGACATTGTTCAGAACGACGCCGAAGATCCGAGCCCCGACATCATTCAGAAGCTGCTTGGCACGGCGAACGATCTGCCGCGAGCTCTTGCCCGAATGCACCACGAGGATCACGCCATCGACCATCGACGCGATCAAGACGCCATCGGTAAATGAGGTGATCGGCGGCGAATCAATAACAACGTGCGTGAAATTCTTCTGCAGCGTGACAAGCAGTTCCGCCATCGGCTGCGACCCGATAAGTTCGGCCGGGTTCGGTGGGATCGGCCCGGAGGTCAGCAAGTTAAGCTTGGTGCTCGGTTCCTGTTGAATAACGCCGAGGATCTCCTTTTCTGACATCTCGCTTGAAAGGATCGTGCTAAGACCCTCGCCGTTCGAAACGCCAAAAACCGAATGAAGCCGAGGCCGTCGCATATCGGCATCGATGATCAGGACCTTTGCACCCGTTTGGGCGAGGCTGAGGGCGGTGTTTGTCGCGGTCGTCGTTTTGCCTTCGGACGGAAGGCTCGAGGTCACAAGCAGCGACTTCGGTGCGTGCCCGGCGGTTGATAGAAGTATCGATGTGCGAAGCTGCCGATATGCTTCGGCAAGCGAAGACCTCGGGTCTGCGTTTATCAGCAGCTCCGAATTCAATGGTTCAGTCTCCTCGTCAGGCCTGTCCGAGCCTCCGACAAGAAGCAGCTTTCGTTTCGGCATCGAATCGATCGAAGGGATAGCTGCAAGTGCCGGCAGCTGCAAGTAGCTCTCGATCTCCTCGGTCGTTCCGATCGTATCATCCAGATACTCAAGGAAAAGCGCGAGGCCCATTCCGAAAAGCGTCGAAAGCAACAATGCAGCAAGGACCGTCGTCGTCCGCGAAGGCGAGACCGGATTCTTCGGCGGTATCGCATATTGAGCGACGCGAATATTGTTGTCCGAGCCCTGCGATGCGATGTCGTTCGAGCTTTGCTGCTTACGCAGGTTGTCGAGGAATCCCTTGTTAGTTTCGATATTCTGCTGAAGGAGCTTGATCATCACAGCTCCGGCGTTCTGACCCTGTGCTTCCTGGAACTGAACATTGAAAGCTGAGCGGATCTTGTTTTCCTTCTCCTGGGCCCTACGATATTGCGTTTCCAGAACCTTCAGCAAATTATCGGCCGTTCGGCCTCGATATGCCTGGATCTCGGCCTGAGCCTTTTCAGTTGCATTGGCCAGCGAATCCTCAAGGCTCTTGATCTGCGAATCGATCTCCTTAACTTCCGGTGCGGTCGGGAGAAATTCTTCCAGGAGCTTCGCCCGGTTCGCGGTCAATCCCGCGATCGTTTTCTGCGTCTCGTTCCGATAATTCAAAAGGAAATTCTCGCGTTCGGTTATGTAACGGGCGCTTTCGGCCTCGGCCAGTGCAGACACTCTTTCTGGGTTGTTGCGAACTGACAGGAACTGGGCCTCGGCGGTCTTTCGCTCGTTTTCGGCGGTCAGCAGGTCCTTGTTCAAACCGGCAAGGCGTTCGAGAACGATGGTCTGATCTCCCGGCGTCTTAAGGATTCCCTCCGTCCGCTCCAACTCAACGAGCTTGAGCTCATCCCGGCGAATATCGGACTGGAGATCCGCTATGCGTTGCTGCAGAAAGTCGCTCGTCTTTCGCGAAGTGCCCGACCGCTGTTCCTGGTTCGACGCCGCAAACGTCTCGCCGATGCCGTTGACCACGAACGCCGCCAACTGAGGATCTGTGTTCCTGAATGCCACCTCGATGAGGCGGGTGTCCTTAACCGTAACCCGCGATTCCCTGACCGGCTCGATAGAAAGATTACGTTTGATGACGTCAACAAAAGGTGCAAGCCGGATAGCTTCGGCGATCTCATCGGCCGACATCAGTCCGGAGTTCGGCGAGGCGGCAAATTCGCTTAACGAGGCATCGCTTTGTGCGTCCGGCGAGCTCGCAAGCCCGATGGCCCGCAGAAAACCGCGGACCGCCCCGCCGGAACTCTCAGCCCGGGCCGCCTGAAATTCCTTGTTCGTATCGAGATTGTGTTCCTTGATAACCCGGCGGAGGATCGTATCGCTTCCGACCAATTGGAGCTGGGTGTTGAAATATGACGGATCGAGATTAATGCTTGGCCGCTGGCGGTCGCTGGTGATCAGGTCCGGATTTGTCTGTTCCAGATCGACCTGGATCGTAGCCGAGGCCTGATAGATATTCGGCTTGCGGGCCATGTAAATGGCCGTTAACGTCGTAACGAGTACCGCGATACCGATGACCAGCCAAAGCCGTTTCCTGATAGCCTGCCAATAGTCCATCAGGCTGAAGCCATCCGCCGCATACATTTCGCGGTAGGCCGGGTAGCGGCCCGAGCCCGGAACCAACTGCGGGTCAATTGGCCGCTCGATATCGGTCACCTGTTCGGCCGGGCTCTTGATAATGTCTCTCGTTTCTCGCATGTTAAGGGCGTCCGATTACGGAACGCGATAAAAAATACTCGGTATGCCGTTCGTCAGCGACCGGCCAATGGAATTAAAAATGCTCTTTACCCGATCCTCATTGACCGCGACAATGTCATTAGGCTCTAAATAGGGGTCAGCGACCTTGCGTTTCTCGATATCGCCGAGACTAAAGACTAGTTCTTCGCGCTCAGCACTTCCTTGCTTTTGCCGAAAGATGCGAATGTCGTCCTTCTTTGAGGCCGGCCTGAGGCCCTCGGCCGATGCGATCGCCTGAGTCAGCGTCAGCGGCTCTTTCATAACGACCTGCCCCTGCTTGATCACGTTACCGTAAACATAGACGACATCCGCCTCAAGAACCGAGACGATGTCGCCGGGCAGCATCGGAATGTTCTGCTTGGCTTCAAGCACGTCCTTAAGGCTCAGGTGAAGGATCTCGAAATCGTCGTCCTCGGCCGAACGCTGAGCTGTCATCCGGCAATTTGACCTGCTGCCGGTCCGGGCGACGATCAGCCTTGAACCGGCCTTGTCTGTAGGGCCGCCGGCCTGAGCAAGCAACTCCAGCAGCCTTATCGGACGATTGATGAAATAGTTCGCCGGCTTTTCAACGGCCCCCATTACCGCGAACGCCTGCGACCGCTGCTCAACGGCGATCACGTTCACTTCCGGATTCCTGAGGTAATTCTTCGCATACGCAGCGGCGATCTCGTTCGCCAATTCACGCTCGCTCTTGCAGACCGCGACGATCGGCTGATCCAACCGAAAAAGCGTTATCGTGCCATTCGTGTTCACGTTCACCCGCTGGTTCAACTCGGGATGCCGAAAGATCTGAATCTCGAGAGTGTCCTGGAATCCAATGCGATATCGGTCCTCAGAAGTTTGAAATGATGCCGGTACGCTTCCTGGGGCGGAACTATCGCCTTGGGC
>ERZ1066135.1014-NODE-1014-length-11849-cov-4.791589_pt1 | contig 11849 bp, 13 predicted proteins | sample MGYA00382782_ERZ1066135 | MGnify/ENA primary metagenome ERZ1066135 (study PRJEB33369, sample SAMEA5778365) | biofilm metagenome | biome: Industrial cooling water; feature: Water cooling tower basin; material: Biofilm | place: United Arab Emirates | collected...
GGTGATCACCGCGTCGGCAATGGAATGGAGCGTCACCTGCAGACGCTCGTACAGCCGCCGGTAGCGCGTCTCGCTCGCCACGCGCAACTGCTCGACGGATACGGAGAGCAGCAGCGCCGGCAGGAACGTCGCCACCTGCGGCAGATAGAACAGCACGTTCTCCCACGCAGCCGTGAACGGTGGCGGCACGAACAGGCCCTTGCCGATCAGGACACAGGTGGTGAGGGAAGTGATGAACACCGCACCCGCCACCGTGACGAACCGGTCCACGACTGCCGCGATCACCAGCGGCAGCGCGAGGTACACGAAGGGAAACGGCAGCCGCAGCAGCGCCACGAGCGTCGTGCCGGTTGCCAGCAGGGCGATCGCCCACGTCAAGGGCGCTCGCAGGCGCGACGCCAGTTCGCCCGGGGGCGACGTACGCAGACTCAGCGCAAGCGGCAGGAGCGCGATGCCGCCCAGCGCACTTCCGCCCCACCACGCGAACCACACCGGCAGGGCCTCGGCCACGCTCGTGGCCTGCAGGAGCACTGCGCCGAGGGTCGCGCCCCCGAGCGGCGGCAGCACGATGCCGTAGAGCATCAGCCGTCCGAAACCGGCGAGACTGTCGAGCATGCGAGCGTGCGCCTGGGTGTGATTGAGCACCCAGGTCGTGACCGCGATGTCGAGCAGGTTCGGGGGCACGAACACCGCAGCGGTGCGGTATGCGTCACCGAACAGCAGATTCGCGAGGAAGTTGGCCGCACCGATGGCGGGCAGGAGCACCGCCACGCGTGCCAGGGGCTGCGCCACGAGTACGCCGATCGCGGCTGCGTTGGCGTACCAGATGGTCGCGACGGTGCCGGGCTGGCGGGACAGCCACAACCCGACCATCGCCAGCACCGTGTAGCCGATGAACGTCGCCAGCGCGACGACCGTCAGCGGAGCTTCCGTCACGCCCCGGCGGAAGCGGGACTCTCCGGTGTCAGGCCAGGGCACGACGCTCACTCGGACGCCCTCCGCTTGCGCAGCGCGAGCGGTGCGACGGCCATTGCCAGAACGACGCAGCCGGCACCCACCGCCATGAGCGTGGTCCGGTCGCCGTCGGCATCGACGCTCCGATAGGGCTCGACCCAGCGGTCGTGCAACACCTGCCGCTCGGCCGCCGACAGGCGCCGCAGACCGTGCTCCAGTATCGTGCCCAGCTCCGGCCAGTCGCGCCGGTACGCGAACGAGAGCGCGTACTCGAATCCCACGGGCTCTCCGAGACGCAGCCCCTCCAGGCGGTGATGATGGACGATGAATCGCACGCTCGCGACGTCGGCCACCGCGGCGTCGAACCGGCCTTCGCGGACGCCGGCCAATCCTTCCCGATCGTCCGCCACGGCCACCCAGCCGACGGACGGATGACGTTCGCGCACGTGGCGCTCCACCGCGTAGCTGCGGCCCACGGCGACCGTACGGCCCGCGAGTGCGCGCAGGTCCGCACCGCCCTTTTCCTCCGCGCGGACCACGACGACGGCCGGGATCGACACGTACGGCTGGGTGAAGGCGAGATACGCCGAGCGCTCGGGCGTCGGACGCAGTGACGACACCAGATCGGCCTCGCGCCCGCGTGCGAGCGCGAGGTTGTGGGCGAGCGGGGCGGGGGGAAGATAGGCGAGCCGCAGACCGGTGTGCCGGGCGATCGCCTGAAGGTAGTCGATGGACAGGCCCTGTACGGTGCCGTCGACGGCCAGGTAGACGAACGGTCCGTAGGCGCGCTCCGGCGCGAAGCGCACGGGCGCATGGGCCGCCAGCCATGCCAGTTCGCCGGCGGTCAGCCCATCCGGATCAGCCGCGGCCGAGCTCGGCAGGACGAAGGACAGAGCGCATGCCGCGTTCAAGAGTGCGGCACGGCGCAGCCGTGTGCGCATGCCGTGCGCGATCCGGGTCAATCGTCACCTCCGCGTCGGGTCGGCCGAGGGGGTCGGGAGCCGGACCTGCGGATATGACCGCGGCTGCCCCCCCGCGAATTCTGCGCCCAAAGCCGGTTTCGGCAAACAAATCCGCGGAAGCGGCCTCCCCGATTTCGGCTACGGCAGCACCCGATCACCGTGCCATCATCCCGGAACGGGGCGGCGCCTTCACCCGCCCGACTTTCTGGAGACACGACGATGGGACTTCTCGATCAGGTGGTGGGCGCGGTGGCCGGGCAACTCGGCGCAAGCAAGGCGGACGGCAATCCGCTCCTGCAGATGGTGATGCAGCTCATCCAGAACCAGCCGGGCGGGCTTCAGGGACTCGTGGAGCAATTCACGCGGGCCGGACTCGGCGCGCAGGCGCAATCGTGGGTCGGTACCGGCGCGAACCAGCCGGTGTCCCCCGACGATCTGCTCTCGGCGCTCGGCGGCGAGGGCGGTCAGCTGGGCCAGCTCGTCTCGCAGCTGGGCCTCGACCGCAACGAGGCGCTCGGCGGTCTCGCGCAGATGCTGCCGCAGGTCGTCGACAAGCTCACGCCCACTGGCCGCATCGAAACCGGCGGTCTCGAGAAGGGTCTGGGCGGGCTGCTCGACCAGTTCCGCTGACGACCTTCCGGGGGCTCTGCCCCCGCCGCGATCCGATACCGGCGCGCTTTGCGCGTCATCGGATCGCGTCATGCCGCGTTGGGCAGGACACCGGCCCGGCGCGAGGACTCCATCGGACTCCGGTCGCCGGGTGCGACGCCGCGGGATGACCGCGGCTACGTCCCCATCCATGCATCAGGAGTTCCCATGAGCATTCGATCCCTCGGCTTCGTTCTCGCCGCCGGCCTCGGTCTGTCCGCCGCCGCGCCCGCCCTTGCCATGCACCACGAGAAGATGGAAGCGGCGTTCAAGGCCGCCGACAAGGATGGCGACGGCACGCTCGACCGCGAGGAGGCCAAGGCCATGCCCCGCATCGCAAAACACTTCGACCGCATCGACGCCGACAAGTCGGGCACGCTGTCCCTGGACGAGATCGGCGCCGCCGCGGACAGGGGCCGCAAGACGCACGACAAGATGAAGGAGGGCCACGAGAAGGGGAAGGCGCACTTCACGGCCGCGGACAAGGACAACGACGGGTCGCTCGACCGCGAGGAAGCCAAGGCCATGCCGCACGTCGCAAAGCACTTCGACCGCATCGACGCCGACAAGTCGGGCACCGTCACCGCCGAGGAGCTCCAGGCCTTCATGAAGCAGCACATGAAGAAGCACCGCCGTGACCGTGGCGACCGAGAAGATCGCGACACGGACCGCGACGACGACAAGGACGGCCGCTAGACGATCCGGCCGCGCCGTGCCCCGGCGCGCGTCGCATCAGCGCCAGGGCACGTGCGTCTGCATCGACGCCTCCCAGTTCCGGCCGTCGAACCGCGCGAAAGTGTGCGCATCGACGTCGATACCTTCCAGGCAGCGCACGTTGACGTCGATCTTGTCGGGGTCGGACCGCGGGATGTAGTAGGGATGCATGCCGCACGTGCGGCAGAACAGGTGATTGGCCTGGCCGGTGTTGAACCGGTAGCTCTCCAGCGCGTCGGCGCCCGAGAGCAGCGTGAAGTCCTCCGGCGGCACGATGAGGTGGATGATTCCCTTCTTCGTGCACACGGAGCAGTTGCAGATCGTCGCTTTCTCCAGGTCGCCGGTCACGCGGAAGCGCACCCGTCCGCAGTGGCACCCGCCCTCGTAAGTCTCCTGCATCTTCCTTCCCTCCCTGTCGTGACGCGATCCGCGCGGATCGGGCGGACGCCTAGCGTACCGCGTCCGGAATCGTGCGAACATCGTGGCCCATGGGGTGGATTGCCGACGTCATTGCGCGCGGACGCCGAGGCCGCGCATTTCTCCTTCTTGCCACGCTCGGCCCCTGTCCATTCGCGGCCACCGCCGACGTGGTCCAGCTGCGCAACGGCGACCGCATCACGGGCTCGGTGGAGCGCATCCGCGCCGGCAAGATCGAACTCTCCACGGCGCATGCCGGTTCGGTCTTCATCAAGGCCGGCGAGATCGATAGCCTGTCCACCGACCGTATCGTCACGGTCATTCTGAAGGACTACGGCAGGCACATCGGCCGCCTGGTGCCGGTGTCGCCGGGCCGTCTGGGCATTCTCGTCGACGGCACGGCGGAAGTCGTGGACGTTCCGCTCGACCGCGTGTCGGTGCTGCTGCCCGGCCACATCGATGCGACCGACTGGCGCGTCACGGGCCGGCTGAACATCGGCCTCAACGACACCGAAGGAAACACGGAGGTCCGGCGCATCAACGCCGACACCGAGGTGATCGCCCGCCGCAACCGCGACCGTCTCGCGCTCAACGCCCGCGGCAACCAGAGCGTCGAGAGCGGAGACAAGACGGAGGCCAACGCCACGGTCGGGCTCAAGTACGACCGCTTCATCACCGAGCGGTGGTACGGGTTCGGCGGCGCCACCTTCGAGCACGACGCGCTCAAGGACCTGCGCGTGCGTTCCACGCTCGGCGGCGGTCTCGGGCACAACGTCATCGAATCCGGGCGCACGACGCTGGCCCTGGAAGGCGGTCTCGACTGGGTGCGGACCGACTTCTTCGCGAGCGCGGACCAGTCGAACACGGCGCTTCGCCTCGCGACGCGCTTCGATCACACGGTGATCGAAGGCCTGCTCGACGTGTTCCACTACAACCAGGTGTTCCTCGGTGTCTCGTATCTGAAGCAATCCTTCGCGCGCACCCAGACGGGCGCGCGCCTTCCCCTGCGCTCGGGCGTGCTGTTCGCGGTGACGCTCAATCTCGACTGGGACGGCGAGCCCGCGCCGGGCCGCGAAGGCCTGGACCGGTCGCTCGTGCTCAGCCTGGGATATCGGTGGTGAACACGGTAACCCGGGCCTGGCGCGCCCTCCCCCTCGCCGCAACCGTGGCGACGCTCGTCCCCGCCGCCGGCGCCGGCAGCCTGGGTGCGGGCATCGCCGAGGGAAACCGCGTCCGGTCGGTGAGCCTGACCGGGGGGTTGCCGCTCGTGGAGAACCTGCCGTGTCCGGTCGGGTGCACGGCCGCCCTGGTCCTGCAGACGCGCATCGCGTACTGGTGGATGCCGTACGATGCCGTCCCGGGCCGCCAGCTCTGGGACTTCGGCGTCGTGCCGGCCCTGCGCATGCGCGCGACGCTGTCCGGTGGGAGCGCCCTGGTGTTCGCGGCAGGCGTGGGCGGGCATTACCTGACGCGCGAGTCGATCGGCAACGAGCGGAGGTTCGGCTCGCATCTGCAGTTCGGTGAGTTCCTCGAGGTGGGGGTCGCCGAGGCTCTGCACGGCGCGGATGTCCTCCTGAGGCTGGAGCATCTGTCGAACGGCGCGACCGCCGTGCCGAACAACGGCGTCACGTTCTTCGGGCTCGAAGTCCGGGTACCGCTCGGGGCCCGCTGAGGTCGCCTGTCGCGCGCCGCTGCACTTATCATCGAAGCCCCGCCTGCCGGAGTACGCTCATGGCCCTCGCCTTCTTCAGCGAAACCGACGACCCCCGCCCCTGGCGTGACGCCATCCTCGCCGCGCTGCCCGATCTCGACTTCCGGGTCGCCCCCGAGCTGGGCAACCTCGCAGATATCGATTGCACTCTGGTATGGAAGCCGCCCAAGGGCTGGCACCGCCAGTTCCCGAACCTGCGCGCGATCCTGTCCCTCGGCGCCGGCGTGGACGCGCTGCTGGAGGACGCGGACCTGCCGCGCGGCGTGCCGATCACGCGCATGGTCGATGCCGGCATGGGCCGCCAGATGGCGGAGTACGCGGCGTACGGCGTGATGCACTTCCACCGGCGCATGGACGAATACGCGCGACTGCAGCGCGAGGGTCGCTGGCAGCCCCTGGCGCCCGTGGCCGCGCGGGACTATCCGGTCGGCATCCTGGGCCTGGGCGTCCTCGGGCGGCAGGCGGCCGAACTCCTGGTGGCGATGGGCTACCCGGTGCGTGCGTGGTCGCGAAGCCGAAAGGACGTGGCGGGCGTCGAGAGCTTCTGCGGGCCGGACGAGCTCGACCGCTGTCTCGGGGCTGTGCGTGTGCTCGTCAACTTCCTGCCACTCACGCCGGAGACCCGCGGCTTCATCGACCGGCGTCTGCTTGCACGCCTGCCGCGCGGTGCCTGCCTGATCAATCTCGCGCGCGGCGGACACGTGGTGGAAGACGACGTCCTTGCTGCGCTCGACGAGGGCATCCTCGCCGGCGCACTGCTGGACGTGTTCGGGGCGGAACCGCTCGCGCGGGATCATTCGTTCTGGCGGCATCCGAAGGTGGTCGTCACCCCGCATATCGCGGCAGTCACGCAGGCGGACGATGCGGCCGCACAGGTCATCGCCAACCTGAGGCGCCTGCGCGCGGGCGAGCCGCTGCACGGCGTCGTGGACCGGGATCGGGGGTACTGAGGAGGGGGCCCGCGCCACGCGGCAGGCGGGTCAGCCTGCGGACTGCGGCGCGGCGCGGCGGTTGCGCCGCCGGATGGGCACGACGAGTTCGCCGTCGTCTCCCGCGAGGGGCTGCAGCACGAGCACGATCTCCGGCTTGTCGGGCATCTCGGTGTCGGCCGCGGCCCGCGGGACCTCGGGATTCGACTCGGCCGCCATCTTGCCCCGGTGGCGGCGGCGCACGACGCGCGCAAGCACCTGGGCATCCTCGGGCGTCCCGGCTGCCGGTTCGGAAACGGCGTCGCCCTCGGCAGCCGGCATCACGCTCTCGGCAGCAAGGTCGACGACATCCTCCGGCCCCGTATCGTCCAGGGGCAGGACCTCGCCCTCCAGAATCACCGGTCCGTCGCCGTCGTCGGCCATCACGGTGACCAGTGTGTCGCCGACCACTTCCTTCAGGACGGTCGGCGCATGGTCCGGCTCGGGCATCAGCGCCGCCGGCAGTTCGGCCGCGGGAATCTCGGTGAGGAACGTCGGCACGACGATGGCCTCGTCCCGATGCGCCGGTTCCAGCACGGAAGGCGGCACGCCTGAGGCAGCCATCGGCTGCGGAGCGGGCGGGCTTGCCGCGGTGGTGTCGGCTGGCCACTCTCGCCCGCCCTCGTCCGACCTGGCCTGCGTCTCGGAACCGGCCGGCAGGGGGACCCGCTCGTCCCACACGCTGGGCATGAACGGGTCGTAGGCGAGATCGCCTTTCTCCAGCAGACGGTCGGCCAGCAGATCGAACGTGGACTGGCCCGGCCGCTCCGCGATGCTGGCTCCCGGGACGCCGCCCTCGGACGAGATGTCGAAGTCCGGAACGACGGACCCGGCTTCGGCGGCGAGCATGCGCGCCACGCTCTCCTCGGGCGGAAGCGTCCGGCCCGGCTCGTGGGTGGAAGTGGGGTTGTCGCGGATGGCCTCCAGAGGCATCTCGGCGGGCGCGGCGCGCGGCGCTTTGCGACGCGTCCGGGCCTTGCCACGACGGGCACCGTTGCCGGCGGACGACGCGTCTTCACTGTCGGATCCCTTGGCAGACGGGGCCTCCGGGGTGTCGGCCGGGCGAGCGGCGACATCACTCGCGCGGGGCAACCCACCGTCCGGCGCAGGACCGGCGGCAACGACGGGCGGCCCGGGGGGATCCCTTCGGACCAGGGCCGGCACGGCAAGCGTGGCGTCGAGATCCCACGCGGCCGCCACGTGCGTCACCCGCATCGTGTACCCGCCGATGACGATCTCGTCGCCCTCGAAGATAGGGGTTTCCTGGCCGCGACCCACACGCAAGCCATTGACCCGCACGGCGATGTACGAGCCCTTGTCGACGATGCAGAAGTAGTCGCCCCGGAACTCCACGAGGGCGTGAACGCGCGAGATGTGACGCTGATCGTCCGCGATGACCAGGGTGCAGTCCACGCGGCGGCCGATCGTGCCGCCGTCCTCGCCGAACTCGGCGACGGGTCCGTCGGCGGGATGCCCGTCTTTGCCTGTGACGGCAATGGTCATGCGCATGATGGGAGGCTCTTCTCCGGATCCGGGCGGCGCTTCGATTCTGCGCCCATCCAAGGCACCGATCGTGCCACGATTCCGGCCGAGCGAGGCCAAGTGACGGAGGGCATCGGCGCACGGCGCGCCGCCGGATCATGCCGGATCCCGCGTCAGGATGCCGCGCGACGGCTGCTCGACCACCCTCGCCGACGAGTGTGTCCGGGACCGTCGTCATGTACATTGCCGACATGCGCAGACCGTTCACCATGCACCGCGCCGGGGCCGTGCAGCGGCGCCCGATTCGTGTTCGCGCGGCCCGGCACTTGCACCCTGGTCAGCCCGCGTCCCCGGGGGCGATCCGGGGTGCGCTGGGGTGTGACGGCGCACCCGTCTGGCTGCGCTCCCTCGTCCTCGGCGCCCCCGGCGCCGTGCCTCGCATGCTCACCTCAACTAAGGGCGCCGTTGCCACGGCGGCCAGCGACTGACGCCATGACCTTCACTCACTCCCTTGGCAGCGAGCGGTACGTCTTCGACGACCTCCGCACCCTCCTCGCGCGGGCCACGCCGGCGCGCTCCGGTGACGAACTCGCAGGCGTTGCCGCCGCCAGCAGCGCAGAGCGTGCCGCGGCGCAGATGGCCCTGGCGGACGTCCCTCTGCGCACCTTCCTCACCGAGGCCGTCGTGCCCTACGAGGACGACGAGGTCACCCGCCTCATCCTCGACACGCACGACGCCGCGGCCTTCTCGCCGGTCGCCCACCTCACGGTCGGCGGATTGCGCGACTGGCTGCTCTCGGACGCCGCCGACAGCGAGGCACTGCGCAAGGCGGCGCCCGGGTTCACGCCCGAGATGGCGGCGGCCGTCAGCAAGATCATGCGCAACCAGGACCTCATCCTGGTCGCGCGCAAGTGCCGGGTGCGCACGCGCTTCCGCGACACCATCGGCCTGCCCGGGCATCTGTCCACGCGTCTGCAGCCCAACCATCCGACCGACAGCGCCGCGGGCATCGCGGCCAGCGTGCTCGACGGGCTGCTCTACGGCAGCGGCGATGCCGTCATCGGCATCAACCCCGCCAGCGACAACGTCGCGCAGGTGACGCTCCTGCTGCAGATGCTCGACGCGGTGATCCAGCGCTTCGCGATCCCCACGCAGAGTTGCGTGCTCACGCACGTCACCAACACGATCCAGTGCATCGAGCGCGGCGCGCCGGTGGATCTCGTGTTCCAGTCCATTGGCGGCACCGAAGGCACCAACCGCAGCTTCGGCATCGACCTCGCCGTGCTCGGAGAAGCCCGCGCAGCCGCGCTGTCGCTGAAGCGCGGCGCCCTCTTCGAAGACGGAGAGCGCGGCAGCAACGTCATGTACTTCGAGACCGGACAGGGCAGCGCGCTGTCCGCCAACGCGCACCACGGCTGCGACCAGCAGACGATCGAGGCCCGGGCCTACGGTGTGGCCCGGCACTTCAAGCCGCTGCTCGTGAACAGCGTCGTGGGCTTCATCGGCCCCGAGTACCTCTACGACGGCAAGCAGATCATCCGCGCGGGTCTGGAGGATCACTTCTGCGCCAAGCTGCTTGGCCTGCCCATGGGCTGCGACATCTGCTACACGAACCACGCGGAAGCCGACCAGAACGACATGGACGTCCTGCTCACGCTGCTGGGCGTGGCCGGGTGCAGCTTCATCATGGGCATCCCGGGCTCCGACGACGTGATGCTCAACTATCAGACCACGTCCTTCCACGACGCGCTGTATGCGCGCCGTGCGCTGGGTCTCAAGCCCGCGCCGGAGTTCGAGCAGTGGCTGGAGAAGATGAAGATCACCCACCCGGGCGCGCCCGACCGCCTGCTGGATGCCGTGCCGCCTGCGTTCGGCCGGATGCTGGAGCACCAGCCGTGAGCGACGGCGTCATCCGCAATCCATGGAGTGTCCTGAGGCGGCACACGCCCGCCCGCATCGGTCTCGGCCGCAGCGGCGTGAGTCAGCCCACCTCCGTGCAGCTCGAGTTCCAGGTGGCGCACGCGCAGGCGCGGGACGCCGTGCATCGGCCGTTCGATCACACGGGCGTCGAGGCTGCCGTCCGCGCGCAGGGCCTGCCCACCCTGTCGCTACACAGTGCCGCGGCGGACCGGCCCACCTACCTCAAGCGGCCCGATCTCGGCCGCCGGCTGGACGACGCGTCGCTCGCAAAGATCGATGCGCTCGACCAGGGCCGCGGGGCCGATCTCGCCGTGGTCGTCGCGGACGGTCTGTCGGCCCTCGCGGTGGAACGCCACGCGGCGCCCTTCATCGCGCTGCTGCGCTCCACGCTCGGCCCGGGCTGGCGCTGGGCCCCCGTGTCCATCGTGCGTCAGGGGCGGGTGGCCGTCGGTGACCCCATCGGTCACGCGCTAGGCGCGTCCGTCGTCGCGGTGCTGATCGGAGAGCGACCCGGCCTCAGTTCGCCGGACAGCATGGGCATCTACCTCACGTGGGACCCCAAACCCGGCCGCACGGACGCCGAGCGCAATTGCATCTCGAACGTCCGCCCCGAGGGGCTTGCTCTGGAGGCCGCTGCCGAACGGCTCGCGTGGCTGCTGAACGAGGCCCGAGCCCGGCAGCTCACCGGCGTGGACCTCAAGGACGAGAGCGTCGCCTCCGTGGCGCCGCTCGATCTGAAGCAGAGTTTTCTGCTGCGCGGCGAGCCATAGCGATCCGGCACGCGTCTTACCGCGCGGCGAGGTTCGTGTCCGGCTCCCTTCCCCGCCCCAGCACTTCGAGCGCCGTCCGGAGCAGCACCGCGCGGTCGTTGGTCACCTCCAGCGCGCCGCGCGCGAGGAGCGCCGTCCGCTTGAGCATGGCCCACTGTCCTGCATACACGATGACCGGCGGACCGCCGTCCTTGATGATGGGTTGATCGAGGAAATCCTCCCCGGCCGTGAAGGACCGGTCCGACGAATGCTCCCGGCCGAGGTCCGTGATCACCAGGTCGTAGGTCTCGGTCTCGAGCTGCTGCAGCGCCTCGTCAGTGGAGACCACGCAGTCGAAGACAAGCCCGTGCTGCCGCAGGTGCTTGCGCTCGAATTCGTTGTTCGATGGCTTGTCGTCGACCCACAAGACGCGGGCAGCACGCCGTGGCTCGACCGCGAAGCCCGGCACGGCAGCGACACACGCTTGGAGGTCCGCGTCGAGCGACGGACGCCGCAGCGCCAGGGCGTTGTGCCGCGTGAACCAGCGCAAGGGCGCGGGCAAGGATTCCTCGGCGGGCATCCGCCCGTCTTCGACGAGCACCGGCACGACGGCCAGCCCGTGAAACCGGGCGCGCTGCCATTCGAAGGCCAGCACGCTGGCCGGCTCGTGCAGCCTCGCGGCGTCGAAGCCTTTGCCGATCAGCACGAACATCCCGTGCGACCGGGCCACGGCTTCCGCAATCACCTGCCGGTAGCGCTCGCCGATTCCGATGCTGCCCGTGTCGACGAAGGCCTCGTGCCCGGCGTGGCGCAACGCGTAGCCCAGGGCGTGCGCCGCCATGGCGGTATCCGCGCGCTGGTAGGAGATGAAGACGTGCATCGGAACGCCCGGCAGCCCGGGGGCGCGCGCCCGCCGGAGCCCGGTCGGCGGGCAGGGAAACGGTCAGTGCGGCGCGGCGACGAAGCGGATGGCGCCGAGGGCCCAGATCACCAGGAACACGATGACGCCGATGAAGAGCACCCGGCCCAGGGAGCACAGGCGGCGCCCGGCAACGTTGAACTGCTCCCCGTGGAAGGCCCACCACAGGTCGCGGCGGAACAGCCGCGCGGCGCCGGAGGCATCGGGTTCGGCGAGGCGATGCGCGTACGCCATCACGCCGATGAACAGGTACAGCACCGCGAAGACGATGGCAATCGTGAGCGCAGCGGAAGGCGACAGGGTTTGCAGCGGGTCCGGCGAGGTCATCGGTCCTTCTCCTGGGTGGGGAAACGGCAGGCGCACATCATAAGCGGGTCCGCCGGCCTCGCGCGAGAGGCCGGCGCG
>ERZ1066135.1018-NODE-1018-length-11817-cov-6.059599_pt1 | contig 11817 bp, 11 predicted proteins | sample MGYA00382782_ERZ1066135 | MGnify/ENA primary metagenome ERZ1066135 (study PRJEB33369, sample SAMEA5778365) | biofilm metagenome | biome: Industrial cooling water; feature: Water cooling tower basin; material: Biofilm | place: United Arab Emirates | collected...
GATCTCGCGCGGCGCCAAACCTTCAAACCAACGCAGCAGCACGCTGCGCCGGTACGGTTCGTCGAGCTCGAGCACGACCTGCGCCACGTGGCGCAACGTGTCGGCGCGTTCGACCAGCTCGAGCGTCGACGGCTGCGCCTCGTCGCGCGCGCCCAGCGGTTCGAGCCGGCGCCGCACGTTCTCGCGCCGCAGCCGCTGCAACCAGCGGTTGCGCAGCACCTGCGCCAGCCAACCGCGCGCGCGGTCCCGCTGCTCGGGCGGATGCTCGAGCGCCGCGGTCAAGGTCTCCTGCGCCAGCTCCTCGGCCAAGTCCGCGTCGCCGACGAGCTCGCGCGCCAGCGCCCGCGTCCACGCCGCGTGCGCCAGCAGCTGCTCGACCGTCGGCGCTGCGGCATCCATGCCCCCTACTCCATGCTCGAGCGCGCCAAGTCCACGCGAGCAATTTCAGAAAGGCAGTGAGCGCCACGGCGACTCGTCGACGAGCGAGAGTCTCCACGTCGACCGGACTTGGGTCGCGGAAGCGACTCTTTGGGTCGCCGGCTGATGACGTGGCGTGCTCCAAACCCAGTGACCATCCAAGCCGTCATCCAGCAGACGGCGCGCGAGGCGCTCGCCGTCGCCATCCTCGCCGGGACGCGTCTGGCTGCCCCGACGCCCCAGAACTGCCCGAACTGGAAGCGCGGCTGCGGCGTGCCGAGGTTCGGGGCCGACGGGTCCGTCCAGGCGCTCGACGTGCTCGATCCGCGCGCCGGACCTCAACGTGGCGAGTAGGGACCGCGTCAGCTGGTCCGCGCATCGCGCGGGCGTCGCTGGCGCACACTGCGTGGGCGGATTCGACGCCGGCGCGGGCCCGCAGCTGCGGGTTGGCGGCGGCGCTCAGCCCATCACGAACATGCGCTTGAGCCGCTGGTGCGGCGCGGCCTGGCTCACGCTCGAGGGTGGGGCCAGCCCGGGCTTCGTGCTCGAGCTCAAGGCCGCCCCTACCGCTGCTGGCGACTCACTGTTCGCGCGCGGGCGCCTGAGCACGCTCGCCTGGCAGACAAGCTCGAAACTCGCGGAGCTCCGCGCCTGCCTCGGACCAGGAGTGGCGTACTGCTTCGGCGACGGCAGCGGCGCGGCCTGCGCGTGCAACAACCGCAGCGTGCCGGGCGCCCAGCGGACCGTGCGCGCGCGGATCGAACCTGTCGAACGGCTACGAAATCGTGTTCACGCCGTGAACTGACCGCGCGGCAGCTGCACATGCAGCGCCACTCGCGCGAGGCGTCGGACCTACCGTCCGGCGCCTCGCGCGCTTTGTGCGCCGAGCCGCCGCGCCCGTGTGCGCCCGACGCCGCGGCCAGCGCCGGCGCGCGGGGCTGCGTACACTCCCCGCCCCCTCGAACGAGACGCACGGCGAAAGGCGCGAGTGATGAACGAGCAGGTTGGCACGAAGGAGAACGACAGCGAGCGCGTGTGGCTGCGCGACACGTTCCAGCGCGGTGTTCCGCAGCTGACCTTGCGCGCGGCGCTCGTCGGCATGTTGCTGGGCGTCGTGATGTGCCTCTCGAACCTGTACGTGTTCCTCAAGACCGGCTGGTCGATGGGAGTCACGATCACGGCCGGGATCCTGGCCTTCGCGCTGTTCCGCGCGGCGCAGGGCGTCGGCGTCGTGCGCACGCCGCTGAGCGCGCTCGAGAACAACGCGCTCACCACCGTTTCGTCGGGCGCGGGCTACATGACCGGCGGCGGCAACATGGCGGCCTTCGGCGCGCTGCTGATGATCACGCCGATGCGACCCGACACCATTCCGATGGTGGCGTGGTTCGCCGTGATCGCCGCGCTGGGCGTGTTCGTCGCGATCCCGATCAAGCGCCAGCTCATCAACCGCGAAGGACTCGCGTTCCCCACCGGAACCGCGACGGCCGAGACGCTCAAGACCATCCACGGCGACGCGAGCGGCGGTGGCGCGCTCAAGGCGCGCGCGCTCGGCTTGGCTGCGTTGTTCGCGGCCCTGCTCAAGTGGTTCGCCGCCGCCAAGGCCGCGTGGATGCCGTTCAACCTGCCCGGCTCGATCCCGCTGCCGATCCAGATCGCCGGGCGCAAAGCCGCGGAGTGGTCGCTCGAGCTCAAGACCGAGGTCGTGCTCGTCGGCGCCGGCGCGCTGATGAGCTTCCGCACCGCGTGGTCGCTGCTGCTCGGCAGTTTGCTCACCTACGGCGTGCTCGCGCCGCGCATGCTCGCGGACGGCGTGATCAGCGACGTCGGCTACAAGGAGATCGTGCGCTGGAGCGTGTGGCCCGGCGCCGCGCTGCTCGTCGCGTCGGGCCTCACGTCGTTCGCGCTCGACTGGCGCAGCGTCGCGCGCACCTTCGCCGGCATGGGCAAGATGTTCGGCAGCAAACGCGGCCAGCCGGCCGATCCGATGGACGAGGTCGAGTGCCCCGCGTGGTGGTTCCCCGCCGGCTTCGTGGTGCTCGCGCCGCTCGTGATCGTGCTGATGGGCGTGCTGTTCCAGATTCCCTGGGCCGCCTGCCTGGTCGCGATCCCGCTCGCGATCGTGATGGGCTTCATCGCCGCGCGCGTGACGGGCGAAACCGACATCACGCCGACCAAGGCGCTCGGCCCGGTGACGCAGCTCGTCTACGCGGGCCTCGCGCCCGGCAACGTGCCCGGCAACATCATGAGCGCGAACGTCACGGGCGGCATCGGACTCCACGCCGCCGACTTGCTCACGACGCTCAAGACCGGTTGGCTGCTCGGCGGCAATCCGCGCGCCCAATTCTGGGGCCAGTTGCTCGGCGTGGTCGTCGGCGCCGCCGTGATCGTGCCGGCGTTCTACCTGATGGTGCCCGACACGAGCGCGCTGGGCGGCGAGGAATGGCCGGCGCCGAGCTGTTTGGTGTGGGCCAAGGTGTCCGAAGCCTTCGCCGGCGGCACGTCCTCCCTCGACGCCACGGCGCAAGCCGGCGTCGGCATCGGCCTCGCACTCGGAGTCGCGCTCGCGCTGCTCGAGAAGTTCGCGCCCAAACGCGCCAAGCCCTTCGTGCCCTCGGCTTCCGGCCTGGGCATCGCGATGGTCGTGCCCGGCGGCAACGGCCTCGCGATGTTCCTCGGCGGCGCGCTCGCCGAACTGCTGCGCCGCGCCAAGCCCGTGCTCGCCGAAAAGCTCGTCGTCCCGGTCGCGTCCGGCCTGATCGCCGGCGAGAGCTTGATGGGCGTCGCCGTGATGCTGCTCAAGATCGCGGGCGTGCTGGCGATGTGAGCGCGCTCGACGCGCGCCACAAGTGCAGCGCGCCCCAGGCGTAGCTCACTCCCACGAGCGCGAGCGCGGTGCGGATCGAGGCGGCGCCGTGCGCGGGCGCGAAGTGTTCGCTGAGCACGCCGGTCAGCCACGGGCCGACCCCGAGTCCGATCAGGTTGATCGCGAACAAGAGCGCCGCGCTCGAGCGTGCGCGCAGGTGCGGCGGCGCGAGCGACTGCCCCACGGCGAAGACGGGCCCGAGGTACATCGCGCCCAGCAACGGGCCGGCGAGGTTGGCGAGCAGCGCGAGTTGCGCGCTGGGTGCGAACAGGAACGCGTAGAGGAACGGGATCGAGGCGAGCGTGGCGAGCGCGCCGACGCGCAGCCGCCAGCGTTCGTCGCGTGCGGCGAGGCGATCGGCGAGCAAACCGCCGAGCAGCGCGCCGCAGAAGCCGCCGACGCCGTTGGTGAGGCCGAGCCAGGCGCCGCTCTCGCGCGTCGAGAGCCCGTGGACGCGCTCGAGGTAGGCCGCGCTCCAACTGATCAATGCGTAGCCGGCGATCGACTTGATCGAGGCGCCGAGCGCCATCTCGCGCCAGGCGCGCGAGCGGCCGAGCTCGCTGAAAGCCGCGAAGAAGCCGCGTTCTTCGCCCGGCGGCGCGACACGCTCGAAGCGGCCGCGGCCGGGGTCGCGCGCGAGCACGAGCAGCGCGAGCGCGAGCACGAGGCCGGGCGCGCCGAGCGCGACGAGCGTTCCGCGCCAACCCAGCCGCGCGGACAGATCGCCGCCGAACAGGAAAGCGAGCGTGATGCCGACGTAGATGCCGCTGGAGTACACGGCGATCGCGCTCGCGCGACGGCGCGGCGCGAAAGCGTCGGCGAGCAAGGAGTGCGCGGCCGGACTGCACACCGATTCCCCCAGGCCAACGCCGATGCGCGTCAGAGCGAGCTGCGCGAAGTTCGCGGCCGCGCCGGCGAGCATCGTCATCGCGCTCCACAGCGCGAGCCCGCCCGCGAGCCAGGCCACGCGCGGCCCGCGGTCGAGCCAGCGCGCGACGACGAGCCCGGCGCCGGTGTAGGCGAGCGTGAAGCTCACGCCGAGCAGCAGCCCCATGCGCGCGTCGCCGACACCCAGCTCGCGCTGGATCGGCTGCACGAGGATCGCCAGCGCCTGGCGATCGAGGAAATTGAGCACGTACGCCGCGGTCAGGAGCGCCAGCAGCAGTTTGGCGCGCGGCGCGTCCGCAGCTCGTTCGGGCTCGCTCAACCCTTCTTGCCGACCGCGTCCATCGCGCGGCGGATGCGCTCGAGCGTGTCGGGGTTGGTCCACTGCAGACGCACCAACGCGTCGTGCGAAGCCTGGTGGCGCTTCCAATCCTCGAGGCTGTCGAGCCGCAGCTGGCGCTTGGTGAGCGCGAACGCCGTCGCCGATTGCCCGGCGAGCTTGCCCGCCACCGCGAGCGCGTGTTCACGCAACTTGTCCGGCGCCACGGCTTCGTCGATCAAACCGCGCGCGAGCGCTTGGTCGGCGTCGTAGGTCTGGCCGAGGTAGAGCAGCTCTTGGAGATGCTCGACCGGCGTCGACAGGCGCACGATCTCGAGCGCAAGCCAGGGGAAGGCGACGCCGACGCTGAGCTCGGGCACGCCCATGCGGCCCTTGCCCTGCGCCATGACGCGATAGTCCGCGGCACAGGCGAGCACGCAGCCGCCGGCGATCGCGTGGCCGTTGAGCGCGGCGACGACCGGCTTGGGGCAGCGGAACACGGCCGCGAAGGCGCGGTCCATCGCGCCGAGGAATTCCTCGGTGTACTTCGGCCCGCCGTCGAGCACGCGCTTCAAGTCGACGCCCGCCGAGAAGCTCGAACCGCGCGCGGTCAGCACCAGCGCATCGGTGTCGTCCCACTCGGCGGCGGCGTCGAACTCGCGCTCGAGCTCCGCACACAGCTCGAGATCGAGCGCCTGCACCTTGCCGTGCTCGAGTTCGAGCAGGCTCACCCGACCTTGTCGTTGTCGATGGATCATGCGCGCCAGTATCCCATCCGGCGCGCGCGGCGGTCCACCCCGAGCGGCTACTTCAGCCCGCGCGCTTCGCGCAGCGCGTTGAGCGCGGCGTCGCAGGCCTTCTGCGCCTTGTTGCCGCCTTCATTGCAGGTCGCGAGCAACGCCACGCCCTTCTCGGGGGCGATCCACACGATGCAGAACCACATCGTGTTCGAACCCGAGTGGGCGAGCATGTCGCCGCCGGCCCACGGCTTCGACGTGCGGCCCCAGCCCATCGCGTAGGTCTGGAGGTTGGGGCACTCGTGCATGCGCTCGAACACGCCGGCCGGCAGGATGCCGGACTTCTCGCTCGCGCCGCGCAGGTGCGCCTGCGCGAACTTGCCCCAGTCGGCGAGCGAGGCGTGCACCGTGCCCGCAGGCCCGATGGCGCGCGGGTTGTCGGCGCTCGGCCCGGGCTTGCGCGGCTTGGGGCTGTGGCCACGCGGCTGATCGATCACGTCCGCGCTGCCCGGCGGCCCGAACCCCGCGCTCGTCATGCCCAGCGGCTCGAACAGCTCGCTGCGCATCAGCTCCTCCCAACTCTTGCCGGTCTTCGCCTCGAGCATCGCGCCCGCGATCACGAAGCCTTGGTTGGAGTACTCGAACTTCGTGCCGGGCTCGCTCGCCGGCTCGAGCTTGAGCAGCCCTTCGACGAACCAGCGCCGCGCGAGCAGCGGCTCCTTGTCACGCCCCCACAACCCCATCCACAGCGCCTCCGGCGGATCCCCGGGCGCCCCCGCGCGGTTCTGGAGGAACCACTCGAGCTGCGCGCCGCGGTACTTCTCGTGCACCGTGTCCTTCAGCTCGGGAAACGCCTGCTCGACGGTGGTGCTCCACTCGATCTTGCGCGCCTGCACGAGCCGCGCCGCAAGCGTCGCCGTCATGGCCTTGGTGCACGAACCCAGGTGCCAACGATCGTCGACCTCGACGGCGACGTCCTTGCCGCGCTCGCGCACGCCGCTCACGCCCACGGCGACGAGTCCCTTCTCGACATCGATCAGAGCGACGCCGAGCGCGGGCACGTCGTGCTCCTTCACCAGCGGCGCGAGCAGCGCATCGACCCGCTCGACGCTCGTTTCCGCCGCCGCAGCCTTGGCCGGCGCCGCGGGCGCCTGCGCCTCGACGCGGGCAGCCATGCAACCAAACAACAACGCGGCCCAGGCCGCACCGACGCAACGCACTGTGAGGTTTGCCATGTTCCTTGTTCGCAGCGAGCTCAGGCCGATCCGCTCGTTCGCCAACTCGCGCAGCAGCAGCGTACTCAGGCCGTCGACGCTGAGCACGTGGACGGCGCGGCCGGGCGCGGCGAGTTCGACTGCTGCGGCCGCGGCCGCGGAGGGTCATTGCGCGACGCGCTTGTCTGTTCGGCGTGGCGTGTTGCAGCCGACTCCGGACGGTCGCAGTTACGATTTCCGCCGGTGGCGTGAACCTTCGCGCTTGTGAACTCGTTAGAGCGAGATTCTCGCGGTCGATGGAACGTTGACGGCGCGCAACGCGCCACGCTCGAGGTCGAAGTTCGATGGCACAGCCGTTCGCAGTAGGGAGTCTTGCCGAGCGCGCCCATTCGGTCCGCGCAGCGACGGTCGGAGTCGCCGCTCTTCTCACGCTCTCCTGCTTGGCATGCAAACCGGAGTTCCACCAAGCTCTCCCGCCCGACGTCGAAGCGCACTTCGCGGCCGCCACCTCGTGGGACGTGTACGAGGCGGCGTTCTTCAACGACTCCAGCCGGCCCATGGTGGAAATCGCCGGACGCCGCATCGACGCAGGCTCGCGCAAGGTCACCGTGAGCGGTGAGCAACGAGCACAGCTGCTTGCCGCCATCCGCGCCGGAGTCGCAGCGGAAGCTCACAATCCGCCAACCCTCGTGCTCGCGGTCGGCCCTGGATACCTCGTCGCCGCGAATCACGCCGGGCGCGAGATGGCGATGGCGTTTCAGTTCCTCGAACCGCCTCGCATCCACTTCCACGGCGTCGATCCGTCCACAGACGCCTTCGTCAACACGAACTCGTCGCCTCGGGAGGTCTTGAGCGAGCTCTTTGGATCCAAGTCCGGCCGATGACTCGGTGATCGCCGTGACGAGACAAGCGTCAGCTTTCGCAACGAGCGCACGCGTTCGCGAGTCGACGCGACCTGGCGCGCGGGGTGTCCTTCGCGACCGCGATCCACGTCGCTAGCTCTTTGCGCATTGTGAAGCTAGCGCCGCGAGCAGAACTCGTCGTCGCGCAGTTCGATCTTTCGTGGCTCACGGGAAACTTGGAACGACGCGAAGCGCGTCAATCGGACGCCCATCACACCCCGGGCCTTGTCGTTCCACGCAAGCCGCGCTCTGACTTGGCCAACCACCGCTGGGGCGAGCATGGGAGCGATCCGAGGTTCGTCTTCCTCCGATCTCCGTGCCTCCGTGGCTCCTGTGTGATTTCTGACGCTTCGCTGGCTTGTCTGGTGGCTGTCGAAGAAGAAGAAGAAGAAGCAGAACAAGCCACAGGAGCCACGGAGGCACGGAGTTCCGAGCCGAGCAGAAGCACGATCAGAGCTTCGTCCTCACCGATCCTCGCGATGGACTCACGCCTTGCACGGCCACGGTTCGTTGCTGAGGTCATTCGCCGCGCGTGACGCGCGACAGCTCGGGCTGCTCAGCCGCCCAGCGCCTGGCGCAGTTCGTTCGCGAGCAAGGCGGGATCGAAGCGCGTGGGCAGTTCCTTGTGGTAACCGCGCACCCACTTGGCGCCGTCGAGCTTGAGGTAGGGCACGCCGCGTTTGCCGGTCGATTCTTCGAGGTGCTCGGCGGCGCCGTCCGCGGTGTCGATGTCGACCTTGGAGTGCGGCACGCCGTTGAGCTCGAGCCAACGGTCGAGCCGGCGGCAGTCGGGGCACCAGGTGGCGGTGTAGACCTCGACTTTGTGGCCCGCGAGGAAGGAAACGTCGGTCTTCATGGCTGCCTTGAGGGTGTGGAGTTGGAGCGAGTGGCGCCCGTTTGGATGCCGGCCGCGGCCGGTGGTGTCGCGACGAGGGCCATCGAGCGGTCGTGGGCGCGCGCGAGCGTGGCGAGGCTGGCGATGGCGCCGACTAGGCACAGGAACATGTCCCACTGCGTGTCCCAGGGATCGCCCTGCGTGCCGAGGAAATCGTTCGCGGCTTCGCCGGTGAGCAGCGCGGCCCACCACTCGATGAGTTCGTAGAAGGCGCTGAACGCAAGACACGCGCACACGACGAGCACGGGCCGCCAGCGTGTCGCCGGAACGTGCGCGACGCGCGTCAGGAGTTCGCGCACGAAGATCGCGGGGACGAAACCCTGCGCGAGGTGGCCGATGCGGTCGTACGGGTTGCGCTCGAGCGCGAACCACTCGCGCAGCCACTCGCCCGGCGCGGCCTTCGCATACGTCGCGTAGCCGCCGATCATCAGGATCAGCGCGTGCAGCGTGAAGAGCGCGAGGCACAGGCGGCTGAGCTGGAAGCGCTTGCGCGTCCAAACCCAGGCGCCGACCCCGATCCACACGGGGAAGTTCTCGAGCGACCAGGTGAGGCGATCGGCCTCGGGCGCGACGCCGAACACAACCGAGAGCAGCACGCACAGCGCCACACACGCAGCGGCGAAGCGATCGTGCGCGCGCGAGAACACCACGGCCTACGCGACCGGCGGAAGCACGTGGCTCAGGAACCAGCTCACCGCGCTGAAGTACACGACGATGCCGGTCACGTCGCTGAGCGTGGCGACCAGCGGCGCGCTCGCGCTCGCCGGGTCGAGGCCGAAGCGGCGCAGCAGGATCGGGAGCATCGAGCCGATCAGCGTGCCCCACAACACGACGCCGACGACGCTGACGAGGATCGCGCCGGCGAGTTGCCACGAGAAGTTCGCGAACTGCTCCTCGTTGCCGGGCCAGATCGCCACCACGCGCGTCAAGCCGATCACGCCCAGCACCAGGCCCATCGTCAGACCCGTGGCGAGCTCGTTGAGGAACACGCGCTTCCAGTCGCTGGGGCGCAACTCACCGAGCGACATGGCGCGGATCACGAGCGTCGAAGCCTGCGAGCCGGAGTTGCCGCCGCTCGAGAGGATCAGCGGCACGAACAGCGACAGCAGCGAGAGCTGGTCGATGCGCACCTGGAAGTAGCTCATCGCGACGACGGTCAGCATCTGCGCGAAGAACAGCACCAGCAGCCAGCCCAGGCGCTTCTTCAACATGCCCACGAGGCCCACCTCGAGGTACGGCGCGTCGAGCGCGACCGAACCGCCGATCTTGTGGATGTCCTCGGTGGCTTCCTCTTGCACGACGTCGACGATGTCGTCGACCGTCACGACGCCCTTCATGCGCCCGGCGGCGTCGACGACCGGCAGCGCGACGAGGTCGTGCTCGGCGAAGGTCGCGCCGACCGCTTCCTGGTCCATCTCTTCGTGGACGCGCACGACGTCGGTCTTCATCACGTCGCGCATCGCCGCGGTGGCCTTGCCGCGGAACAGATCGCGGAACGAGACCACGCCGAGCAGCCGCTGCTCCTTGTCGAGCACGTACGCGTACGTGTAGAGCTCGAGCCCTTCGTTCGCCTGGCGGCGCAGGTACAGGATCGCCTCTTCGACGGTCATGTCCGGCCGCACGCGCGCGAAGCGCGGGTTCATCAAGCCGCCGGCCACGTCCTCGCGGTAGGCGAGCAAGCTCGCGATCTCGCGCCGCGTGACGTCGTCGTACAGACCCAGCAACGGCTGGCGCTGCTCGTCGGGCAGCTCCTGCAACAGGTCCGCGGCGTCGTCGGGCGCGAGCATGCGCAAGAGGTGCCGCCGCTCCGTCGCACTCGACTGCTCGATCAACTGCAACTGCTCGGCCGAGGGCAGCGCGGCGAAGAACTCCTGCGCGTCCTCGCGACCCAGCAAGCGGAAGCCCTCGATGCGCTCGGCGGCGTCGAGCAGACGCCACGCGTCGCGCAGATCCTCGACCGCCAGGGAGGCCGTCAACGCGTTGAGTTCGGCCGGGTCGGTCATCGTGGGGGACGCTGCGCGCGAGAGCGTAGTTCGCTCGCCGCGGAGCGACAATCACGCGCCCTCCGCGATCGTGCGAGATGACACACTCGTCAAGAGCGATTCGCACAAGTCCCACGTGCAGCGTTGACCCGCGCTGCCTATCCTTTTCGCCCTCGTTGTTGCGCGGAGCACCGCCGGACTCGCGCCGGGCGGTTAGCCTGTTCGCCGCGCACATCCCCCACCTGCGGCCGCGAGGTTTCCCCGCGCCGCACCGACTTTTCGACCCTCGACGCGCCCCAAGGAGGCGAGCGATGAAGATCCAAGAACTGATGACCAGTGGCGCCCGCGTGTGCCAGCCCGCCGACAACCTCAGCACCGCCGCGCAAGCCATGTGGGAAGGCGACGTCGGCGCACTGCCGGTCGTCGACGCCGACGGCAAGCTCGTCGGCATGATCACCGACCGCGACATCTGCATGGCGGCGCACCTGCGCGGCGCTCCGCTGTGGGCCGTGCCCGTCAGCGAGGCGATGGCCAAGGTCGTGTTCAGCTGCCGGCCCGAGCAAAAGGTCGAGGACGTGCTCGCGCTGTGCGCCGAGAAGCGCATCCGCCGCGTTCCGGTGGTCGACGGCGACGGCCGCCTGGTCGGGCTCGCGACGCTCGCGCTGCTCGCTCAGGCCGTCGACGGCGAAGGCAAGAACAAGCCGGGCATCTCGGCCAAGGACATCTGCCGCACCCTGACCACGATCACCTCGCGCCGCGAGCCGCAGACCAGCGCGCGCCTCGAGGTCGAGGTCACGCGCACGACGCTCGCCGCCAGCGACGTCATCACGCCGGCGCCGCGCACCGGCGCGACGAAGGCGGACAAGAAGGCCGACGCCAAGGCCGAAAAGAAGGCGGACAAGAAGGGCGCCAAGGCCCGCGCCGGCAAGTAGTCCGCGCCTGTGACGCTCAACCCCGGCGCACAAGCGCGCCGGGGACGAGCAACACCGCGGCGGCGCCGGTGATCGCGGCGCCGAGCGGCAGATCGAGTTCGAAGGAGGCCGTGACGCCGAGCGCGACGGCCGCCAGCCCGAAGGCGCAGGCCAGCACGAAGTAGGTGCGCATGGAGCGCGCCCAGGCGCGCGCCGCGATGGCGGGCAGGACGATCAGGCCGAACAGCATCACCGGCCCCAGGACCATCGTCCCCACGGAGATCACCAGGCCCGTGACGGCGGTGAACAGCGTCTCGAGCGCGAAGACGCGTTTGCCGAGCACGAAGGCCGACTCGCGGTCGTAGCTCACGAGCACCAGCTCGTGGCGGAACAGCGCGAGCAGCAGCGCGGCGAGCACGTACACGACCGCCAGCGTCTCGAACTGGTGCACGCCGACGCCGAGCAGCTCGCCGGCGATGAGCTCGTCGACGAAGCCCTTGCCGACCGGCGACATGCGCCCGAAGAGGATCGTGGCGGCCGAGGCGATCGCGAAGGCGCCGGCCACGCGGCCCACTTCGCTGCCGCCGCGCCGGCCGAGCGCGAGCAGAGCGAGCAGCCCGCCGAAGGTGAACAGGTTCGACCACACCATGTGGTAGGTCAGCACCGCGTGGCTGTCGTGGGTCGCCTCGAAC
>ERZ1066135.1019-NODE-1019-length-11801-cov-6.363358_pt1 | contig 11801 bp, 6 predicted proteins | sample MGYA00382782_ERZ1066135 | MGnify/ENA primary metagenome ERZ1066135 (study PRJEB33369, sample SAMEA5778365) | biofilm metagenome | biome: Industrial cooling water; feature: Water cooling tower basin; material: Biofilm | place: United Arab Emirates | collected...
GACCGCCCGGCGCCACCGCCGCGATGCCCTGCTGGATCGTCGCGAAGGCGTCGCAACCGAAGCTGACCGCGGGGCCGGCGCCATCGGGGTCGTCCCCGATGGTGGTCCCGATCCAGCTGTCATCGGCGTAAGTGACCAGCGGCGCGCCCGAACCCGTGAAGGACACGGCGATCGTGCACTGCGACAGGTTGCCGGTCGCATCCTGCGCGGTGATCGTCACCACGATCGGAGCGTTGGTGACCGCCGAGCCCGGCGCCGGCGACTGCGTGAGCGTGACCGCGCTGCAGTCGTCCGTGGCCGTCACGAGCGGAGTCAAGTCGGCGAGCACGCCCGAGCACGGGCTCGTCAGCGGCAGCACCTGCGGCCCCGGACACGTCACCGACGGCGCGAGGCCATCGGTCACGGTGAGGTTCGCCGTGCACTGCGCCGTGTTGCCGCCCACGTCCGTGACGGTGATCGTCACCAGCGTGACGCCCAGCGGCGCCAGGCTCCCGGCGCTCGGGCTCTGCGTGATCGAGGCGATCCCGCAGTTGTCCGTCGCGCTCACGAAGGCCGTGAAGTCCGGGACGAACGCTTGGCAACCCGCGGGAACACCGCTGGTGGCGACGCTCTGGTCCGCCGCGCACAGCGTGATCGTCGGGTTGAGCAGATCGACGCCGTCGTTCAGCGTCGCGTTGGCGACCGTCGTCGATCCGTTCTGGTCCGTCACGGTCAGGGTGTAGGCGCCCGCCGTGAGTCCGCTGATGTCCTCCGTCAGCGCGCCGTTCGACCACGCGTAGGCGTAGGGCGGCGTTCCACCGCTCACGCTCACCGAGATCGAGCCGTTCGAGCCGCCGGGGCAGATCGGATCCGAGGTCGAGTCGACCGTGACGAGGATCGTCGTTCCGTCGCAGGCGCCGAAAACAGGCTGGAAACCGCTCGTTCCGAGGTCCGCGTCGACGCCGCTGCTGAGCCAGGGAGTCGACACCAGGTCGACGCCGAGCGCGGCCGCGAGGACGTTCTGGGAAGCGGCCGAGCCGTACCAGTTGCAGGCGCCGTCGACCGTCGAGAGGGCCGGCGCAAGCACGATGCCGGACTGCAACTCGAGCCGTCCCGCGCCCGTCGAAAGGTCCGTGCGCACGAACGAGTTCTCGGTGACGAGCACGTTCGTGTACGGGTCCGCCGGCGAGCCGGCCTGCAGGAACACGCAGCGGTTCGAGGTCGTGAACGCGTTGTTGCGCACGGTCAGGTTGTCGTGGCTGCCAACCGGCGTGTTCGTGCCGGCCTGCGAGCGGAAGCCGAGCACGGAATCGTGGAACACGTTCTCACGCACCTGGACGCCGTTCAGCACGCCGTTGCCGAGCGTGACGATGCCGTCGTAGCCGCCCGCGAACTCGTTGCCGCGCACGTCCACCGACGTGCTAGCGCGGTTGGACATCGACAACTGCAGGCAGTAACGCGCCGCGTTGAAGTTCGGCGTCGTGTTGAGCGGCGCCACCAGGCCCATGTCGACGTTGTTGCCCTGCACGAGCACGTTCTGGCAGCCGTCGAGGTTCATCCCGCGCCGCCCGCCGAAGCTGGCGTTGTTGTGGCGGATGTAGTTGTTCGCGACGGTCAGCCCCGTGATGTTGAACAGGATGAAGCCGGTGCGGTCGTTGCCCTGGATGTTCGTGATGCTGTTGTCGCTCACGATCCAGTTCGCGCTCGCGACGCCGCCGCCGAAACCCAGCCCGTGTCGCACCGGGCTGTCGTAGCAGTCGGCGAACCAGTTGAAGCGCAGGGTCACGTTGTCGTGGATGCTGCCGCCGGAGTCGGCGCGCACGCCGAACTGGCTCGCAACGGTCGGAACGACCTTGAAGCCGCGGATCGAGACGTTGTTCGCCTGCAGCACGAACGTTCCGTCGAGTTGCGACTCCGGACCGCGCGCTCCGTACTGCGGATGGATCCCATCGTTCGCGCCCACCAGGGACAGCGCCTTGCTCAGGTTGACGCTCTCGGCGAACGTGCCCGCTTCGACGCTCACCAGGCCGCCGAGGGCGACGCTGTTCACGCCTTCCTGGATGCGGCCGAGCGCGCCCGACTGCGCCAGCTCATCGCTGACGATCAGGCTCGTCGTGTCGCCCTGGAAGCCGAACTCGAAGCCGTCGCTGTCGACGCCCGACGCCAGACGCGGCGTGATGTCGAAGTTGGCGACGGCGAGCCCGAGCACGTCGGGCTGACCGCCTGGCGGCGTCGCAGTTCCGCCGTAAGCGACGGGAATCTGCGCGCTGTAGCCCGGCTCGGTCGAGTTCGCCACCGCGATCGTCGGCGTCGCGCTGCCCAGCCAGTTTCCGCTGAAGTTCTTGAGGTTCGCGCCGGGCGCAGGCAGAGCGCCGCCGACTTGGCGATCGACGATCTGGCCGTACCAGTTGCCGGCGATCGAGTTGCCCGAAATCGCGCAGTTCAGCGCCTGCTGCACCGGCACGTTCGTGCCGCCGCTCGCGTCGAGGAACAGCACGCCCACCGTCCAGTTGTTGGTGATCGCGTTCTCGCTGATCGACAGGTTGTCCGTCTGGTTGCGCAGGATCAGACCCGTGCGGTTGAAGTCGATCACGTTGTTGCGCACGACGTGGCCGCCGGAGTTGTTGATGTCGATCGCGGTGCGCATGCCCGTGATCAGGTTGTCGCGCACGAGCGCGTTCGAGAGCGCCAGACCCTGGATCGCGACGCCGGCCGAGTTGAGGCCGGGGTTGTTCCAGTCGGTCAGGTTGTTGCCTTGACGCGTGATCGTGAAACCCGCGATCTCCACGTTGCTCGCCAGCACCTGGAACGTCGCGCCGCCGCCGCCGATCGGGCCGGAGACGATCGACACGCCAGCGCCCGAGCCGAGCAGCGAGACGTTCTTGTTCACCGCCACGTCCTCGAGGTACGTGCCCGGCGCAACGATCACTTGACCGCCCGGCGCCACCGCCGCGATGCCCTGCTGGATCGTCGCGAAGGCGTCGCACAGGTACGCGTTCGCCGGTCCGACCGGGTTGTCGCCGCCCATGAGCAACGCGAAGTCGTCGTCGACGTACACGATCGTCGGCGTCGGGAAGCCGTCGTCGACCGCGTTGTTGCAGTCGTTGTCGAGCCCGTCGCCGCAGATCTCCGTGGCGCTCGGGTTGACGGCCGCGCGCGTGTCGTCGCAGTCGGTGTTGTCGAGCACGTGGCCCGGCGGCGCGAAGCAGGTCACGACCGCGGCCGCACTCGCGTCACCGAAGCTGTCGCCGTCCGCGTCGGGGTAGAAGGAGAAGGTCGGGAACAGCGCGAGCGTCGCCGTATTGCTCGAGATGGAGCCGCAGCTGTTCGAGACGAGCACGTCGTAAGTGCCGAGGTCGCCCGCGTCGACGTTCGCGATGCTCAAGAGCGCGGTCGTCGCCCCGGAAATGTCGCCGCCGTCCAGCAGCGGCGAGCCGCCAAGGCGCCACTGGTACGTGAGCGTGCCGCTGCCGGTCGCGTTCACGGCGAACTGCACCGTGTCACCGGGGCACGCGGTCACGTTCGAGCGCTGCAGGCTGAGCGCCGGCGGCGTGCACACGTCCAGGGTTCCCGAGGGCAGGCTGCCTGCACCGGCGAAGCTCCAGTTCGCGGCGTTCGCGATTCCAGCGAGCCAAGTGGACTTGAGCGAGCCGGGTGCGACGGCGCCGACGCTGAAGCCCATGAAGTTCTGCCCAGAGCTCCCGTGGTTGAACGTCACCGCGGTGTTGCCCGCGAGCGAAAGGCCCGGCGGAATGTTGCCGGTGTTCGAACTCGTCGCGTTCTCGAATCCGTTCGAGTCGTCGAGCACGAACAGGTGCACCGACGGATTGAAGAGCGGGTTGCTGGCCGCCGCGGTGAAGGCGTAGATCTGTTCGCCGCCCGTGGCCGAGAGGGCGAGCGGTTGGTAGCTGCCCGACACGGCGCCGGCGATCGGGCCGGACGTGGTCCAGCTCCAGTCCGCGCTGTTCACATAGGCCTGCACGATCGCGCCGCCGGGTACGTTGTTCAGAGCCGTCCAGCGGCAGAGGTTCTCGTTGCCGTCGCCGTCGGTGGCCGAGGCGCCGCGGAACTGCGCGCCATCCCAACCGTTGTCGGTGAAGTAGATGACCGTGCCCGCGGGCAGCGGGGCCAGGGTGGCGAAGGCGAACGTGTCAGGGGAGCCGTTGTCGATCCAGCCGATGAGCGCGATGTCACCGGGGGATTGAGCGGCGGCGCTCGCGGCGAGGAGCGTCGCCGAACAGGCGAGGGTCGAAGCGCGCGCACAGGCGCGCAGGGTCGAGCGGAAACGAGACATGGCTACAGGTCTTTCGCGGACGAGCGCGCACGGCGACCGCAACCGGAAGCGTGCGCTCAGGGGAGTGGGAAGACTCCACGCCTGGCGAGAACGGGTCCGCGACGAGCTGCAAGCGCCGACGCCGCGAGGGCGGCGTGCATGTGGGCGCGAGAGCGCGAGCTGGCGAGCGCATTCGAAGCCGCGAAGACGCGCACCGCCGAGTCGCGCAGGACTCTGGGCAATGAACTAGGGCGCGCGTGGCGAGCTTGGAAAACATGGCGAGCTCGAGCCGGGAAGGCTCGACGTGGGCAAGGCGTGGGACGCTCCTCACGCGCGGCGGCCGGGCCCGGGAAGGGCCGCGGTGGTTGCGATTCTTCGCCGCCCGCGAGGACCGGCGCATCTTCCCCGAATCGAGACAGACCGCAAGCCGTCAAGGCCGTGAATTCTGCGGCAAGATGTGCGTACGGGCCGCCGCGCGTGGCGTCGCGCACGCATTCGAAGCTGCGCCAGGTGCTTTGCGAGCGCTTCGAACCGCACGGGTTCAGCGCGGCGCGCTCACGGCTTCGCAGTGCTCCACGACGAGGCTGATGTAGCCCATGTTCTTCTCGTCCTGTGCGGTGAGGAGCAGATAGCTGCCCGGCGCGGGCGGCGCCAAGAAGCCGCCAATTCGGGGCGGATACCCGATGCCGAAAAATTCGGGCGCCAGCTTGGGGGCGAGGAGCTGCACTCGACGGCTCAACTCGTCGCTCGTCGCTCGTCGCGCCGTCGGGCATCGGTTGGGTTTGCTGCGCAATCCAGCGCAGGTTGGGAAGCGTCGGATAGAACGCGCGCACCACCGCATTTCCGTTGCGCGGCAAACTCGTCTGCAGTCTCGCCGGCGCGCGCGGGGGCGGCCCGTGTCGGCGCCGGTTGGTTTTGACCGTTTTACGATGTATCGTAAAATGGTCATGGCCAAACAAGCACTCGAGCGCAGCTACGCCGACGTCCTCCGCGAGCACTTCGCGAGCGAACGGAAGATGGCCTTTTTGACCGGGCCGCGGCAGGTGGGGAAGACGACGCTGTGCCGCGCGAGCCTTCCGCAGGCGGTGTACCTGAACGCCGATGTCGACGAAGACCGCCGAGCCTTGCTCCGCGGACAGCGCGAAGTCGCCAGTCGCGTGGGGTTCGAGCCCGGCGTGCGCGGCGCGAAGGGGGTCGTGTTCGACGAACTGCACAAACTCGCGCGCTGGAAGTCGTTCCTGAAGGGCTTCTACGACCTGCACTCGGAGTGCGGCCCGATCGCGATCACGGGCAGCTCGCGGCTCGACATCTATCGGCGTGGCGGCGACAGCATGATGGGCCGCTACTTCCTGTACCGCATCCATCCGCTGAGCGTGGGCGAACTCGTGCGGCCGGCGTCGCGCACGACGCCGTTGCTCGAGCCCAAGCCGCTTGCGGACTCCGAGTGGAACGCGCTGGAGCGCTTCGGCGGCTTTCCAGAGCCGTTTCTTCGCAGGGACCAGCGCTTCTCGACTCGCTGGCGCGCGCTGCGCTTGACGCAGCTCGTGCGCGAAGACCTGCGCGATCTCACCCGCGTGCAGGATCTGGGCCAACTCGAGCGTCTAGCGCTTGTGCTCTCCGAGCGCTCGGCGACGCAGCTCAGTTTCTCCGGACTAGCGGTCGACCTGCTCGCCTCCGTCGACAGCATTCGACGCTGGATTGCGACCCTCGAGAGTTTTCACCATGGGTTCCTCGTGCGACCCTGGTCCAAGAGCATCACGCGTTCGATCGCCAAGCAGCCCAAGTGGTACGCGCTCGACTGGTCGGCGGTCGAGGATCCCGGCCAGCGCGCCGAGACGCTCGTCGCGGTGCACCTGCGCAAGGCCGTGGACGGCTGGACCGATCTCGGGCTGGGCAAGTTCGACCTGTACTACCTGCGCGACAAGCAGAAGCACGAAGTCGACTTTCTGGTGACCCGCGAACGCCGGCCGTGGTTTCTCGTCGAGGTCAAGCGCTCGGACGAGCGACTCTCGCCAGAGCTCGCCCGCTTCCAGGCGCAACTCGGCGTCGCCCACGCGTTTCAGTTGGTGCTGGAACAGCCTTATCGCGCCGTCGATCCGTTCGAGTCGCGGGAACCGATCGTCCTTCCGGCTCGTACGCTTCTGTCTCAGCTGATGTAGCCACGAGATGCACCTTTTCCGCACCGCGCGTCGCGAACAACGCCGATCCGCGCGAGCAACTGCAGGATTCGTTCGCTACCGAACCGATCGGTTCGACGCATTTCAGCGTCGGTGTCTGACGTTGTCCGCTGCGGGCAACAACTCCACGTCGCCAGCGCACAAGCGGCGACGACGCGGAGTGCGAGCGGCGAGTTCACGCACCGATCCTAGCCAAGCTCGCGCCGACCAGCGGCAGTTGTGCGCGGCGCAGCCAGACCACGAGTGCGCCGGCGACGAGCGTGATGCAGGCGAGCGCGAAGAGCAGTCCTCCGTCGCTCTCGCCGTTGACGACGATCTCGACGCCCAGTTGCGTGAGGTGCGAGCCGATGGCGCCGGCCATCACTCCCGCGGCGAGCGCGCCGCCGAGTGCGGCCGTGCGCGGCGCGAGGAGCAACAACACGGCGATGAGCTCGACCACGCCGCTGCCGATGCGGCCCCAGGGCTCCGCGCCGAGCGTGGTGAAGATGTGCACCGACTCGGGCGCGGCGGAGAACTTGAAGAACAGCGTCTGGCCGAGGATTGCGGCGGCGACGAGTTGTGCGGCCCAGGACGCAGCGTTGGCGCCGCCGCTGAGTTGGTGGGGGCGGTTCACGGCGTTCACCGCACGCTCTCGAGTTCGAACTGCTTGGGCGCCGGCTTCTCGAGGATCGTCTTCCAACCCGCGTCAGCCTTCTTGGTCAGCGGCGCTTCTTCCTTGACCCACTTCTCGCGCGTGTCGTTGAAGAACGACTTGTAGAACAGGAACAACTTGCCGTCGGTGATCTTGAACGACTTGGGGTCGATCTCGACCTTCTCGCCCTGCGCCATCGCGTAGGCGCACCAGCCGCCGTACTGCGGCTCGAACTTCTCGGGCGTCTTGAGGAACAGCGCCTTGTTCTCCTCCGTCGCGAAGCGGTACACGACGCCCTTGTGCGTGACGGTGATCTTGTCGGAGCCCTTGAGCGGCTTGCCGCCGCCCTCGGGGAAGTACGCCACCGGGTCGTAGCCCTGGATCGCGAGCTTGTTCTTGTCGAGGTTGAAGTGCTTCACGTCGCGCTCGCCCTTCTCCTGGGGCGCGGTCAGCGACGCGGCGGCTTCGCTGGGCGCGTGGCGAGCGGCCTGCGCGGCGAACACGGTGGCGGGGGCGAGGAACAGCGCGAGGCTGGCGAGGGCGTACGAAGTGCGGCGGGGCATGGCGGTGGTCGAGGCGTCCGTGCGGTCCTAATTCGCGGCGCCGCTCGGACTTCGAGCGACCTGCCGGTTCCGTTACGGACGCCGGTGAGATGCGCGCAGCGCGCTCGCCGTTTCAGCTTTCCGCGGCCCTCGCGAACGAGCGCGCCGCGCCGCGCCGGGGCGCCTTGACCGTTTCGAGAAGGTGGGGGTAGCCTCATGACCGACGCGGCGCGCGTGTGCGCCGCTCCGCACGAGGCCCACGCAGTCCCATCGCTCGCCCGCCATCGAGTCGGCCCCCGGCACGCCGCCGCGCGTTGCGCCGCTCGACATCGTCCCACTGCGCTCCACGCCCGCCTCGACCTCGCCCCGCTCCATGGCGTCCCACCGCGCACTTGTGCCCCCGTTCTGCGCCCGCCCGCGGCGCGCGAACTCGCACCGGCGCGCTCTCGTCCACGTCCGTTCGTCGCGCGCGACGCACGGCGTTCGTTCGCTAGTGATTCCGCGGCGCTTGCACACCAACCACGCCGGCGGCTGGAGGCCGTCGACTTGCGAGATCGCCGCCGTCCGAGCCGCTTGCGGCTAAGCCAAGGTTTGACTGCGCCATGGTTCACCGGGTCTACGTCGGCAACCTTCCGTTCTCGTTCACCAAGTCGGATCTCGAGAACATGTTCCAGTCCTTCGGCGTCGTGAAGTCGACGGACATCATTCTCGACCGCGAAACGGGTCGCTCGCGCGGCTTTGGCTTCGTCGAGTTGGAAACGGCCGAGCAACTCGCCGCCGCGATCCGCGGACTGCACGGCTCGCCGGTCAACGGCCGGCCGCTGACGGTCACCGAAGCACGCGAACGCGAGCGCGGCCCCGGCGGACCGCCGCGTGGACCGGGCGGTTTCGCGCCGCGCGGAGATCGTCCGGCCGGTCCGCCGAGCGGCGATCGCCCGCCGCGCAGCTTCGAGCGGCCCGCCGCGGACCGTGGTCCTGCCGCGCCGCGTCCGGGCGGCCACGCGCCGTCTCCGCGCGTCGGCGGCCCCGGCCCCGGCGCCGCGGGGCCCGGCGGCGGCCCCTCCAAGCGCGAGCGCAACACCGAACGTCGCCAACCGAAAATGGACGGGTACGAGCGCGATCACAAGGACTGGCGCAAGTACAGTGACGACGACGACGGATGGCAGTGAGCCCAGATTCCTCTAGCGAGCCTTCCGCCTCGCAGCGCGGTGCGTCGAGCGCACCACTGGTCGTCACCCCGTTGGTCGTGATCGGCGCCGGGGCGGCGGGACTTCTCGCGGCGCTGTTCGCCGGCCGCGCGGGAGCGCGCGTCGTGCTGGTCGAGACGCGCCCCAAGCCGGGCGCGAAGATCCGCGTGAGCGGCGGGGGACGCTGCAACGTGCTGCCCTCGCAGGCGCAGCTCGAGGACTTCTTCACCGCCGGTTCGCGCAACGCGCTGCGCAACGTGTTCGCCTCCTGGCCGCTCGCCGAGGTGCGCGCGTTCTTCGAGCAGGACCTGGGCGTGGCGCTCAAGGTCGAGGACACCGGCAAGGTGTTCCCCACCAGCGACGATCCGCGCGAGATCGTCGACGGATTGCTCAACGCCTGCGCGGCAGCGGGCGTCGAGTTGCGCGCCGGGGAGCGTGTGGTCGCTCTGAGGCGCATCGGGTCGCCCGAGCGCGCGGACGAGCCGCGCTTCGAGCTCGAGTTCGAAGGCGGAGCGCTGCTGCGCGCGCAGTCGGTGGTGCTCGCGACGGGCGGGCTCTCGCTGCCCAAGACCGGCAGCGACGGTTTCGGTTTCGAGGCCGCGCGCGCGCTCGGGTTGCGCGTGCACACGACCTACCCGGCGCTGGCGCCGCTGATCAGCGCCGATCCCGCCTGGGGAGAGCTCGCGGGCGTTTCGCTGCGCGTCGAAGTGCGCGCCTACGCCGGCGACAAGGAACTCGACCGCAGCGCCGGCGATTTCTTGTTCACGCACTGCGGCTTCAGCGGGCCGGTTGCGCTCGACATGTCGCGGCACGTCACCGCGCCCGGCGCCGAGCAGGTCCAACTCGTGGCCGCCTGGCTCGGATTCGACGCGGCCGAGTGGGAGAAGCGTCTGCTCGCGGGCGGCTCGCGCAGCGTGGAAGGCGTGCTGCGCGAAGTGTTGCCGCGGCGGCTCGTGGCGCGCCTGGTCGCGCTCGCGCAGGCGCCGGGCGGCCGCAAGCTCGCCGAGCTCACGCGCGACGAGCGCAAGCGCCTAGTGCGCGCGCTCGCGGCCTGTCCGCTCGCGGTTGCGGGCAACGAGGGCTACCGCACGGCCGAAGTCACGGGCGGCGGCGTCGCGCTCGACGAGGTCGTCACCAAGACGCTCGAGGCGCGTTCGATCCCAGGGCTGTACTTCGCCGGCGAAGTGCTCGACGTGATCGGCCGCATCGGCGGCTTCAATTTCTTGTGGGCCTGGGTCAGCGGGCGCAAAGCAGGTCTCGCCGCGGCGCAAGCGCTGCGCGAGCGCGCCGCTGCGCCGCCGGCTGGCTGAGCGCCGCCGGCCGGGTGAGCGCCTCGGAGCTGAGCGGGCGCGTCAGACGCCGACCAACTCGCCCGCGCGGCGTCGTGAGCCGCTCGAATCGTCGTCGAACTCGCTCGGAAGCGCGCTCGGCGGCGCCTCGTGCTCGCTGTGCGCCGGCCCTGCGCTCAAGCGGAAGCGCGCGACCAGTTCGCCCAGGTGCGCGGCGTCCGCGGACATCGACTCGGCCGCCCGCGTGAGGCCCTGCGTGCGGCTCGCGGTGTCCTGCACGACGCCGTCGATCTGCGCGATCGCGCCGTTGATCTGCTGCACGCCGGCCGACTGCTCGCGCGAGGCGGTCACGATCTCGCCCATCGTGCGGGCGACGCCCTGGACCGCGCGTTGGATCTCGCGCAGCGCGGCGCCGGAGTCTTGCACCTGCGACGTGCTCGAGCCGACCTGCGACACGGAGCGTTCGATGAGCGTCTTGATCTCACGCGCGGAATCGGCGGAGCGTTGCGCGAGGTTGCGGACCTCGGAGGCGACCACGGCGAAGCCGCGGCCCTGCTCGCCGGCGCGCGCCGCTTCGACGGCGGCGTTGAGCGCGAGCAAGTTGGTTTGGAACGCGATGTCGTCGATGATCCCGACGATCGAAGCGATCTTCGCGGAGGACTGGTCCAGCGTGCGCATCGAGTCCGCCGCGCCGAGCGCGATGCGGTCGCCGCGTTCGGCGAGTTCGCGCGTCTGCTCGACGAGCTTGCCGGCTTGAGCGGTGTTGTCGGCGCTGGTCTCGAGCGTGCTGGTGATCTCCGTCAGGCTCGCTGCGGTTTGCTCGAGACTCTTGCGCTGGCGTTCGACGCCCGCGGCGATCGTCTCCGCGTCGTCGGCCACTTCGCTCACCTGCGCCTGCAGCGTCGTCGCCGCGGGGCGGATCTCGCCGAGCAACTGGTCGAGCTTGCCGACGAAGACGTTGAAGCCGCGGCACAGCTCGGCGAGTTCGTCGCTGCCCGTTTCGTCGAGGCGGCGGGTCAAGTCGCCGTCGCCCTGCGCGATTTCGTGCACGCTGCCGATCAGCTGGTGCAGCGGCACGCTGATCGTGCGGCCGATGGCCCAGGCGCTGAACAGCAAGGCGACGACGGCGCAGGCGCCGAGCACTGCGGTCGCGCGCTGCGCGTCCGTCTGCGACTGGATCGCAGCGCTGGCCGTGGCGGTCGCGAACTCCTCGATCTTGTCGCTGACGACTTCCATGCGTCCTTCGAGCTCTTCGAAGGCTTCGTGGAAGCCGCTGAGCGCCGCGCGGGCGGCTTCGCGGTCTCGCACGGCCAAGGCCACGGTCGATTCCGCAGAAGCGATGTACTCGTCGAGCGAAGGTCCGACTGCGTCGAGCGCTTGCGCCAGCGGAGCCTCGAGCTGCAGCTCGCGGTTGGCGGCCAGCAGCTCGCGGAACGTCGCGGCGTGGTCCGCGACCTCTTCGAGCACGGCTTCGCGCTCCGCGTCGGTTTGCGCCAGCAAGGACGCGAGCACGTCGCCGCGCAGCGCGTCGTGCATCATGTCGCCCTCGAGGTGGTTGCGCAGGGCTTGGCCCGCGCGTTCGATCTCGTGCGCACTGTCGGACACGGCGCGCACGCCCCACAGGCCGGCGATGGCCGTGAGCAGGGCCGCGAGCAGGCCCATGCCGCCGAGGCAGAACAGGCGGGTGCGGATGGTGATACGGCGCGAGAGTTCGGACATGGAG
>ERZ1066135.1020-NODE-1020-length-11797-cov-7.457503_pt1 | contig 11797 bp, 8 predicted proteins | sample MGYA00382782_ERZ1066135 | MGnify/ENA primary metagenome ERZ1066135 (study PRJEB33369, sample SAMEA5778365) | biofilm metagenome | biome: Industrial cooling water; feature: Water cooling tower basin; material: Biofilm | place: United Arab Emirates | collected...
CCCCGGTGGTCGCGCGCCGAGCTGGCCGGGTGGCTCGAGGGATGGCTGCAGGACGCCGCCCCGACGCTGATCGGCATCGACCACGCCTTCTCGTTCCCGCTGGCCTACTTCGCCGAGCAGCAGCTGCCGCGGGACTGGGACCGCTTCCTCGACGACTTCGTCGCGCACTGGCCCACGCATCAGGTGTCGGTCGAGTCGTTGCGTGATGGGAACCCGCGCGAGGGGAACGCGCGCTGGCGGCGCTGCACCGAGCGGCGCGCGACGGGCGCGAAGTCCGTCTTCCATTTCGATGTCCAGGGCGCCGTGGCGAAGTCCACGCACGCCGGCCTCCCATGGCTGCGGCGGCTGCGGCGACGCTACCCCGCGCTGCACTGCTGGCCCTTCGACGGATGGGACCCGCCGGCGAACGCCCATGTGCTCGCCGAGGCCTTCCCCACCCTCGTGCGACGCCGCATCGCGCAGGACGGCCGCACCCCCGACCAGCACGATGCCTTCGCCCTGGCGACCTGGCTGCGCGAGGCCGACGCCGATGGCACGCTGGAGGCGGCATTCGCCCCCGCCCTCAGCCCCGTCGAGCGGGCGGCCGCCGTCGTGGAGGGCTGGATCCTCGGTGTGGGCCTGCCGGTACCACTGTAGATTCCAGAGAGACCCTCACCGTCGCTGCGCCCTCCATGCTCGCTTCAGTCTTCGCGCTGCTCCTCGCCGCCCCGCCTGCACCGTCATGCGTGGACGCGCCTCCGCCCCTGCGCGTGCAGACGGCCCCGCGCGATTCGTCCTTCGCGGCCCTCTTTGCCGCGGGGCAGCCCTACGACACCTTCGTCGCGCACGCCAAGGAGCGCCGCGCGCAGTGGGTCGCGCTGACCGAGGGCGCGGTCGTGCCCGCGGAGGCCGTGCGAGCCGTCACCGGCATCGCGGCCCCGCTGCGCGTGTTGATCGTGGCCATCGACGGCTGCTCGGACTCGGTGAATTCGCTGCCGTACATCGCCCGACTCCTCGGGCATGCCCCCTCGGTGCAAGTACGCGTGGTACTCCCAGACGCTGGTCGGCGCGTGATGGAGCGCTACCGCACGCCCGACGGACGCGCGGCCACCCCCACGCTGATCGTGCTCGATGCCGCCGATCACGTGGTCGGCTGCTGGGTCGAGCGGCCCACGGTGTTGCAGGACCTCGCGATCGCCGCGCGCGCCGCCGGCACCTTGGACCGCTATCAACAGACCAAACAACAGTGGTACGACACCGACCGCGGTGTCTCGATCTCGACCGAGGTCGCTGCCGTCATCCGAGGGGCGGCGACCGGTTCGCCCGTGTGCTCCGCGACTGCGGCACGCTGACCCTCTGCCCTCACCGCACCGTGTCCATGTCCGCCTCGCGTCGCTCCATCACGCCCCTGCTCTCGCTGCTCGCGGTCGCCGCTTGTGCGTCCGGCGTGAGCAGCACCACCCCCGCACCCGTGGTCCGCGCCCCCATCGTCACGACGGTGGACCCGCGCGAACTGACCGAAGCGCCCGGCGACTGGCATCGGTTGGACTACGCCACCGACGGCGTGCTGGGCGTCGGCAGTGAGCGGGCCCTGCGTGAGCTCTTGGCGGGCCGCCGCCCACAGCGCACGGTCGTCGTGGCCGTGATCGACGGCGGCACCGACACCACCCACGCATTGCTGCGGTCCAATCTCTGGCGCAACCCACGGGAGCGCGCCAACGGACAGGACTCCGACGGCAACGGCTATGTCGACGATCTCTACGGCTGGAATCTGATCGGCGGGCGCGACAGCTCGGTGCATCACGACACCTACGAGGTCACGCGCCTCTATGCGGCCTGCAACGGCCACCGCGCGGGCGCCGGCCTGCCGACGCCCCCGGCGTCGGAGTGCGCGATCCTCGCGACCGCCTACCGCGAGAAGCGCGCCGAGGTGCAGCAGACGCTGGCCCAGATCCGGCAGATCAACGGCGTGATGCAACAGATGCAGTCCACGTTGACCTCGGCCCTCGGCACGCCGCTCACGCGCGCGAAGGTCGAAGCCTTCCAGCCGACCACGCCACAGCTCACCCAGGCCAAGCAGGTGTGGTTGCAATTGGCCGACAACGGCCTCGACTCCGCGACGGTCGCCGAGGCCTTCACGGCCTACGACGGACAGTTCCGCTTCGGGCTCGACACCATGTTCGATCCACGTGGCATCGTCGGCGACAATTGGACCAACACGGCCGAGCGCCGCTACGGGAACGCCGACGTCATGGGGCCGGACGCCTCGCACGGGACGCACGTGGCCGGCATCATCGGCGCGCAGCGCGACACCGGCGCCATGCGCGGGATCGCCCCCAATGTGCAGCTCATGACCCTGCGCGCCGTCCCTGACGGCGATGAGCGCGACAAGGACATCGCGGCGGCCGTGCGCTACGCGGTGGACCACGGTGCCCACATCATCAACATGTCGTTCGGCAAGGCCTACTCGCCGCAGAAGGCCGCGGTCGATGAGGCCGTGCGCTACGCCGAATCGAAGGGCGTGCTGATCGTGCACGCGGCCGGCAACGATGGGGCCGACATCGATCAGAAGCCGTCGTTCCCCACGCCGTTCTACGCCGACGGTACCCGGGCCTCCCTCTGGCTCGAAGTGGGCGCCTCGAGTTGGCGCGGGCCGAGCGCGTTGGCGGCGAGCTTCAGCAACTACGGGAAGACACGCGTCGATCTGTTCGCGCCCGGCGACGATGTGCTCTCGGCCGTCCCCGGTGGAGGGACCAAGGCGCAGAGCGGGACGTCGATGGCCGCGCCCGTGGTCTCGGGCGTCGCCGCGCTGCTCATGGCGTACTTCCCCGAGATGACCGCCGCGCAGGTGCGCGAACTGATCCTCGCGACGGTGCGTACGATGCCTGGCCAACAGGTCGCGAAGCCCGGCACCCAGGGCGAGATGGTCCCCTTCAGCGAGCTCTCCCGCACGGGGGGGATCATCGATGCCTACGCGGCGGTGAAGCGCGCGCTCGACATCCGGCCGTAACCGCGAGGGCGCTACGGTCGGCCGAAGATCGGCTCGACGATCGTCACCGCCGCCACGGTCAGCACGACGAACATCAGCAGGTTGATCCACAGGCCCGCCGCCGCCATCTGACGGATCGTCACGCGCCCGCTCGCGTACACGATCGCCGAGGGCGGCGTCGCCACGGGCAGCATGAACGCGCAGCTCGCCGCGATCGCGACCGGCACCGCGAACACCTCCGGCGTCACGCCCATCGTCACGGCCAGCCCAATCACGATGGGCAGGAAGATCGACGCCGACGCGGTGTTGCTCGCGAACTCGGTGAAGAACAGCATCCCACCGGTGAGCAGGGCGCCGATCAGCACGGGGGGCCAGTGGCCTGCGGCGCCGAGCGCGTCGCCGATCCACGCTGCGAGCCCCGAGGCGGTGATCCCTTCGCCCAGGGCCAGTCCCCCGCCGAAGAGCAGCAACACGGACCACGGGATCGCTTCGAGGTCGGGCACGCGGAGCATGGGACCCGCGCGCCGGTCGCCTGCGGGAACGACGAACAGCAGCAGTGCGCCCGTGAGTGAGATCGACGCATCGGTCACGCCGGGGACATCGGCCGCGACGAAGGGCCGCAGGACCCATGCCGACGCGATCAGCAGCACGAGGAGCCCCACCGTCCATTCGCCGCGCGAGGCGCGGCCCAGCACGCGGCGCTCCGAGCGGATCAGCGCGTCACCGCCGGCGATGGGGGCATGCCCCACCCGAAAGAGCAGCCGCGTCGTGATCAGCCACGCCAACGGCACCCCCACCACGGCAACGGGCACGCCGAGCAACATCCACTGCGCGAAGCCCACGCTCCGGCCCGTGGTCTCCGTGAGCAGCCCCGCGACGATCGCGTTCGGTGGCGACCCGATGAGCGTGGCCACCCCGCCGATACCCGAGGCATAGACCAGCGAGAGCAACAGCGCCGTCGCGAACTGCGGGTGCACGGTGTCGCCCTCGCGCTCGGCGAGGCCGATCACGGCCAGCGCCATCGGGTACATCATCATGACGGTCGCCGTGTTGCTCACCCACATGCTGATGAAGCCCGTGGCCGCCATGAAGCCGCCGATCAACGCGGTGGGCGACGCCCCGACGGTCGAGAGGATCGCGAAGGCGATCCGCCGATGCAGCCCGCTGCGTTCGATGCCCTTCGCGATCAGGAACCCCCCGAGGAAGAGGAAGATCACGGGATTCGCGTAGGGCACCGCCGTCGCCTGCGGCGAGAGCACACCCAAGGCGGGGAACAGGATCAGCGGCAGGATCGCCGTGACCGGGAGCGGGACGGCATCGGTCACCCACCAGAGGCCCATCCACAGCAGCACCCCGAGCGCGAGCCACGCCGCCGGTGGCATGCTGTCGGGCGGCGGGAGCAGGCGCAGCAACGCCCACGTCAGCGGGCCGGCCAGGAGCCCGGCGCGGGCGACGCCCGGCAGCGGACCCTCGTGCACAGGCGCGGCGGGCGTCACGGCGCCGACCGATCTGTGGCGGCGGACTTCGCGTCGAGGGGTCCCATCAGGGCCGCATAGCGGCTGAGCGAGGTGGTGTGCTCAAGGCCGATGCGCAGCGCGATCGTCAGTGGCAGCGCCAGGAACGCACCAACGATACCGAAGGTCCAGCCCCAGAACACCAACGAGACGAGGATGACGATCGGCGACAAGCGCAGTTGCCGCCCGACGATGATCGGGTCGGCCACGTTGCCGATCGACACGTTCACCACCAAGTACACGGCCGTGAGCGCCAGCGCCGAGCCAGGACCGAGCTGCAGCAGCGCGACCCCGATCGCCGGCAACGCGGCGATGACCGACCCGACACTCGGGATGAAGTTCAGCACGAAGGCGAGGAAGCCCCAGAGCAGCGCGAAGTCCACGCCGAGGACCTGCGCACCGATGCCGATCAGCGTCCCGGTGGTCATCGAGATCACCGTCTTGAGGACCAGGTACCGCTGGATCTCCTTCAGCGTGGCTTCGGCGCCTTCCACCCCGCGCGCGTCCGGGCCCAGGACCCGCTTCACCTTGCGCGCAAAGGTCGGCGACTCCGCGAGAATGAAGATGAGGTACAGGAAGACCAGGAACACCGTCGTGGCGATCGAGGTCGCCTTGCGCGCGAGCCGGGCCGCGTAGTCCAGCACCCGCTGCGGTTCCACGAGGTCGGCGCGCAGCGAGGTCCCGATATCCACGCCGTAGAGCAGCAGCTTGGCCCGCAGCGCCTGCTCCAATTCGATGGCCCGCGAGATGTACACGGGCAACTCCGTGCGCAGCTCGGCCGCCGAGACCAGCAGGATCCCGCCGACCGCCGCCACCGCCGCCGCATTGAGCAACACCACGACGAAGATCGCCAATGGCGTGGGGACGCGGAGCCGCCGCAGGCCGTTCACCACGGGCAGGCCCAGCGCGGCGAGGAAGATCGCCAGCGCCAGCGGCATGAGGATCGGCGCGGCCGCCCGCAGGCCGGCGATGATCACGAAGAGCGCCGCGGTCGCCACCACGCCGCGGACCACCGGCCCCGAGAGGGCCGTCGAGAGTCGCGCAGGTACCGTCACGAGTCCCGCCGGCCCGTCCACGTGGCCGCCCTCAGCACCACCAACTCCATCAACACCACCGACGCGAGCCCGAACGGCATCAGCCAATCTTCCAGCGCCAGTGGCGCGACTCCGAGACAGGGATCCAGGACCTGCGAGTACCAAGAGAAGACGACCGAGTGCGCCGGTTGGTTGCGCGCGGCCTGCGCGCTCCCGCTCAGATCCGCCAGCGCCGCCGCACCGTCGCCACCGCCTCGTAGAGCTGATCGAAGGAGGTCAGGACGAAGAGCACATCCTGCAGACGGTCGATCGCGAAGGGCTGCGCCAGGACGGCATCGAGGTCGAAGGGGCGCCGATCGCAGCGGGAACCCAACGCATTGGCCGCATCACCGACCGACGAGATCAACCCGCTGCCGTAGATGCGCAGCGCGCCCCGCTCCTCGATCAGCCCGAACTCGACGGTGAACCAGAACAGCCTGGCCATCGCCTCCTGCTGCGCCGGCGTCGTGGCCGCGGCGGCGATGGCCCCGAACTGCTGCAAGAAGTCCGCGAAGATGGGATCACTGTGCAGCGGCACATGCCCGAACACATCGTGGAAGATGTCCGGCTCCGGCAGGTACTCCAGCTGCTCCCGCGTGCGCACGGTGATCGTCGTCGGGAAGCGGCGCTGCGCCAGGCACCGGAAGAACTGCGGCGCGGGCAGGAAGCCGCGCACGGGCACGGCGTTCCACCCGGTGCGTGCGTCGAGGCGGGCATTGACCTGCGCCAAGTCCGGCACCCGCGCCTCATCGAGCCCGATCGCCGCGGCGCCATCGAGGAAGACCCGGCTCGCGGTCTGCTCCAAGTCCGCCATGCGGCGCCGGTACAGCAGGCCCCACACCGCGTGCTGTTCATCGGTGTAGGCCGACCAGTCTTGAGTGAGGAACTCGGCGGGAGGCTGCGTGGCGTCGATGGTGTCCAACATGGTCTTGGGGATGGGGGAAACAAAAAACGGACCCGTGGAAGTTCCACGGGTCCGTGTACAGAGAAGGCGCGCGCTCGCTAGAACGCCACAGCTCTCCCGCGGCCCGTGGGGCGGGTCGCGCGATACCAATACCAGGCGGTGGTCGAGAGAGCGAACGAGCGCATGAAGGGAAGATGGTCAGCGGTGCCCGCTGCTGTCAATCGCTGCGACCGTATCGTGACCTGCCACACAGCCGCCGCCGTCCCGACCCTGCTAACTTTTGGGTTCCACGCTCACCCCCGAGACTCCGATGCGTCGTCCTGCCTTGCTCCTGCCCGCCGTCGTGCTCGCGACCGCGACCTTTGCCACCCGCGCCGACGCCCAGATCATGCGCGCCATCCAACGCAAGGCGGCGGACGCGGTCGCGCAAAAGGCCGAAGCCAAGCTCGATGCAAAGATCGAGCAGATGGCCGAGAAGGCCGTCAACGGTTCGTACGACGCGCTGTTCGGCGGCATCGAGTCCGGGGCCAGCGGCATGATGAAGCTCCCCGGCGATGCCAAGACGGCCGAACGCTACTCGTTCTCGATCGTGAGCACGATGACCCTCTCGAGCATCAACGCGTCGGGCAAGGAAGAGGGCGTCGCAACGATGAAGATGCACTTCAACCCCGCCGAGGCCTACACGGCGACGCAGGTGATCTCGCAGGACCTCAAGGACGCCGGCGGCAACGCCACCGTGATCTTCGACCTGGAGCACGAGGCCATGGTCATGTTGATGGAGGCCGAGGGCACCAAGTTCTCCATGGCCTATGGCTGGAAGGAGGCCGCGGCCGCCGCAGAGAAGGCCGCCGCGAAGGATGAGGTCAACTGGGAGGAGGCCGAGAGCTGGAAGACCTGGACGCGTATCGGCACGCGGACCATCGCGGGCTACAGCGCCACCGGCTACCGCAGCACCGACGGCGAGTCCACGGTCGAGATGTGGGTGACACGCGATGCGGCGCTCGGCGGTGCGAGCCTGTTCGGCGTGAATGGTGGCCTCAAGCAGATGCGCGGCAAGCTGCCCGAGGAGTACCCCACCGGCATGCTGCTCGAAATGACCGCGAAGGACGCGAAGGGCAATACGAGCCGCATGGTCACGACGAACATCGACACGCGGGCGTCGGTGCGCTTCACGATGTCGGACTATCCGCGCATGGGGATGGGGGCGAAGTAGGGGGGGGGGGCGCAATCGGAGCCGTTGGGCTCCGCATGCGCATCGAGGTCGCCCCACCCGACTGAGCCACCAAGCGCTCCCACTCGCCAAACCGCGCTCCAGTCCGAGCCCCCCGCTCGCCCCGCACGCGCCCCCGCTCGCCCACCCCACGCCCCCGGCGCCCACCCGCACCGGGGGCCTTGCATTTCCCTAGTTATAACTATATAGTTATATATCAACATCTACACGAACCGACCGCGACCCATGCGACTCCGTTCCACGCACCACACCCTCGCCATCGCCCTGACCGCCGCCAGCACCGCCCTCGCGGTGCCCACGCTCAGTGCGCAACGCCTCGCCCTCGGCGAGGCCCTGGCCCGCGCCGACGCCGGCGCCTACGCCAACCGCGCGCACAGCGCCATGGCCGACGCCGCACGCGCGACCGCCAAGCTGCCGCTCAAGGGCATCCTCCCCTCGCTCCGCACCGAGGCGGGACTCATCCACACCACCGACCCCATTGGGGCCTTCGGCACCACGCTGCGTCAGCGCCGCATCACGCAGCAGGACTTCGATCCTGCCCGCCTCAACTTCCCCGAGACCGCCCGCAACGTGGTGGGCGCGCTGGTGGCCGAGGTCCCGCTGTTCAACGCGGACGCCTGGGCCGGGCGCAGCGCCGCGTCGCGCGCCAGCGACGCCGCGAGTGCCACCGCCGACTGGACGCGCCTGACCACCCGCACCGATGTGGTGCGCGCCTACTTCGGGAGCACGCTCGCGGCCGAGGTCGTCGCCACCTACGACGCCGGGGTCGCCGCCGCCCAGCGCCACGTGCGGCAGGCGCAGAGCATGGCCGAGCAAGGCCTCGTCACGCCGGCTGACGCGCTGCTCGCGCAGGTGAAGGCCGGCGAGGTCGAGACCGGTCTCCTGAAGGCGCAGGGCGATGCCGACGATACGCGCCGCGGCCTCGCCACGCTGCTCGGTCTGCCGGATCTCGACGCGACGCCGACGCTGGGCCTGCCGTCCTCCGACCGTGTGCGCGAGGTGGTGGCGCTGCTGCGCGATGGTGCGGCGAGCAGCACTCGCGCCGATCTCGTGGCCGCCGAGCGCCAGCGCGCCGCCGCGGAGGCCGATGCGCGCCGCGCACAGGGGCTCTTCCTGCCGCGCATCAATGCCTTCGCCCGCTACGACTGGAACGACCCGCGCCGCGCCTTCGGCGGTGAGCACAACTGGACCGCCGGCGTCATGGCAACGTGGTCCGTGTTCGGGGGCGGCAGTGAGCTGGCTGAGTCGCAGGTGGCCACCAGCCGCCGCCGCGCCGCCGACGCCATGGCCGATGGGGCCGCAGTACAAGCCGCGCTCGAGACCGCCCGCAGCAGCACCGCACTCGACGTCGCGCTGGCCCGCCTGACCATCGCCGACCGAGGCGTGCAGCAGGCCACCGACGCCGCGCGCATCGTCGCCCGCCGCTACGCCGGCGGGTTGGCCACCATCGTCGAGCTCTTCGATGCCACGGCGATGGAGACCCAGACCAAGCTCCACGCCAGTGCGGCGCGCTACGACGCGCTGGTCGCGCTGGCCCAGCACCTCCAGGCCACCGGGCGCGATCCCGGGGCCCTCCGACTCCTCGACTCCGACCGCTGATCTCCGCGAGATGCCGACCATGAAGCCCTTCGTCACTGGTTCCCTGCTCCTCACGCTGGTCACGGCGGCCGCCTGCGCCCCCGAGACCGCACCCGCCGACGCCGCGCCCGCGCCCCAGGGCCAGGGCACGCCGCTCGTGCTCGCCGACACCACCCTGCCCATCCCCATCGCCGTGAGCGCCGTCGCGCAGCCCGTGCAGACGGCCACGCTCAGCACCAAGGTGATGGGCGCCGTGACCGCCGTGCTGGTGCAGGCCGGCGACCGCGTCAGCGCCGGCCAGCCGCTGCTGCGCCTCGATGCCCGCGACCTCAGCGCCAAGCGCGTGCAGGTGGAGGCATCGATCGCCGCCGCCGAAGCGATGCAGCGCGAGGCCGAACTGATGGCCGGCCGTATGCGCGCGCTCTACGCCGACAGTGCGGCGCCCAAGGCACAACTCGATGCGGCCGAGGCGGGACTGGCCCGCGCCACCGCCGGCCTGCGCGCCGCGCGCGCGGGGCTCGATGAGCTCAGCGCCATCGAGTCGTATGCGACGATCACCGCGCCCTTCAGCGGCGTGGTCACGCAGCGCTTCGTCGATGTGGGCGCACTGGCCGCACCCGGTGCGCCGTTGCTCACGGTCGAGGACCACAGCCGACTGCGCGTCAGCGCCACCACCACGGCCGATGTCGCGAAGGGCCTGCGCAGCGGCACCACGCTCGACGCCACCATCGAAGGCGTGACCGTGCCAGCGACTGTGGAGGGTGTGGCGCCCGCGCCTGGCCGTTCGCTGACGGTGATCAACGCGATGGTCAGCAATCGCGACGGTGCGCTGGTGCCTGGCGGCGTCGCCACGCTGGCCGTGCCCGGTACCGCGCAGCGCGTGCTGTTGGTGCCCGAGGCGGCCATCCGTCGCGAGGGCGACCTCACCGGCGTGACGCTGCGTGGCAGCAACGGCGACGTGACGCGCTGGATCACGGTGGGTCGCCCCGTCGGCGCGCAGCGTGAGGTGCTGAGCGGACTGCGCGCCGGTGAGACCGTGCTGATCCCCACGGGCGCGCCCTCGGTGTCGCCTGCCACCACCTCGGCCGGGAACTGATCATGGGCATCGCTGGCAAGATCGCCAAGGCCTTCCTGCAATCGAAGCTCACGCCGCTGGTGACCATCGCGTCGCTGGCCGTGGGGTTGATCGGGATGCTGGCCACGCCTCGGGAAGAGGAGCCGCAGATCTCCGTCCCGATGATCGACGTGATGATGGCCCTCCCCGGGGCCGGCGCCGCCGAGGTCGAGAACCTCGTCACGCGCCCGTTGGAGCGCCGCATGTGGGAGATCGGCGGCGTCGACAACGTGTACAGCATGACCGGTGAGGGCTACGCGCTGGTCACCGTCCGCTTCGCGGTGGGCGAGGATCAGGAGCGCTCCATCACCAAGGTGCAGGCCAAGCTGATGGCCGGCATGGACCAGGCCCCCACGGGCGCCATGCCACCGCTGGTCAAGGCGCACAGCATCGACGACGTGCCGACCATGACGCTCACGCTCTCGTCGGCGCAGTACACGTCCAATGAGCTGCGCAAGCTGGCCGTGCACCTCGAGGATGAGATCCGCACGGTGGAGAACGTCGCCTCGACCTTCGTGACCGGCGGCAGCCCGGCGCGCATCGAGGTCACGCTGGACCCGGCCCGCCTCGCGGCCCGCGGCATCGCCCCGGGCATGGTGGCCCAAGCCCTGCGCGGCGCCAACCAGCGCCTGCAGGCCGGCGAGTTCGCCGCCGCCGACAGCGTCCTGCTCGTCGAAGTCGGCGCCGTCCTCGCCTCGGCGTCCGATGTGAGCAACGTGGTGGTGCACAGCATGAACGGCCGCCCGGTCTTCGTGCGCGACGTGGCGACTGTCGAGGAGGGCTATGGCGACCCGACATCGTACGTGTCGCACACCACTGGCGTGGGCCAGAGTGCTGCGGCGGTGACGATCAGCGTGGCCAAGCGCCCCGGCGCCAATGCCACGGTCGTGACGCACGCCGTGGCCGAGCGGGTGGAGCAGGCCAAGGCGCGGCTGCTGCCGGAGGAAGTTGCTCTCACGGTAACGCGCGACTACGGCGAGACGGCCGCGGAGAAGGCCGACGAGCTGATCCTGCACCTGCTGATCGCCACCCTCTCGGTGACCATCCTGGTGGGCCTGTTCCTGGGCTGGCGCGAGGCGCTGGTCGTGCTGGTGGCCGTGCCCGTCACGCTCGCACTCACGTTGTTCGTCTACTACGCGCTGGGCTACACGCTCAACCGCATCACGCTGTTCGCGCTCATCTTCTCGATCGGCATCCTCGTGGACGACGCCATCGTCGTCGTCGAGAACATGTACCGCCACATGAGCCGCGGCGACACCACGCCCGAGGTCGCAGCCGTCGAGGGCGTGGACGAGGTGGGCAACCCCACCATTCTGGCCACGCTGACGGTGATCGCAGCGATCCTGCCCATGGCCTTCGTCAGTGGGATGATGGGCCCCTACATGCGGCCCATCCCCGTGGGCGCGTCCGTGGCC
>ERZ1066135.1021-NODE-1021-length-11783-cov-7.037005_pt1 | contig 11783 bp, 11 predicted proteins | sample MGYA00382782_ERZ1066135 | MGnify/ENA primary metagenome ERZ1066135 (study PRJEB33369, sample SAMEA5778365) | biofilm metagenome | biome: Industrial cooling water; feature: Water cooling tower basin; material: Biofilm | place: United Arab Emirates | collected...
GGCTGGGCCTCGGCAACGTGGTGCCGGCCGAGCTCGGCCCCTTCCCGCGGCTGAATCCGGAGTACCTCGTGCGCGCCCAGCCCGACATCGTGATGGCGGTGCGCCGCGAGGTCGAGGCGATGCCGCGTCGGCCCGGCTGGCAGCATCTGCGTGCCCTGCAGACGGGCGCGAGCTGCGGCTTCGAGCCGTCGCGCTACGGGCTGCTGGTGCGGCCCGGCCCGCGGCTCGGCGAGGCCGCGCTGCTGCTGGCCGACTGCCTGGCCGGGCTGCCGGCCGCTGCCGGTGGAGCGCGCTGATGCCCGATCCGGGGCCCGACGAGGAACGCCGTCGCGCCCGGCTCGCCGTCGCGCTGGCGCTGCTGACGGCGCTGCTCGGCCTGGCCGGGCTCGGCGCCGGCAGCGGCGGCTGGGCCTGGCCTTTCGGCGAGGCCGACGCGGCGCTGATCGTCGGCGAGATCCGCGCGCCGCGCACGCTCGGCGCCTGGCTGGTCGGTGCGCTGCTCGGCCTGGCCGGGGCGGTCGCGCAGGGGCTGTTCCGTAACCCGCTGGCCGACCCCTACCTGCTCGGCTCGGCCTCCGGCGCCTCGCTCGCGGTGGTGCTGGTGCTCGCGGCCGGCACGCTGGCCGGCCAGGGGCTGGACCTCGCGACGGTCGACCTGCTGCTGCGCACCGGGCTGGTCGCCGCGGCCTTCGCCGGCGCGCTCGGCGGCGTGCTGCTGACGCTGGCGCTGGCCGCCGGCGCGCAGCAGACGCTGCGGCTGCTGCTGGCCGGCGTGGTGGTCGGCGTGGTGCTCGGTGCGGCGAGCGATCTCGTCACCCTGGCGGCGCCCGAGGCGCTGCGCGGCAAGCAGATCTTCCTGCTCGGCAGCACCGGGCTGCTCGGCTGGCCCGCGGTGGCGCTGCTGGCCGCCGGCCTGGCGCTGGCGCTGCCGCCGGCCTGGCGGCTGGCGCGCGGACTGGACGCGCTGGCGCTCGGCGAGGACACCGCGCGCAGCCTCGGGCTGCAGGTCGCGCGGCTGCGGCTGGTGCTGGTCACGCTGATGGCGCTGGCCACCGGCGTGGCGGTGTCGCAGGCCGGGCTGGTGGCCTTCGTCGGCCTGGTCGCACCGCATCTGGTGCGGCGTTTCGCGCCGGCGCCGCAGGGCTACACGCTGGTGGCGAGCGCGGCGATGGGCGGCACGCTGCTGCTGGCCGCCGACGTGCTGGCGCGCAGCCTGATCGCGCCCGAGGAACTGCCGGTCGGCGTGCTGACCGCGCTGCTCGGCGGCGGCTACCTGCTGTGGCTGCTGCACCGCCGCGCCGCCGCGGCCCTGGGAGGGCGGCTGTGAGCGCGCCGGCGCTGCGCGCTCGCGGGCTGCAGGTGCGGCTGGGCGGCCGCGAGGTGCTGCACGGCGTCTCGCTCGACGTGACGACCGGCTGGACCGCCGTCGTCGGCCCGAACGGCGCCGGCAAGTCCACCCTGCTGCAGACGCTCGCCGGGCTGCTCGCGCCGGCCGCCGGCACCGTCGAGCTCGACGGCCGCGCGCTCGGTGCCTGGGCCGCGCGCGAGCGTGGCCGGCGCCTGGCCTGGATGTCGCAGCAGGGCGAGGCCGGCGGCGAGCCGACGGTGCGCGAGGTCGTGATGCTCGGTCGGCTGCCGCAGCTCGGCCTGTTCGGCACGCCCGGGCCGGACGACGAGGCCGCGGTCGACGCGGCCATCGCCCTGACCGAATGCGCCGACTGGCAGCATCGCCGCCTGCACGAGCTGTCGGGCGGCGAACGCCAGCGCGCGCTGCTGGCCCGCGCGCTCGCGGTGCAGGCGCCGGTGCTGCTGCTCGACGAGCCGACCACGCACCTCGACGCGCCGCACCAGGTCGCGCTGTTGCGGCTGCTGCGCCGGCTCGGCCGGACCCAGGCCGTGGTGAGCGTGCTGCACGACCTGCCGCTGGCGCTGCAGGCCGACCGCCTGCTGCTGCTGCAGGATGGCCGCGTGCGCGCCCACGGTGCCCACGACGACCCGGCGCTGCACGCGGCGCTGGTCGAGGTGTTCGGCGGTGCGCTGCGGATCGAGCCGCTCGGCGACGGCCGGCGCTACGTCGCGGTGCCGCGCCTCGACGACACGGCGGCGTGAACAGGCCCTAAAGCGCCAGCTTGCCGAGCGAGACGATCGGCCCGGTCGGTGCGCCGCTCGGCGAGCCGCCGGCGGGCTCGATGCTGACCGCCAGCGCCGCGGTGTCGCTCAGCAGCCGGGCGCGCAGCAGCGTCGTCGCGGCGTCGGCACGCACGATGCCGAGCGAGCGCGGCGCGCCGGCCGGCGGCACGGCCCAGAGCTCGAGCGCCTGGGTGGCCTGGAGCGGCGGCGGGTCGATCGGCTCGAGCACCAGCGAGCGGCCGTCGGCGCCGAGGCTGGCGACGAAGCGCGCCTGCACCGTCTGCGGCGCGTCGGGGTTGACGCCGAGCACGATGACGATCGGCGGCTGCACCGCCGGCTGCTGCAGCACCAGCGCCAGCAGCATCGCCGCGGCCAGCGCGGTGAAGCCCGTCGCGCCCTGCCACAGCGCCAGCCGGCGCCACCAAGGCAGCGGCGCCGCGGCCGGCTCGGCGCCGAACAGCCGGGCCTCGATGCGCGACCACAGCGCGGCCGGCGGCGTCACCGGCTCGACGCTCGCGGCAAGCGGCGCGAGGCGGTCCTGCCACTGCCGCACCGCGTCGCGCAGCGCCGGGTGGCCCGGCAGCAGCGCGACGAAGCGGCGGCGCGCCGGCCCGCGCAGCGTGCCGAGCACGTACTCGGCGGCGAGGCGGTCGGCGCGGTCGGGGCGGCCGTAGTCCATCTCAGCGTCCCGTCCCCGGCGACCGCGCCGCGGCGCCCGTCAGGCAGTCCTTCAGCGCGAGCAGCGCGCGGCGCAGCCAGCTCTTGACGGTGCCGAGCGGCTGCACGAGCTGCTGCGCGATCTCGGCGTGCGACAGACCCTGGTAGTAGGCCAGCGCGATGCACTGCTTCTGCTCGGCCGAGAGCGCGCCGATGCAATGCGTCACGGCGCGCGCGCCGGCGGCCTGCTGCAGCAGCTCGAGCGGGCCCGGTGCGTCGGAGACGAGGCGCTCGGCCGGGTCGTCGTCGCCGTCGCCCTGCGCCGTGAGCGAGACGGTCATGCCCTGGCCGCGCGAACGGCCGCGGCGCAGGCTGTCGATCGCGCCGTGGCGGGCGATGCTGGTCAGCCAGGTCATCGGCTGGGCGCGGGCAGCGTCGTAGCCGCCGGCGGCGCGCCAGACGTTCACGTAGATCTCCTGCAAGACATCCTCGGCTTGGGCTCGGTCGGGATTGATACGCAGGACGACGCCGAAGAGTTGCGCCGAGGTGGCCTCGTAGAGTGCGGAAAAAGCCGCACGTTGCCCGAGTGCGACGCGCCCGATCAGCTGTTCGAGGGCGGACGACGGGTCCGTGTCGGGTCGCGCAGGGGTCGAGGGCGAGGCTTGCATGGGATGCGGATCGGCGGCGAGTATGCCCGAGGTGCTTGGTCGCGCGGCATCGCGCCGGCTTACGCGCGCGGCGTCGCGGCGATGCGACGGACCGGCATCCGATCGGCGCGCCGCTGCGTACGCGGCGGCCGCCTCAGCCCGCGCTGGGCTTGCCGCGAAAGCCGCAGACCGCCGCCACGCTGCAGGCCGCGCAGCGCGGCCGGCGCGCCTGGCAGACGTAGCGGCCGTGCAGGATCAGCCAGTGGTGCGCGTCCTCGCGGTAGGCCGCCGGCACCCGCTGCAGCAGCTTCAGCTCGACCGCCAGCGGCGTCTTGCCGGGCGCCAGGCCGGTGCGGTTGCCGACGCGGAAGATGTGGGTGTCGACCGCGATCGTCGGCTCGCCGAAGGCGACGTTGAGCACGACATTGGCGGTCTTGCGGCCGACGCCGGGCAGCGCCTCGAGCGCCTCGCGCGAGCGCGGCACCGTGCCGCCGTGGCGCTCGATCAGCAGCCGGCAGGTCTCGACCAGGTGCCGGGCCTTGTTGCGGTACAGCCCGATCGTCCTGATCTGCTCGGCCACGCCGGCCTCGCCGAGGGCGAGCATCGTCGCCGGTGTCGGTGCGAGCGCGAACAGCCGCCGGGTCGCCTTGTTGACGCCGACGTCGGTGGCCTGGGCCGACAGCAGCACCGCCGCGAGCAACTCGAACACCGAGCTGTAGCGCAGCTCGCTGGCCGGCTGCGGGTTGGCGGCCTGCAGCGTGGCGAAGAAGGTTTCGATGGCGGCACCGTTCATGGCGCCGATTCTGTCAGCCGCCCCGGCGTGCGCGGGCGCGCGCCAGCGCGGCCTCGATGACGCGGCGTTTGGCGTCGAGCGCGGCCGGCTCGGTGAGGCGGCTTTCAGCGGCGAGGTCGGCGAGCTTGCGGGACGCCTTGGCGGCCAGGCGCTCGTCGGCTTCGCGGCGTGCGCGGGCGCGGCGCGCGTTGCGTTCGGCGTAGCGCCGGCGCGCGGCCTCGGCCTGGGCCGGCGACCAGGCGGCCCAGCCGGTCGGCGCGGCGTCGCCGGCGACGGCGGGCAGCATCGCGATGCAGTCGACCGGGCAGACCGGCAGGCACAGTTCGCAGCCGGTGCACTGGGCTTCGATGACGGTGTGCATGGCCTTGGGCGCGCCGACGATGCAGTCGACCGGGCAGGCCTTTATGCACAGCGTGCAGCCGATGCACCAGGCCTCGTCGATGACCGCCAGGCGCAGCGGGCCTTCGGTGCCGCAGGCCGGGTCGAGCGGCACGGCCGGCCGGCCGGTCAGCGCGGCGAGGCGCAAGATGCCCTCGGCGCCGCCCGGCGGGCAGCGGTCGATGCCGGCGCGGCCGGCGGCGATGGCTTCGGCGTAGGCGCGGCAGTCGGGCTCGCCGCAGCGGGTGCACTGCGTCTGCGGCAGCGCCGCGTCGATCGCGTCGGCCAGCGCGGCGGATTCGCGCGGGACGGCCATGGCGGCCGGTCAGCCCTTTTGGTAGCGCGTGATGAAGTCGCGGATCTCGGGGTAGGCCTGTTCGCGCCAGCGCCGGCCCGAGAAGATGCCGTAGTGGCCGGCGCCCGCGAGCTCGTGGTGGCGCTTGCGGGCCCGCGGGATGCCCTTGCACAGATCCAGCGCCGCGGCGGTCTGGCCCGAGCCGGAGATGTCGTCGAGCTCGCCTTCGATCGTCAGCAGCGCGGTGGTCTTGATGTCCTGCGGCCGCACCGGCTCGCCGTCGACCTCCCAGCTGCCGTGGACGAGCGCGAAGTCCTGGAACACCGTCTTGATGGTGTCGAGGTAGTACTCGGCCGGCATGTCGAGCACGGCGTTGTACTCGTCGTAGAACTGGCGGTGCGATTCGGCGCTGTCGCCGTCGCCGCGGATCAGGTCGAGGAAGTAGTCGTAGTGCGCGGTCAGGTGGCGGTCCGGGTTCATCGCCACGAAGCCGGTGTGCTGCAGGAAGCCGGGGTAGACGCGCCGGCCGGCGCCGGGGTAGTTGGGCGGCACGCGGTAGATCACGTTGTGCTCGAACCACTCGATGCTCTTGTTCATCGCCAGGTTGTTGACCGCGGTCGGCGACTTGCGGGCGTCGATCGGGCCGCCCATCATCGTCATCGTGCGCGGCGTCTGCTCGCCGGCGCTGGCCATCAGCGACACCGCGGCGAGCACCGGCACGGTGGGCTGGCAGACCGAGATCACGTTGACCTCGGGGCCGACCAGGCGGATGAACTCCTGCACGTAGTGCACGTAGTCGTCGAGGTGGAAGGGGCCGGCCTCGGGCGGCACCATGCGGGCGTCGACCCAGTCGGTGATGTAGACCTTGTGGTCCTGCAGCAGCGTGCGCACCGTGTCGCGCAGCAGCGTCGCGTGGTGGCCCGACAGCGGCGCCACCACCAGCACGCTGGGTTGGCGGCGCATCTTGGTCAGCAGCGCGGCATCGTCGGTGTAGCGCTTGAAGCGCAGCAGCCTGCAGAAGGGCTTGTCGATCGCGGTCTGCTGCTGCACCACCACCTCGGTGCCGCCGACCTGGATGTTGGTGATGCCGAACACCGGCTTCTCGTACTCCTTGGTCAGCCGGTGCATCAGGTCGAAGCCGGCCGAGATGCGCTGCGCGCCGGGCGCCTGGCCGAACGGCGACATCGGGTGGCTGTAGAGCTTGCTGGACGCGGTCGCGAACTCGGCGAAGGGGCTGAGCAGCGCGCGCTGGGTTTCGTAGAGCTGGTAGAGCATGGCGGTTCCGGGCGGGTTGACGATCGATCGGGCCTGGCCGCCGGGCATGTGCGCGGGTTCGGCTGCTCTGCGATGTTGCAGTGCAGCATTCTACGGCCGGCGCACGGGCCCGGGTCAACCCTGATCGTGACAGGGTCGGACCTTGGTGCAAGCGCATAAATGCCCCCTTGACGCGGTGCAATCCCGGGGTATGGGGCAGCGCCACGCCCGCGGCAAGCGGGTCCAGCGCGGCGGCGCGGCGGGCAGACTTACTTGACGAGCCGGGTTTGCGGGTAGGCCGCATACCAGCCGAACCAGAAGGCCCGGTGCGCCGCCAGCCGCGGCAGCCGGCGCCCGCCCGGGCCCTCCAGCGCGGCCTCGCCGACCTGCCAGTCGTGGCCGGCGCTGTCGCGCAGGCGCCGCTGGCCGTCCCAGCCGACGAAGCGCAGTTCCTGGGGGTCGTAGACGCGGTTGGCGCCGCTCGCGTCGGTGAGCACCACCACCGCCTGGGCGCCGACGCGGTCGTGGTGCACGCGCTGCGCGAGCAGGAAGTCGGCGGCGATCGCCAGCGTCTCGCCCGGCGCGGCCGGGAAGCGCAGCGCCAGCACCTCGGCCTTGTTCGGCAGGCGGTCGTCGAGCCGCGGCACGTTGAACATCAGCCGGTCGCTCGCGAAGTATTCGCGGTAGGCGGCGCCCTCGGCGTAGTCGCGCCGGTGGCCGGTGTCGAGCGACAGCACCCGGGTGCGCGGATGGCGCGCCTTCCACGCGCCCCAGGTGGTGGTCACCACGTGCAGCGGCGTCAGCTCGAGGCCCTGGCCGACCAGCGGGCCGACCACCGGCGTGCCCTCCATCGTGGACCACAGCGACTTGGTCGCGTGGTCGTACATCAGCTTGTTGGAGCGGTACAGGAAGCCGCTGGTGCCCAGCTCGTGGTGGCGGCCGCCGGCTTGGCTGTCGTACAGGATCATCGCGCCGCAGAGCGTGCAGTAGACGCCGGTCAGCTCGCGCCCGGCGATGCGGTCCTTGAACATCTCGTGCCAGGCGAGGATGCGCTTGGGGTAGGCGCGCACGTCGCCGTCGACCGCGATGCCGAACACGATGTTCGAAGCCGACAAGTAGCCGGCCGCGCCGGCCTCGACCATCTTCGGGTTCTTCAGCGGCGGGATGCCGTCGCGCTCGACACCGCCCCAGCGGATCTCGTCGAGGCGGATGCTGGCCGGGCGGTCGTTGGCGAAGTATTCGCGAAAGCGCGCGTCGATCTGGCCGTAGAGCGCGGCCTTGAACTCGGCGTAGTCCGGGTGGGGCTCGGGCGTGCGCGACCACAGCCATTCGTAGCGGCGGTTGAGGTCGGTGCCCATCGGCCGGCCGGCGGCGCGGTCCAGCAGCGCCAGCACGCCTTGCTGCAGCTCCCGGTCGGGCAGGAAGCCGACCAGCTCCAGCAGCGGCGCCGCATAGCCGTCCTGCCACCCGGCGCCGAGGCGCTGCAGTGTGTCCCGCGCCAGCGCACGGTCGTCGTCGAACAGCCGGAACAACACCCGCAGCGGCAGCGTCTCGGCGCGCGCACCGCCGCGCGCCTGGCCCGCGGCGGCAGCGGCCAGCAGGGCCAGCAGCAGGGCACGGCGCGCGGCCGGCGGGGGCTTCGAGGGCATGGTCGTCTCCAAGGGGCATGGGCGGCCGCGGGGGGCGGCATGCCAGCAGGTCGTGCCCTGGCGATCTTTCTTACCGCGGCCCTCGGCCGCTCAGCCGCTCAGCCGGCGCGCAGCAGGATCGTGACCCGGGTGCCGGCGCCGAGCCGGCTGACCACCTCGACCGTGCCGCCGTGCAGCTCGGCGATGCGCTTGACGATCGCCAAGCCCAGGCCGCGGCCGCCCTCGCCGGTGGCCGGCGCGACGCTGCGGCGCGCCTGGTGGTAACGGTCGAACAGCCGCGGCACCTCGTCGGGCTCGATGCCGCTGCCGGTGTCGCTGACGCTGACGGCCACCGCCGCGTCGCGCTGCTCGGCCGCCAGCGTGATGCGGTCCCCGTCGCGGCTGAACTTCAGCGCGTTGTCGACCAGGTTGGCGACCGCGCGCTCGAACAGCGCCACGTCGATCTCGACCACCGGCGCCGCGCTCGGTGCCTCGGTCTGCAGCTGCACGCCCTGAGCGCCGGCGCGGGCGGCGAAGCGCAGCGCGATGTCGTCGAGCAGCTCGCAGGCGTCGATGGCCTCGGTGCGCAGCTTGAACTCGGGCTCGTCGAGCTGCGCCAGCTCGCCCAGCGACTGCAGCAGCCGCGCCGCGTTGTGGGTGTTGCGCAAGGCGACCTCGACCAGCCGCGCGTCGTCGAGCCGGGCGGCGTCGTCGGCCCAGCGCGCCTGCAGGGTCTCGAGGCAGGCGGTGGTCGCGGTCAGCGGCGAGCGCAGGTCGTGCGACAGGTTGCTGACGCCCTCGCGGCGGAAGTGATCGAGCCGGCGCAGCGCCTCCCACTGCGCCCGCAGCCGCGGCAGCATGGTGGAAAAGCCCTCGGCCAGCATGCCGAACTCGTCGTGCGACGCGCGCGGCAGCGCGCCGAGCGCGTCGCCGGCGGCCGGCGGCGCCTCGAGCCCGTCGCGCGTGACCGCCGAGACGGCGGCGCTGAGGCGCTGCAGCGGCCGCGTCACCGCGGCGATGATCCAGGCCGCCAGCAGCGTGGCCAGCGCCACCACGCCGATCGCCGCCACCAGCGCCGGCTGCGCGAGCGCGCGGGCCAGCAGCTCGCTGCCGCCGGCCGGCCCGCGCCCATCGCCGGCCACCAGGTAGAGGTAGCCGGCCGCCGGCGCGCCCGGCCGGCCCAGCGGCCGCGCCGCGATCACGCTGGTGGTCCCGGGGCGTTGCGGGTCGTCGCCCATCACATAGGGCGGGCGGGCCTGCCCGACCGCCCGCATCACCGGCCCCAGATCGACCCGGCCGCGCGCGCTGCCACCCTCCAGGCTCGATGCCAGCATGGTCCCCGCGCCGTCGAGCAGGTAGAGCTGGGTGGCGGGCTCGAACAGCACCAGCCGGCGCAGCTTGGCGTCGAACCCGGCCGGGTCGCTGGCCTGCTGGCCGCGCAGGTCGTCGTACATGCCGGTCACCCGGCCCAGGAAGGCATCGGCGCGCCGGTAGGTGCTCTCCTGCTCGAAGCGTTCGAACGCGAACAGCATCGCCACCGCGACGCCGAGCGCGGCGAGCGCGCCGGTGACGAACACCGTCAGCGCGAGCTTCATGCGCACCGTCATCGGGCAGGTGCCTCGCGCATCTTGTAGCCCGCACCGCGTACCGTGAGGATGAACTGCGGGCGCATCGGATCGGCCTCGATCTTGGCGCGCACGCGGTTGATGTGGCTGGTGACGGTGTGCTCGTAGGCGTCGTGGGTCGAACCCCAGACCGCGTCGAGCAGTTGGGCGCGCGTGAACACATGGCCCGGATGGCGGGCGAAGTGCAGCAAGAGGTCGAACTCCAGCGCGGTGAACTCGAGCAGGGCGCCGCTGCGGCGCACCTGGCGCTTGCTGGCAACGATCGCCAGCTCGCCGTTGCGCAGCTCGGCCGCCGCGGCGGCCGGCTCGGCCTGCGCCGCGCGCAGCAGGTCGGCGCGGCGCAGCAGCGCCTTGACGCGCGCCAGCAGCTCGGCCAGCGAGAACGGCTTGGTGAGGTAGTCGTCGGCGCCGAGTTCCAGGCCGAGCACACGGTCGAGTTCGGTCGCCTTGGCGGTCAGCATCAGGATCGGCGTGGCGTGGCCGCGCGCGCGCAGCGTGCGGCACAGCGCCAGCCCGTCCAGCCCCGGCATCATGCGGTCGAGGATCAGCAGGTCGCTGGCGCGCTCGATTTCGTGCGCCAGCGCGCTGGCGCCGTCGGCGACCGCCGTGACCGTGTAGCCGGCTTCGCGCAGGTTCAGCTCGATCAGGTCGCGGATGTCGGCCTGGTCTTCGGCGACGAGGAGTCTGGCCGTCATGGCGTGAGGGTCTGCAGCGGCGCGGGTTTCTTACAGCGATTGTGCGGCGCGGCGCGCGGCGCCGCGAGTTTCGGCGCGCCGTGAGCCTGCCGTGAGGTGGCGTGAGCCGGCCGCGAGGCGCGCCGCCGACAGTCGCCGGCATCGCCACCCCGGAAGCCGCCGATGCCGACCGACTGCGCCACCGAACCACCGCCGATCAGCTGGCAAGCGCTGCACGCCGAGCGCGGCCACCTGCTGCGCTACGCGCGGCGCCGCCTGCTGGACCCGGCGCTCGCCGAGGACGTGGTGCACGATGTCTTCGAGGCCGTGCTCGACGGCCGTGCGCGCTTCGGCGGCCGCGCGCCGGCACGCTCGTGGCTGGTCGGGGTCTTGCGCCACAAGATCGTCGACCTGATCCGCTCGCGCAGCGGCACCGAAAGCCTCGACGCCTGGACCGACCAGGACAGCGCTGCCGAGCTGGTCTGCCCCTGCGGCCGCCCCGACGAGCGCTTCGAGCAGCGCGAACGCCTGGCCCGGGTGCTGGCGCGGGTCGAGCAGCTGCCGACCGCGCTGCGGCGCGTGATGGAGCTGCGCATCCTGCACGACCGCGACAGCGACGAGGTCTGCCGCGATCTCGACATCAGCCCGGCGAACCTGCATGTGCGGCTGCACCGTGCGCGCCGCCAGTTGCAGGCCGAGGCCGCGGCGTGACGCCGACCGGTGCCAAGCCCGCGGCGCCGGACCGGCCGCGCGGCCGCGGCCCCGCGCTGAAAGCTCCGGCCCGCCGTGACGACTGACCGCGATGAACCCGAACGACGCCCACGACTGGATCAGCCCCGACGAACTGAGCCGCGCCAGGCCGCCGGACGCGCCGCGGCCGGATGCGCTCGACGACCTGCGCCGGCGCATGCAGCGCCAGGGGCAGTGGCAGCCCGGGCAGATGGCCGGACGGCGTTGGCCGGTGGCCTGCGTGGCGCTCGAGATCACGCAGCGCTGCAACCTCGATTGCACGCTGTGCTATCTGAGCGAGTCGTCCGAGGCGCTGCGCGACCTGCCGCTCGACGAGCTGCTGCGGCGCATCGACCTGATCCACGCGCACTACGGCCCCGGCACCGACGTGCAGGTCACCGGCGGCGAGCCGACGCTGCGCCGCCGCGACGAGCTGCGCGCCATCGTGGCCTACATCGCCGGGCGCGGACTGCGCGCCTCGCTGTTCACCAACGGCATCCGCGCCAGCCGCGCGCTGCTGGCCGAGCTGGCCGAGGCGGGGCTGACCGACGTGGCCTTCCACGTCGACACCACGCAGCAGCGCGCCGGCTACACCACCGAGGCCGACCTGAACGCGCTGCGCCGCGACTACATCGAGCGCGCCCGCGGGCTGCCGATCGGGGTGTTCTTCAACACCACGGTGCACGACGGCAACTTCGACGAGGTGCCGATGCTGGCGGACTTCTTCAGGTCGCAGGCCGACGTGGTGCGCTTCGCGTCGTTCCAGCTGCAGGCCGAGACCGGACGCGGCGTGCTGGCGCAGCGCGGCGCCGCGATCACGCACGACAGCATGGCCGAGCGGCTGGCGCGCGGCGCGGGCACGCCGCTGCGCAGCAATGTGCTGCGGGCCGGGCATCACGAGTGCAACCGCAGCGCCGTCATGCTGGTCGTGGGCGGCCGCGCCTACGACGCCTTCGACGACGCACCCTTCATC
>ERZ1066135.1022-NODE-1022-length-11781-cov-6.316135_pt1 | contig 11781 bp, 11 predicted proteins | sample MGYA00382782_ERZ1066135 | MGnify/ENA primary metagenome ERZ1066135 (study PRJEB33369, sample SAMEA5778365) | biofilm metagenome | biome: Industrial cooling water; feature: Water cooling tower basin; material: Biofilm | place: United Arab Emirates | collected...
GCGCCGCGTCTCGATCCCCATCACCGACGGCGCCGAGTCGCTCAACGTGGCCGTGGCGACCGGCATCGTCCTGTACCACCTACGCCGCTCATGATCGCGTTCGTTGCCGCCGGCTTCGGGGCCTTGTTCGGCTCCTTCCTCAACGTCTGCATCGCGCGCTGGCCGGTCGATGGGTCGATCTTCAGGCCGGCCCGTTCGCACTGCCCCCACTGCGGCCACGCGATCCGCTGGTTCGAGAACATCCCGGTGATCAGCTGGCTCGCCTTGCGCGGGCGCTGCAGCGGCTGTGCGGCGCCGATCTCCGCGCAGTACCCACTGGTCGAGCTCGCCACCGCGGCGCTGTGGTGGCTGGCCTTCTGGGGCTTCGGACCCACGCTCACCGCGCTGCGCTTCGCCGTCCTCGCGACCATCCTCCTCGGGGTGGCCGTGACCGACGCGAAGCACTACGTGATCCCCGACGGGTTCACCGTCACCGGGCTCCTCTTCGTGCTCGGCACCGCCGTGCTGGCATCCACCTTGGGTGAGACCTCGCCCTTCGCGGGACCCATCGACGCGCTGTACGGGGCCTGCGTGGGCGCCGGGGCCATCGCCATCGTCGGCTGGCTCGGCGAAGTCGCGCTGAAGAAGGAGGCCATGGGCTTCGGTGATGTGACCCTGATGGCCGTCTGCGGTGCCGCGCTCGGACCGCCGCTGGTCCTCCTGAATGTGTTCATCGCGGCGTTCCTCGGGGCGACCGTGTCGCTGGCGGTCGTCGCCCCGCTGGCGTGGCTCCGCGCACGGGCACGCGATGAGGCGTTCGTGCTCCCGCAGATCCCCTTCGGTACGTTTCTCGCACCCGCTGCCCTGGTGACCCTGCTCTACGGCGAGCGCCTGCTCGACCTGTGGCGCACCTGGGTGCTGGGCTGACCTCTTGTCCTGCTCTGCCATGATCCTACGACCTGCGCTTTTCGCCGTCGCCTTGTGCGCTGCGGCCGCCTGTGGCGGTGATGACACCTCGGCCGTCGCCTACGACGGCCCGTACGCCAAGGAGGTCCGCCGGGCGATCCCGATCATCGAACGCTCGACGGGCAAGACCTTCCTCACCCCACCCAAGCTCGAGGAGCGGGACACCGACGAGGTCCGCGCCTTCCTCGAACGGCGCTTCAACGAGGAATCGCCCGCGTTGGAGCTCGCCGGCGTCGAGGCCGCTTACAAGCGCTTCGGGCTGTTGCCCGACGATGTCGATCTGCGCAAGACGCTGCTGGACCTGCTCGCCGAACAGGTGATCGGCTACTACGATCCCGCCGAGAAGGTGCTCTACGTCGTGAAGGGCGCGCGCAGTGACTATCTCAGCACCACGATCGCGCACGAGCTGGTGCATGCCCTGCAGGATCAGCACTTCCCGCTGGACTCCCTCAGCCGGATCGAGCGCGACAACGACCGGCAGATGGCGGCGCAGGCGGTCGCCGAGGGGCACGCGGTGTGGGAGCAACTGGTGTCGATGACCGGGATGAACAACCCCGAGAACGCGATGCCCGGCGGCTGGGACGGGGTCCGGCAGATGATCCGGGACAACCGCAACTCGATGCCGCTGCTCGCGCAGGCACCACTGCTCCTGCAGGAGGTCCTGCTGTTCCCGTATCTCAGCGGGGCGGAGCACATCCGTCAGTTCAAGGCCAAGCGTCCGGGCGCCTGGCCCTTCGACTCCCTGCCGGTCTCGACCGAACAGGTCCTGCATGCCGAGAAGTTCTTCGATGAGCGCGACGATCCGGTCGCGGTGACGTTGCCGCCGATCCGCGGTGGCGGGCGCATCACCTACGAGAATGGGCTGGGTGAGTTCGAGACGCGGCTGTTCCTGTACCAGCACACGCGCAACCTCGCCCGGGCCGCGCGAGGCGCTGCGGGCTGGGACGGCGATCGCTTCGCGCTGGTCGCGCTGCCGGGCGGCGGCGAAGGCTTGGCCTGGGTCACCGTGTGGGACACCGCGGTCGATGCGGCCGAGTTCGTGGACATCCTCGACGAGGCGCTGCCGCGCCGCTACGGCGGGTTGCGGCGCCAGAACCTGACCGGGCCGATCCGCCGGTATGAGGGGGGGCGCCGGACCGTCGAGGTGCAGGGTGTGACGGTGGACGGGATGTCAGTCGTCATCCTCACGGACGTCCCGACCGGAACGCCTGCGTCGCTGATCGACGCGGCGCGCATCCGGATCACCCCCTGATCGCTCTCGCCGTCACGCCTGGAGTCGGCCCGTGCCCCGCATCCCGCTCCCCATCACGCTGCATCGGTCCCTCGCGATCGCGTGTACGCTGTTGCTCAGCACCTCGTCGTGCTTGGAGTGGGATCGCTCCACCCGCGTGGATCGACGCGATGTGACGCTGTTCGTATCCTCGGTCACGGCCGATGACGGACGTCAGGCCGTCCTGAACCTCGGTGCCGCGCCGGCGTCCTCCACGACGCTGACGGTGTCTGCCGCCCTGCCGCCGATCGTCCTGAAGGGCGGGGCGTCGCGGGTGCGCTTCCGCGCCGACGAACCGTTCACGCAGCTGGTCGTGGCAGCGCGCGGCTATGCGGGGCACTTCGTGCTCTCGCTCCCGGCACCGGTGACGGAGGTCACCGTGCTCATCGCCTATGCCCAAGAGGTCGGTGCACCGGCCTTCGACCTGCAATACGCGGTCGGGGGTGGTGACGGCCTCGGGGCCTACAGCGCGGCCAACACCGCCTTCCTGCCCAACGGCACCGGGGAGGTCCAGGTGAACATCACGTGGAATTCCAAGGCCGACGTCGATCTGTACGTCGTCGATCCGCTCGGCGCCGAGATCTACTACGCGCGCCGCGAATCCAACTCGGGCGGTCAGCTCGACATCGACTCGAACGCGGCCTGCAGCAGCGATGGACCGCGCGCCGAGAACATCTTCTGGCCGTTCGGAGTGGTGCCCCCGCGGGGCGAGTACGAGGTGCGCGTGAACAATTGGTCGGCCTGTGGCGAAGAGGCCACCGACTTCGTGGTCACGGTGCGCACGAAGGACGGCATTCCGCAGACGTACACCGGACGGCTCACGGGACCGGGCAACGGCGGCGCCTCGGGGGCGGGGCAGCGCATCGCGTCGTTCGTCTACTGACCCCACGTGCAGCGCAGGGCGATGACGCGCCGCGGCGTATCTAGGCGATGAGCAGGCGCGAGGCGTAGGTCAGCGCACCGATCAGCGCGCCGAGCACGTAGCCCAGGCGCACGATCAAGGTCAGCTCCTTCTGCGTGACCTTGCGGACGATCTCCTCCAGCCGCTCGGTGCTGAAGCCCAGGACCTTCCGCTCGACCATCGCCTCGATGTCCAGGCGCGCGAGGAAGCCCGGGATCTGTGTGAGCACCCAGCGCCACAGCGCGGGGCCCGCCGCGGCGGCCAAGCGATCGGGCGCGTCCGTCGGCAGGAATCGCGCGGGGCGGCCGATCGGCTGATCGAGCAGACGTCGGGCCGCGCCGCCCGCCGCGCCGAAGGCCAGCTCTGCGGCCCGCGGGGAGCGCGCGGCGGTCAGGATCCACTCCACGTAGGTCTCGTCGGGCAAGGTGCCCAGCAGGTCGCCGACCGTGCGCCCGTCCGTCCGCTCGAGCGCGTCCGACACCGTGCGCTCGACGAAGCGCTCCGTCCGTTCGGTCCCGGCGATCTTGAGCAGGTAGTCGCCGACCTTGGCCCGGAAGGTGCGCCCCTGGTCGTCCCGCGAGGTCTCGATGATCTCGGTCGAGAGCTGCGCCGCCTGCTGCGCGAGCCGCGCCTTGCGCTCTGGCGTCAGCAGTCGCGCCAGCGGGATGGGATCCACCTGCGCGCGCGCCCGCGCCACGAAGCCGCGCACCGTCTCCTCGAACGACGTGCCATGCACCTCGGTGAGATAGCCCTCGGCCAGCGCGCCGCTCACGCTGCCGAGCGCGCGCTCCAGCTCGGCGAAGAGGGGCGCGGGCAGCTCGCTCGACAGCGACCCACGCTCGACATCGAGCAGGTCGCGCACGATCACCGCGAGCCGCTGCTCCACCGCTTCCCGCAGGCCCGAGCGCTCCAATTCGTGGATCAGGTCGTCGGGCGTGAGCAACTTCTCGCCGACGGTCTTGCCGATGGACTTCGCGAGCCGTGGCTTGTTCTTGGGGATCGCGCCCTGCAACCCGAAGCGCCGTTCATAGGGGTGGAACAGCATCCACACCGCGATCGCATTCGTGATGCCGCCCGCCACCGTGCCCACCGCCACGTTGAGAGCGAACTCCTTCCACACGAACGGCATCCGCTCAGTGGTCCGGGTGTGCCGCGCTGGGGCGGACGTCGGCATCCACGACCACCGCCGGCACGGTATCGGCGGGCAGGAGCAGCCGCGCGAACACGTCGTCCATGGACTGCATGGGCTCCAACGTCGTGCGGGCGCGCACCTCAGCCGGCAGGTCCCGCAGATCGCGCTCGAGGTTCAACGCGGGGAGCAGCACGCCACGCAGTCCGCTGCGATACGCGGCCAGGACCTTCTCCTTCACGCCGCCCACCTCGAGGACGCGTCCACGCAGGGTCACCTCACCGGTGACCGCGACATCGCGGCGGACCGGGCGCCGCGACAGCGCGGAGGCGAGCGCCAACGTGACCGCGACACCGGCACTCGGGCCATCCTTGGGAGTCGCACCGGCGGGGAAATGCACGTGCACATCGAGCCGTTGGAAGTCCGCGTCGGCGATCCCCAGCGACGCCGCCCGCGATCGCACGTACGAGAGCGCCGCGTCTACGGATTCACGCATCACGTCGCCCAGCTGTCCCGTGACCGTCAGCGTCCCGCGGCCCGGCACGGCCAGCGCTTCGATGGTCATCAGGGCGCCGCCCTCGGTGGTCCACGCGAGGCCCGTGACCGTGCCGATGGTCGGCTGCATGTCCTGGGCGTCCGCGGCATGCGGCGGTGGTCCGAGCAAGACCTCGAGCCGGGCCGCATCCATCACCCACGCCCCCAGCTCCCCGGCCGCCTTCTGCCGCGCCCGCTTGCGCATCAGCCGCGCGAGCTGTCGCTCGAAGTTGCGCAGGCCGGCCTCGCGCGCATAGCGACTCGCCACATACGCCAGCGATTCATCCGTGAATTGGATGTCGGTGTCCAGCAGTCCGTGGGCGGCGAACAAGCGCGGGAGCAGGTAGCGCCACGCGATCTCGACCTTCTCCTCCGCCGTGTAGCCCGCGATGCGGATGACCTCCATGCGGTCGCGCAGCGGCGCCGGGATGTCGTACAGACTGTTCGCGGTGCAGAGGAAGAACACCCCGGACACATCCAGCGGCAGGTTCAGGTAGTGGTCCGTGAAGGCCGTGTTGTGCGCGGGGTCGAGGAGCTCCAGCATCGCGGCTGTCGGGTCGCCGGTCGCGCCGCCCTGCGACATCTTGTCGATCTCGTCGATCATCAACACCGGGTCCCGCACTTCGGCGCGGCGCAGCGCCTGCACCACGCGGCCCGGCATCGCGCCCACGTACGTGCGGCGATGCCCCCGAATCTCGGCCTCGTCGCGCACCCCGCCCACCGAGACGCGCTCGAAGCGACGCCCCATCGCCCGGGCGATCGCCTCGCCCAGCGAGGTCTTGCCGGTCCCCGGCGGCCCCACGAAGCAGAGGATGGGGCCCGAGGGCGCTCCCCCCCGCAGGCGGTGCACGGCCAGATGCTCCAGGATACGCTCCTTGGCTTCGTGCAACCCCCAGTGCTGGTCGTCGAGCGCCCGCTCCACGGCGTCCAGCACGATCGTGTCGGCGCTCGCCGAGCTGCGCGTCCACGGCGTCGCGAGCACCCAGTCCAGATAGGTGCGGAGCATCTGGTGTTCCGCCGACGCGGGGCCCGAGTGCCGAAGCCGCTCGGCGTCGCGCCGCGCCTCGGTCGCGACCGCGGGGGGCAACGCCGCGGCCTCGATGCGCCGGGCGAGCTCGGCGGCATCGCGCTCGGCAGGGTCGGCCTCGCCGAGCTGCGACTGGATCACCCGCAACTGCTGCCGCAGGAACAGGTCCCGCTGCGACTGCGCCAGACGGGCATGGGTCTCACTGTCCACCTCGGCGACGACTTCGAGCCGCGCGACCTCCTTCTCGACGCGCTGGGTCACGAAGCGCAGGCGCTGGGCGACATCGAGTCGCTGGAGGACCTCGAAGCGGTCCGCGACGCGCAGTGGCAAGTGGGCGGCCGCGGCGTCCGCGAAGGCGCCCGGGTGGCCGTCGTAGGCCCGCAGCAACGCGAGGATCCCCGGCTCGGCCGGTGGGTCGGACTCGCACCAGGCATCGATCGCCGCCAGCAGGCGCGCGGCCTGCTCCCGCAGCACCAGAGGGTCGGCCGGGTCATCGGCGACCGCCACATACTCCGCGCACGGGTAGACCTCGGCCCCACGCGCCGCATCGCCGGGCGCCGGTGCCGCGTCGACGCCGAGGATGCGCACCCGTTCGCGCGCATCGAGCGTCAGCTGCACCACGTTCGCCTCCGGCAGGCTGCGGGCGCGCGCCACACAGCGCACCGCGATCCGGCCGCGCAAGGTGCTGAGGTCGTCCTCGTCGCCGGGCAGCAACGCGAGGATCAGCTCACCCCCCGGTACCGTCAGCGCGGTGGCCAACGCCCGGTTGCGCGGCGCCGCCATCTGCACGGCGAGGGTCTGTCCGGGCAGCAACACCGTCGAGCGCAGGGCCAGCAGCGGCCGCTGCGCCGCCGGCGTGGCGGGCGGCTCCCCGAGAGTGGAAGGGCGCGACGTCATCCGCTTAACTTACAGTGATGTTCAACGAACTTGCCGAGAAACTCGAAGGTACCTTCGCCCGCCTGCGTGGCCGGGGGGTGCTCACCGAAGCCGACCTCAAGGAGGGGATGCGCGAGATCCGCCGCGTCCTGCTCGAGGCCGACGTCAACTTCCAGCTGACCCGCGAGTTCCTCGAGCGCGTCGAGAAGAAGGCCGTCGGCATCGCGATGCTCAAGACGGTGTCGCCGGCCCAGCAGCTCGTGAAGGTCGTGTACGAGGAGCTGACGGCCATGCTCGGCGAGCGTCGCGAGCCGCTCAAGCTCAGCACCGTGCCGCCGACCATCGTGATGTTGGTGGGGTTGCAGGGCTCGGGCAAGACCACCTCGGCGGCGAAGCTCGCGCACCGGCTCGCCAAGGAGGGGAAGTCCACGCGCCTCGTCGCGGCCGACGTGTACCGCCCCGCCGCCATCGATCAGCTGGAGACGCTCGGACGGCAGTTGAACGTGCCCGTGTATGCCGATCGTAGCACGACGGACGTCGTGCGCATCGCGCGGGCGGGCTTGGAGGAGGGGCGCCGCGCCCGTGACAAGGTCGTGATCATCGATACCGCCGGTCGCTTGCAGATCGACGAGGCGATGATGGAGGAGCTGCGCCGCGTGAAGGAGGCCGTGCGCCCCGACGAGATCCTGCTCGTCGCCGACGGCATGACCGGGCAGGACGCCGTGCGCATCGCGGAGGGCTTCAACAACGCGCTGCAGGTCACCGGCATCATCCTCACCAAGTTGGACGGTGACGCGCGCGGCGGGGCGGCGCTGTCGATGTACGGCGTGGTCAAGAAGCCCATCAAGTACATCGGCGTGGGCGAGAAGACCGACGCGCTCGAGGAGTTCCACCCCGACCGGATGGCCGGGCGCATCCTCCAGCAGGGCGACGTGCTCTCGCTGGTGGAGAAGGCGCAGGCGACCTTCGACGAAGCCGAGGCCAAGAAACTCGAGAAGAAGGTCCGCAAGGAGGGCATGGACCTCTCGGACTTCCTGGGGGCGCTCAAGCAGGTGCAGAAGCTCGGGCCGCTCGAGAGCATCCTGGGCATGTTGCCGGGCGTGAACACCAAGGCGCTCAAGCAGGCCAAGGTGGATCCCAAGCGGCTGAAGCACGTCGAGGCCATCGTGCTGGCGATGACGCCGCAGGAGCGCAAGCAGCCCGAGCTGTTGAACGGTTCGCGGCGCCTGCGGATCGCCAAGGGGTCGGGCCGGTCGGTGACCGAGGTCAACCGCCTCTTGGAGCAGTTCAAGGAGATGCGCAAGATGATGAAGCGGGCGACCACGGCGCAGGCGCAGGGGAAGCTGGGGAAGCGCGGGCGCTAGTTGCCCCCCGGGCGTGGTGGCGCTATGTTCCAAGGCTCTGGTTGCCCCGCGGACATGCCGCGGTGGCGAGGAAACCAGGTTCCACAGGCGCGTCCGCGCGCCGTTCTCCACGCTCTGCCCTGCTGAGGATCCATGGTCCGCATCCGTCTGCGCCGCATCGGCCGCAAGAAGAACCCCGTGTACCGCATCGTTGCCGCTGACTCGCGCGCCCCGCGCGATGGCAAGTTCATCGAGATCCTCGGCCAGTACGCGCCGCGCCTGGGCAAGGACGCGGTCGCGCTGCGCACCGACCGCGTGACGTATTGGCTCGACAACGGCGCTCAGGCGTCCGACACCGTGCGTTCGCTGCTGCGCCGTGCCGGCGTGCTCAAGGCCCGTCACGAGTCGCGCCTCGGGATCGCGTTGACGGCGGCGGCGGTGCCGCTCGCCGAGGCGCCGGCCGCTGCGGCGCCCGACGCGCTGCCGCCGGTCGAGGCCGGTGGCCCGGACCTCGCCAACGCGGTCCCGCTCGCGGAGTCCACGGACGAGTAAGATGAGCGACCTCGTGGTCGTCGGACGGATCCGGAAGCCGCACGGGATCCGCGGCGAACTCGTCGTCGAACTGCTGTGCGACGAGCCGGAGGCGATCTTCGCCGCCGGCCGTCGTCTTTTCCTGAGCCCGCTGCGGCCCGGCGCCGCGCCCGACACGGTGGAGGTCGGCTCCGCGCGTCCGTTCAAGGAAGGCCTCATCGTGTCGCTGCGCGGCGTCGCCGATCGCAATGCCGTGGAAGCGTGGCGCGAGCGCGAGTTCCTGGTGCCCGAGGATGAGCTCTCGCCGCCCGGGGCGGACGAGCTCTGGGTGCATGAGATGCCCGGCCTCCGCGTGCAACTCGGCGATGGCGCGCTGGTGGGCGAGGTCGTGGAGTGCTACGAGTTGCCCCAAGGCTATCTGCTCGACGTGGCGACCGAGCGGGGGATCGTGAGCATCCCGTTCGTCGACGCGATCGTCACGGACATCGACCGTGAGGCGCGCACGCTGACCATCGATCCCCCGGCCGGTCTGCTCGAGCTCTGATGCTGCGCATCAACATCGTCACGATCTTCCCGGAGTTCTTCACCACGCCGCTGGGTTTGTCGATCCCGGCGCGGGCGGCGGCGGCGGGCAGCGTGTCGTACCGGGTCGAGGACCTGCGCGACCACACGCACGACCGGCACCGCACGGTGGACGATTACCCGTATGGCGGCGGGCCGGGCATGGTGATGAAGCCGGCGCCCTTCTTCGAGGCGGTGGAGGCCCTGGGGGCGACCGCGCCGATCGTGCTGTTGTCGCCGCGGGGGAAGACCTTCACGCAGGCCGATGCGCTCCGCTACGCCGCGGGCAGCGAGGTGACCTTCCTCTGCGGGCACTACAAGGACGTCGATCAGCGGGTCGCCGACCATCTGGCCACGGAGGAGCTGTCGCTGGGGGGCTTCGTGCTGAGCGGCGGCGAACCGGCGGCGCTCTGTGTGATCGACGCGATCGTGCGGTTGTTGCCCGGGGCCATGAGCGACGCCGAGTCGTTCCGCACGGATTCGTTCTGGGACGGCCGCGGGGTCAGTGCGCCGAGTTATACGCGGCCCGAGGAGTACCGTGGGCACCGGGTGCCCGACGTCCTGCTCTCCGGGCATCACGCGGCGATCGCGGCCTGGCGGGCGGGTGGGCACCGGTCCGACCCGACTTGATTCCGGTCCGTTGACGGGTTATCCTACGGGTCTCTCTACACTTACGACTTCTTCAGGGCCGCGTATGCATCCCTTCATTGAAACCCAAAAAGAGTGGTTGCGCGACGACCGTCCGCCGTTCCGGGCTGGCGACACCGTGCGCGTGAACGTCCGCGTCAAGGAAGGCGAGAAGGAGCGGCTGCAGGCCTTCGAGGGCGTGTGCATCGCGCGCCGCGGCTCGGGCGTGAGCGCGACCTTCACGGTGCGCAAGATCTCGAACGGGGTGGGCGTCGAGCGCATCTTCCCGCTGCACAGCCCGCTGGTGGCCGAGATCGTCGTCGTGCGCCGTGGTCTGGTGCGTCGTGCGAAGCTCTACTATCTGCGCAACGTCGTCGGGTCCAAGGCCTCGCGCATCAAGGAGCGCAAGGCGCCGGTCGGGACCAAGCGCTAAGCCGGCGGTGGCGTGGGACCGCGAGGCGGGCGCATCGCGCATCGCAGGGCGGGCCGAGGCGCTGATCGCGGGAGTCGATGAAGTCGGACGGGGCCCCCTGGCGGGCCCCGTTGTCGTGTGTGCCATCATCATGCCGCCGGGCCCGCCGATCGCCGGGGTCACGGATTCCAAGCGCCTCTCGGCCACCCGCCGGGAGGCGCTCGACGTTCCCATCCGGGCGGCGGCGGTGGCGCTGGCCTTGGGGGCCGCCTCGGTCCGGGAGATCGAGCGCCTCAACATCTTGGGCGCCACGACGCTGGCGATGCGGCGGGCGCTCCAGCGCTTGCCGCTGCGGCCTGACCGGGTGCTGATCGATGGGCGGCCGGTCCGGGGTCTGGGGATCGAGCACGAAGCCATCGTGGGCGGGGACGCGTCGGTGTACGCGATCGCCTGCGCGTCGATCGTCGCCAAGGTGACCCGGGACCGGCTGATGCGGGCCTTGGCGGCGCGGTACGAGGGTTATGGATGGGAGCGCAACGCTGGGTATGGGACGCCGGCCCATCTCGAGGCGATCCGGGCTGCGGGGGTCACGCCGCACCACCGCACGGGGTTTCTTCGGGCTCTCTAGTCCCGATCCTGGTGGTCGTGGCGGCCGCGGCCCGTGACCTCGGTGACGACCACTCGTCCATTCTCGCAAGCCCTCACCTTGACCGCGTTGTGGTCAGGGGCGTACTATTGGGCATCCCGAACCACCGGAAAAGAGGTTCGGGGGAGCGCACCGGTGTTCCAGGTGCTGTTGTCCAACGACTCTGTGGGGAGTTGTTGGGCGGCGGCGTTGGGGCCTCGGAGCGTGCAGTCGTTCTGTGGTACCCGACACGTGCTCCACCGGTTTGGAGACCCCGGAGTGGCGAGTCGGTTCCGAAGTCGCAGGAGAATGTAGGACCCCCAACTCACCTCATGGAGGGTGAATGATCTCGGTTCCTCGTAGGCTCACACTCGGTTTGATCGTTGCGCTCGGCGCCGCTGCTTGCGGTGACGACGTGACGGTCTCCGAGACGCCGGCTCCGACGCCGGTGGTCCGCGCGGTGGTGGTATCGCCGTCGGCCGCCACGGTCGGTCTGCCCGGCTCGTTCACGTTCGGCGCCGCGGTTGACGCGGACGCCGGCCTTGCCACCACGGTCACGTGGTCGTCGTCCAATCCGGGCGTTGCGACTGTCGTGAACGGGGTCGCCACGGCCGCCTCGGCGGGTACGGCGTCGATTTGCGCGACGTCCACCGTTGATGCGAACAAGTCCAGCTGCGCCCAGTTGACGGTCGTGGCGCCGCCGCCGGCGGCGATCACGTCCGTGGAAGTGACGCCGATGTCGGCGTCCATCCCGACGGGTGGCACGTTCACGTTCGTGGCCTCGGTGCAGGCGACGGGCAACGCGGCCCGCACGGTCACCTGGTCGTCCTCGAACACCAACATCGCGACCGTCAACGGTGGCGTCGTGACGGCCGGCAACACGCCGGGCTCGGTCGCGATCTGCGCCGCTTCGACGGTGGACGCGAACTTCCGCACCTGCGTGTCCCTGACCGTCGTGGGTTCGACGGCCACGGTGCGCTCGGTCAACGTGACGCCGTCC
>ERZ1066135.1023-NODE-1023-length-11780-cov-5.779531_pt1 | contig 11780 bp, 7 predicted proteins | sample MGYA00382782_ERZ1066135 | MGnify/ENA primary metagenome ERZ1066135 (study PRJEB33369, sample SAMEA5778365) | biofilm metagenome | biome: Industrial cooling water; feature: Water cooling tower basin; material: Biofilm | place: United Arab Emirates | collected...
TGTTTTTTCGGCCGATAGGTAAAACTCCTCCGCCGTATAGACCGAATTTGCAATATGAAAATCAAAGCTCGGCAAAGTGTATTTGCCGATGATCTGCCGGGCGAACCATTCGCCTGCCCGCCCGCCGACGAGGAACGAGCCGACGTTATCGTCCATGCGTTCGCACGAGAAATGGACGAGAATAGGACGGCCGATCTGCTTGAACTTGTTGATGCGGATCATCGCCCCCATCATGCTCAGTGTGTATTTGTCCGTGACCTCGACCAGGTCCGGCCGCTCCTTGAGCATTATCTCGCGGATAAGCGAACCGCCGTTCATATACTGCCAGGGCATCATGATCCGGTAGCGCTTATCGAAGATCGGAGAATAACGAGCCGGGACATAATAAATTCTGGCAAAGTCATTGACCTCTTCGATCTCTTCCTTTTCGCCCGGTACGATCAAGACGGCCTCACGTTCGAGCCGGCCGGCGGCAGCGAGTAAATTGTTATAAGAGGTACTGATACCACCAGAGTTCTTGTGGTAATAGTTCGTGATGTGAAGTGTTTTGAATGGGGACTGGCTCACTGATGTTCTTTATGCTTTCCGCGTTGAGCCTCGAAGACCACGGATGACGTGATCACCGCGAGCACCAACAGTATCATGCCGTCAACGCCCCAATACTTTACAAAGGCGATCTCTTTTCCGCCGCCGTATGTCCAGAAGGGTTTGTTTGTGATGGCCCAAACCAACAATTGCGAAAAGATGCCGAAGCCTGCGATGATCAGGAGTGCCCCAAGGTAAGCTCCGCGGCGGAGCATATACGAAACCTCGTTGGGGATGAAAGCAACGAAGTGGAAGATCACAAGCGGAAGCTTCGAAATGTCGCTTATCAGCGATTTGCTTTCAGCCTCGCCGACGATCATCACGCCCCGCCGCATCGCGAAAAGGGTAAAGAGCGCCGAAATTATCGAAACACAGACGGAACGAAGTATGGCTCCCGAGGTTTGATTCTGCGTTGCGGTCAAATAACCGAAGGCTGCCTGTAGCACAAACTCGAAAAAATGGCTTATGGTCGGCACCAGGACCATAATGGTCATCAGGGCTTTCCAAGGCGGTTCAACGCGCCGAAACGCCTGGATCAACGCACCGCCGACACCGGCAAAAAAGAAACGAAAAACGAACTGGACCGTAGCCGCAAGGATCGCAAGCCGGAGCGTCTCTTTGCCGATCAAATATGTGGCGAAAAAGATCGGTGCACGCAGAACGCCGCTAAAGATCGCTCCTTTGTAATTCCAGTAGCGAATAAAAAGCGAAGGATCGTTCCAGAGTATCCGCATCGCCTCGCCGATCGTGTGCGATACAGGGATCTCCGGAACTTCATCGACCGATATCTCTCTCATTGTTGGCTGTTCGGTTTCGATGACTCAGGCCGCCTCCGCCGGATTATTCTCGAGCTTGAGCTTCTTTTCGTTCTCAAGCCTTATGGTCTCATTATAGGCGTCGTAAACCGATTCGAAGATCGCATCCCAGGACTTGGTCTCGGCCGAAATTCGGGCCTGCCGGCGCATAGCCTCAAGCTTCTGCGGGTCGTCCATCAATTCGATGACGCGGTCGCGAAAATCCTCGAGGCTGCTCGCAACGTAGCCGGTCTCGCCGTGTGTGACCAGAAACTTTGGCCCGCCTTTATCGGTCACGATCGGCACGACGCCGGACGCTGCCGCTTCCTGGGCAACATTGCCAAACGCATCGGTCTCCGAAGCAAAAATGAAGACATCCATATTAGCGTATGCCTCGGCCAATTGTTCGCCGGACAAGAATCCGGTGAACTCGGCGTTCTTCAAATTCCGCTGCAAGTGCTCGCGTTCGTTACCTTCGCCGACGATCAGGAACTTGAAATTCGTCTTCCCTTTCTTTATCAGTTCTTCTTCAAGATCGACAAACATCCTGACGTTCTTCTCCGCCCGAAGCCGGCCGACGAATCCAAGCCTAAAGATGCCGTCCTTGACCGTCCGCTTTGCGGGCGAGAAGAATTCGGCATCAACCCCGCGTCCCATGAAGAGAGCCTTGCGGTGCGTGCCTTTCCCGAGAAGCTCGATAAGTTCCTGATTTGGTGCAAGCACGACCTTCGGCATCTTGTAGTAGAGCACCGTACCGTCGAGTATCTTCTTTTCGGCAAAGCCCGAGATCGAGGTCGTGAGGCCCTGCGGCAGAAAGCGCATCATCCTTCGCAGGCGTTGGGCGGCGAATTCATGAACATTCGTGTGCCAGGAGCCGAGCAACGGCATTTGGAGCTTCCATGCGAGATAGGCACCGACTATGCTCACATCATTCAGCCCGGTGATGTGGATCACGTCCGGCTGGAATTCCATCAGTGCCTTGAGCACTTTATTCGTATGCCGCTGAAAAAGCGGATCGTAGGCGAGCTCTTCATCGAGCGCAAATGAGACCGGTGAGCGCTTTAGGCGCATTTGCCTAACGCTGCCTTCGTCCCATGTTTTTGTCTCTTTGCCCGCGTGGACGACCAGCATCGGGAAGTCGTGCTTCTTGGCGTAGTCGGTAAGCCGCCGGCACGTCATCGCCGCGCCGTTGACCTCAAGGTATGAATCTGGAAAAAAGACTACTCTCGGTACTCTATCCACAAAAAAATAACTGCAGGGCCCCTATAAAATTGACAGGCGGCCGATTATCGCCCGCCTGCGTAAAAACCTATCGAGAAATCTCGCGCGCCTTCGAGATCCGTTATGCCGTGCTTTCGCTCGAAAATTCGGCAGTGATCTCACGTTCCGCGGGAACATCGAACCGGGCCATTTCAACGCTCTTGGGCACCCGGTCCTTTTTCTTTCTCGCAACACGGAAAACGGGCATCATCTTCGGGCTTCCAAGTACACCGAGTGTCCAGATCGCAGCCCGCAGCCATGTCGGGCCGCCACGCTTCCAATGAGCGGAAAGTGGACGGAGACCGTGCCCGTCGTCGATAACAAAAAAGACCCGGTCGAACCAACGCTTGCGGCCATCCGGAAATTCCTCGTAATGCTTCAGTATCTCAGAGAACGAACGAAGCTGCCGCGAATGGAGCGGGTGCTCATATTCCGGCATCAGCACAACCTCGCTTCGTTTTTCAACCCGGATCTCTTCCGCAAATTCCTCGAAGGTCTGAGCATTTGTCAGATTCACGACCGTATTCGGTTGGCAGCCATGGCGGTCGCCGCCGGTGGCCAGAGGAATACCAAGCGACTCTGCGAGTTCGATAACTGCTTTGTTCTCGGACCAGGTTCGGAAACCGTTGATCTCAAAGGCGTGTATCCAGCGGCCGTGCACGCGGATGAAGTCCTTTAAGAGCAATTCGTGCCGTTCCTGGCCGACAAGTTCGATGTCCCAAAGCGGATGGTTCAAAATGACAAGAACGCCGGGAAGTTCATTAAGCATCGCAAAGAGCTCAGCGAGCCGTTCGTCCGTCTGCACTTCCTTATTAAAGGTGAAATCGAGCAGGTCCTTCGTGATGTCAATGGCACGGTCCTTCGGGAGGTTGTGAACACCTACGTGAAAGAAGCCGTATGCGAACGGGACCGTCCACTCAAGCGAGATCGGCGCGTTCTCATCCTCGTGGCTTTCATTCACCAAAAGGTTCGCATCGATCGAATCATGGTCCGTCAAAGAAACTATCGAATCGAGCCCGCAATCGTGGATCTGTTCTTTTTCGATCCGGTAAACGTCGTGAGCGGTCAGCGGCGGGCTCCAATACGCGGTCGAGAAATCGATCGCCTTGCCCTCGCGTTCAAGATAATTATCGCGTTCTTTTCGCCAGAATTGGGCAATGATCGGAAGCTTTTCGGCGTAGTGCGGGATAAAGTCGAGCATCTCTTTCGAGTGCTCCGTATGACAGTGCAACGAGACGCCTTTCTTGGCGTTCTTGCTCAGGTCCTTTCGCTGGCGCAGGATGTGCAATCTCGTTGTCTTAAGATTCATACAATTGTCCCCATTCCCGGACGTATCAAACTCTATAACCTAACAAATAAGATCGAATAAGTAAATTCACATCCGGTACGCTGAAATAAGCGTGTAATGGATGCCGAAAAGCTCCGTGCGGATGCAGTTTCATTTGCCCGGACGAGCCTGTTCAAAGCGGCTCGTGCCCGCCTGCCGGGCAACGCCGGCCGGTCGGATCGAATCGACCAAAGTAATAAGAGCATCGAGCGAAAAAAATTGTCAGTTCCTGTCACATTCTTTACGGTGCCGGTGTTCTTATCATTGAGCAAGGGGAACACCAAAGATCGACTACTATTAGTCCGGGAAAGTCATTATGAATTGGTTTTATTCCATTTTCTTCGCGAGTTTGCTTTTCGGTGCCGATGATGCGGCGACGAACAGAGCGGTTGAGCCTGCAGCGGCCCAACCGGCAGTTGTTGCCGAACGGCAGGACGTCACCGAAAAGTTCGAACAGACGTATCCGCTTCAGGCCGATGGCCGCGTCAGCCTTTCGAATATCAACGGTGATATAACCATCGAACCGTGGGGCCGAAATGAGGTCCGGGTCGAGGCAACAAAGACCGCCGATTCCGCCGAAACGCTTGCCGAGGTCGAGATCAAGGTCGATGCCGACCCGGCAGCAGTCCGGATCAAGACGGAAATGAAAGGCTGGGGCTACGGCAACCGAAGCGAGCGCGACCGCTATCGCCGTTCGCGGGTCGATTACAAGATCAGCGTTCCGCGCAATGCAAAGCTCGATGCGATCGAAGCCGTGAACGGCTCGGTTACGATCTCGGGCCATTCCGGTTCGACCAAGATCGCCGCTGTGAACGGGAACGTCAATGCGAACGGGCTCTCGGGCATCGCCGATCTCTCGACCGTCAATGGCCGCGTCATCGCCGACTTTGGCTCCGTCGACCGGGGTTCGCTGATCTCGCTTCGAACGGTGAACGGCTCTGTTTCGGTCACGCTGCCTTCGGACGTCGATGCGACGATCAAGGCCGATTCGCTCAACGGGCCGATCTCGAACGACTTTGGCCTGCAGGTCCGCAAAGGCCAGTATATCGGCCGTGATCTTCACGGAAAGCTCGGTTCCGGCGATGCCCAGATACGCCTCAACAGCGTCAATGGCGAACTCGCCATCAAGCGAAGGAACGACGGCCGCCAACAGAGCCCGGCGACCAACCTTCTCCGCGGTTCGGATGTCGATTCCGACATGGACGTCTCCGTAAATGTTGACACCGCTCGGGTCAACGCCGAAGTTGCTCGGGCGGTCAACAGTTCGAACGCCGAGGTTCGGCGCTCGATGAAAGAAGCGGAAGCCGCAATGGCCCGCATAAGGCCGGAGATCGACCGGATGCGCTCGCGGGTCGAGGTGGATGCGGAAAAGCTCAAGGCTCTTGCGAATGAGGAAATAGCGCGTGAAGCGTTGGTTTTTGCCCGCGAGTTCGGCGGCGGATTTCCGATCGGTGCCCCGCGAATCGAGGAAACCTCGAAAACGATCGCGGTCGGTTCGGACCCGAAGGTCGTCGTCAATGCCGAGGGATGTTCGCTCGTTGTCCGGGCTTGGGACAAGCAGGAAGTTCGTTACACCGTCAGCGAGGTTGCCGGACGCCGCGTCGGCGAACCGGTCAGCGTCACCGATTCGAAAGCAGGCAATGAGGTCAAGATCGATGTCGTCAATGATGCACCCGCCGGCCGTTTCTTCGGATCGGCATTTACGGCTCGCGTTGAGATCTGGGTTCCGAAGCGATCGAACGTTTCCATCACGACCGACGGTGATGTCCGCGTTTCCGGCATCAGCGGCAAGGTCGAGATCAACTCCGACGGTGCTTCGTCGGACGTCCGCGATGTCTCCGGCGACCTCAAACTCGCCATCGGCGACGGCCGTGCCCGCGTGATCGGTTTTGACGGCGGCCTTGTCGCATCTTCCGAGGGCGGCGAGATGTATCTTGAGGGCTCGTTCTCGTCGATCAACGCATCAACCATCGGCGGGAAGACCGTGCTCTCATTACCCCCATCAGCAAATGCAACGCTTATAACGAATCTTCCGCCGCAAGCTGACTCGGTTCGTCTCGAGAACATCGGCGAAAACCGCTTCCGGATCGGCGACGGTAAGGCAGAGTATCGGTTCAGTTCGGAGGGCGGTGAATTGGTCATTCGCTCGGCCGATCTGCTTTCCGTTAAATAAAAGTTGCGGTCCCGTTCCTTTCGGCTGGGGCCGCATTTTCTTGAAACATTCTGACTAGAATTGCGTTTTAGTCAGCAGCCGTGCGCGGTATGTTTGTCCGCATTGCTGTTCCGAATACGTCCAATAAATAAATCAACAGGAGAAAGGGATGAACGCCATCATCATATTTTTCGCGATCCTTCTCATCTCGATCTCCGCTTACGCCCAGCCGACGAATAACGTCGCATCATCCGAAAAGCCATCATCAGATACAACTGAGGTGACGAAGGAGCCGGCGGGCAAAAGTGGAAAGGTCGTGGTTCCGCCTGAAAAACTCAGGCCGATAGTGATACCAATAACCCAAAGCGAGGTCCTTATCGACGGGCGGCTCGACGATCCGGCATGGCAGACCGCCGCCGTCTTCAAGGACTTCTACCAGACCAGCCCCGGAGACAACACTACACCTTCGCGGCCGACCGAGGCTTACGTCTTCTACGACGAGAAACACCTTTATATAGGCTTCAAATGCTGGGACGAACGCGACAAGATCCGTGCCACCGTCGCCAAGCGTGACAACGTCTTTGGCGAAGATAACGTGCGCGTCTGGCTCGATACGTTCAACGACCAGCGGCGTGCCTATGTGCTTGGGTTCAATCCGCTCGGCATTCAGCAGGACGGAATTTACACCGAAGGGCAGGGAGCCGATTTCAGCGTCGATATCGTGATGGAGTCGAAGGGCGTGATCGAGGATTGGGGCTGGTCGGTCGAGGTCAAGATACCTTTCAAGTCGCTCCGCTACACGGCCGGCGAGGGAAAGTTTTGGGGATTCAACGTAGCGAGGAACATTGACCGCTTTAACGACGAATTCAACCAATGGCTTCCGGATGACCGTGATGTCTCGGGTTTCCTGATCAAACACGGCAAGATCACCGGCCTCGACGAGATCAAGTATGAGCGGACGCTCGAGATCGTGCCGAGCGTGACCATCTCGCAAACGGGAAGGCGGACTCGGACCATCCCGCGGTATCAGCTTACGCCCGGTGCCATCGACCCCGGCCGCTTTGTGAACGAAGCGATCAAGCCAGAGTTCGGCCTTACAATGAAGTACACTCTCTCACCGAACATCACGCTTGACGCGGCGATCAACCCCGACTTTGCCGAGATCGAAGCGGACGCTCCGGTCGTTACCGCCAACCAGCGGTTCCCGATCTTTTTCCAGGAAAAACGGCCGTTCTTCCTTGAGGGGCAAGAGATATTCAGCTCGCCGCTCCGGGTCTTTTATTCGCGAACGATCGTCGATCCCGATGCTGCAGTAAAGCTAACCGGAAAGGTCGGCAAGACATCTTTCGGCTTTCTCGCTGCCTCGGACAAAGCTCCGGGCAATTACGACGAGGACGACCGCAACGATCCTTCCGTACGTCCGAGGGTCGATGAGTTTCTTGACAAGAACGCGATGTTCGGCGTGCTTCGACTAAAGCGTGATTTCGGCAAGGAGAACAACATCGGTTTCTTCGCAACCTATCGCAGCTTTCCCGAGCAGAAGAACACCTTGGCCAGCGTTGACGGCCGCATCAAGCTGAATGCGAAAACGACCACGACCTTCCAGCTTGTTGGCACACACTCAAAGCGGTGCTTCTTTGAAACGGCTTTTGATGCAAATGCCGACACGACGCAGGCTCAACGCAACCGCGAGATCTGCGGCGGCGGTACATTCGGCGGAGTTACGCAGCTTGGCAGTCCCTTCAATCAGTATCGCGTCGGCAACGGAGTTGGCTACTACGCGAACCTTGACTACTCGACCGACCGTCATGGTTATTTCATCGAGGTTGGCGGGCAGAGCAAGGATTACCGTGCCGATTCCGGATTCACTCGCCGGACGAATACCAACTTCGCTTTCTTTTTCAACCGGTTCAGCACAAAGTCCGAGCCAAAAGCCGCCATCATCCGTGCATCTTGGGCGCAGTTCAGCGGTATTGACTACGACTGGAGCGGCCGGCTGCAGCGGTTCCGTGCGGGCACCAACGTAAACCTCTCGCTACAGCGTAACACCTACGTTTTTCTCGAATCGGCGATCGTTTACGACAAACTCTACGAAGAGGAGTTCGGGCTGAAACGGCTGCCGACTCGCCCGCAGGGTGCGTTTCTCGGCGACCCGACTCGAGCTACCTGGCAGCAGGTCTTCTCAGGGAACATAAACCAGACGCCGCATAAGCGGTTCAATTACGGGATGTTCGTCGGTTTTATCAACAACGCATTCGACTTCGACTTTGGTTCGAGCGGGCCGCTAAATCCCGGTCCCGGCCAGCAGTTCGACGCCGAGGTCTGGGGCGAAGTGAAGCCGACCGACCCGCTCCGCATTTCGCTTTCGTATCGCAAGAGTCGGTTGGTCCGCAACGATAATAAGCGGCGGGCATTCGACGCGGACATCGTCAGTCTTCGCTCGACATACCAGTTTTCGCGGTTCCTGTTTGCAAGAATGCGGCTCGACTATAATTCGACGCGGAACAACTACGCCGGCCAGGCGTTGTTCGGCTGGAACCCAAATCCGGGAACGGCCTTTTACGTCGGCTATAACGATGATTTCAATTACAGCGGCCACAGCCCGTTTACGGGCCAGTTCGAGCCCGGCTTTCAGCGAAACGGCCGAACATTCTTTATCCGGATGAGCTACCTCTTCCGAAAGAGCATTTGATCGAGTGTTCCTCCTGGCATCTGAAGCCACTCGGCGGCGGCCATTCAAGGCTGCCGCCTTTTTTATTTTTTTCCACAGGGCAAAAAACTTCTTGTAATTATTTAACTCATGCTGTATAAACATATGAAGACAGGACGTTTCCCGCCTTAAATCAGCAAAGCACTACTTGGAGGAGACAATGAGAAGTACCCGAAGTTTCTTGGCATTCACCGCCGCATTTTCCCTGGCATTTCTGGCGATCCCGATGTTCCTTGCCGCTCCGGCATATGGACAGGATAGCCGTGTCGCGCTTCAGCGCGGATACCGGACCGGATATTCGGACGGCTACATGGCCGGATATCGCGATTCGATCGACAATAATTCGCGGAGTATCGCCCGCCATAAGGAATACACGCAGGCCGACAGGGCGTATAACAAAGACTACGGCCAACTTGACGATTATCGTGACGGCTACCGTCAGGGCTTCGAGGCCGGTTACTCGACCGGCTTTGAGAAGCGGCCTTTCGAATCGTCTATTCCTCAGGGCCTTGCAAAACGTGGTTTGAGCTCGGTTCCGCCGGCCGAAGTTGCCGCCAAAATACCGGTAAGCACACCGGCAATCGACGTTTCGGAAGTCGAGGCCCCTGAGACATTGTCGCCTGAGCCGGCCGATACGGTCGCGTCATACACGCCACAGGCCGATCCGCCGCAGCAGCCGATCCAGCGTGCGTCATACACATCAGCGAGCAATGACATCATTCTTATCCCGCGCGATACGGAACTGATCATTGAGATACAGGAAGACCTCAACACCGAGCAAAACCGCGTCGGGGACAAATTCACTGCCCGTGTCGTCTCGCCTGTCGAGATCGAGGGCGCCATCATCGAAGGCCGCATCGAGAAGATCGTAAAGCCCGGCCGCATCAAACGCCGCTCGCAGATGCAGCTGACCTTTGACCGCATCGTCCTAAACGAGCAACGCTGGAGCAATTATTCGGCAACGCTCGCCGAGGTCCTGCCGGTCAAGGGCGATAACGTACTCACCGTCAGCGACGAGGGCACCGCCGTCGGCAAACGGACCCTTAAGCAAGACGGCGTCAAGGTCGGAGCCGCGACCGGTGCAGGCCTCGGCATCGGTGCGATCACAGCCGGGCCGGTCGGTGCAGCGGTCGGAGCCGGTATCGGAGCAGCATTCGGCGTAGGTGCTGTCGTTGTCGAACGGGGAAAGCACATTCGCCTGATCAAGAATCAGCAGCTCAAGATCCGCACGGCCTACGAAACGCGGATCCGTTAATCTGGCAAACCGGGCAATTCGCTCGGACAGCAAATTGAAAGGGCTCGAAACGGCGTTCTCCTCCAATGCCGGATCGGGTCTTTTTTCCATCGTTCTTTCGCGTCCGTTCGCCTGCAGAATCCGTATCCTGCTCTTGGTCGAAAGCCTTTAAGGAAGCTTTTCGCTCCGTTCAACTTTTTTTCGCTTCAGAAAATAGCAGTGCTTTACTAAGGTATTCGCCTTCGGTAAACTAATGTGTTGGTAACAATTTCTAATAACGGGATAGAGAGAACAGTAATGAGTACAGGAACAGAAACAACAGCCGCAACCGCCGGATTGCGAGGCGTAGTTGCAGCCCAAAGCTCGATCGGCGACGTCGATGGCGAGAAGGGCATACTAATTTATCAGGGCTACGATATTCACGACCTTGCGGAGCACTCGACCTTCGAAGAGGTAGTTTTTCTTCTCTGGAACGGCCGGCTCCCGAAGCAAGAAGAACTCGCCGATCTTACGGCTCAGTTCCGTGCGAATTATTCGGTCCCGTCGGAGGTCATCGCGGCGATGAAGACCTTCCCGAAGGACGCCGACCCGATGGACGTGCTCCGGACGGCAGTCTCGTCGCTTGATTTCTACGATAAGGCCGGCCACGCGACCGACCGCGAGAACGCTACCAAGGCCGCCATCAAGCTGACGGCACAGATGGGAACGATTGCCGCCGCATGGGACCGCATTCGCAACGGTAAGGACGTGATCGCACCGGACGAGAACCTCAGCATTGCCGAGAATTTCCTCTATATGCTTCGCGGAGAGCGGGCAGAGGCAGATGAGTCCCGGATGTTCGATATCGCCTTGATCCTCCATGCCGACCACGAACTGAACGCGTCGACTTTCACTACCCGCGTCGTATCCGGAACGCTTGCAGGAATGTACGGTGCCGTCACGGCAGGTATCGCCGCTCTGGCCGGCCCGCTGCACGGCGGTGCGAATACCAATGTGATGAAGATGCTCATCGAGATCGGCGACCTCGATGAGGTTGACGAATTCGTCGAGAAGGCACTTGAAGAAAAACGCAAGATCATGGGCATCGGCCACGCGGTTTATAAGACCGAAGACCCGCGTGCCACGTGGCTTCGAAAGTTCTCAAAGACCATGGCCGAAAAGGCCGGCGAGACGAAGTGGTTCGAGATGTCGCAGCGGATCGAGAAGCTGATGCTCGAAAAGAAGGGAATGTTCCCGAATGTCGATTTCTATTCGGCTTCGACGTATTACTTGATGGGTCTTCCGCTCGATCTTTACACGCCGATCTTCGCGGTCAGCCGTATTTCGGGCTGGACGGGACACATCCTTGAGCAGTACGCGAACAACAAGCTCATTCGGCCGCGTGCCGAGTATATTGGCGAACGCGGGCTTAAGTACGTCCCGATCGCTGAACGGTAGTTCGCAGTAAAGGACAAAAGGAAAAGCCCCGGCGAACGGGGCTTTTCTAGTTTGGAGACCTATTGACCGCGGCCGGTGATCGAACGACGTGCCGCCGGTCCTGCCGGGCAGCGGAAGCTAACGACCGGACCCGAGGCCCTCAAGCTATTCTTCGTCGTCGATCAGGCCTTGCTCGACCAACTCCTGACACTCGATGCAGTACCGAGCCCAGGGGATCGCTGCCAGCCGTTTCGGATTGATCGGCTTTTCGCAGTTAAGGCAAACGCCGTATTCGTCGTCAT
>ERZ1066135.1025-NODE-1025-length-11751-cov-6.780181_pt1 | contig 11751 bp, 10 predicted proteins | sample MGYA00382782_ERZ1066135 | MGnify/ENA primary metagenome ERZ1066135 (study PRJEB33369, sample SAMEA5778365) | biofilm metagenome | biome: Industrial cooling water; feature: Water cooling tower basin; material: Biofilm | place: United Arab Emirates | collected...
CCACGGTGACCGGATCGCCGGCGTCACCGCCCACGCGCACCGAGGGATTGAGCGGCACTTGGCCGAGGACCGGGAAGCTGTGCTTCTTGGCGAGCATCTCGCCGCCGCCCGCGCCGAACAGGTTGAAAACGGCGCTGAAGCGGCCCTGGGCGTCGGTGGTCACGGTCTGCGCGCCCGAGCCGACGTCGAGCTCGACCTGCTGGCCGGCGCCCGCGCCCTTGATCTGGCCGCCCACGTAGAAGCCCGACATGTTCTCGACGATGCCGAGGATCTCGACGTTCACTTGGCGGAACATGGCGATCGCCTTGCCGACGTCGTAGGTCGACACGGCCTGCGGCGTGGTGACGAGCACCGAGCCGGTGAGCGGCACGATCTGCGCGAGCGAGAGCTGCGCGTCGCCGGTGCCCGGAGGCATGTCGACCAGCAGGTAGTCGAGCTGGCCCCACTCGACGTCGCCGAGGAACTGCTCGATCAGCTTGTGGACCATCGGGCCGCGCCACACGACGGGCTTGTCCGCTTCGAGCAGGTAGCCGATCGACATGGTCTTGACGCCGTGGCGTTCCTTGGGGAGCAGCTTGCGTCCGACCTGCTCGGGCGAGCCATCCAGGCCCATCATCATCGGGATGTCGGGGCCGTAGACGTCGCAGTCGAGCAGGCCGACCTTGGCGCCGGTCTGCGCGAGCGCGACGGCGAGGTTGACCGCGACCGTGCTCTTGCCGACGCCGCCCTTGCCCGAGCTGACGGCGACGATGTGGCGCACCTGCGGCGCGAGCACCCGCGGCGGACCCGACTGCGCGTTGGCGTTGACGGCGGTCATCTCGACCTTCACCTCGCGCACGCCCGGCAGCGCGCGGAGCAGGCCTTCGGCTTGCGCCTTGAGCTGGTCCTTCACCGGGCAGGCCGGCGTCGTCAGGTTGATCGTGACCGACACCACGCCGTCGACGATCTCGTGCTTCTTCACGAAGCCGAGCGTCACGATGTCCTGGTGCAGGTCGGGGTCCTGCACCTGGCGCAACGCGTCGAGGATCTGGGCCGGGGTGGTGGTCGCGCTCTTGCTGAACAGGCTCATGGGGACGACTCCGGGGAAGATCGCCCGCTGGCGGGCGAGCTCCTCACTGTAGGCCCATCGCGCGGTGGGGCAAAGGGCGCGCAGGCCCTTCACGGCCGCCAGAAGCGCTCGCGTGGCGCGCGGCCGCGCGCGTCGAACTCCAGGCCTTCGCGCGCGAGGCGCCGGCGCTGCGTAGTCATGGCCGCGCCGTCGCCGCGGCCGGCGATCGAGCCGTCCGAGCGCAGCACGCGGTGCCAGGGGAGCTTCGAGCCCGCGGGGAGCTCGCGCAGCAGCCGTCCGACGAGGCGCGCGCGGCCGGGAAGCCCCGCCTCGGCCGCGACCTGTCCATAGCTCGCCACGCGCCCGCGCGGGATCGAGTCCACGGTCGCGAGGATGCGTTGGCGGCGGTCGTCGTCGGCGCGCACGCGCGGACGATATCGTCCGCGCCGTGGACACTCCCGCCTCCTACGAGCCGCGCGCCGTGTGTTTGGTCAGCGGCGGCATGGACTCGGCCGTCGCGTTGGCCGAGGCCCGCGCGGCGGGGTTTGCGACCTACGCGCTGACGGTGGCCTACGGACAGCGCCACGTCTGCGAGCTCGACGCCGCCGCTCGCGTAGCGCGGGCGCTCGGCGCGCGCGAGCAGCGCGTGGTCAGCGTCGACCTGCGCGCGCTGGGCGGCTCCGCGCTCACGGACGATCTCGCCGTGCCCAAGGACCGCGCCGGCCACGAGATCGGCCGCGGCGTGCCGACGACCTACGTGCCGGCGCGCAACACGGTGTTCCTCTCGATCGCGCTGGGCTACGCCGAGGTGGTCGGCGCGCGCGCGATCTTCCTGGGCATCAATGCGATCGACTATTCGGGCTATCCCGACTGCCGACCGGAGTTCCTCGCCGCCTTCCAGAAGCTGGCGACGCTCGCCACCGCCGCCGGCGCCGAGCGCGGCGAGCCGCTCGAGCTGCACGCGCCGCTGGTGCTGCTCTCCAAGCGCGACATCGTGCTGCGCGGCCGCGAGTTGGGCGTCGACTTCGCGCTGACGCACTCGTGCTACGACCCGCAGCTGCGCGGCGAGCGCTGGCTCTCCTGCGGCCGCTGCGACGCGTGCCAGCTGCGGCTCGAGGGCTTCCGCGCCGCGGGCCTGGTCGACCCGCTCGCGTACGCCTGAGTTTGCGCGCGCCGCCTAAACGGCCGCGAAACGAGCGAGGCCGGCGCGCCGCGTTCGCGACTGCCGGCCTCGAGTTTGGAGCGTGCGCGCCCGCGGCGCGCGGAAAGCTCACGGGCAGAACGTGACCGTCAACGCGTCCGAGGTGTTGAAGGTGAACGGTCCGCCGAGCGGGTCGCGGAAGATCAGCTGGAAGTTCCAGGTCGAGCCCGCGGTGAGCAGGACGCCGGGCTGGGTGCTGTTCTTGAAGTCGACCGCGTAGCTCGAGACGCCGCTGGCGTCGGCGAAGATCAGCGGGAAACGCTGCGATCCCGAGCCCAGGCACAGGACGCCGTCGCCGAAGGGCAGCAGGCCCTGCGTCGTGGACAACGCGAAGCGGCCGGCGTGGCCGGGCGGGACGCCCGCGGCGGAGAGCGTGAAGCTGTTGAGCGCGACCGAGGTCGAGCCCAGGGCCTGCATCTGCGCGCCGCTCGAGAAGGTGTTGGGCGTGCTCACGCAGTAGTTCGTGGCTTCGCACAGCGCGACGCCGGTCGCGGTCCAGTCGAGGTCGGCGAGGAAGCTCAGCGCGAGATCGCCCGGCGTGATGTCGAACAGCAGGTTCGCCACGCCGCCCGGAGGCAGGATCGTCGGCAGTCCGAGCGGAATGTCCTCGAAGCCCTGGCCGCCGAGCGGATTGGGCACGGTCTGCTTGCCGCTCGTGTCGACCGTCAGCGTCAGGACGGCCTCGGGGCCGCGCAGGTCGAGCACGCCCACCACGGGCAGCGGGAAGGGGAGCGGTCCGACCTGCGTGGCGTTGCCGAGCAGGTCGATGCCGAACGACAGGTTCGTCGGCAGCAGCGCGGTGAAGTCGTACACGTCAGCGATCGCCGTCGGCGTCAGCGCGCCGGGGACATCGGCGGTCTGCACGATCGCGAGGTTGTCGACGACGATCTGCCCCAGCGGCAGCGGCAGGTTGAAGCCGCCGATGAACACGGAGTTGGGCTGCTGCGTGCGGAAGGTCGGGTAGAGCAGGTTGAGCGTGAGGTCCGCGCCGCCGTCCTCCTTGCCGAGCGGGCTCACGCTGAAGCCCGAGATCAGCGCGACGCCCGTGTCGGTGTCGATCGTCGCCGCGAAGCCGCCCGTCGGCGAGCCGGCGAACACGCTGTCGATCGCGAGCGAGTTGGTGAACGGGATCGCGGTGTTGTTGCACGTGCCGAAGAGCGTCGTGCAGGTGCGCGTGCCGGTCGGATTGTTCGTGGCGTCGAAGTCGCCGATGCCCGTGCCGGGCAGGTCGATCTCGAAGCTCGCGCCGATGTTGGTGGCGCTCAGCGGGGCTTGGACGGTGAAGCTGAAGCTCTGCGCTCCGGCGAGCGGGGCGAGCGCCAGGGCGGCTGCGAGTCGAACGACGAGGGTTTGCATGGGTGGTGGGGGAACCAGGGTCGGGGGAACCAGGACAACGCGAGAAGGAGTTCGTAATTGTCCCCCAGGTGCGTGGAACCGACAAGCGCAGCGAGGGCTCGCCGCGCGTTCGAGTTGGGTACCCTCGCCGGGAGACCATGGACGTGACACAGCCGTTGGAGTGGGTCCGCAGCGGACACGGGGAGATTTGCGCGCAGGGCGGGCACGTCCTGCGTTGGAAGCACGACGGCTCGGACGTGCTGTTCGTGGCGCGCAAGGCGCGCTTCGAGCCCGGGCAGCCGATCCGCGGCGGAATTCCGGTGATCTTTCCCTGGTTCGGCGACGACCCGCTGAAGGCCGGGCGTGCAGCGCACGGCTTCGCGCGGCGCCTGCCTTGGCGCGTCGTGTCGCAGGAACTGCGCGCCGCGTCGACGAAGGTGGTGCTCGAACTCGTCGACAGCGACGCGACGCGCGCGCTGTGGCCGCACCGCTTCGCGCTGCGCCTGGAAGCCGCGCTCGGCGCCGAGCTCGAGCTCGCGCTCACGGTCGAGAACCGCGACTCCGCGCCCTTCCAGTTCGAGGAGGCGCTGCACAGCTACTTCCAAGTCGGCGACGTGCGCGCGATCTCGCTGCGCGGCCTCGAAGGCGCGCGCTACCGCGACAAGCTCGACGGTTTCCGCGAGAAGCGTGCGCCGAGTGATGCGCTCATGTTCACGGGTCCGATCGACGCCGTGTTCGACGGCGCGAGCGGCGCGTGCGAGATCGAGGACATCGTCCACGGGCGCACGCTGCGCGTCGACAAGCGCAACTCGCGCTCGACGATCGTGTGGAACCCCTGGATCGAAGGCTCGCAGCGTCTGGCGGAATTCGCCGACGAAGACTGGGCGCACATGCTGTGCGTCGAGAGCGGCAACGTCGGCGCGGACGCGGTGCAGCTCGCGCCGGGCGCGACGCACACGCTCTCGCTGCGCGTGAGCGTCGCCTGAGTGCGCGCTACGGCGTCCAGGTGATCGACAACGCGTTGGTGAGGTTCGCCGTGCCGCTCGTGCAGTGCGGCGCGGGATCGCGGAACCAAGCCTGGTAGTGGATCGTCTGCCCGGCGACGGCGCCGCCGCGCACGGAGACGCTCGCTTCGCCGACGGCGGGGTAGCTCGCGAACCCTTGCACGTTGATTTTCGTCGCCAAACGCGTGAGCGGTCCGCCGACGCAGCGCAGGCCGTCGTCGAGCACCACGCCGCTGGTGACGAGCAGCGGCCCTTGGAAGAACAGCACCGTGCCGTTCGGCATCGAATCGGCGCGCAGCTCCACGGAATCGGCGGCGATGCTGGCGCTGCCGAGCGCGTTGAGGTTCGCGCCGACGAACAGCGAGTGCACGCAGCCGGTCTGCGCGCCGTCGAAGCTCGTGTTGCCGCACGGGCAAGCGTCGAGCGAACTGTCGCCGGCGCACAGCGGCGTTCCGACGCTCAGGCGGTCGGGGCCGAGAAGTTTGGCGCGCAGGAACGCCAGGGCTTGCACGTCGATCGCACCGCCCAGGCCGTGACCTGCCAGCGGAATCGCGCGGAAGTCGTGCTCGACCCCCGCGCCGAACAACGCGGCCGAGAGGCGCGTGCTCTGGCGCACCGGCACCGAGGTGTCGCTCGTGCCGTGCCCGATGAACACCGGCGGGTCGCCGGCGTCGACCCAACTCACGGGGTTGGCCCAAGTCGCCAGTTGGACGAGTGCGGGGTACGGCGGCGTCGGGTTCGTCAGGTTGGCGCGGATGTCGCCCATACCCTGTCCGGGCAGCGACCAGCCCACGAGCCGCGACTCCGGTGAGGTCGGTGCGTCGTGGTCGATCGCGCTCCCCGGCGGCGTGAGCGTGTCCAGGTTCATCTGGATCAGGTCCGTCGGACCGAAGTAGTCGATCGCCGCTTGCACGCGACTCGAGAAGGCGAGGTTTCCGCCCACCGCGCCCTCGAGTTCCGTCGAGCCGCCCGAGGTTGCGAGCAGCGCGGACAAGTGCCCTCCGGCCGACGTGCCGAAGCTCGCAAAGCGCGTGGGGTCGAGCCCGAACGTGGCGGCGTTCGCGCGCAGCCAGCGCACCGCGCCCTTCACGTCGTGGATCTGCGCCGGAAAGGTCACGGATTCGGGCGCGAACAACGCCGCCTGCGAGGTGAGGCGATAGTTCACGCTCGCCACCGCGAAGCCTTGGTTCAGCGCGGCGACGCACAGAGCTGGAATCGGCGCCTTGTCGCCGCCCGACCAGCCGCCGCCGTGGATGAAGATCAGCGTGGGGCGCGGCGCGGGCGCCCCAGCGGGCAAGTACAGATCGAGCTCCAGCGGCGCGGGGCCGACGGTCGCGTAGACGAGGTCGGCGTGCGTCGGCGTGACTTGGGCTTGCGCCGCGGACGCCATCAGCGCGCCAGCGATCAACGTGAGGGACGCGAGATGGAGGGGCTGCATCGTGCAGCGTGCAACCCGACGGGTCTTCGCAGGTTCTCGCGTTGCCGGCTATTCCGTTCGGCGTTCGCCCAGTTGCAGCTCAGCTGCCGCATCCGCCGCAGCCACCGCCTCCACATCCGCCGCCGCCGTCCCCGCCGCCACCGCAACTGCTCGCGCCGCCGTCGGAGTGGCTGTCGCCGCCCCCGCCGTCGAAACTCCCGCAGCTGCCGCCCGAGGTGTGCTGCGCGTGCCGTCGCTCGTCGGGCCCGAGGCTGGTGTGCACCGGCGCCAGCGCCGTGCCGGCGAGGGCAGCCGTCCCGAACAACGCGACGTCGAACACCGGGTCGTAGTACGCGCCGGTCGGCTGCGCCTGCGCGCCGGGCGCCGCCTCCGGGCGTGCGCTCGACCTCACCGCCGCGCTCCGCCTCGTCGCTTCGCGCCGCAGGTCCGCCAGCAACTTCGCGCCCGCCGCCGTGCGGCGCGCGCCCATGTGCGCGAACACGATTCCGACCGCGGCGAGGCCGATCACGAGCATCTCGAGCGCGAGGAACCCGATCGGTTTGTCGCGCTGCACGCCCCACACCATGCGCACCGCGCCGAGCGTGAGCACGCCGCCGATGAGCGGCACGAACGCTGTCGCGAAGTCGAAGAAGCCGCGGCGCGGCCGGTAGAGCCCGCGCTCGACGAGTGCGCGCTCGATCTGCAGCGGCGCGGTCGCAAGCCCGCGCAGCGCCGCCGCGCGCCCCTTGGGCAGGTGCCGCAGCACCTCGCGTTCGACGGGGTGGAGTGTTGCGTCACGGCCCGCTTCGCGCGTGGCTCGAAACTCGGCGCCGTCGGGCTCGACCAGTCCGCGCTGGGTGAGTGCGGTGAGCGCCGTCGCGAAGGCCGCGGGCGCGCCGCCCGAGAGCCAGGCGAGCTCGTACGCGTTCGGAGCTTCACGCGCGCGCTGCGACTTCGCCTCGCTGCGGCCGGCGCGGCGCACGAGCACGACGAGCGCGAGCAGTGCGAGAGCCCCGAGGGCGGCGTAGAAGGCGAGGAACTCTGCAGCGTCGAGGTTGAGCGGAAACATGGGGGCCTCGTGCGTTGACAGGACCGCTGTGGTCACACGGATAAAGCCAGCGCCGCCAGCGCGAGCGCTGCCGCAACCGCCGCGGCATAGAGCGCCGCGCGGGGAACCGCCACGCTTCGCCGGCGGTCGTGGGTCTCGAACTGTTGTCGGAAACGAATACCGGCCGGAGGCCAGAAGCGTTTCGGCGGCGACTCCCCAAAAAGGCGCGAATAAGACGCGAGCGTGGCTTCGTACTGCTCGCGGTAGCGCCGATCTTCGGCCGCGCCGCCGAGTGTGGGCCCGTGGTGCAGCGGCGCGCCGAGCACGTTGGCGCACAGCTCGTCCCAGTAGCTGCGCGTGTAGACCAGGTGCAGGTGCCACACCGCGTCGACCTCGTTCGAGGGCGTGACGGCGTGGCCGGCGCGCCGCGCGAGGTACAGAAAACGCAGGTACTCGAACCAGGCCGCCTGCGCATCGGCGAGCGTCCAGCCGTGCTGTTCGCGCGCGAGGCGCACGAGGAAGGGCAGCGCTGCGCCCGGCGCGTCGACGCGGAACTCGAGCAGGCGCCGCCACAGTTCGGCGTCGAACTCTCTGGCGGGAGGCTGGGGAGCGGCTTGGGGTGCGCCGACGGGCGAGGCGGGCTTCATCGTGTGCGGCGGGCGCGCTGAGTATGGGCTGTCCGCTCGCGCGGCGCCTCGAAGTGAGGCCTGCCGGCGTTGCGTCCACGCGCCGCGGCGCGATGATGGCGCGCGATGAAGCTCCTCGCCCTGGGCGCGTCCGCCGCGCTCGTGTCGCTCCTCACGCTCTCCATGGTCACCTCGAACGCGCCGCAGGTCGGCTACACGGACACGCCGCAGCTTCCCGGTCAGGAGTGGAAGGTGCACGACGCGCACCGTCCGCTGCCGCCGGTGGTGAAGCCGGCCGAGGGCGCGAACCTCGGCGCGCCGCCGCCCGCCGACGCGCTGGTGCTGTTCGGCGGCAAGGACGCGAGCGCCTGGACCGCCGGCGGCAAGGACTGCCCCTGGACGATCGCGAACGGCGCCATGGAGGTGAACGGCGGCGGCTCGATCGAAACGCGCGAGCACTTCGGCGACGTGCAGTTGCACCTGGAGTGGGCTTCGCCCGCCAAAGCGGAGTCGACCTCGCAGGGCCGCGGCAACTCGGGCGTGTTCCTGATGGGGCGCTACGAGATCCAAATCCTCGATTCGTACGAGAATCCGACCTACGCCGACGGCAGCGCGGCCGCGCTGTACGGCCAGTTCCCGCCGCTGGTCAACGTGTGCCGCGGCCCGGGCGAGTGGCAGAGCTACGACATCTTCTTCCGCGCGCCGCGCTTCGACGGCGACAAGCTCGTGGCGCCGGCGCTGGTGACCGTGCTGCACAACGGCGTGCTGGTCCACAACAACCAGGCCTTCCTCGGCGCCACGCGCCACCGCGAGGTCGCGACCTACGCGGCGCACGCGCCCACCGGCCCGATCGGTCTGCAAGACCACGGCAATCCGGTCCGCTTCCGCAACATCTGGGTCCGCAAGCTCTGAGCCGCGCCCCGGGCTGGACGGCCGCTGCGCTCCCACGCACAATCCGCGGCCTTCGCGCCCGTCCGAACGCCCTCTACGAACGCCCCCCGCGCCACCACCAGGACCCGCCCATGAACATGGAATCGATTCGCGACGTGCTCGTTCAGTTCGGCCCCTGGGCGGTGATCGGCGTGGCCGCCGTGTCGCTGGGCCTGACCGCCGTGGTGTTCGTGACCTTCTTGATGAACGAGCTGTTCTTCAAGAACAAGGACGCGCACGCCGAGCACGGAGCGGGCCACGGCCACGGCCACGACCACGGCCACGGCTCGCACCACTAGGTTCTGGCCGCGGGACGCGGCCCGCTGACTTGGTTCTGGCCGCGCGACGCGGCTTTTGTGCGAGCCGCGCTACGGGTGCGTGACTTGGGCGTTTCGGCCGCGCTAGCGCCGTCCTCGGAACGCCACACGCCCATGAACCTGCTCGCCCTCGCGCCGCTTTTTGTTGCCCTCCCGCTCCAAGCCCAAGCGCCCGGCGACGCCGCGCTCCTGCCGGTGGGGCAGGCGATCGAGGGCTACTTCACGGCCCGCGAGAAGGGCGGCGATGTCGATCAGGCGCGCGAGGCGGTGCTGAGCGCGCTCGAGGCGGCGCGCGCCAAGGCGCCCAAGTGGGACGCGCTGCGCTCGTGCGCGGATCTGGGCCGCGCGCTCGAGCTCGCGCAGCAAGCGCGCGCGGAGAAGTTCAAGGACGGCGCGGTGCGCGTGGAGACCCTGAGCGAGGGCGCGTTCGTGCACTCCGGGCTCGAGTACGCGCTGCGGCTGCCCAAGGACTACGACGTGCAGCGGCGTTATCCGCTGCTCCTGTCGCTGCCCGACGCCGGTGAGAAGCCGGCCGATCACCTGCGCACGCACTGGACCGCGGCCAGCGTGCGCGACTCGGCGATCGTCGTCGTGCCCGCGCTCCCGGCCGACGTCGAAGGCTGGAACGCGGTCGCCGTGCGCGGCAAACCCGGCGGCATCGTGCACGTGCTGACGACGCTGCGCGTGGCGAGCGCGCGCTTCCAGGTCGACCCCGAGCGCGTCTTCCTCGTCGGCCGCGGCCGCTCGGCGCCGGCCGCCATCGCCGCCGCCAACAACAGCCCGCAGCGCTTCGCGGGCGTGATCACGCGCGCCGGCGAACCGGGAGAACTGGGCCCGCAGAACTTCTCCAACCTGCCCGTGCTGCTGATCAGCGGCGGAGCGCAGGCGACCAAGTTCGAGTCCGACGCCGCGGCGCTGGGCTTTGGCGACATCACCTCGCTCGCCGCCGGCGGTGAGGCGGAGCTGTGGGAGTGGGCGCAGCGCCATCCGCGCCGGCGTTTCCCGGCCAAGGTCAACCTCGTGCCGGGCGAGATCTTCCCCTCGAACGTCTACTGGCTGCGTTCGGCGTCCTACAACTTCGATTCGCGCGCGACGGTCACGCTGGACCGCGCGAACAACACCGCGACCGTCGAAGCCGACGGCATCTGGCGCCTGTCGCTGCACCTGAACGACGAGATGCTGGACCTCGAGCGCGAGATCCGCGTCGTGGTCAACGGCGTCGAGAGCAAGCACCGCGTCCAGCGCAGCCTCGCGAGCGCGCTCGAGTGGCTGCGCGAGGGCTTCAGCGACACACGCAGCGTCTACAGCGCGCGCCTCGACCTCGATCTGGTGCCGCCCAAGGTCGCGGGGCCGAGCGAGCCGAGCGCCGCGGAGCGCGAGGCGTTCCGCGCCGAACTCGCGGCCGCGGGCGCCGACGCCAAGAAGCTGTGGGAGCTGCACCTCGCCTGCAAAGCGAGCTCGCGCGAGTACTTCGCCGAGCGTGTGCTCCAACGCCTGATCCGCGTCGCGCCGAGCCACGCCGAGGCGCGTGCGGCGCTCGGCCACACGCAGTACGGCGAACGCTGGTTCGCCTCCGCCGCGGCCGCCGAGCGCGAGCGCCTGCGCCAGGACCCGACGCTCGCGGCCGCGCGCGGCTGGGTGAAGCGCAAGAACGGCTGGGCGCACCCGGCCGAGGTTGCGCTGTCCGCCAAGGGCTTCGTGAAGGACCCGACCACCGGTGAGTGGCTCGACGGCGCGGACCGCGAAAAGCTCGGGCGCGGCTGGCTGCGCCAGGACCTCGAGTGGGTCGCGCCCGCGCAGGCCGCGAACGTCGATCTGGGGCTGTGGCGCGTCGACGGCGAGTGGCTGACGCTCGCCGAGGCGAGCAAGCGGCGCGCGTCGATCGACTCGATGTGGCGCATTCCGTCGCACGAGATCGAGCTGCTCACGACCTGCGAGCGCGACACCGCGGCCAAGGCGATCGAAGTCATGGGCCGCGCGCTGGTCGACCTCGAACGTGTGTTCGGCGTCGAGCCGCTGCTGCCGCTGACGGTTGCGCTGCTGCGCGAGGAAGAGCAGTACGACCGCTTCGCCTTCGGCGACGTCGACGGACGGCGGCGCGCGACGCACGGCGGGCGCCTGTACACGATCCACTACGGCTACGTGGCCGAGAGCTGGTTCCCCGCGCGCGACGAACGCCGCCCGACGAGCGGCATCGGCGTCGGCTACTGGGACGCGTACGTGCCCAACGGAGATTCCTACGGCGTGCACTCGGCGCGCCTGGCATGCGGGCTCTCGTTCGTCGAAGCGCTCGACCCCAGCCCCAAGGCCGTGAAGGCCGCGCTCGCCGGCGGGCCCAAGGCGGACTTCTACGCGGCGTACCAGGCCGAAAAGCAGTTGCCCGCGTGGCTGCGCTACGGCGGCGCGGTGTACGCCGAGCGCTACTTCAAGGACACGACCGTCGGCGAAGGCGGCGATCCCTGGTGGGCGCGCAAGTGGTCGGTCCAGAACATCGAGCGCGTCGGCGACCTCGATCCGCTCGAGCAGATCTTCGCCTTCCAACTCGACCCCGACCAACGCGACGCGAGCCGCAAGCTGATGAACGAAGCCGGCTTGATCGTGGCCTTCCTGGTCGACGGCGAGTGCGCGCCGGTGCGCGCGGCGCACGAGGACTTCAAGCGTGCGCTCGCGACGAGCCGCCTCACGCCGAAGGTGATCGCGGCGCTGGTCGAAGCCGTCAAAGCGAACGAACCCGCGCTGCGCGCCTTCGCCGGCATCTAGTGGGTTGATTCAAATTTCGCCGCATATCTCAGGCGCCTCGCCGCCCCCCGCGGCGTTGCTCCGGT
>ERZ1066135.1027-NODE-1027-length-11739-cov-6.184783_pt1 | contig 11739 bp, 8 predicted proteins | sample MGYA00382782_ERZ1066135 | MGnify/ENA primary metagenome ERZ1066135 (study PRJEB33369, sample SAMEA5778365) | biofilm metagenome | biome: Industrial cooling water; feature: Water cooling tower basin; material: Biofilm | place: United Arab Emirates | collected...
TTGACGATCTTCTCGACCACGTCCATGCCGAACACGGTCTCGCCGAAGGCCGAGTACTGGTTGTCCAGGTGCGGCGAGGTCTTGTGCATGATGAAGAACTGGCACGAGGCCGAGTTGGGATCGTTCGTGCGCGCCGCGGAGAGCACGCCCGGCAGGTGCTTGCGCTCGTTCTGGAATTCCGCGACGAGCGTGCGCGGTCCGTTGCCCGAGCCGGTGCCGGTCGGATCGCCGCCCTGGATCATGAAGCCAGGGATCACGCGGTGGAACGTCGTGCCGTTGTAGAACTCGGTGTACGACAGATCGAGGTAGTTGCGCACGTGGCGCGGCGCGACGTCCGGCCAGAACTTCACGAGGATGTCGCCGCGGTTGGTGCGCAGCAGCACGTAGTACTTCGAGAGCTCGGCGACCGGCATGGCCGCTTCGTCCATGAAGTTGAGGCCCTTGGGCGCGGGCTCGAGCACCTTCACGCTCACCGGCTCGCCCTGCTTGGAGGCGTGCGTGAGCTTGAACGCGTTGGAGGTCTTGATCTGCGGCCCGAGGTCGACGACGCCCGTCACGGTGAAGCCCGGGGGCAGGTCGAGCTTGCCGCCCGAACGTGCGCCGAGCGGCTTGCCGGCGCGCTCGAAGCCGGCGGGGGTCAGCCTCCAGCTGTCGAGCTGGGCGCCGCCCTCGCCGGCGGTCACGGTCAACTCGACCTTGTAGGACTCGCCGACCAGGCACGCGCCGGGCGCGCTCCATTCGACCTTGGGGTCAGCCGCAACGTTCGTTACGGCGGAAATCGCGAGGAAAACGCTTGTGAGGATCATACGCGCTTGTCTCCTTCCCACTTGTAGAAGCCCTCGCCGCTCTTGCGGCCGAGCTTTTTCTCTTCGACCTTCTTCTTCAGCAGCGCCGGAACCTGGAACGAGGGATCGTTCGGGTAGCGCTTGGTCCAGCCTTCCACGATGAACAGCGTGGTGTCGAGGCCCACGTAGTCGGTCAGCTCGATCGGACCCATCGGGTAGCCGCAGCCGAACTTCATCGCGGTGTCGATGTCCTCCGCGCTGGCGTCGCCGCGCTCGAGCATCTTCATCGCCTCGACCATGTACGGGACGAGCAGGCGGTTGACGACGAAACCGGGCGTGTCCTTGCACGCGACCGGCGCCTTGCCGCAGGCCTTGCCGAAGGCCATGGCGTCCGCGAACACGTCGTCGGCGGTCTTGGGCGTGCGCACGACCTCGACCAGCTTCATCAGCTGCACGGGGTTGAAGAAGTGCAGGCCGACCATGCGCTGCGGGCGGCCGCTCGCGTCGCCCATCTCGCCGATCGGGAACGAGCTGGTGTTCGAAGCGAAGATCGTCGTGGGCTTGCACAGCTTGCCGAGCTCGGCGAACAGCGTGTTCTTGACGCCCAGGTTCTCGACGATCGCCTCGATCACGAGGTCGCAGTCGGCGAGGTCGGCCTTGTTCGTCGTGCCCTTGATGCGCGCGCGCGTCGCGGCGGCGTCGGCCGAAGCCTTGGCCTTGGCGTCGGCTTCGTTCGCCTTGCCTTCCTTGACGGCCTTTTCCGCGGCCTTCTCGGCCAGCTTCGCGAGGCTCTTGTCGATGCGCGCCAGGCCGCTGTCGAGGAACTTCTGCTCGGCCTCGAGCGCGATCACTTCGAAGCCGCCCTGCGCCGCCACCTGCACGATGCCGTGGCCCATCAGGCCGCAGCCGACGACGCCCACCTTCTTGATAACCATGTCGCTTGAGTGTCCCTGGAAAAGGCCGGAGAAAAGCTCGAGAGGAGCCGGAGTTGTCTAGTCGCGTTCGAAGGCCACGGCGAGCCCCAGACCGCCGCTGATGCACAGCGTGGCGAGTCCGTGGCGCGCGTTGCGGCGCTTCATTTCGTGGAGCAGCGTGACGACGATGCGCACGCCCGTCGCACCGATCGGATGGCCGAGGCTGATCGCGCCGCCGTTGACGTTGAGGCGCGCCAGGTCGAAGTCGAGTTCGCGCTGGCAGGCGAGCACCTGCGCGGCGAAGGCTTCGTTGAGCTCGACGAGCTCGTAGTCGCGCGGCGCCAGGCCGTTCAGCTGCGTCAACTTGCGCAGCGCGGGCACGGGCCCGACGCCCATCACCTCGGGGCGCACGCCCGCCTGCGTCGCGTGGCCGAGCGTCGCGAGCGGCTCGTAGCCCAGCTCGCGCGCGGCCTCGGCGCTCATCACCAGCAGCGCCGCAGCGCCGTCGGTGATGCCGCTCGCGTTGCCGGCCGTCACCGAGCCGTTCTTGGCGTCGAACACCGGCGGGAGCTTGGTCATGTCGGCGAGCGTCGCGTTGTCGCGCGGGTGCTCGTCGCGCTCGATGCGCACCGGGCCCTTCTTGCCCGGGATCTCGACCGCCGCGATTTCCGTGTCGAAACGGCCCGCTTCGCGCGCGCGCTGCGACTTGAGCTGGCTGTCGAGCGCGAACTGATCCTGCTCGGCGCGCGAGATGCCGAGATCCTTCGCCAGCTTCTCCGCCGTCTCGCCCATCACCATGTTCGAGAGCGGACAGACGAAGCCGTCCTTGTACATGCCGTCGACGACCGGCTGGTGCCCGAGGCGGTAGCCCTTGCGGAAGTCGGGCAGCAGGAACGGCAGGCGGCTCATGCTCTCCGTGCCCGCGGCGATCGCGATGTCGCAGCGACCGGCGCGGATCGAGTCGGCGGCGAGCAGCAGCGCCTTGAGGCCCGACCCGCAGGCCATGTTCACGGTCCAGGCGGGCGTTTCGACCGGCACACCCGAACGCACCGCGATCTGGCGGCCGACGTTCGGCCCGCCGCCCGCCTGGCGGCCGTTGCCGACGATCACTTCGCCGACGCGCGCGGGGTCGAGCCCGGCCTGGGAGAGCAGCGCCTTGACCGCCTCGACGCCCAGGTCGGCCGACGAGAGCTCGCTCAAGCCGCCCATGAACTTGCCGATGGGCGTGCGCCGGGCGTGGGTGATGACCACTTGGACGCCAGCGGGTCGCGTGGCGCGGGTCACGGGCGCTCCTCACAGGGGCGGTGCATCGGGCGGAGTTGGGGCACGGGGTTCGGGCGCGGCGGCGCGCGACAGCGCGCACTTGGCGGGCAAAGAGAATAGGTAGCCCCCCCACGGGCCGCAACCAACCCGCGATTGCTGCGCTTCGAACGCTTCCGAGCGCGCCTGCGCTGGGCGATACTCTCCCTCGCGCCGCCCGCGGCGGCACCTGTGGATCAAGAACCTTCCTCTGCACTGCCAACGGCGGAGAGCGCGCCGCCCCGCCGCGCGACGGCCGTCGCGGACGGTCCGCTGCTGGCGCTGCTGGGCGACGAGTCGCCGGTCGTGCGCCGCGCCGTGCGCCTGGAGCTCGAGCGCCGCGGTCGCGCGGCCGACGTGCTGCTCGCGCGCGCCGCACGCTCCCAAGACCCTCGCACCCGCGCCGCCGCGCGGTCCCTGGCCCTGCGCCGCGCCCGCACCGCCGTCGCGCGGCGCATGCTCAAGCTCGCGCTGCGCCCGCGCATCAGCCTGGAGAGCGGGCTGTGGCTGATGAGCCGCTACGAGCTCCCCGAGCTCGACACGCGGCCCTACCAGCTCGCGCTCGACGCCTTTGCGGCCGAAACGGTCAAGCGGCTCGAGCAGGGAAAACTGCGCGCCAAGCCCTCCGACGTGCTGCTCGACTACCTCGCGGGCGATCTGGGCTACACGGGCGAACGCGAGAACTACCACCACCCCGACAACGTCTACCTGCACACCGCGCTCACGCGCCGGCGCGGCATGCCGCTCACGCTCACGGCGATCTACCTCGCCGTCGCGCGCCGCGCGGGCGTGCGCGCCGCGGCCGTCGCTCTGCCCGGCCACGTGATGCTGCGCATCTACGACGGCGAACGCGGCGTGCTGTGCGATCCGTTCCACTCGGGCAAGCGCCTGAGCGAGCGCGACTGCCTGGGTTACCTCGCCGACCACGGCTTGCCGTTCCAGCCGCACTGGTTCAACGACGCCAGCGAACCGGCGCTGTGGCTGCGCCACCTGCGCAACCTCTCGCGCGGCTACGGCGAATTGGGGCTCCAGGCCGAGGTGCGCGACCTCGCCCAAGTGATCCGCGTGCTCGAGGCGCGCCTGCCGGGGAGCACGGCGCACTGATGCAGCCCTGCGATGGACTTCCGGACGAGCCGCGCGCCGACGCACCTCAGTCGGGCGTGATCGTGCCGCTGTTCCCGCTGCCGAACGTGTTCCTGTTCCCCGGCATGTCGATGCCGCTGCACATCTTCGAGCCGCGCTACCGGCAGATGATCGAGGATTCGCTCGACGGGCCGGGGCGCATCGTGATCGCCAACGTGCTCGAGGGCAGCCAGGACGAGCTCGCGGGCTCGCCGCCGGTGCACCACATCGCGGGCCTGGGCGAGATCATGCGCCACGAGCGCCTGCCCGACGGGCGCTTCCTGATCCTGCTCGTGGGACTCGCGCGCGTGCTGATCCGCGAAACGCCCAGCGACCGGCTGTACCGCAAGGTCGAGGCGATCGCGTTGCGCGAGCGGCCGGTCGAAGAGTCCGTGGCGGCCGCGTTGCGCGCTGAACTGCTGGCCGCGATCCACGCGCGCTCGCCCGAGCCCCTGGAGCTGACCGACGAGGTGCCGCTGGGCCAGTTGGCGGACATCCTCTTGCTGGTGCTGCAACCTCCGCAAGCCACGATGCAGGAGTTGTTCTCGTGCATCGCCGTGGACGAACGCGCGCGGCGCGCGCTCGCGTTGCACGCCGCCGCGCCGCTTCCGCGCAAGCGCACGCGCCGCGACGACGCAGACCCGGCCGGCGGGCGAGCCTGACGGCGCGCGCCCAACGTAGGCCGGCGCGTACGGAGTCTGCGTGCAGTGAGTCGGCGCCCGCGGAGTCGGCGCGAGAAGGTCCTTGGGATCACCAACCGGCAGCGCGCAGGCGCAGCGCGGTCCACAGTGCGCGCGCGCTCGCTTCGTCGACCTCACCGTCGACCTCGAAGCGCTCGAGTTCGCAGCGCAACTGGGTGTGCAGCATGATCGCGACGTCGCCGGCACCGACCCCGTGCGAGGGCAGCACGACCCTCTGCTCGCCGCTGAGCACCGTCCGCGCCTGGCTCGCGTCGGCGCTGAGCTCGAACTCGCGCACGGTCCCCACCGCGACGTCGGCGGGCTTGAATTCGCCCAACTGAAGATTGGAGTTCGCGTCGAACACCCACAGCGAGCCGGGCAGACTCGCCATCACGTAGACGCCGGCGTCGGGGCGGCCGAGCACGTGAAAGAAACCGGCGAGTCCGGGACCCTTGTTGTTCCCCAGTCGAACCTGACTGCGGACCGCGAGCGGCGGGCGAAAGGCGAGCGGCAAGGCCCAGACTCCCGAGCCTTCGATCACGAGGCGGCCGCCCTCGAGCTTCAGCGTCGCGCCTTGCTCGGGATCCGGTTCGCCGAGCGCACGCCGGTAGTCGAGCAACGTCTCACGGCGGGGCGTCAGCAGCTCGCGTTCCGCCTCTTGATCGAACTCCAGCGTCCAGCGCAGACCGGCCGCCCCGCGCGGCTCACACTTGCCGGGAAGCGCCGCGAACAACGCGGCCATGGAGAAGCTGCGCTCCGCCGCCGCCGTGGCGACCTCGCGCAGCGACGCGTCGCGCGCGCGAACGAACTCCAGCGAGCCGTAGTCGCGGTGCAGCGCCGAGAGCGCCTCGAAGTGCTGCTCCGCATCGCTGGCCTCGGCCATCAGGCCGTTCACGACGATCTCATCCAGCCGCATCACGGCCTCGCCCAGGCGCAACACGCCCGGGTACCAGGACTCGAAATCCGCGCGCAGGTCGTCGCAACGCGCATCCCCCTTGTCGAGGCGCTTGAGCGCGCCCTCGCTCCCCTCGAGCAACGCCGCGTAGTGCCGCGCCCAGCCGTGTTCGCCGCTCGCGAGCTCCTTGGGAAGGTCCTTGATCCACAGCGAGTGCGGAACGTGCCTCGCCTCGAGCGTGCCGAAGCCCAGTCGGTTCTCCTCGAAGTGCAACGTCTCGTTCTCGTACTTCACGAGGCGCGCCGAGAACTTGCGTTGTCCGAAGCTCCAGGACTTCTTGGCGCCGCTCGTCACCAGCGCGGCGAAGTGCGCGTCGCGCAAGGCCGTCAGCGCCGCGAGCCGCTCGCGCTCGCGCTCGAGGCGCCGCTCGATGTCCGCGCCCTTGGCGCGCTCGAGCAACGCGTCGAGCTCGGTGCGCGCTAGAGCGAGCTCGCCTCGCGCGATGCGCTGCAGAACGCGTCCATGCGCCGCGAGATGATCGTCGGGCGGCGGCGCGAGGCGCTGGTACACGCTCGCCAGCGAGTTCGGTTGGGCTGCGCCGGCCGGCGCGTTGGCGCCCGGCGCAGGCGTCGCGCCCGCGGCGGCGGGTTTCGCCGACGCGCCCGCCGGCGGCGCCGGACGGAACAGCGTTTCGACCAGCGCCAGATCGACCGCCGACTTGGGATCGAGCTTGGCGTGTTCGCCGAGCACCCAGCGGAAGAACTCGCGCTGCAGTTGTTCGGGAGTCTGGGGCGCGAACGCCTTCTCGAACGCACCGTCGACCGCCCGGCCGCTCAGCACCAGCCCGAGGTACTCGTGGAGGTCCGCGCGGCGCTGCGGGCCGCCCGCGTCGAGCAGGAAGTGCATCCACAACTCGCACTGCGCGCCGAGGCGCTGGAGCATGCGTTCGGTGCTGACCTTTCCGTTGAGCGCCTGCGCACGCGCGGCGGCGCTCTGCACCAGCTGCTGGGACTCGCTCGCGCGGACGAGTTCGGCGATCGGCGCGAGGTAGACATAGCGTGCGCTGGCGTCCGCGACCGTGCTCGCCACTTCGGCCAGGGCTCGCGCGGAAGGCGCGCGGCTCGCCAGCGTCGTCGGCACGGCGCCGATCGAACTGGTGAAGTACGCGCCCAGTCCCGTGGCAACCCAGGGTGCGCGCAGTTCGCCGACCCCAGCACCGAGGTGGGCATGCAGCAGCGCCTGGGTGAACTCGTGCAGGATGCCGCGGCGTCGCTCCACCAGCGGAGACTTTCCGCCGCTGTGGAACGTCACCGTCCAGCGTGAACGCCGTTCGAACGCCCCCCAGGCACTGACCCACATCGTGTTCTGCAGCGCGCCGGCGTAGTTCACGTAGTCGCCCTGGGTCTGCAACACGCACACGACGTTGAGCGGGATGTCTCCACGCCGCTTCAGGTCCAGCGGAGTTGCGAGCGTGTTGCGGAACTCGCGCTCGAGCGCTTCGAACCACGGCAGGTGCGCGGCCGTGAGCTCCGCTTGCCAGTTGGGCGTCTCGACCTGCGGCTTCTGCAGGTAGAGCGCGATCGGCGCCTGCGACGGCGCGCCACGAAGCATCAAGACCTTCGAGAAGTACGCGTGCGAAGCGAGGCGCTGGTCGTGCTCTACGAGGAACTGCTCGGGAGTCAGTTCACCCTGAGGGATCAGGGGACCGGTGCTCGCGGCGACGGGGCGCGCGCCGGATCCGAATGCCAACGACGGGGCCAGGACGACAACTGCGGTAGCGAGCCACATGCGAGCAGAATACAAGCGACGGAAAACGCGCGGAAGACGGCGCTGGCTTTGCTCGTCGAGCTCCGCGCAACTCAACGTCTCGCAGCCAAGATCAAGAGTTCGCCGTCGAGTTCGAGCACGGCGCCGGACGTGAATTCGGGATCAAGAAGCGCCGCTGCCTGCTCGGGATGAGAGCAGAGCCAGTCGAGCGTCGCGTTCACCTCGCTCAGCGCGGCAACCGGCAAGCGAGCGACGCGCACGACGCGCAAATCCGCGCTCGTCCGCCGCGCCAACTCGCCCTCGTTCGGATACGTCCCGTTGAGTAGCGCGTCGACCACGAGAGGGTCGCCTTGCGCGACGAGGTCGGACAAAGCTCGGGGCGTAGTCGCCCGCGCTGCGGCGAGAGTCCGCAAGCGCACACCTAGCGAGCAGATTTGGAGGGGCGCGATTCCCAGCGCGCTGCGGACTGAGTCCCAGCCTGGATGAGCGCCGAGGCTCGGCGCCGGCGGATCGCATGGACCGCGCGAACCAAAGAGCGAATGCCAAGACGCCTCGATGCGTCGGTCCGATTCGAGCGCCGCGCGCTCTGCTGCGCTACGCGGCAGGTCGGCGAGTGTGAGCGTCGGCGTCTCGTCCAACCTGAGCAGCAACGGCGGCAGCACCTCGCGCAGAGCGCCGTGATCCGCCGCCAGTCCGGCACGCTCGCAGGCCCGTGCATTCCAGCGCAGATCCGCCACCAGCGCGGCGGGACGTGGCATCAAGTCGACGCGGCGAACTCGGGCCTCCCACGCGAGTCGGTACGTCGTCTGGAGCGCCGACTCGAGGCGTCGTTCGCGCCGAGCAGCAGCGTGCGGGTCGCCGACATCCAGCGGCGTCGCGAGCAGGTCGAGGACCGTCCGCTGCGCCTGTTCGAGCTGCTCGCGCAGCTTCAGCAGCGACTTCACTTCGGCCATCACGGGCATGCGCCGCAACGCTGTCCACGCGCGCTCAGAGTGCAGCGCAAGCGCGGCTGCAAGTCGAGGATCCGCGGGCGAGCTCTGCGCGAGCCAACGCTCGAACGCCGCGTCGCGCACGCCGCGGTCCTCGCCGAGCAACTGCTCGAGCAGCTCGTGCGCCCGCGATTCGTCCTGCGCCAAGGGCCCGACTTGCGCCGCGCGCAGCGACGCCGCGAACAACAACGCACCCAACACGAGCACGGCGAACGAACGCAGCGCAGCAAACCACGCAACGCTCGCAATCCCAGGTCGCATCGCGCGTCGCTAGAGCGCGCGATGCCGCCGAGTCACACCCGCCCGGCCCCCTACTCGTTCACATACGCCACGACCGGCGCGTGGTCGCTGGGCTTCTCGCCGCCGCGCGCGAGCGTGTCGATCTCGACCTTCGAACAGGCCGCGAGCGCCGGCGCACTCATCAGGAAGTGGTCGATGCGCAGGCCCTGCTTGCGCTCGAAACCGCGCGTGCGGAAGTCCCACCAGGTGTAGTGGCCGCCCTCGTCGGTGAACTTGCGGAACGCGTCGTGCAAGCCCGGCGCCATGACCCGCGCCAGCGCGGCGCGCTCGGTCGACGAGCACAGGATCTTCTCGCGCCAGGCCTCGGGGTCGTACACGTCGCGGTCGTCGAAGGTGATGTTGAAGTCGCCGCTGACGATCACCTTCTCGGCCATGTCGAAGCTCGCCACGTACTCAGCCAGGCGCGCGAGCCACTCGAGCTTGTAGGCGAACTTCTCGCTGCCGACCGCTTCGCCGTTGACCACGTACACGTCGATCAGGAGCAGGTCCTCGACCTGCGCCGCGATCACCCGCCGCTGGGCGTCGGCCGCCTCGCCCGGCAGGCCGCGGCGCACGTCCTCGATGCGGGACTTGGCCAGGATCGCCACGCCGTTGTAGGTCTTCTGACCGTAGGTCTCGATGTTGTAGCCCAGGTCCGCGATCGGCTCGCGCGGGAACTGCTCGTCGAGGCACTTGATCTCCTGGAGCAGCACCACGTCGGGGCGCGCGCTCTCCAGCCAATCGAGGACACGCGGCAGGCGCGCGCGCACAGAGTTCACGTTCCAGGTGGCGATCTTCATCGGACGCGAAAGCGTATGCTCTGCGCCTTCGCGCCCCCAAGCGCGGGCTCGCGCGCCGCGCGGACCAAGGCCCGCGAGCCCCCGGCGCGCCTGCTGGAAGAGACGAGATTTGAGCGAACGAAGAGGTCGAGGTAAGCGCCGCCCGAGCGGCGGGTCCCCCAGTTCCGCAGCCGCCAAGGCCGGACCGCGCGCCGAGCCGCTGAAGCCGACGACGGAAGCGCCGGCGATCGAGAGCTTCCGCGAGTGGCCGCTGGTCGAGGACGTGCAGCGCGCCATCGAGGCCATGGGCATCACCAAGCCCACGCCCGTGCAGAAGCTCGCCATCGGGCCGGTGCTCGAGGGCCGCGACGTGATCGCCAAGGCCGAGACCGGCACCGGCAAGACGCTGGCCTTCGGCGCGCCGATGATGAGCAAGATCGAAGCCGGGCGCGCGACCGTGCTCGGCCTGGTGCTGTGCCCCACGCGCGAGCTGGCGCAGCAGGTGTGCGGCGTGCTCGAGAAGCTCGGCGCCGCGCGCGGCGTGAAGACCGCGCTGGTGGTCGGCGGCGAGCCCATGCCGCCGCAGATCAACGCGCTCAAGGCCGGCGCGCAGGTCGTCGTCGGCACGCCCGGCCGCGTGATCGACCTCTACGGCCAGCGCTTCCTCTCGTTCCCCTGGACCGAGTTCGTGGTGCTCGACGAAGCCGACGAGATGCTCGAGATCGGCTTCATCGACGACGTGCGCAAGATCCTCTCGTACACGCCCGAAGAGCGCCAAACGCTGCTGTTCTCGGCGACGTACCCCAGCGAAGTGCTCAAGCTCGCGCGTGAAAGCACGCGCAACCCCGTCGAAATCGCCACGGCCGCGGGAATCGCGACGGTCAAGAACATCGACCAGAGCTGGATCGCCGCGCGCCGCGAGGACCGCGCCCTGCTGCTCACACGCATCATCGAACAGAGCGCGTCCGACGACGTGTTCCTGGTGTTCTGCGACCGGCGCACCGAGGTCGACCAGCTCTTCCGCCAACTCGGACGCCTGCCCTACTCGGTCAAGTCGCTGCACGGCGGCTACGACCAGGCCGCGCGCTTCCGCGTGATGAGCGCGTTCCGCACCGGCGAAGTGAAGGCGCTGATCGCGACCGACGTCGCCGCGCGCGGACTCGACGTGCACCAGGTCACGCACGTGGTCAACTTCTCGGTGCCGCGCGACGCGTCGACCTACACGCACCGCATCGGCCGCACGGGCCGCGCGGGCCGCGACGGCGCCGCGATCACGATCGTCGGCCCCGAACACGTCGGACGTTGGCAGGAGATCCTGCGCGACACCAAGTGGCAGATCCGCGAAGAGCAGGCCCCGGACCGCACCGGGCGCCAGCGGGTGCGCGACGACCGCCGCGGTCCGCCGCGGGAGCGCGAGGAGCGCGGCCACGACGCTCCGCGCCGCGACGAGCGCGAACCTTCGAGCGAGTTCCGCGAGCCGCACGGCGACGCGCGTCGAAGCGCTGCGCCGCCGCAGCGCGCGGATCGGCGTCCGGACGCGGCGGAAAACGCCGGAGCGGCGCGACGCGATCGCCGCGAGGAGCCCAGCCGGCCGCCGCGCGACGACACGCGCTCGCCGCAGCGTGACGCGGTGCGCAACGCGCCGCGTGAAGAGGTGCGCGACCCGCAGCGCGACGAGCGCGGCCCGCGCCGCACCGGAGCGCGCACGCCGTCGGCTGCTGGCGACGCGCCGCAGCCGCCGAGCCGGCGCCCGGCGCCCCCGCGAGAGGCCGGTTCCGAGCGAGCCACTCCCGAGCGAGCGCTTCCCGGACGTACGGCACGCGAGGCGGGCGCGCCCGCGCGCGACGAACGCGGCCCGCGCCGCGACGAGCGAACGACGACGCGCGAGCCGCGCCCCGTCGCAAGCCGCGCCCCCAGTCCGGCCGTCGACAGCGCCGGCGACCGTCCCAAGCGCGCGATGTCCACGCGCGAGCGCCTGCGGCTGGAGCGCGAACGCGCCGAAGGGGCCGCACGCGGCGAGACGGCGAGCACGCCGCGCAGCGCTCCCCGCGCCGCACGATCTAGTCCGCCTGCGCCGGCCGCCGAGCGCGGAGACGACGCCGCGCCGCGCCGTCGACGCGGCGGTCGCTCGCGCCGTCCCGCGGCCGAGGACGGCGCGCCCGGCGCGTCCTGATCCGCAGCGACACGATCGGCCGCGAGCGAGCGAAACGGCGCCGCCGCGGCCGACGGA
>ERZ1066135.1028-NODE-1028-length-11732-cov-5.852445_pt1 | contig 11732 bp, 13 predicted proteins | sample MGYA00382782_ERZ1066135 | MGnify/ENA primary metagenome ERZ1066135 (study PRJEB33369, sample SAMEA5778365) | biofilm metagenome | biome: Industrial cooling water; feature: Water cooling tower basin; material: Biofilm | place: United Arab Emirates | collected...
CGGCCGGCACATCGGCGACTACATGGCCATCGTTCTCGACGAGCGGGTGATGACCGCGCCGGTGATCCAGGGCGCGATCGGGTCACGGGGGCAGATCACGCTGGGCCGGGGCCGCGATATCGCCGAGGCGCAGGACCTCGCGCTGGTGTTGCGCGCCGGCGCCTTGCCGGTGCCGCTCAAGGTCGCGGAGATCCGCACCATCGGCCCCTCGCTCGGTGAGGATTCGATCGCGGCAGGGATCAACGCGATGTCGGTCGCGGTGCTCTTGGTCGTCCTGATCATCGGGATCTATTATCGCCTCTCGGGACTGCTGGCGATCGGGGGGTTGATCCTCTACGTCGTCTTCACACTGGCGATCCTGGCCGGCTTCAACGCGACCGTGACCTTGCCCGGCATCGCGGGCTTCGTGCTCTCGATCGGGATGGCCGTCGACGCCAACGTGCTCATCTTCGAGCGCATCCGCGAGGAGATCGATGCGGGGAAGACCCACCGCCTCGCGGTCGAAGAGGGCTTCCGCAACGCCATGAGCGCCATCGTGGACTCGAACGTCACGACGGCGATGACGGCGGCCGTGCTCTACCAGTTCGGCACCGGGCCGGTCCGCGGCTTCGCCGTGACGCTCCTTGCCGGTATCGTGGCCGCGATGTTCTGTGCGATCTTCGTCGTCAAGACCTTCTACCTCACCTGGCTGTCTCGCAAGGCCCAGGCCCAGACCCTGAGCATCTGATGCTGCGCATCTTCCACGGTACCAAGTTCGATTTCCTCAAGCTGAACAAGGTCGCGGCCGGCGCGGCCGTGGTCGTCGTGCTTGGCGCGCTCGCGTCGATGCTCGTCCTCGGGATGCGGTACAGCATCGAGTTCACGGGCGGGACGCTCGTCCAGGTCGAGTTCACGACGGCGCCCGATGTGACCGCCTTGCGCGGCGCGCTGGCGACGGCTGGCGTGCCCGATGCCGAGATCACCAGCTTCGGGTCGCCGACCGAGTTCACCATCCGTGCGCAGGACGCTGCCGCTGTCGAGACGCAGGCCGCCGGTGCCGAGGGCGTCGCAACGCGCATCGAGGCAGGCCTGCAGGCCTTCGCGCCGGGGGCACACACCGTCGTGCGCACGGAGGCGGTCGGGCCGCGCGTCGGCGAGGAGCTCAGTCGCAACGCGATGATCGCGGTCCTCATCTCGCTCTGCATCACGCTGGCCTATCTGGCCTGGCGCTTCGAGACGCGGCTCGGCGCGGCCGCGGTCGCGGCCACGGCGTTCGGCGTCTTTGGCGTCCTCACGCTGATCAAGATCCTCGACCTCGAGATCTCGCTCACCGTGATCGCCGGTCTCCTCACCGTGATCGGGTACTCGCTCAACGACACGATCATCATCTTCGATCGGGTGCGCGAGAACCTGCTCAAGCTGAAGAAGACGCCGCTGTACGACGTCCTCAATATCTCGATCAACGAGACCTTGCCGCGCTCCGTGCTCACGCACGGCACGACGCTGTCCGCCACGCTCGCGTTGCTGCTCCTCGGGGGTGAGGTGATCCGGCCATTCGCGATTGTCATGACCTTCGGTGTCTTGGTCGGCACCTTCGGGTCGATGGTCGTCGCGCCCTCGCTGCTCGTGTGGATCGAGCAGAAGTACCCGCGGGCCGCTGCCGCGAGCGGCGCCAAGGCGTAGCTCCGCCCCGGCGTTGGCGACGACGCTGCAGGGATCCGCTGACGGTCTGGTGTTCGCGGACAGCCATGTGCATCTGGCGGGCGCGGATTTCGACGATGATCGCGCCGCCGTCGTCGCCCGGGCGCGCGAGGCCGGATGCCGCGCGATCATCTGCATCGGCGAATCGATCGAGGCCGCCGCGCGGGCGGCCCGACTCGCCGAGGAGTACCCGGGCCTCGTCCGCTTCACGGCGGGGGTACATCCGCACGAGGCCAGCGACTGGACCCCCACCTCGGCCCGACAGCTGGCGGAGTTCATCGCTGCCGGCGCCGTCGCGATCGGGGAATGTGGACTCGACTACCACTACGACCACAGTCCCCGCGACCGTCAGCGTCAGGTCTTTGACGCCCAACTCGACCTTGCCGCGGCGACCGGGCGCCCCGTGGTCGTGCATTCGCGGGCCGCGGAGGACGACACCATCGCCGCGCTGCGCAGCGCGGCCGCGGCGGGGGTGCGTGGGGTCCTGCACTGCTACGCGGGAAGTGCCGCACTCGGGGAGGCCGCGATGCAGGCGGGCTGGTTCGTGTCGTTCAGTGGCGTGATCACGTTCAAACGCTTCGACGACGACGCCCTGATCCGCGAGATCCCGGCGGGGCGTTGGTTGGTCGAGTCCGATGCACCGTATCTTGCGCCGGTACCGTACCGTGGCAGGCGGAACGAACCCGCCCATGTTCGACTGACGCTCGCCAAGGTCGCCGCCGTACGCGGCCTGTCGATGCAGGCCGCGGGGGCAGAGTCCTTCGCGGCCACCGCGCGGTGCTTCGACCTCCGTATGCCCGAGGCCGCGGACACGCCGGCCGCCGTTCCCACCCTCTCACAGGCTGACTGACCCATGGACCTCGTCATCGTCTCGACCCCCGACGCGCCCGCCGCGATCGGCCCCTATTCGCAGGGGATCATCGCGGGGGGGTTCCTCTACACCGCAGGGCAGATCCCGCTGGACCCCGTGTCGATGGAAGTGGTCCCCGGCGACGTCGTCGCGCAGACCGAGCAGGTCATGCGGAATCTGACGGCCATCCTCAAAGCGGCCGGCACGGAGTGGTGGCACGTGGTCAAGACGACGGTGTATCTGCAGGACATGGCGGACTTTCCACGCATGAACGAGGTGTATGCGCGGCATATGGGCGAGGCACGCCCCGCGCGCTCGACGGTGCAGGTCGCGGCGCTTCCGCGCGGCGTCATGGTCGAGATCGACTGCGTCGCCCGCGTTCCGTGACCGCGTGAGCTGGCGACTGATCGTGCCCGTCGCCGGCGTGCTGGCGCTCGCCGTCGCACTGCCGGCGCAGGAGCGCCCGGTGCCGGTGGCGCCCCGCGTGTTGCTGGTCGACAGCATCCGCCCGCCCATCTCGCCGGGGCGGGCATTCTTGCAGTCGCTGCTGATCCCGGGACTGGCGCAGTCACGGCTGGACCGGCCGGCCGGCGTCCTCTTCGTGGCGGTCGAAGTGCTGGCCCTCACGATGTTCGCCAAGAGTTCCTATGACCAGCGCATCGCGGCGGATTTCAGCCGCGATTCGACGCCGGCGACCTACGAGATCGATCCCGCGACGGGACTGCCTCGGCGCGACCCGGCGACGAACGAGCTCATCGTCGACACATGGCGAGGGCCGCGATACACCACCGCGCGCGCACAGGCGCGACGCGCGCATGTCGAGGACTGGCGAGCGCTGTTGGTGTTCAACCATCTGTTCGCGGGCGCGGACGCCTTCGTGTCGGCGCAGCTCTGGGACCTCCCAGGACGCGTGGATCTGCGGATCGCCCCCCGGACCTCCCGTCTCGGCTATGTGATCCCGTGGTGAGCGCCAGCGCGCCCATCGGGGTCTTCGACTCGGGCTTGGGCGGTCTGACCGTGGTCGCGGCACTCCGCCGCACCATGCCCGGCGAGTCCATCGTGTACGTCGGCGATACGGCGCGGGTGCCCTATGGACCCAAGAGTCCGGAGACCGTGCGACGCTATGCCCGGGAGATCTGCGGCTGGCTGCGCGGTGAGGGCGTCAAGGCCATCGTCGTCGCGTGCAATACCGCGACGGCGCATGCGCTGCCCGACCTCATCACGTTCGCGGGCGTCCCGGTGATCGGCGTCGTCGAGCCCGGGGCCGAGGCGGCGGTGGCGACCGGTGCGCAGGCCATCGGGATCATCGGGACCTCGGGGACCATCGCCTCGGGCGCCTATGCCAAAGCGATCTGGCAGCGGGCGCCGCACCTCACCCTCGTCTCGCAGGCGTGTCCGCTCTTCGTGCCCTTGGTCGAAGAGGGCTGGATCGAGCACCCGGCCACGCGACTCATCGCGCGCGAGTACCTGGCGCCGCTCCTCGCGGCCAAGGTGGGCACCGTCGTCTTGGGTTGCACGCATTACCCCCTCCTGCGGACCGTGCTGGCAGAGGTGTTGGGCCCGGAGGTATCGCTCGTCGATTCGGCCAGCGCGACGGCGGCGGCGACGCGCGAGGTGCTGCGGGCCCACCAGCTGCGAGCGCCGGGTGACGGCGCGTCGGCGACGCTCCGGGTCGTCGCCTCCGATGCGCCAGAGCAGTTCCTGCGGTTAGGGCAGCGCTTTCTCGGCGCGGCGATCGAGCAGGTCGAGCGCGTCACCCTCGGCTGAGCCCGTCCACGCACGACGCGCGACCGAAGCGTCGGTGACCGCGAGGAAGGTCGGTGCGTCGAGCCATGCCCCCGGATTGGCGTAGACGGCGCCCGTCGGCGCACGCACGAGGGTCGCCACGTGCGAGTGGCCGTGGATTAGGAGGTCGAGCGCCGGATCCTCCGCCAGCGTCCGCAGACCCACCGACTGCAATCCCGCGCCGCCATCGCGCGGGCGCGAATGACGACTCGTGTGCGAGCTGAAGCGCGCCAGCGCCGATCCCCAGTCCGGGTGCAGCCAGCGAAAGGCGCGATGGGACCACGGGTGGCGCAACACGCGACGCAGCCGGCGATAGGGCCGGTCTTCGACCGCTCGCAACCCATCACCGTGCTCGATCCGTGCCTGCCACGGGCCGATCCGCCCGTGCCACGGGTCGAGCCGGTAGTCGACGCCCGCGACCTCGGTCAGGGCCGTGCCGCCCCAGCAATCGTGGTTGCCGCCGACGAACACCACCGGCACTCCCGACCGCACGAGCCGCGCCAGCGCAGCCACGACTTCGAAGCCCGCGCGGGGGATCACCGAGCGCCATTCGAACCAGAACTCGAACAGGTCCCCGTTGATCACCACGGAGCGCGCGTGCGTACGCGCGGCCTCGAGCCAGCTGAGCAGGGCGAGCTCCGACGCTCGGGGGGCCACACCGAGGTGCGCATCCGAGGCGATCCAACAGGGCGTAGGAAGCTCCCTGGCGCCGAATCTAGCATGCGGGCATGTGGACGCGGGGGGGATGTAGATTCCCAGCAGGCCTCCGCCCCTTCTCCCGACGCGCCGCATGTCGCTCTCCCATTCCAGCATCATCCGCGTGCGGTACGCGGAGACCGACCAGCTCGGCGTGGCGTACCACGCGAACTATCTCGTCTGGCTCGAAGTCGCTCGGACCGATCTCATCCGGGCCCATGGGCTCAGTTACGCCGACATCGAACGCACGGGCTACGCGTTGGCCGTCGCCGAGGCGTCGGTGCGGTACTTGGCCCCGGCACGCTATGACGACGAGGTGCGCATCACGGCGACAGTGAGCGAGTTGCGCTCGCGATCCGTGCGGTTCACCTATGACCTGCAGCGCGTGCGGGATGGCGAGACGTTGGCCACCGCGTACACGGCGCTGGTCTGCATCGATCCCGCGACCGGTCGGCCGGTCGTGCTTCCCCCTTCGATCAAGGCACTGTTCGATGCGCCCACACCGGATTGAATGCCGCATCGCGGCCGCGCTGCTGCTCGTGCCGATGGTCGCCACGGCCCAGCGCGACGCGATCGACGAACGGCCGGCCACGATCCGTGCGGCAGCGCGGGTGCTGGCATCCGCCGATGCGCGTCAGCTCGACGCCCCGCTCGCGGACTCGATCCTCACGACGCCCACAGCGGCGCACTGGCTGCTGCTGACGACGATCCGCGCCGCCGGCCAGACGCGCACGACGGCGCTCGCTCCGCGCCTCCGCGGGCTGCTCACGCATCCGGACACCAGTGTCGCCGCGACGGCCGCCTTCGCGCTCGGGCTGCTGCGCGACACCGCAGCGGTGAGTGACCTTCGGGCGGTGCTGTCCCGCGACGGCACGGTGCACGACGAAGCGGCTGCCGCGCTGCGCGCTCTGGGCCCAGGGGGCCGTGCCGTCTTGGTCGAGGCGCTGGCGCGTACGCCGTCGGCGGCCGTGCTGTATGCGCTCGCCCTCGTGGATCAGGTGCCGACCACGGCGATCGCCCCGTTCCTCGACCACCGTGACCCGGGCCTCCGGCGTGCCGCCAGCTATGCGCTCACCCGGGCGCCGCAGCGCGATGCCGCCGTCGCGCTTTTGGCGGCCTTGGACGCCCCGTGGATGACGGACGGAACCACCGACCAGCGATCGATCGGCGACGTCCGGGCGGCGGTCGCGCGCGGCCTCGCCCGTCCTGCGGTGCCCGACTCGCTCCACGCCGCCGCCCGGGTCGCGCTCGGGCGACTGGCCTTCGACGCCCATCCGCAGGCGCGCGGTGCCGCGATCACCGCGCTGGCCACGTACGCGGCGGCATCGCCAGGGATCTTCCAGCGGGTGATCGCGGAGGACGCCGACCCCAACGTCCGCGTGGCCGCCGCCCAGGCCGCGACGACGCCGTTCGGCCCCGATCCCGATGTGTGGACGGCAGCCTGGCGGGCGGACACCTCGCGCGCGACACGGTCCACGCTGCTACAGGGGGCCGCGCGCCACGGCATCCTCCTCGGCGACGCGGCGGGCGATCGGGACACCTGGCGCACACACCCCGATCCCCGGCGCCGCGCCCTGTTCGCCACGACGCTCCTCGCCGAGGCCACGGAACAGCGCTTCGAGCGCGCGGCCGAGTTCCGGGCCGATACCAGCCCGGAAGTGCAGCGGGCCGTCGTCGCGGCCTTCGCACGTCGCGATTCCACGCGGAGTCCCGAGGTGGACCGATGGCTACGCGAGCTGGCGCGTACGGCGCCCGACCCCTGGGTCCGCGCGACCGCCATCCGCGGCGTGGCAGCGAATGCGCCGGCTGACCTGGTGCCCACCTTGATCGCGGCCTACGAGCGCGCGGTCGCCGATGTCGCGCCGGGAGCGCGGCAAGCGATCCTGACGTTGTTGACGGCCCAGTGGGAGCGCGACAGCGCGGCCCTCACGCCCTGGGTCGCCGCGATGGGGCGCTGGCCCGTGCCGCCCGAGGCGGGGTCCCGTGTGCTCGGCGGACGACTCCCGGTCCTGCGACACTGGACCCGCGGGTCAGACGCGCTCGGCCAGATCGCCGACTGGGAACACGTGGTGCGGACCATCGTGCTCCCCAGCCTGCAGGGGACCCCGTTGCGCGCGACCCTGACCACCGAGCGCGGGACCATCGTCGTCGCCTTGGCCGGGGCGGTCGCCCCCGCGACCGTCGCCAACTTGCGCGCGCTGGCCGGGCGTGGCTACTTCGATGGTGTGGAATGGCACCGGGTCGTCCCGAACTTCGTCGTGCAGACCGGTGATCCGTCGGGAACGGGGAGCGGTGGCCCCGGGTATAGCATCCGCGACGAGATCAACCGGCTGCGCTACGAGCGGGGGACCGTCGGCATGGCGCTGTCCGGCCCCGACACCGGTGGGTCGCAGTGGTTCATCACGTTCACCCCGCAACCGCATCTCGATGCAGCCTACACGGTCTTCGGTCACGTGGTCAGCGGGCTCGATGTCGTCGATGCGACGGCGCAGTGGGACCGCATCGTGACGGTGCGCGTGCAGTGATCCCGGCACGGATGCGTCGTCGCGGCCTCTTGGTGGGTCTCGCGCTGTGGCCACTGAGCCTGAGCGGCTGCCTCTACGGCTTCGCCGGTGGCGGACTGCCCCGCCACATCCGGACGGTGGCGATCATGCCCTTCGAGAACACCACACCATCGACCGACCTTCCGCGCGAGCTCGGCGAGGCGCTGCGCGAGGGGATGGAGAAGCGCCTCGGACTCCGGCCGGCGTCCGAGGCGCGGGCGCACGCACTGGTGCGCGGGAAGATCACGCAGTACGAGATCGACATCCCCGTGGCAGTGAGCGCCGACCGGCAACAAGCCACGAGTGCACGTCGTCGATTGGCCGTCAGCGTCGACGTGGAGCTCATCGATCAGTCCTCGGGCGCGACGCTGTGGGCCAAGCGCGGGATCATCGCCGAAGGCGAGTACGCGGAACGTGCGGAGGCGGCCGGACGCAAGCAGGCCATCGACCGGATCGTCGCCGACGTGATCGAAGGAGCGCAGTCCCAGTGGTGAGTCGGCGTGGCTCCTCGTCGATGGGCTGCCTCATGTTCCTGCTGCTCCTCGCCACCGGGACCTACTTCGCGGTGACGATCGCTGAACCGTTCTGGAAGAATTATCAGTACGCCGACGCCATGAACCAGGAGGTCCGCTTCGCCTCCACCCGGACCGATGCGGCGATCCGCCGTCGGCTCCGCGACAAGGCCGAGTCCCTGGGGTTGCCCGAGAGTGCGCGTAACGTGCGCATCCGCCGCGGCAACGGAGTCATCCAGATCTACACGGAGTATTACCTCCCCATCGAGTTCCCCGGTCTGATCCGCGAGGTGTATTTCTCGCCGCAGGCGCAGGGGGTCTTCTGAGTCTCGTCGCACCCGCGTCCAAGGTGCTCGCTCGGCGTGACGCGGTCGCATGGCGTAAGGCCTGTCCCGGGCGTGTGGTCTTCACCAACGGCGTCTTCGACCTGCTGCACCCGGGGCACGTCGATGTCCTCTTCGCGGCACGGGCGCTGGGCGATCATCTCGTGGTGGCCGTCAACAGCGATGCCTCCGTCCGGCGGCTCGGCAAAGGGAGCGACCGCCCGATCCGGCCCGAGGTGGACCGGGCCCTCGTCGTCGCGGGGTTGGCGGCCGTCGATGCGGTCGTGATCTTCGAGGAGGACACGCCCTACGCGCTGATCGAGGCGCTGCGCCCCGATGTGCTCGTGAAGGGGGGTGATTACACTCCGGAGACCGTCGTCGGGGCGGACGTGGTGCGTGCCGCCGGGGGTGAGGTGGTCATCGTGCCACTCACGCCTGGCCAGTCCACCACCTCCATCGTCCAACGACTCCGTGCCACAGACCCCTGATCCACGCTCCGACCGCGCCGCGTTGGCGCTGCGCCCGGTCCTGCTCGAACGCCACGCGGCGCCCTATGCGGAGGGCTCCTGTCTGGTCAGCTTCGGTCGCACCCGGGTGCTGTGCACCGCGTCCGTCGAACGCGGCGTACCGGGCTGGAAGAAGGGCTCCGGCGAGGGCTGGATCACGGCCGAGTACAGCATGTTGCCCCGCGCCACGCACACGCGCACCGCGCGGGAACGCGGGCAACCGGGCGGCCGCACCCAGGAGATCCAGCGCCTGATCGGCCGGTCGGTGCGACAGATGGTCGATGGATTCGCCTTCGGCGAATGGACCATCAAGGTCGATTGCGACGTCCTGCAGGCCGATGGTGGCACGCGGACCGCCGCGATCACCGGGGCCTGCGTCGCGGTGCATGATGCGTTCACGTGGATGGTCGCCGAGGGGCATCTGGACCGCTCGCCCGTGCAGCGGCGCGTGCAAGCCGTGAGCGTCGGCGTGATCGACGGCGAGGTGCGCGTCGACCTCGAATACGCGGAGGACGTGCGCGCCGATGTCGACATGAACGTCGTGCTCGCCGGCCCGGGACGCTTCGTCGAAGTGCAGGGCACGGGCGAGCACGGCACGTTCGACCGCGCGCAACTCGAGGCGCTGCTCGACGCGGCGGTGCGTGCCTGCGCCGAGCTCGATGCCGCGCAGGTCCGCGTGCTCGGGCTGTGACCGCGCGGCTCCTCCTCGCGACGCGGAGCGACGGAAAGCTCCGTGAGTTGCTCCCGCTCGCCGCCGCCGCCGGTTACGAGGCCGTACACCTGGCGATGCTCGACCTGCCCGAGAGCGCGGAAGAGCGCGCGCTCGAGCAGTTCGACACCTTCGCCGAGAATGCGTTGGCGAAGGCGCATTACTTCCTCGCGCGCACGGGACTCCCGACCATCGCCGACGACTCCGGGCTCTGCGTGCGCGCGTTGGGCGAGCGTCCCGGGGTGCGCAGCAAGCGCTTCAGCGGGCGCGACGACCTCAGCGGCCTCGCCCTCGACGCCGCGAACAGCGCCGCCTTGCAACAGGCCGTGGCGGGGGTCGCAGACCGGAGCGCATCGTACCGCTGCGCGGCCGCGTTCGCGACCTGGGACTGGGCGACCGTCGCCGAGGGGCGCTGTACCGGGCGGATCGTCGATACGCCGCGTGGGACGGGGGGGTTCGGCTATGACCCGTGGTTCGTGAGCGACGACCTTGGGTGCACCTTCGCCGAGGCGTCGATCGAGGCGAAGGAGGCCGTCAGTCACCGCGGTCGTGCGATGCGGGCGCTGTTCGAGCGTCTCGCTGAACATGGGGCGAGGCGTTGACCACACCTCGCGGTCCGATTATGATTCTCGGTCTGTTGCGGGGCGTAGCGTAGCCCGGTATCGCGCCTGCTTTGGGAGCAGGAGGTCGCCGGTTCAAATCCGGCCGCCCCGATCCCGGTTCAGGACGCACGACCGCTGGTGTGATGCGCCAGTAGCTCAGGTGGATAGAGCAGCAGCCTTCTAAGCTGCCGGTCGGGGGTTCGATTCCCTCCTGGCGCATGGTCGGGTGGGGTGGCAGAGGGACCGTCACGGGCTGGTCGCAGTGCCGAAGTCGATACATGGTCGAGCACCCTTAGCTCAACTGGCAGAGCAAGCGACTCTTAATCGCTAGGTTGTAGGTTCGATTCCTACAGGGTGCATCTCGAACGCCGCCATCGCCATCCGCGCGATGGCGGCGTTCGTGCATGCGGGGGTCCGACCGACCGTGCTTGCTCGTGAGGTGGCGCCTCGCGCATCGTTCGTCCGCGGTGCGGTGTCCGTCGCACCGCCGTCCTCTTCCCAGAGCCACATGCTGCGTGCGTCCCGGGCTGGATGGATCCTGTCGCTGATCATCGCGTCGTCGATGCTGCTGGTCTCGTGCGACAGCGCGTCGCCGACGCCGACACCCACGCAGATCGTCCTGCGCGGTGGCGTCCCCAGTGTCGCCGTCGTCGGCGCGGTGGCTGGAGCTCCGGTGATCGAGATCCAGGCGGCGGATGGCCGGGGGGTGCGTGGCGTTCCCTTCGCCGTGCTCGTGGAGGGTGGAGGTACGCTTTCGGGCGGCAGCCGGCGGAGCGAGTCCGGACCCACCTCGATCGGGACGTGGACGCTCGGGATGCTCGCCGGGGAACAGGCGCTGACCGTCACGGCCGACGGCCTGCCCGCGCTGCGCATCGTGCTCGACGCGAGGCCCGGTCCGGCGGCGAGCATGGTCGCCGTGGGTGCGGTGAGCGGTCTCAGTGCGGAACCGAACGGCGTCGTGCCGGGCCCTCTCGCAGTGCTCGTGAAGGACAGCTTCGGCAACGCCGTCCCCGGCGTGCCGGTCACGGTCACGGTCTCGGATGGCGGGACCGTCTCGGCCCTCACGCTGCAGACCGACGGCGCGGGGCGCGCCGCCGTCGATTCGTGGCGGCTCGGCCCCGCCCCCGGGGCGCAGACGCTGACCTTCCAGACGGCCGGCGTGGCCCCGGTGCGATTCACCGCGCGCGCGAACCGCCCGTTCACCATCGAGCTCCGCTTCATCGGCGAAGCAGCGTCGGCGACCGTGCGAGAGGCGTTCGTCGCGGCGGCGGACCGCGTCGGCCGGATCATCACGCACGACATTCCCCCGTTCACGCTGTCGGCCTTCGACTACGCGGCGCAGTGCGATCTGCCTGGCGCCACCGTTCTCGATGGCGCGGTCGACGATCTCGTGGTCTATGTCGCGGTCATGGCGATCGACGGCCCGGGGCGGACCATCGGGCTCGGTGGCCCCTGCATCGCGCGCCCGGGGTCGATCCTGCCGATCGCCGGCGATGTGATCCTCGACAGCGCGGATCTGCCGGCGC
>ERZ1066135.1031-NODE-1031-length-11691-cov-6.076487_pt1 | contig 11691 bp, 6 predicted proteins | sample MGYA00382782_ERZ1066135 | MGnify/ENA primary metagenome ERZ1066135 (study PRJEB33369, sample SAMEA5778365) | biofilm metagenome | biome: Industrial cooling water; feature: Water cooling tower basin; material: Biofilm | place: United Arab Emirates | collected...
GAGCATTGTCAGTGAATCATCAAGCTCGGGACGCGGCGAAAGCGGCGAACGGAGCCGGGCAATGCTTTCATCGAGGACGCCCTTGCCGGCGGCGGAGCGGCCGCGGGCAGTTGATGTCCTTTCAGCGAGCTGGGCGGCGAGGTTCTCGGAAGCGGTGATCGCACTGGCGAGTTCGCGGCGGCTTTCTTCAAGCTGAAGGCGGAGAGCATTTACCGGACGGGCGATCTCGGCAAGCGGGCCGGAGGCGGCGACCTCGGGCACGTGCGAGCCGCTGACTGCCGGTGAAAGGTCCTTTGAGAGCCTTTGGATCGCGGTGCGAAGTTCCTCAAGCTCGCCGCCGGCATCGACCGAGCCGGTCACCTTCGCAATGAGTTTCTGTGCCGAGGCGGTTACGCGGTCGGAATATTCAAATGGTTCGAGGGCCGCGTTGGTGTTGCCGCTTGCGACGTCCTCCATTAGCTTGATCAGGTTGCGAAGCTGGCGGCCGTTGCGTTTGATGCTGGCCAGGATCTCGTCGGTCTCGGCGGCACCGGTCGCGCCGGGAATGTCGCCGTTCGGGTTGCGTTCGAGGCTCTTTGAGGCGAGAAGTGTCTTTTCGACCGGCTGGATCGCGTCATCGGCAAGCCATCTGCCGTAAGCGGCGGTGACGGCGGCTCCGACGACTATCGCTGCGATGAACGGTATCTCGAACGAAGAGAAAATGTAGGTCGCTGCGGCGAATCCGATCAACCCGACGACCGCATTGAGAGCCGCGAGAACGCAGACCGCAAGCCAGATGCGGTTGCGGAGACTCGGGGCGGCTGGTTGTGAGGTCGGGCGGTTCATTCTTCAAGAGAGTGAGGCGGAACGGGGGGCGGCGATCGAACGGATGGCGTTCGGAAGGAGCAACGAGACGGCCTGAGGCGAGCCGCCGGAGAATGTACCGGCGACGAGCTTGCCGCCGCCTGCCGGTACGAACGACGCAGCATCGGCCGAAAAGACCTCGCCGACGGCATCGACCGGAAAGGCGATGTTCGTCTCGTCGCCGACCGCTGCGAGCCGAAGCATTTTCGGTTTGCTTTCGGGGCCGGGCCGTGATTCGCTAAGCAGGGAACGGAGATCGACGACGAGAGCGATCTCGCCGGTGAACGAGGCAACGCCGAGTACATCTGCAGACGACTTTGGCAGCCGGGCAAGGTCAAGCGGATGAGACACCTCGACCACGGCATCAGCCGGCACGCAGTATCTGCTGCCGCCGATGACGAACGAAAGGAACCGTGAAAGGGAACTGGCCGCCGGCTTTGTCGGATCGCTTACAGAATGTGAGGTTGCCTCATGCCGTTCGGGGGAAATTGAAACGGTTTCGAGGGTCATTGTGCATATTCTTCCATTTCAGCGGCCTGGGCATCGCCGGCAAGGTAGCCTTCGACCACCTTCATAAGCGTCTCGGGGCCGAAGGGCTTCGTAATATAGCCCGAGGTGCCGGCCATCCGGCCGCGGACCTTGTCAAAGAATCCGTCCTTTCCGGAGATCATCACGACCGGGACGTCCTTGGTTTCCGGAGCACTCTTGATGGCCTTGCAGACCTGGTAACCATCCATTCGCGGCATTGTGATATCAAGGAGAATGAGGTCCGGTTCGAGTGCCTTGAGCATTTCGAGAGCCTCGACGCCATCGGACGCACAGAAGACCTCGTGGCCGCTCTTCTCGAGCTTGCCGCTGATCAGCTTGCGGATGGTCGGGCTGTCGTCAACGACGAGGATCGTCTTGCCGCTGACCTTTGCACCATCGTTTCCGAGCTTGTGCTTGATCTCTTCAATACGGATGTGTAGCGAATTGACGTGGCTTGCGAGGACGACGTTGTTCGGATTGGCCTGAGCGGCCTCGACCAGATAGAAGTAGCCCTTGTCGAACTCGCGAAGATTGATGTAGCCGATGCCGAGATTGGTGAGCTCGACCTCGTTGAGCGGCCGCTGGCTTCGCTCGCCTTCAAGTGCATTGAGCGACTGGCGGATGACCCATTGCTCGGCACTCTGGTTGGCGAGCAGCATCTCGATATCGGAGAGCGAAAGCACTGCAAAGCAGTTTCCGCAGACAACGGAGAAGACGTCGTTCTCGGTTGAGCAGAATGGGCACGGGCGATGTGTCTCGACATGCTCGTGGCCGTTCGACGCGCGATCGTCAACGGTCGAAGCGGCTTGATGCTCGGCGGGCGAGGTTTCGGGCCGCGGGATCTCATCCCCAAAGCTCGGCGCGACCGCCGAAAACGGATCAGCGGCGGAGGTGAACATCGTCGCGGAACCAAAGTCAGGCATCGGTTCGGTTGCGACAGAGGCGAAAGGCTCCGGCTGCGGTTCGCTTACCCCGGGCTGAGCTACTTCGGCAACGGGTTCAGGAGCGATGAAGCCGCGGGCGGCGTCAAAAACTTCATGCGGCATTGCCGCGATGGTGGAGAAAGGGTCGAACGACGCATTTGGATCGATCCGCGTTGCGAATGGATTCGGCTCCTCGGCCTGCGGCTCGAAAACGTGCTCTTCGGCGGGCGGAGCGATCGGAGCGTCGTAGCGGACCTCGTCGATCGACTCATCATCGGCGGCCTCGACGAAAGAAAGCTCGGACGCCATCGGCGGCTGCTCGATATATTCTTCCGTCGGCTGCGGTTCGAACAAAGCCTCCGGCTGTTCGATCACTTCTTCCTCTACGGTTTCCTGAAGTGCCTCGTAATAGGGAACTTCCTCGGTCACCGCTTCTTCGACCGGGACGAAAAGTTCGGCCGGTTCGTCGAAATAAGCCTCGGGTGCGGATAGTTCTTCGGAGGGTTCCTCGAAATAAGCCTGCGGTTCCGCAACTTCCTCTCCGGGTTCGTTGAATGCGGCAACCGGTTCTTCACTAACGTCCTCAACGGCTTCTTCGCGGGCGGTTTCGAATACCTCGGCGACGCCTTCAGGCATAACCAGATCTTCGGTCGGGCTCTTGTCCTCAACTAGCGGAGCTTCGAGCAGGCCGCTCTGGAGCGAGACGGACAGCTCGGCCTCGTCTTCACGAACTGCCTCTTCTGCCGGAGCTTCGACTTCCTCAACCGGTTGGCTAACGGCCGGTTCGGCAACGGGAGCGCTCGGGAGCAGGGAACGGAGCGATTCGAGCCCGACACGGGCTGCAACGTTCTCAGGATTGATCTCAAGCACGCGCTGGAACGCGGCGATCTTGTCTTCGAAACCGGCGGCAAAGTGCGAGCGAAGCATCCAGGCATCTTCCGAATCCGGCATTTCCTCGAGAACGGCGTCGAGAAGCTCGTTGGCATCGGCGACACGGCCGGCGACGGCGGCGGCCTTTGCTTCTTCAAGATAACCGGAGGTCATCGACTTCCGTACATCGGCAAAGGCGGCACGAGCCTCAACGTTATCGGGGTCGATAGCCAGAGCTTTTTCAAGATAAAGGAGCTTGCCTTCGTTGGAATCGGCAAGGTTTGCCAGGTTGAGCCATGCCGCAGCACAGTTCTGGTCGTGTTCGAGGGCCTTGGAAAACATATCCGAGGCCTGCTCCGTCATTCCTTGTTCGACCGCTTCGTGTCCACGCTGAAGAAACGTCTTTGCAAGCAAGGCGTTAGTCGCCGAGCGCCATTCGATGGCGCGCTGATTCGCCGGGTTGATCTCAAGGACGTGGTTAAGAAAGCCCAGAAGTTCCTCGGGGTATTCACTTATCGAAGCGAGCCAGAGCCAAGCATTCTCGGAGCCGGGATTGAGTTCGACCGAGCGGAGAAGTGCTACGCGGGCATCGTTCCGATTGCCGGCCTGCGCGTTCCGAATGCCCTGGCGTAGGTAATCCTCGGACTCGGAAAACAGGTCGCCCGGCGAACTAACGAAAGGCGATTCTTCAGTAACGGAGTTTGAAGCGACTGCGGGTTCTTGTTCTAAGATCATAAGCCTCTAGTGCCAAATTTGAAGCGGAATAACGAGCGGTGCGGTCTTGGGAGGCCGGGTACCGGAGTTGGTAAACCCACTGGCGAAGGAGATTCAACAGCAATTACAGTGCCAGCCGGAAAGCAGGTCAGGCGGACTTGGATTCGCGGCGGTGCGAGCCTAAAATCAAGTTCACAAAGGGCTTTGGGGAGCAAGAGAGCTTTGCCGCCCGTAGTTCCGAATGCGGCTGAAGTGACAAAATCTGTCAACGAGCCAATGACAGAAAGCGGCAAGACGGATCGTGCAGAGCCACTGCAAAGACCGGAGAGAAATATGGAAACGAACCCGGATGTGGTCGTGATTGGCGGCGGGCCGGCAGGCCTTTCGGCCGCGGCCTGGTGCGCCGACCTTGGGCTTTCGGCCGTTCTGATCGAAGAAGGCGAAACGCCGGGCGGGCAGCTTCATTCGATCAACAACCCGATCGTGAACTACGCCGGGCTTGAGGCCGCGAACGGACGCGAGTTCGCCGCGAGCCTTCTGAGATGGCAAGAGCAATTCGCATTCCGCCGGATGCTGGGGACGCGGGTCGAGTCGATCGGGGCCGAACCGCTCGCAGTTAGAACCGAAACCGGCGATGAGTTCCGGCCGTCGGCAGTGATCCTTGCGACGGGTGTCAGTCGTAGAAAGCTTGGGCTCCGGGGCGAAGATGAGCTGGTGGGCAAGGGGATCCTTCGCTCCGGTGCCGGGCAGCGTGAGGAAGCTAAGGGCAAGCACGTCATCATCGTCGGCGGCGGTGATGCGGCGATCGAGAATGCATTGATACTCGGCGAGCATGCCGAGCGGGTGACCGTCATCCATCGTAGCCGCGAATTCAGGGCACGGCCGGAGTTTTTAGCGAAGGCAAGGGCATCCGCGAACGTCGACTTCAAGACTGAGACGTACGTAACCGCGATCCGCGGCGAGGAGCGCTTTGAGGGCGTTGATGTTGCCGGCCCGGGCGGAGCCGGAGATTCCATTGACGCGGAGCTTCTTCTTGTCCGGATCGGCTTTAAGCCGAACGCGGAACTTCTTCGCGGGCTCGCCGAACTCGACGTCTCGGGCTATGTTCAGGTCGATGTCAATTCGCAGACGAGCATCCCGATGATCTACGCCTGCGGGGACGTCGCTAACCCTATCTCACCGACCATTTCGACCGCCGCGGGAATGGGGGCCACGGCAGCGAAAGCGATCGCCGCCCGGCTTTCCGAGAAATAAAAATTCCGAAAATTTGAATAAAAATCGAATTTCTGATTAAATCTTCGCAGTTCGCTATCGACCAAACGCACAAGCTGATATCGGCCCGAGCCTGCCAACTCATTGTAAATAAATGGGTAAGCTGGATATTTCGGCGAAATTTCCGTGGCCTAAGCTGTTAAGCCCGGATGGCACGGTTCGTGCGTAAATAAAGATGTCGAATTGCCTTCCAATCCGAAAACAAAAGCTCCTGACTTGTTCCGAAGATTGGACAGTCCTTTTCAATTTACTAGCTAGGAGGAACCTATGAACAACAAAGTGACGTTCAAAAGCGGGCTTTCAATGGCTGTTTTGAGCTTCGTTTTTGTAGCTTTGTTGGGCGTCCAAGGTTTTGCTCAGGCCGGCACCTCTTCGGTGACCGGTACCATTTTCAATGAGCAGAACGAGGTCGTCCCCGGAGCTACGGTCACGCTTGTAAGCGTGGCTCAAAACACCCGTAGAACCGCAGTCACAAACTCACAAGGAAACTATTCGTTCTCGCTTGTTACTCCGGGCCCGTACCGCATTGAGGTCGAGGCTCAGGGATTCAAGCGGGCGGTGACTTCCGAGTTTCAGGCCCAGGTTGACAGGACCGCGCAGCTTCCGATCACGTTGGAAGTCGGCGGGGTCGATGTCACCGTTACGGTCGATACCGGAGGCCTTGAAACCCTTAGTATCAACACGCAGGACCCCAGCCTCGGAACCAACTTCGTTTCCGAGCAGACCGTTCAGCTCCCGCTCGAGGGACGAAACGTCGGTAACCTGCTCAGCCTTCAGGCCGCAGTTACTCCGGACGGTTCGGTTTCCGGCGGACGCAGCGACCAGGCGAACATCACGCTTGACGGCGTTGACGTAAACGACCAGCAGAACGGCCCGGCCTTTACGCCGGTGCTCCGCGTTACTCCGGACTCGATCGAAGAATTTCGCGTTACGACATCGAACCCCGATGCCAGCCGCGGACGCTCGTCGGGTGCCCAGATCGCCCTTGTGACCAAGAGCGGTTCGAACAAATTCAGCGGAAACCTGTTCGAATATCACCGCAACACGGTGACGACGGCGAACAGCTATTTCAACAACCTCGCGGGCGTTGAAAGGCCGAAACTTATCCGCAACCTTTTCGGCGGTTCGCTCGGCGGCCCGATCGTCAAGGACAGACTCTTTTTCTTCTATAATTACGAAGGAATGCGTGAGGCAAAGGGCGTTTCGGTTCTTCGTCTCGTTCCGCTTGCCAGCATGGGCCAGGGACAGCTTCGGTATCGCAATACCAACGGCCAGGTCGTGACCCTTTCGCTTGCACAGCTTAACGGCCTTGTCGTTCCGGGCGGCTCAGCTCCGGGCCCCGTTGTTGATATGAACCCGGCGGCGATCGCCGTTTTTCAGGCTGCGGCGTCCCGCTATCCGTCGAACGACACCGGTCTTGGCGACGGTTTCAACACCGGAGGTTATCGCTTTAACGCTCCGCTCCCGGTCGAACTCAATACACATACCGCAAAGATCGACTGGAAGATCACGAGGGACGATAAGCACACGGTCTCGGTCCGCGGAAACTATCAGCAGGACATCTTCACGAATGCCTCTGCTTTCCCGGATACCCCGAGCCCGGACACGTGGAGCCATCCGCTTGGTGTTGCCGCTTCGTACACTTGGCTGATCAAGAGCAACATCGTCAACCGCTTTACCTATGGCTTGACGCGTAATGCCTTCAGCAACCAGGGTGACTCGAACGAGAACACCATCACGTTCCGTGATGTTTTCACGCCGGCCAACTTTGCCCGCAGCTTCAACCGTGTTCAGCCGACACAGAACTTCACTAATGACGTGAACTGGACCATCGGCGACCACTCGCTGCAGTTCGGCATCAACTTCCGTATCATCCGCAACAAGCGGACGGACTTCGGCCTTGCCTTCGATAACGGCGTTACGAACTCGTCGTTCTATCTCGGCGCAGGTTCGCAGCTAACGCAGGCGGTCAATAACCTCGGACCGGACTTTCAGATCGATCCGCAGTTCAACCTTGCCGTTCAGCGTGCGCTTGCCGGACTTATCGGCCGGCTCTCGCAGTACGGCGCCAACTTTAACTTTGGCATCGACGGACAGCCGCTTGCCGGTGGTGAACCGGTTGTTCGCAACTGGGCGGCCGAAGAGTACGACTTCTACGTACAGGATTCGTGGAAGATCCGTCCGAACTTCACGCTCAACCTCGGCCTCCGCTACGGCCTCAGCACTCCGGTGTATGAGACCAACGGATTCCAGGCCAAGCCGAACATCACGCTTCAGGATTACCTCGACCGTCGCGTCGCGGCAGCAGCTCAGGGACAGAACTACACTGAACCTCTGCAGATCGTGCTCGCCGGGCCGGCCAATGGTGCTGAAGGCTTCTATTCGATGGACTGGGACAACTGGCAGCCGCGTGTTTCATTCGCGTGGACGCCGAAGTTCGAGTCCGGATGGCTTTCAAAGATCTTCGGTACGAATGACGAATCGGTCGTCCGCGGTGGTTTCTCCATCATGAACGACTACTTCGGCCAGGCTCTCGCGGTCAACTTTGACGCGAACAACCGCCTCGGATTCGCCTCGAACCAGACGATCTCGGCCAATACCTACAACATCACCACGAACCCGGCACCGCTTTACACCGGCTCTTCGATGGCGATCCGTACGCTCCCGGGAATCACGATCCCCGCGAGCATTTCGTTCCCGCTCCAGCAGCCGCTCGACGACCAGCGTCGTATCGAGGGTTCGCTCGACGATAACCTGAAGTCGCCGATCCACTATCAGTGGAACGTGAGCTACGGCCGCAGGTTCGGTTGGGGCATCTATGCTGAGGCTTCATACGTTGGCCGCATTGCGAAGGACCTTCTCGCATCACGCGACGTAATGCAGCCGAACGACATCCGTGACCCGGTCTCGGGACAGACCTACAACGAAGCGGCAGGCATTCTTGAATGGCACCGCCGAAATCGTACTCCGGTCAACAGCGTTCCGAACCAGCCGTTCTTTGAGAACATGTATGCTGCGGGTTCGATCGATGCTGTCCTTTTTGGAGCCGGTCTTTCGAACACCCGTGCCGCTTACGGCTTCATGGCCGTAACATCGGTTACGCCCGGTTGTGCCGGTCCGCCGCTCTTCGGCTGCTATGACAGCGGGAACGACTGGACCTATCTGCAGGACATTTTCGACCGCTTCGTCGGGCCGAAACTGTACTACAACCGGCAGTACGGCGCTCTTTCCGCATACGGAACGATCGCGAACTCCAACTATCATGGTGGAACGCTTTCGGTTCGTCAGCGGTTCAAAGGCTTGACCTGGGACCTCAACTACACGATGTCCCGGTCGATGGACGACACTTCCGGCCTGCAAACGAGCGGCGTCTTCGGTGGTGCATTCATCCTGAATGCGCTTCGCCCGAAGGATAATTACTCCGTCTCGGACTTTGACCTCAGGCACATTGTGAACGTCAACGCCATTTGGGATATCCCGATCGGCCGTAACCGGACGTTCTTCAGCGGAATGAACAAAGTGGTCGATGCCATCTTCGGCGGCTGGCAGCTTTCAACGATCTATCGTTGGAACACCGGTTATCCGAATGGCTTCTTCGTTGACGTGGCCGGTTGGCCGACGAACTGGAACGTCCGCAGTGCGGTCGTCCAGCTCCGGCAGATCTCACCGACGCCGACCCGGCTCGGTGGTGCGAACAACAACCGTCCGAATGCGTTCTCGAACCGCTTGGCGACCTACCGCGGATTCCGCAGCCCGGGCCCCGGCGAATCAGGCGACAGAAACATCACCCGCTACCCGAACTATGTAGTTCTGGATGCAGGCTTGCAGAAGTCGTTCGATATGCCGTGGAACGAGAACCACAAGATCAAGATCCGTTGGGATGTCTTCAACGTTACCAATTCCGCAAGGTTTACCGGCAACGCTGATACCACCTTCGGACTCGATCCAGATCTCATCGGTGCTCCGGGCCCGTCATGGGGTAACTACACCGGAACACAGGGTTCGCCCCGTGTTATGCAGTTTGCTTTCCGCTTCGAATTCTAATTCGGAGATGTAAGCAAAAGAAAAGAGCCGGCTTTCGGGCCGGCTCTTCTTATTTCGTGGGCTCAAGGCTTACGAATTGTCTTTTATGTACTGCTCGATGCGTGCCCGCTCCGGGTGCTCCGCGACCTTTCCGAGAAAAGCCTTGTATTCGGCAACGGCACGGTCCTTCATTCCCGCCGCATTGTAAAGAGCCGCGAGGCGGAGGTGAACCTCGGCCTTTTCGACCGGGGCAAGTTCGATGGCCTTGTTGAGGTAACCGACCGCGAGCGAGCCTTTCCGCGCCTTCAGATACGCCTCACCAAGAAAATGATTTGCCTCGGGCGAGTTCGGCTCCGCGGCGACGGCCTTGGTCAGGGTCGCAATGGCTTCGTCATTCTTGTTCTGGGCGAACTGCACCTTGCCAAGGTTGACCAGTGCAATGGCAAAATCGGGTTTGAGTTCAAGTGCCTTTGTGTATGCCTTTTCGGCATCGTTCAATTTGTTGTTACCGAAATGAAGGGTACCAAGTTCGGTCCAGGCAACGAAGTCCTTCGGGTCTGCTGCGACCACCTGGTTAAAGAGCTTGATCGCGTCAGAGGTCTTCTTCGCTTTGGCCGCGGCGGCTGCCTGATCAAAGAGCTTACTGTTCGCCTCGCTTCGGCCGGTGTACGCATCTTTGACCGAAATGACGCCCGGGGCAGCATCGGGGCGTCCGATATCTCCCAAGTTGATCGTCATATCGTATCGGGGGCCGCCGCCGACCGAGACGGGTTGCCGTCCGATCTCACCGCCGCCAATGCTTACGACAAGGAACAGCCCGTCTCGCGGAGCCTGAAGGAAATAATAATAGCCGTCGTCGTTTATCTGCGTCCGCGACCGCTCGGCCCCGTCAACCATCAGCAGGACGTTGACGATAGGTCTTCGCTCGCCGGGTTTGAGCCCCTTGACCTCGATCTGTCCCCAGATGACCGGCTGGCCGATCGGGATCGGAAGGCCCGTGACCGAGCGGACGTCTCCCTGAGCCACGGCTCCGGGAACGCAGAAAAATGCGATGAACAGCATCGCGGCAAAAAAACTACTTGATCTCATAGCAAAACCTCAAAGAATGGATTTGCTCAATTGTGAGTTCTTTTAATGTGTGAGTCAACGGACGCGAGGCTAACGGGCGGCGAAGGAATCGTTTCCGGTGATGTCGAGCAGGTGGCGGGTGTCGTTGATGGCGAGGACGCGGATGTTCCGCCGCGGGCGGATCTCAAAGCGGTTGATGCCGCAATTTGAGGTGACGATCCAGGGCGTCCGCTGCGTCCGGCGGTTGATAGCACCCATCAGGTGGAGCGTGATGAAGCAGATCGCCCCGGTATGCGAAAAGATGGCGACGCGTTCGCCTTCGTGGCGGCGGATGATGTCCCAGAGTTTCTTTTTTGTGCGGTCGAGGAGCTGGGAATAGCTTTCGCCTTTGGTAATCACGTGGTGGACCTCGCGGTTGACCAGAGCGTAATAATCGCGTGGGTGATTCTCTCGTGACTCGTCAAACGTCAGGCCCTCAAGCACGCCGACGTGCCGTTCGCGAAAGGCCTTGGTCTTGTTCACCTCAAGCCCGGTCAACTTTGCGAGTTCGGACGCGGTCTCGACCGCACGGTGAAGATCGCTCGAATAGATCGCCGAGATGCCCTCTTCGGCCAGGTGACGAGCGGTCGCCTCCGCCTGCCGCCGGCCGAGATCGGAAAGCGGTGTCGGGCCATGCCCGCCGAAACGCCCTTCGGCATTGCCGGCAGATTGCCCGTGTCTTATCAGATATAGCCTCGTGGGTGCCACTTTGATCTATCCGGAAGCTTCAGCCTTCAATTTTTCGGTCTGGTAGTGCGTTCTGAGCGCTTCGACGAACTCATCGATCTGGCCTTCCATAACCAGATCGAGTTGATAAACGGTCATCCCGATCCGGTGGTCGGTGACACGGTTTTCCTTGAAGTTGTAGGTCCTGATCTTTTCGGAGCGGTCGCCGCTGCCGACCATCGATTTTCGCTCGGCCGAGAGTGCGGCCTGCTGCTTCTGCTCTTCGATCTCCTGCAGGCGAGCCCGCAGAACGCGCATCGCCTTTTCGCGGTTCTTTATCTGCGACTTCTCATCCTGCATCGAAACGACCAGCCCCGAAGGAAGGTGCGTCAAGCGAACGGCGGAATAGGTCGTGTTAACCGATTGGCCGCCCGGCCCTGAAGAGCAGAAAGTATCGACGCGAAGGTCGTTAGGGTTGATCTGGATATCGACCTCTTCGGCCTCGGGTAGTACCGCGACCGTTATCGCCGAGGTGTGGATGCGGCCTTGGGTTTCGGTCTGCGGCACTCGTTGAACGCGGTGGACGCCGGATTCGTAACGGAGCTTCGAGTAAACGTTGTCGCCCTCGATCATCGCGATGGCTTCCTTGATGCCGCCGACGCCGGTATCGGCCGTTTCCATTATCTCCATCCGCCAGCCCTGCCGCTCGGCAAAGCGGGCGTACATGCGGAACAGGTCGCCGGCG
>ERZ1066135.1032-NODE-1032-length-11680-cov-6.417548_pt1 | contig 11680 bp, 8 predicted proteins | sample MGYA00382782_ERZ1066135 | MGnify/ENA primary metagenome ERZ1066135 (study PRJEB33369, sample SAMEA5778365) | biofilm metagenome | biome: Industrial cooling water; feature: Water cooling tower basin; material: Biofilm | place: United Arab Emirates | collected...
CTGCCCGCGTATGCGGTGCGCCTGCCCTTCGACGGCCCCGCGGTGGTCGTGCGCCGCAGTCATCACGGCGGACTGCTCGCGCGGCTGCGCGGGGACCGCTTCATCCTGCCGCGCGCGCCGCGCGAGCTGATGATCGCCAGCTTCCTCACGCAGCACGGCATCGCGACCCCCGCCGTGCTCGGCTTCGTGATCTACCGCGAGTCGTTCTTCGTGAAGCGCGCCGACGTGGCCACCGAGGAACTGCCCGACGGCATGGACCTTGGCACCCTGCTGGCCGACCCCGCCTCGGCGCGGATCCGCGACGAGGTGTGGACCGCAGTGCGCGCGCTCTTGCACGACCTCGCCGCCCTGGGCGTCTGGCACCCCGATCTGAACGTCAAGAACATCCACCTGAGCCGGACGCTCGACGGCGCGATCCGGGCGGCCGTCCTCGATGTGGACCGCGTACGACTCGGGGAGCCCGGTGAGATCGTCGCGCGCGCGAACCGTGATCGACTGCGGCGTTCGCTGCACAAGTGGGCGCGGCAGCGGGGGCTCACGTTGGGCCCGGCGGACCACGACGCGCTGCAGATCCCGGTGGGGGCGGCGTGAGCACGGTGCCGCTCGACCGCATCGGCATCGTGCTGATGAGCGCCGTCGGCGATGTCGTGCACGGACTGCCCATCGCGACCGCCCTCAAGCGCCATGCCCCCGGGTCGCACCTGACCTGGATCCTGCAGCCCGGGCCGGCGACGTTGGTCGAGGGGCATCCGGCGATCGACGAGATCCTGCGCTTCGATCGCCGCGGTGGGCTGGCCGCCTTCGCCGCGCTGCGCGAGGAGTTGCAGTCCCGACCCTTCGACGTCGTGATCGCGCTGCAGGTGTACTTCAAGGCCGGCGTCATCACGCGCTTCATGAAGGCGCCTGTCAAGCTCGGCTTCGACCGTGCCCGGGCGCGCGACGCGAATTGGCTGTTCACGACGCACCGCATCCCGGCGCGCGCGCCGCAACATGTCGCCGATCAATACGTCGAGTTCCTCGACTGGCTGCAGGTCCCCGCGGAGCCACGCGAGTGGGGCCTCGGGCCCTGGGCGCACGAGCGCGCGTGGCAGCAGCAGTTCTTCGCGGCGTTCGACCGACCGACCGCGGCGATCGTCGTGGGCACCAGCAAAGCGGAGAAGGATTGGGTCGCGGAGCGCTGGGCACCGGTCTGCGATGCGCTGTACCACGACTTCGGCCTGCAGCCGGTCCTGGTCGGCGGACGTAGCGAGCGCGAGCTGGAGGCCGAGCGGGTGATCCGCGAGCGGGTCCGCGCGCCGGTGCACTCCGCGCTGGGCAGCGGGTTGCGGAATCTGGTCGGGATCCTCGACGGCAGCGCGCTGACGCTCTCGCCCGACACCGGTCCATTGCATATCAGCGTGGCCCTGGACCGACCGGTCGTGTCGCTGATGGGCTATACCAACCCCAAGCGCTTCGGTCCCCATCGACGCTTCGGCGATCTGATCGTGGACGCCTATGGCGATGCGGGCGAGGACTACCCACCGACGCCGGTCCATCGCCCGGGGCGGATGTCCCGCATCACGCCCGAGTCCGTGCTGGCGAAGGTGCAGCACTGGCACGACACCTATCGCACCTCGCACCCGCCGGGCGGACGCTAGTCGTCGTCGATCACGCCGCGTCCCACGGCGTAGCGTGCGCCGACGATGGGCAGGGCCTGCACGAGGCCCGAGAGGCCGAGCCCCATGACCGCGAAGTAGTCGCCATCGACCCGCGTGACGAGGGTCGCGCCGAAGCCCTGGATGCCGTAGGCGCCCGCCTTGTCCATCGGCTCGCCCGTCGCCACGTACGCGCGGATCTCCGCCTCGCTCAGCGGCCGCATCGTGACCGCCACCTGATCCACGTGACTGGTGATGCGCGCGCCACGACGGACCGCGACGCCGGTGAACACCAGATGCGTGCGCCCGGCGAGCGCGGTCACCATGGACACGGCATCCTCTTCCGACGCGGGCTTGCCGAGGATCTCGCCGTCCAGCACCACGGTGGTGTCGGCGGCGATGATCACCGCCTGCGCATCGTCCGGCGCGACCACGAGCGCCTTCTCGCGCGCGAGCCGGTCGACATACGCCACCGGCTCCTCGCCGGCGCGCACCGATTCGTCCACGTCGGCCGGACGGACCTCGTGGGCGATGCCGATCAGCGTGAGCAGTTCGCGGCGACGCGGCGACGCCGAGGCGAGGATGACGGGCAACGTCATCGCTCAAGCCACAGGGTGACGGGACCGTCGTTCACCAGTTCGACCTCCATCATCGCCCCGAAGGCGCCCGTCTCGCAGGGCACGCCCTGTGCCTGCAGCAAGGAGACGAACCGGCGGTACAAGGGTTCGGCGACCTCAGGGCGCGCCGCCTCGATGAACGAGGGCCGTCGTCCCTTCTGGACGTCGCCGTACAGTGTGAACTGCGAGACCACCAGGGCGCCACCGCCGATATCGGCCAGCGCGAGATTCATCTTGTCGTCGGCGTCGGGGAAGATGCGGAGTCCCGCGATCTTCTCCGCGAGCCACGACGCCTCGGCGTCGGTATCCGTGGCGGTGATCCCGACGAGCACGAGGACGCCACGTCCCACCCGCCCGACGACCTCGCCGTCCACGCGGACCTCCGCCCGCGCGACCCGCTGGAGCAGGACCCGCATGTCAGCGCGCGATGCTGCGTGCCCAGTCCCAGCCCATCAGCCCCCGTGCGTTGATGGCCTTCACGGCGATCTCACTGCCGGGTGCGACATTCGCGAGGCTGAGCGTCGCGCCGCTCGTGCGCTGCTCCCTGCCCTCGGCCGCTCCGGGCGGCGTCACACGGACCACATACCCCGTGACGTCCCGCTCCGGGCTCGGCGTCCACTGCACCGAGACGGTGCCGCCCGCGCGCGCGAGCTGCAGTCCCGACACGCGCGCCGGCGAGGAGGCCAGCATCATGATCGACGCGACGGTCGTCTTCGCCACCTCGGCGACCAACTGTTGATCGATGGTCTCCAGCACATCGTGCGGCTGGTGATAATGCGGATTGCCGAGCACCGGATACGACCCGATCCCCCCGACGATGTCGCCGTAGCCGTCGTAGAACGCTTGCGCGTCGGTGCTCTTGTAGTAGAACGCGTCGTACGTGATGAGGTCGCTGTAGCGCATCGCCGCCCCGTGCTGCAGGTCCTTGATGCCCGGGTTCGAATAGCGGATGGTGTTGTCGAGCCGCTCGTCGTTCTTCCAGCCGACCATGTCGTTGTTGAGCACCCCCATGATCCGGATGCCGCCCTCCTTGGCCAGCCGCACGAACTCCCGCCCGCCGAGCAGGCCGGACTCCTCGCCGGTGAGCGACGCGAAGACGATCGTCGCCGCCTGCGGTCGTGCGGCCAGGACGCGGGCCGTCTCGAGCAAGACCGAGGTCCCCGAAGTGTTGTCGTCCGCACCCGGGCCCTCGGCCCGCGAGTCGAAGTGCGAGCTGATCACGTAGACCAGCTCGGGGTTGGTCGTGCCCGGCAGCACGGCGATCACGTTCGCGGTGCTGACGCCCGCGCGATTCACCCCCTGATTCGCGGTGAAGGTCTCGTAGGCCGCCTGGAGGCCGAAGGACTCATACGTGGCCTTGAGATATTCGCGCGCCTTGAGATTGCCGGGCTGCGTGATGTGCTTGGAGTCGAACGCGAACAGGTCCCGGGCATAGCCGTACACGCGACCGACATCCACGTCGGCCACGGCCGCCCGCACGGCACTGTCGATCGGCGCATACGCGGACGCGGCGAAGGTCGCCAAGGCGCGTTCGGCACGCAGCGCGGAATCCACGCGCGACACCAGGTGCTCCCGCGAGACCGGACGCGTGAGGTCGGTGACGTAGAGATGCCGGTGCGGGGTCACGGTATCGCCGTCTCGCTCGGCGACGATGAGCAGGCGCTCGCCTCGGTCATCGGCGACCCACTCATACTCGGGGGCGATGGTGCGCACGGAATTGTTGTGGAACAGCCGGGTCCGCGCGCCGGTGGCCAGGTCATAGGCATGCACGCGGCGATGCCGGCTCTCGCCGATCTTCGCGATGAGCCGGTCGTCCCGCAAGAAGGCGGGCAGCAGATCGTGCTGGATCTCGCGGGTGATGCGCCGCGGGGTCGTGTCGCTACCGCCGACCACATACACCTCCCAGTCCTCGCGCGGCATCATCTGGAACGCCACGCGGGTGCCGCTGGGCGAGATCGCCGGGCTCGCGACGGGGAGCGTGGTCGAGGCGAGCGCGGTCGGCTGCGCGCCGGGCACCAAGGCGAGACGCATCACCGACACCGTTCCGGTCCCGCTCAGATACGTGAGCGCAGCGCCGTCCCGCGCCACCGCGACATTGCGTCCCGCGAAGCGGCGCGTGGTGCCCTCGACCAGATCGAGCACTTCGAAGGACGCCCCGCCGCCGGGGACGTTCGCGCCGCCGCGGCCGCCGCCGCCGACGGCCACCCCGGCCCGCACCCCGTAGACGAGATACCGCTCGCCCGCGACGATGAGACCGGCCTTCGCGGAATCCGTTCGCGTCAACACCTCGGCCGCATTCGCACCCCGACGCCACGCCACGACCTGCGTCGTCCGCTCCCCACTGCGCTCGGCAAGACCGAACAACGTGCTGCCGTCGGCCCCGAAGGCCAGCTCGCGCACGAGCCACCCGGTGCTCGGCAGCGTCACTTCCGCGGAGCGATCGATCAGCGGCCGCCGTCGGACTTGCGGGGGTGCGCCCTCCGTGCCGAACGTGAGATAGGCGAGGGAGCGGCTGTCGCGCGCGAACACCGCGCGGTTCCCCGTCACCGAGGCCAATGGGGTGATGGTCTCGCCGAGCTGGACCACCACCGTCCGCAAGGCTTCACCGGTCCCGGTCTCGTACATCACCAGTCGGCCATCCGGCGACCAGCGCGGGTTCCGGGCGTCGCGCGCCACCTCGCGCGACGCGTACGGCTCACCCGTCAGCTCAGCGATGCGTGGCAGCAGTGCCGCCGCTTGAGGGTCGCGCAGCAGTGTGCCGAGCGCGACCAGTGCGGAGTCGTAGCGCCCGGCGCGCCACTGGCGCTCGGCGTCCACGAAGCGCGTCTGCACATCGCGCTGGGCGGCGGCCGCCGTCGCGGCGACGCCGAGCACCACCAAGGAACGCATGATCATTCGACCGTCACCGACTTGGCGAGGTTGCGCGGCTGATCCACATTGGAGCCGCGCTTCACCGCGATGTAGTAGGCCAGCAATTGCAGCGGGATCGCCGCCAGGACGGGCGACAGCATCTCGATCGTCTCGGGGATCCGCACCTCGTAGTCCAGCAGCCCGGCGAGCGCCGGTTCGTCGCGCGTGGTGATGGCGATGATCTTGCCCTTGCGCGCCTTCACCTCCTGGATGTTCGACACGATCTTGTCGAACACCGAATCGTGCGGCGCGACGAAGACCACCGGCATCATCTCGTCGATGAGGGCGATCGGGCCGTGCTTCATCTCGGCGGCCGGGTAGCCCTCGGCGTGGATGTAGCTGATCTCCTTCAGCTTGAGCGCCCCTTCGAGCGCGACCGGGAAGTTGAAGCCGCGCCCCAGGTACAGGAAGTTCGCGGCCCGCTTGAACTCTTCGGCGATCTCCTCGATCACCGCCGCACGATCGAGGATGGCCTGCACCTGTCCGGGCAGCGCCTCCATGGCCTGCGCGATCTCGATGCCGCGCGTGACCCCAAGGTCGCGCTTGCGCGCAAGCTTGAGCGTGAGCAACGCCAGCGCCACCACCTGACTCGTGAAGGCCTTCGTCGACGCGACGCCGATCTCGGGGCCGGCATGGAGATAGATCCCGCCATCGTCCTCACGCGCGATGGTCGAGCCCACGACATTCACGAGCCCCAGCGTCTTGGCGCCCCGCCGCTTGGCCTCGCGCATCGCGGCGAGCGTGTCGGCCGTCTCGCCACTCTGCGAGATCACGATGCACAGCGTGCGCGGCCCGACGATGGGATTCTTGTACCGGAACTCCGAGGCGTACTCGACCTCGACCGGGATCCGGCACTGTTCCTCGATCATCATCTCACCGATCAGCGCCGAGTGCCAGCTCGTCCCACAGGCCGTGATGATGACGTTGTCGATGTCGAGCAGGTCGTCATGCGACAGATTGAGCCCGCCGAGCTTCGAGGTGCCGTCCGCGACGATGAGTCGCCCGCGCATCGTGTTGGTGATCGTCTGCGGCTGCTCGAAGATCTCCTTCAGCATGAAGTGGGCGTAGCCCCCGCGTTCGATCTCTGCGAGATCCCAGTCGATGCGCGACACCTGGCGGTCCAGCGGCATCGCATCGATGTCCATCACGCGGTATCCCTCGGCCGTCACCACCGCGACGTCGCCGTCGTCCAGGTAGATGACCTGCCGCGTGTGCGCGAGGATCGCCGAGGCATCGCTGGCGACGAAGTTCTCCCCGTCGCCCACCCCGACGAGCAGCGGCGAGCCCAGGCGCGCCGCGACGAGCGTCCCCGGGTCACGGCTCGAGATCACCGCAATGCCGTACGTGCCCTCGACATGCTGCAGCGCCGCGATAACGGCCTGCTCGAGCGACTCCACGTACAGTTCCTGCGTCAGGTGTGCGAGCACCTCGGTGTCCGTGTCCGAGGCGAAGGTGTACCCCAGGGCCTGCAGGCGCTCGCGCAGCACGGTCGCGTTCTCGATGATCCCGTTGTGCACCACGGCGATCGTGCCGTCGGCGCTGCAGTGCGGATGCGCGTTGCGCTCCGTCGGCGGGCCATGCGTCGCCCAGCGAGTGTGGGCGATCCCCACCTGTCCGGTCACTGGCGACGCCGCGATCGCGGCATCCAGCCGCGAGATCTTGCCCGCTGCCCGCCGCGTCGCCAGGACGCCATCGTCGACCAGCGCGACGCCGGCCGAGTCATATCCGCGGTACTCCAGGCGCCGCAGTCCCTCCACCAACAACGGCGTGGCCTGTCGATGGCCCGTATATCCGACGATCCCACACATGGCGCTGCTCCGGTCTGCTAGGGTGTGCTGAGTCGAGGTCAGGCGAGGGCGGCGAGCTCACGGCGGGCCCGCGTGACCAGCGCCTGGGCGGCGGCCGCATCGGGCCCCTCGGCGATGACCCGGACGATGGGCTCGGTCCCCGAGGGTCGCACGTGCAGCCAGCGATCCGTCCAGGCCACGCGCAGGCCATCCTGCGTATCGACCTCGGCATCGGCGAAGGCCTGCCGCAGGGCCGCATACACCGTGTCGAGCGGCGCGTTCGGCCGTGGCAGCTTGTCCTTGAGAATGGCATAGCGCGGATACGCCGCCACGACCTGCGAGAGCGGGACGGCGGCCTCGTGCAGCAACTGCAACACGAGCGCGGCGCCCAGCGGCGCATCGCGGCCCAGATGCAGATCGGGCAGGATCACCCCCCCGTTCCCCTCACCGCCGACCACCGCGCCAAGCCGGCGCATCGCCAGCGCCACGTTCACCTCGCCGACCGGAGCGCGCGTCACCGCGACGCCGAAGGCCGCCGCGACATCGTCGAGGATGCGACTGGTCGAGAGATTCGTGACGACGGGCCCCGGGCGCTTCGCGAGGACCACCCGCGCCGCCAAGGCCAGCGTCCAATCCTCGCCGATCGCCTCGCCGCGCTCGTCCACGATCGCCAGCCGGTCCACGTCGGGATCGGTGGCCAGCCCGACGACGGCGCCACTGCGCTGGACCAGCGCCCCGAGGTCGCCCAGCTGCTCGGCGACCGGCTCGGGCGGCCGCGGGAAGCGGCCGTCCGCCTCCATCCCGATCGCGAAGACCTCGCAGCCCAGCTCGGCCAGCAGGGCGGGCAGGATGGCCGAGCCCGCACCGTGGCAGGCGTCGAGCGCGACGCGAAAGCGCCGCGCGCGGATCCCCGGCACATCGAGATAGGGCAAGCGCAGCACGGCGTCGACATGGCGCGCGATCGCCTCGGCATCCTGGGCCTCCGCGCCGATCGACTCCCAGGACGCGTACACCGGACCGCTGTCCATGTAGCGGCGCATCGCCTCGCCGGCTGCGGCGTCGAGGAACAATCCATCCGCCCCCACGAACTTCAACGCGTTCCACTCGATCGGGTTGTGGCTGGCGGTGATGGCGATCCCGCCGGCCGCATGATGGTGCTCCACCGCGAGCTGCACCGTGGGCGTCGGCGCGAGCCCGATGTCGATCACGTCGCAGCCCACGCTGCGCAACGCGCCGACGACGATGTGATGGTACATCGGGCCGGAGACGCGGCTGTCGCGCCCGACCACCACATGGCGCGCCCGCCCCTGTGCCACGGCCCAGCTTCCGAATGCCGCCGCGAATCGGGCGATCAGCTCGGGTGTGAGCGTGCGACCGACCACACCACGCACACCTGAGACGCTCACCATCAATCCGGCAGGATAGGTCATCGAGGTCATGCGGGGAAACTAGAGGGCGGTCGGCGACCCGACCACCGCCGCTTGTCGCCGCCGCGGCGCGTTCGTACCCTTCGCGTACCGCCCCACTCCTTGGAGTCCCTCCTGCCCCCCATCGATCCCGCCCGGGAGACCTACGGCCGCCTCCGCGACCAGTTCGTCGGCCGCAGTGTGCTGGCCGTCCTGCTCACGGCGCTCGTGCTCCTGCTCCCGGCGTACCTCGAAGCCCGCCGGGATGTGGCGCGGCATCAGGGGGACCGGATGCTGGCCATCGCGCGGAGCGCGGCGGCGATCGTCGACGCGGAGGCCATCGACACGCTCGCCCGCGGCCGTGACCGCAACGACGATCGCTTCGCGCGCACGCGCGCCGACCTCAAGCGGGTGTGGGCCGCCAACGGGGGCGCGGCCACCGACCTGGTCCACGGCCTGTTCGTCGTCTCGCTGGACGGACCGACCGCTCGCGTGCTGACCCATTCCCAGTGGGATGCGGCCCAGCCCGGGTACGATCAGCCGTGGACCCCGACGCCCGGGCTCGCGCAGGTCCTGGGCGCGGTGGGCGGCGGAGCCACGCCGCTGTATCGCGAGGAGGGGAGCGCCGGCTGGTATGTGTCGGCCACTGCGCCGGTGCGCCGGGTCGATGGCACCGTCGCCGCGATCGTGGTGGCCTCCACCCGCGCCGATGCCGCGCTGGGCACCCTGCTGCGGCGCTTCGGCGTCCTGGCGCTCGTGGCGCTCGGTATCCTGCTGGTGGCCGCGACGGTCGGTGCCGGGCAGGCGCGTCGACTCGCGCGGACCGTCGGGCGCGTCGCCCGCTACGCCGACCGCGCCGCCGAGGGCGACCTGCGCAGCACGATGGACGCCGAGGTGGATGATCCGCTGCCCGAGCTGCCCGCCGCCATGAACCGCGTGACCGCCTCGAGCCGCGCGTTCGTGGTGGAGGGCGGACGGCAGGTCGCCGCGCTGCGGGACGCCACCGAGGCCATGCACGCACACGTCGCGCAGGTCCGTAGCTCCAGCGGCGAGGTCGCCGGCGCGGCGCATGAGCTGGCGACGGTCGCCGGCGAGCAGGCGGTCGCGCTGGCGACCCTCCGTGCCGCTGCGCAGCGCGCGTTGGCCGGTGCGGGACGCGGTGTCGACATCGTGCGCCGCACCGTGGAGCGGACCGAATCCGTGACCCACGCCGCGCGCAGCGGGGCGACTGCCGCCGATCTCGCCCACGTCCGCATGGCGGCGATCGCCGACGTCACCCGCGAGGCGACGCCGCTGGTCCTGGACCTCGGCAGCAAGTCGCAGCAGATCGGCGACGTGACCGCCACCATCGCCGACATCGCACGGCAGACCGATCTGTTGGCGCTCAACGCCGCCATCGAGGCCGCGCGGGCCGGTGAGCATGGGAGCGGTTTCGCCGTGGTCGCCGACGAGATCCGCGCGCTCGCCGTGGCCACGAGTCAGGCCCTCGAGACCATCCGCACGCTGACCGATGAGCTCCGCACCACCGCGGACGCGGCCGCGCGACAGATGACCGAGGTGCGCGACCGGGTGACCGATGGCGCCGACGTGATCGGGACCTCGGTGAGCGCGCTGCGCGACATCAGCGACCAGATCGCCGAGAATCGCGACGCCATCGTGCAGGTGAAAGAGGCCGGCACCGCCGCCGTGCTGGAACTCGAGGCGCTGTGCGCGGAGCTCACCGCGACCACCGATCGGTCGGACCGACACGCCGCACGGAGCGCGGAGCTCCGCAGCGTCGCGACCACCCAGATCGCCGCGGCGCAGCGCGCCGTCGAGGCCGCGCGACAGCTCGCCGAGCAACTCGGTCCGCTGCAGGCGAGTGTCGGTCGCTACGAGAGCTGAGCGATCGGGCGCGAGATGCGCCCCCCCTTGCCCTCGACCACCCGCCGGAACGCGCGCACCACGTTGAGGTCGAACTGGTTGCTGCTGGCCTCGAGCTCGGCCAACGCGTCCGACGACGACAGCACACGACCGCCATTCTTGTAGGGACGACCGGTGGTCAGCACATCGTAGGCATCGGCGACGGCCACGATGCGTGCGGGCAGGGGGATGGCATCAGCGATCAGGCCGTCGGGCCGCCCCCGGCCATCCCAGCGCTCATGATGATGCCGCACGGCCGCGAGCGCATGCGGCGCGTCACGGAGCAGCGGCGACAGGATGCGCCAGCCCAGCACCATGTGCTGCATCACGTGGTCGTACTCCTCGTCGGTCAGGCGCCCGTCCTTCGTGAGCACGGTGGCGCGCACCCCGATCTTGCCGAGGTCGTGCAGGTGGCCGCCGAGCTCCACTTGGCGGGTGAGGTCGTCGTCGAGTCCGAGGAACTGCGCCGTGGCCTGGGCCCACTGGGCGACCCGCTCCGAGTGCCCGCGGGTGTAGGCGTCCTTGATCTCGAGCGCGGCGACGAGCGCCTGCACCCCGTTGAGGAACAGCTCCTGGATGCGCTGCGCCTGCTCGGTGACGCGCTGCTCGAGATGGCGGCGGTAGTCCTCGACCTCCAAGCGCAGGCGCCGCGACTCCAAGGCCCGCTCGATCCGCACCTCGACCTCGGAGGCCACGAAGGGCTTGGTGATGAAATCCGTGGCCCCGTCCTGCAGGCAGGCCACCGCCGTCTCCACGTCGCCGGCGCCGGTCAGAATGACCACGGCCGTTTCCGGATGCCGCTCGCGCACGGCGCGCAGCAGGGCGCGTCCATCGCCGTCCGGCATCTGCAGGTCCGAGATGACCAGGGGCACGGCGATCTGCTGCAGCAGGGCCAGCGCCTCGTTGCCGCTCGACGCCTCATAGCAGACGTAGTCGTCGCGCTCGAGGTGACCGATCAGCACGCGCCGCACCAAGGGTTCATCGTCCACCACGAGGATGGGCGTGATCTCCAGATCCTGCGATTCCGACATCCCGCACCCCCTGCGACTCACGCCGCCACACGGTTACCTTCCGCCCGTCCCCCGCCCCGACCCGCCATGACCCGACGCACCGACGCCGACGCCCACGGGCGCTTCGCCACCCGCGCCATCCACGCCGGCCAAGCCCCGGACCCCACCAACGGGGCCATCATGCCGCCGATCTACCAGACCAGCACCTACGTGCATCGGTCCTTCGGCGAGCACACGGGCTACGAGTACGCCCGCGGCAAGAATCCGACCCGGGAAGCGCTGGAGCGTAATGTCGCCTCGCTCGAAGGTGCACGCCACGGCATCGCGTTCGCCAGCGGGATGGGCTGCCTCGACGCCATCATGAAACTGTTCAAAGCAGGGGACCACATCGTCTGCGGCGCCCATGTGTACGGC
>ERZ1066135.1034-NODE-1034-length-11654-cov-7.086732_pt1 | contig 11654 bp, 8 predicted proteins | sample MGYA00382782_ERZ1066135 | MGnify/ENA primary metagenome ERZ1066135 (study PRJEB33369, sample SAMEA5778365) | biofilm metagenome | biome: Industrial cooling water; feature: Water cooling tower basin; material: Biofilm | place: United Arab Emirates | collected...
AGCTGGAAGGGGATCAGCAGCACCGAAGCGCTGACGCACTCCCACGACGGGGGGCACTGAGATGCCTGCGCCAGCGCGATTCGTCACCGCTGACGAGATGCAGGTCGAGGGCTCGCCGTGGGGGCCGCACGAGTGGTTGTGCCGGCCGGGTCTCACCGACGCCAAGGACCTACTGCTTGTTCGCGTGAAGATGCCGCCGGGCCGCGCGCATCAATTCCATCGACATCCGGCGATGGAGGAGATCATCTACGTCGTGTCCGGGGCCGCCGAACAGTGGGTGGGCGATGTGAAGCGGCGGTTGGGGCCTGGCGACAGTGCACACATCCCACGAGACATCGTCCACGCGACCTGGAACGTGGGCGACGACACGTTGGAGTTCCTCGCCATCCTGTCGCCGGCGACTGTCGAGGGCCCCGCGCTCGTGGATGTGCGCTACGACGAGCCGTGGTGTTCATTGGTGGCGCCGGTGACCTACCCAGAGGAATCACGGTGATCGTCCTGCTCGGCACCTTCGATACCAAGGGGGTCGAGTACGCGTATGTGCGCGAGCTGCTGACGGCGCGCGGCGTGGCGACGTGGACGGTGGACTGTGGGGTGTTGGGCTTACCGTCGTGCGCGGCCGATGTCAGCGCGTCGGAGGTGGCGAGTGCGGCAGGGACCACCCTCGACGCACTCCGCGTGACGGATGACCGCGGTGCGGCCGTCGAGGCCATGACGCGTGGTGCCGTACGGGTGCTGCGTCGCATGGTGGACGAGGGGCGTGTCGGCGGTATCCTCGCGCTCGGCGGAGGGGGAGGGACCACGCTCGCGACCGCGGTGATGCGCGAGCTCCCGGTCGGGCTGCCGAAGCTGATGGTCTCCACGATGGCGTCGGGGAACGTCGCGGCGTACGTCGACGTCAAGGATATCACGATGATGTACTCCGTCGTCGATATCGCGGGCCTGAACCCGCTGAGCCGACGCATCCTCGCCAATGCGGCCGGGGCGATCGCGGGGATGGTCGAGCAGCGGGCGCCGGCGGCGGCGGATCGTCCCGTGATCGCGGCAACGATGTTCGGTGTGACGACACCCTGTGTGACGACCGCGCGCCAGCGGCTCGAGTCGGCGGGCTACGATGTGCTGGTGTTCCATGCCACGGGCTCCGGTGGTCGCGCCATGGAGGGCTTGATCGCCGATGGGTATGTCTCGGCGGTGCTCGACGTGACCACGACGGAGTGGGCCGATGAGGTCGTGGGCGGCGTGTTGAGTGCGGGCCCCGCGCGGCTGTCGGCCGCGGCGCGCCGCGGCGTGCCGCAGGTGGTCTCGGTCGGCGCGCTGGACATGGTGAACTTCGGCGCGGCAGAGACCGTACCGATCACGTTCGAGGGGCGGCGGATGTACCGGCACAACGCCACGGTCACGCTGATGCGGACGACCCCCGAGGAATGTCGGGTCATCGCGCATCGGATCGCAGACCGACTGAATGCCGCGACCGGTCCGGTCTCTGTGGTGCTCCCGCTCCGCGGCGTCAGTGCGATCGACCGGGAGGGTGCCGTGTTCCACGATCCTGCGGCCGATGCCGCGCTGTTCGAGACGTTGCGTGAACGACTTGCTCCTCGCATCCGGGTGCGCGAGGTCGACGCGCACATCAACGATCCCGAATTCTCCGACGTCTTGGTCGACGAGCTGCTGGCGCTCATGCCGCCGATGCCCTGATCCACCACTTCCTCCACTATGCCATTCATCCCTCGCGCGGAATCGCTCCGCCGTCTCCGGGCACAGATCGCTGCCGGGTCTCCGATCATCGGCGCCGGTGCTGGCACCGGGATCTCCGCCAAATTCGCCGAACGTGGTGGCGTGGACATCATCATCATCTACAACTCGGGGCGATACCGCATGGCCGGGCGCGGATCGCTCGCGGGGCTGATGCCCTATGGCGACGCGAATGCCATCGTGGTCGAGATGGGCAGCGAGGTGCTGCCGGTGGTGCGCGATGTGCCGGTGCTGGCCGGCGTATGCGGCACCGATCCGTTCCGGATGATGCGGGTCTTCCTGCCGTCGTTGAAGGCGATGGGCTTCGACGGCGTGCAGAACTTCCCGACCGTCGGCTTGATCGACGGGACCTTTCGCGCGATGCTCGAGGAGACGGGCATGGGTATCCAGCACGAGATCGACATGATCGCCTTGGCGCACGAGCTGGACATGCTCACCTGTCCCTACGTGTTCGACGCCGCCACGGCAGCAGAGTTCACTCGCGCGGGGGCTGATGTGGTCGTAGCGCACGTGAACACCACGGTGGCCGGGTCGGTCGGTGTGACGAACACGGTCATCTCGCGTGATGAGGCGGTGGAGCGGGTCCAAGCGATGCACGATGCGGCCAAGGCGGTGGATCCCGAGGTGATCGTGCTGTGCCACGGCGGGCCGATCGCGTATCCGTCCGACGCGGAGTACGTGCTGCGGCGCACGCGGGGGGTGGCGGGGTTCTTCGGTGCGTCGAGCATCGAGCGACTGGCCACGGAGCCCGCGCTGGAGGCGCAGGCGCGGGCGTTCAAATCGATCGGTCTGGAGGCCTGATGCCGATGCGTATCGCGCCGTCGAGGATGAGGACGCAGGGCGAGGCGTGGGGCTGGCTGCGGTCAGGCGCGTCGAGCACTGCGGTGGTGGTCGTCGCGTCGCTCTGTGTCTCGCCGCTGGTCGTGGGCGGGCAGCCGACACCCACGCTCCAGCAGGTCGTCACCACCGCCGAACGTGCACCCAACATGGTGGGGCGCACCGCGGCGGCCGTCGTGCGCGTGGAGCAGGAGGAGCTGGCGCGGCTGCCACAGGCGACCTTCGCCGATGTGTTGCGCACGCTGCCGGGGTTCGCTGTGCTGGACTTCAACGGAATGGGCTTCGATCCCCAGGTGATCACGCGGGGATTCTATGGCGGCGGCGAGGCGGAGTACGTACTCGTGTTGCTCGACGGGAAGCCATTGAATCAGGTGCACACCGGCCGCGCGATCTGGGAGGCCCTGCCGACGGGGACGCAGGTGGAGGCCATCGAGATCGTGCGTGGCGGAGCGTCGGCGCTGTACGGGGATGCGGCGGTGGGCGGGGTGATCAACATCATCACGAAGGCGGGTGATCCAGATGCGCCGCGCTTCGTGCAGCGCTACGGGATCGGCGGGGGCGGTTTCGGCCTGATGCAGGCGGACCTGAGCGCGGCCGGTTCGCGAGGATCCCTGACCCTGGGTGCGACCGGCACGCGCGGCGATGGCTATCGGGCGCACAGCGAGCGCTTGGCCGGACACCTGCGCGCCCGGCTGACCCCATGGCGCGGCGGACGGGGTGAACTCACGCTGAACTACCTGCGCCAGGTCCGTCGTGCGGACGAGCCCGGCCCCCTGCCACAGCCCGAGGCAGACGCGGACCCGCGCCGAAGCTCGGTCCTGCACCGCTTCGACCAGCAGCGCGATGTGCACGATGAACTGAGCGCGGAGGGGCTGTGGCGCCTGACCCAAGCGAGTCGGCTCACGTGGTTCGGCGTCGCCGGTCGTCGTGCGCTCGACTCTGATCGCAGCATCGTCCTCGCCCCCGGCTTCGCCGACGTACAGGGCCGTGAGACCGACCTGCGTCGCCTCATGGGGCTCGCCCAGTACGATCTCACCTTTGGGCGGCACGATCTCACACTCGGTGCTGAGGTCCAGCGGGGCGAGGCCCAGTCGGAGTACTTCGCCGTCCTGACCGGGGACGAGGACGATTTCGCGGCATCGTCAGGTGAGCGCGGACCGGCCCTCGGCGCGGCGGACGCGTCGCGGCTGTCGAGTGCCGCCTATCTGCAGTTCGCGGTGGCGGTCAACCGGCGAGTGCGGATCACGCTGGGCGGCCGCTATGATCGTTTGTCCGATGGCGTGACGCCGAGCGGCAGCGGCGCGGATCCGGCGCAGGAGGTCACGCACGACGCCTTCAGCCCGCGCGTGGGGCTCAACCTGCGTAGCGGTAGCAACGGCAGCGCGTACGTGTCGGCCGGCCGGGTGTTCAAGGCCCCGACGCTGGACCAACTCTTCGATCAGCGTGCCTTCCCGGTCCCGTTCCCGCCCTTCGCAATCCGGTCGTCGAATGCCGGTCTCGCGCCAGCACGCGGGCGCAGCGTCGAGATCGGGGGGCAGCAGGCGCTCACGCTGGGGGCACACGCGATGGCCACGCTGTCGTTGAGTCTTTACGACATGGCCATGCGTGACGAGATCGACTTCGACGTTGCCACGCTGAGCTATGGCAATATCGCCCGCAGTCGGCACCGTGGCGTGGAGGCCGGTGCGCGGGTGACCGGACCGCACGGGCTCAGCGGGTTCGCGAACTGGACGGTGCAAGCCGCGACGGTGGACGGGGGCGATAACGATGGCAAGCAGCTGAAGGCCGTACCGCGCCACGCACTGAGCGCGGGTGCCACGATCACCGCCCGCGGTGGACTCGAGACAGGTCTCGTCGCCGTTCGGACCGGCGAGGCGTTCTTCGACGATGCGAACACGCGCCCCATCGCCGCGTGGACGCGCGTCGATGCGCGCGTCGTCGCACGGCTTGGCACCGCGCAGCTCACAGCCGAGCTGCGCAACCTCTTCGACGCGCGCTACGTGTCGACCGGCTACCTCGACCCTGCTGGGTCGGGCCTTGCCTACGTGCACCCCGCTGCCGGGCGCCTGGCGATGCTCGGCCTGCGCTGGCTGCGCTGACCATGCATCGCCGCTGGACGGTCGCCAATGGCGTGATGCTCTCGGCGTTCGCGCTGAGCGTCGTGGTCCAACTGAACGACCCCGATCCCTTTCTGTGGATCGGGATCTGGGGAGCCGCCGCCACCGCGTGCGCGCTGGAACTGATGGGCCGAGGTGGCGTGGGGTTTCCGGCCGCCGTCGGCATCATCACGCTGGGCTATGCGTTACAGCTCGCGCCCGGAGTGCTCGGCGCGGTGCCGTTCGGCGCCATGTTCCAAGCGTGGGAGATGGCCGACACGGGCATCGAGGAGTCGCGCGAGTTCTACGGGCTGATCTGGATCACCACCTGGATGCTCGCGTTGATGTGGCGCGCACGCCGTCGGACCTCGCGCGCGGCAGGCTGAGCCCGCAGCACGCGGCGCACCCTCATCGCAGGGCGCGCAGGGTGCCGAGCATCATCCCGGAGTGTCCCGGAAAGAGGCAGATGAACGGGTACTCGCCCGGCACCGGCACGACGAAGTCCAGGTCGGCGCTCTTGCCTGCCGAAAGCAGGACGCTCCAGGCTATCAGCTTGTCCTTCATCTGCATCGGCACATAGCCCTCCGCGCCCGCCTGATACGCGGCCGCCGACAGGGCATCGAGGTCGTCCTCACTCTTGACGAACACGAGGTTGTGGGGAAGCGTGCCGTCGTTGGTGTAACGCACGCGCACCTTGGTCCCGGTCTTGAGTGCGATGCGGTCGGGCAGGAACTCCAGCGCGCTCCCGATCGAGCGGAGTGTGACGACCGTGTCGGGGACGAAGCTGGACTGTGCGGTGACGAGCGAGGGAAGCGCGAGGGTGAGGAGGGCACCGACGGTGAGAGTGCGAAGACGCATCATCGAGCTGGATCGAAGAGGTCGGGCATCCCCCAGCGCGCGGCGACTCGCCCGAAAGCCTCGACCAGCGGTGCGGATGCCCCTGCGGCCGCGGACCTGAGTGCGGCGCGCTGTGTGTCCGTGAACGTGGGCGCGGTCTCCTCGGGCCAGCCGAGGGCGATGCCGTTGAGGATGCCCAATGCGATCGGCGCTGGGAGTTGGGGGACCATCACGATGAGGGCGCTCGCCTCGGCCGCGTCGGCCTGCGAGGCGCGATGCCGGGTGATGAGATCCACGCTGCGACCGACGCCGGACACGAGCACCGAGTCGCTGAAAGGCAGGCGACGCCCGAGCACGTCGCGGAGGAACTCGGCACCCTGCGTCGCACCAGCGATGCCCGCCGCTTCGGGGATCCAGCGATCGCGGGCATTCTCGGGGGCGATGAGCATCGCGGCGATCGCGCTCCGAGTCGCCGGGGTCGCCGGGATGGTCGACAGGGTCAGCAGGGCCTGCAGCCGCACGCCCGCGTCGGCATCCTGCAAGAGTCCCGTGGCGACAGTGTAGCTCACGGAGGTCGGTGAACCACGGTCCGGAATGATCCCGGCGCGGAGCATATCATCCACGAGCCGTGCGTCGGCCGGTAGCACCTCGAGCGCCGCGCGTCGGACGGCGGCGGCGGGGTGGGTCAGTGCACGCCGTACAGCGTCCTGCGCCGTGCCGGGCGCCCTCACCAGCCCGAGCCCATCGAGCGTCCACACGGCGTGCAGGGCGCCAGGGTTCAGGCCGAGGGCATCGACCGTGTGGTCATTCACGAGGCGGATCAGCGCGGGGGCGCTCGTGGTCGCCTTGCGCTCGACGAGCAGTCGCTGAGCGGTGTGCCGCCAGAACATGTTGTCGTTGCGCAGTGCCGCGACCAGTGCGTCCGGCGACGCGGTGTCGAGGCGCAAGGCCGCGGCGCGCGGGGCGCTGTCGTAGCTGATGCGGTAGATGCGCCCGTGCAGTCGATCGCGATTGGGCGTCTCGTATGCGTTGCCCGGGCCGTTGCGGCAGCAGCCGACCGTGTCGTTCGGCGTCTTGGGGATGAGCCAGGTCGGTGTGGGATTGTGTTGCGCGACGAGCGTGTAGAAGTCCGCGACCCAGATCGCGCCGTCGGGCCCAACCTTCACCTGGACGGGAGCAGCCCACGCATCGCGGCTTGCCATCAGCGACCATCGATTGATGGCGCGATAGCCTGAGCCGTTGGTGCGCAGTTCGAACATGCCGATCACGTGGGCCGTGGGTTCGGCGACGAAGGCGCGACTGTTCCAGTACTCCTTGGGGAAGGCACGCGCCGTGTAGATCTCGTGGGCCGCGCCAGCGGTGTAGCGCCCGAACTGGTCGACTTGCAGGATGTCCGTCACCGGGAACACGTCCATCCGGTCGGCGATATCGCGGAGCACGGGCTCGCGCACGCCGACGTTCCGGTAGTAGCGGCCCGGGATGTGGACGAAGTTCGTGGGGTTGGAGTTCGCCGTGGACCCGAAGACCTGCCCCTCTTCGTTGAAGGCCACGCCCCACGTGTTGTTCCCTGTCCGCGCGACGTAGTCGAGCGCCGAGCCGTCGGTGGGGAATCGGAAGTAGCCCGAGCCGATGGCCCCGCGCCCGTAGGTCACCCCGCCCACCGTGCCGCGGAATCCGTTGTACCCCACCGAGCCCCAGACCTGGTTGTCGAAGCCGTAGCGCAGGTTCGAGATCGACCCGTGGGTGTCGTTGCGCGGGAAGCCCGTCATGATGATGCGCTTCTCGTCGGCGCGATCATCGCCATTCGTGTCGCGGAGGAAGAACATGTGTGGTGCCTGCGCGACCACGAGGCCGCCGTCCGCGAAGGCCAGCGACGTCGCGAGGTTGAGGCCGTCAGCGAACACCGTGACCTCGCCTGCGTCGATGATCCCGTTGCCGTTCGCATCGTCGAGGATCAGGATGCGATCATTCCCAGGCACCGAGTCCGGCAAGAGGTTGTTCGGGTAGTCCTGCGTCTCGACCGCCCACATTCGGCCCCGCGCATCCCAGGTGAAGTCGATGATGTTGCCGATGTGCGGCTCATGGGCGAACGGTCGCACCGAGAAGCGGGGCGGCAGGGTCATCAGTTGCGTCGAGAGCGTTGTGGACAGCGCCCGCTGGGCGACCTTGACCACACTGTCGGGCGTGTTCCACGGGGCGCGCTCGCCGTTGTCCAGGAACTGCTTGTACACCGGCAGCGGCACTGCGAGCTCCTGCATCGGGATGGTGGGCATCGGCACCTCGTGCATGAGTCCGCGGTCGCCGATGGCCCAGCGCGTCGCGTGATCCACGAGTTGCTGGAATCCGGCGTTCCCCCACGTTCGTTGGTCGTGGCCCCATGCGGTGTAGAACACCCGGCCGCTACCGTGCGTGCGCACCCAGGTCCATGGCTCGTCGTGCCCGTTCTCGCGTCGCACTTCCAGCACCGTGCGGTCCACCGGGTTATGCTTGGCGTGCACGTAGGTCTCATCCCACGATTCGAAAGCGGGTACGCCGCGGATCGCGGGATGCTGGCCGTCCACGCGCACCGCGCTGAACGTGCCCGTGCCATGACTCTTGAATGCCGCGCCGACCAGCTTGATGAAGGCCTCTGAGTTCTGGAAGGACGCCGAGGCACAGTGCAGGACGATGAGTCCGTTGCCCGCGAGCACATAGGCATTGAGCGCGGCGAACTGCTGCGGCTGCACGACCATGTGGTTATTGTACAGCATGACCGCGTGGTACTTCGCGAGTTCGTCGGGCGATAGGGACGTGGGATCATCCGTGTAGAACAGGTCGATGCCGCGTCGCGCGAGCACGGGCAACAGCTGCTTTGCGCGGTCCGCGGGTCGATGATGCCCGTTGTCGCCGAGGAAGAGCACGCGAATGCGATCACCAGCGCCGAGGGCGACAGGCTGCTGCGCATCCATCGGTGTCGACGCCAGTGCGATGGCGCCGAGCACGGCGAGCGTCTCGCGCCGCAGCCGGACGGCGCGGTAGCCGCCGGACGCTTTGTCCCTGAGGAACATCAATCCGAAGACCAGCGTCAAGAGCAGCGCCGCCGGCGCCACATACCGGAAGCTACGTTTGCCACCTGCCAGCTCGGCGGGTTGCAGGATGGCATTGGCCTGGGCGACCGCCGGTTCGTCCGGGATCTGCGTGCCGACGATCGCACGCAGCGCGTTCGCCGTGGCGTCGTTGTTGATGTTCCCCGTCCGCTCGGCGACCCCGAGCGCGGCGCGCGTTTGGTCGAGCGCTTCGGCCACGTCGCGGGCGCGGTAGGCGAACGCGGCCGGGTCGCTGGCACCCTCGACCTGCGCGAGGTAACCCGGGAATCGCGCGTTCGCATCGCGCAGCACGTCGGCCGTCGCCGCCGGCAGCGCCTCGGCGAGGTAGCGGTCGGCGAGCTTGCCGATCAGCGGGACCCCGACCGCGCCGGCCATGCCCAGCCCGATCCCGGCCGTCAGCACGATGCCCAGCGACCCGGTGCGCGGCGTGCGCTCACTCACCACGCCGACCATGGTCGGGAAGAAGAACGCGACGCCCCACGCGAAGATGGTCGCCGCGAGCAGCGCGGTGATCAGGCCTTCGGCGAAGCTCAACAGCACGAGCCCTGAGCCCGTGAGCACGGAGGCACCCAGCAACATCCCGGTGGGTGAGAAGCGTGCGATGAACTGACCGGAGAGCCCGCGCAGGATCGCCATCCACCCGGAGATCCAGACCAATACGAGGATGCCGTGCATGCCACCGGACTGCAGCACGGACGGGATCCAGCGCATGGGGCCGAGCTCGAGTGAGGTGGTGATCGCCATCATCGCCAGCATCAGCGAGAACAGCGGGGTGGTGACGACCGCCGTGAACATCTCGCGGATCGAGACCCCCGCCTCGGCGTTCTCGGTCTTGGGGAACTGCTGGGGCAACATCAGCACGCCATAGAGCACGCTGGGGATGTAGATCACCGCGAGCTGGTACGGCCACCGCGCGAACTCGCCACCGTAGTTCGCCATCAGGAAGCCGATGATGCCGCCGCTGATGAGCCCGATGGGGAAGAAGGCGTGGAACCAGTTGAGGCGTTTGGTCTTCTCGTCGGGATACAGCGCCGCGACAAGTGGATTGCCGCTGACCTCGATCATCCCGGTGCCGGCGGCGAGCGTGACCGCGCCCACCATGAGGAGCCAGAACGCCGATGGGTCACCGACACGCGTCGCGGCCGCGAGCATGATCGTGATGCCGGAGACGTGACCGGCGAAGGCCAGCCGTGCGCCGTTCTTGAGGCCGATGAGTTCGATCATCGGGCCCATCACCAGGAGGGAGATGGCCATCCCCCAGAGCGCTGCGCCGGCGATGAAGCCCACCTGGTAATTGGTGAGGATGAACTCCTGCTTCAGCTGGCCGATGATGTTGCTCACCAGCGAGAATGAGGCGCCCGTCGGGATGAGGGCGAGGCAGGTGCCGAGGAAGAGCCGCGTGCGGGAGTCCATGACGGTGGTCTGAGGGTGAACGGACCGACCCTAGAAGATGCAGGTCGGTCGGACGGCTCGCCATCAGGTACGCGCTCGCAACGCTCCGTGCTGTGCTCAGCGCGGCGCGGCGAACGGCCGGATCCCGTACCCCGCGGCGATCAACGCCTCGCGAACCGCCCGCATGATTGGCACGGCCCCCGGCGTATCGCTGTGCACGCAGAGCGAGTCCACGGTGGGCGCGAGCCGCAGCGCCTGCGCCGCGGCGGCGGCGGCGTCGGTGATGAGCGCTCCGGGTTCCGTGCGCGGGATCAAGGTGCCGTCGTCGCGGTAGCCGCGATCGCAGAAGCCCTCGCGGGCGGTGCGCAGGCCGATCGACTCCGCCTGCCGCAGCATCTCGCTGCCCGGGAGCGCGAGGACCACCAGTCCGTCGTCCACCGAGCGGACCGCGTTGGCGATCGCGCGGGCGACCACCGCGTCGCGGGCCGCCGTGTTGTACAGTGCGCCGTGCGGCTTCACATAGCGCAGGGCCGAGTGGCTGGCGCGGCAGAACGTCGCCAAGGCCCCCACCTGATGGATGACGTATGCCGTGATCTCGCTCGGTGCGCACTGCATCGGCCGTCGTCCGAAGCCGGACACGTCGGGGTAGCCAGGGTGCGCCCCGATCGCGATGCCCTTGGCCGCCGCGGCTTCGACGGCGCGTTGCATGATCACCGCATCGCCCGCGTGGTAGCCGCAGGCGATGTTCGCCGACGAGATCAGCGCGAACAGGGCCTCGTCCTGCGGCGGCGAGACCCCGGCGTGGCCTTCACCGAGGTCTGCGTTCAGGTCGATCCGCATGACCTGCTGCCGCTCAGTCGCCGCCGCGCCCGCCCCCACCAGGCGCCGGCGGCGTGGCCGCCGCCGGGCGCGGCGTCGGCACGTCGTTCCAATTGATGATGCTGTTGAACACCATGTTGAACTCGCCGTGGTTCTGCCAGCGATACACCGGGTTGTTCGCGAACATGATGACCCGTCCCTTGCCCTGATACGCGGCCGGGATGTCGACTGCGAAGGCCCGACCACGGATGTTGTTCGCGCCCTCCATCAGCCCACTGAGCACCGCGTCGTCGCCGCCGACATAAGTGGCGAGCACGTTGCTCTGGTCGGCCGCCCCCACGCGGAACACCTGGGCCGCCTGCCCGAACTTGATCGGGAAGATGCGCTCGCCGTAGCCGTAGAACACCGGGTGGTCCGGCCGCGAGACCTGCGCCTGGATCAGCGGCTTCTGGGCGTTCACGCCCTGCGGCGTCTCGAGGTCCACACTGCGCGCGAAGCCGAAGTCGATCGGGAAGCGCGACGACTGCAGCGTGGTGATCAGCGTGCCGCCGGCGCTGAGGAACTGCTCGATCGCGCGCACGCCGGCCTCACCGAATCCGCCGGTGACGTCGTCAGTCTCGCCGTACATCCCCAGGTAGCGGTATTTGTCCGACTTCTTGTACGGGATCGGGCGCGACGCCGGCGGCGCCAGGACCGATTGCCGCGTCATGGTCTGCGTCGCCATCAGGATCACGTCGTACTTCTGCGCCAGATTCCCGGCCGCGACCTGCTCCTTGTAGATGCGGAGCAGGTCGCGGCCGGGAATCTGGCGCAGAAGTACGACGTGATCCTGATG
>ERZ1066135.1035-NODE-1035-length-11654-cov-6.112941_pt1 | contig 11654 bp, 8 predicted proteins | sample MGYA00382782_ERZ1066135 | MGnify/ENA primary metagenome ERZ1066135 (study PRJEB33369, sample SAMEA5778365) | biofilm metagenome | biome: Industrial cooling water; feature: Water cooling tower basin; material: Biofilm | place: United Arab Emirates | collected...
GCTTTGGGGCAACTTTCGTCAGAGATACGCGGCGAAGGTGCGGCATCGAGTACACGGTCCTCGAGATAATTCAACGCGGCGAGCCGGGCGATCCTTGCCGCTATAACGCGAGTGACCCAACGAACGGCGATTATTTTACGGCCGAATACAATGTGTCGCTGCCGGCTCTCGGGGCAAATATCGGCTTCAATAAATTTCAGGCTTCGTACAATTACTACTACACGTTTCCGAAGCTCCGGAACACGACGATCGCGGCACGGGGAATACTTGGTGTCGCAAATGTTTTCTCAAAACGGGAGCGCTTTTCGTCAGATGAGTTTCCGGATCTCGAAGGAATTCTACCCATCAGCGAACGCTTCTTCGCCGGCGGTTCGACAACGCTCCGTGGATTCGATTTCGAATCTGCCGGACCTCGGGTTGTTGTGGTACCGCAGGGCGAATTTCGCAACAGTAATGGCGAATCGGTCTTTCTTGATCCCTTTACGGTTCCTTTCGGTGGGAACGCTCTTGCGGTGGTGAACGTGGAAGCGAGGGTGCCGGTCTCGAAGACCGTACGCCTTGTCCCATTCTACGACGGAGGTAACGTCTTTCGTCGGCCGAGCGACATATTCAGGCGAGCATCGATCCCGGAAAGCGACGTCTTTCGCCGCAACCTGCGTGCCCTTTGGTCACACACCGTTGGGGTCGGCTTTAGGCTCAAGACGCCCGTTGGCGGAGAATTCGCGGTTGACTACGGTTACCTGCTTAATCCGCCGTCGTTCATCATCCCTCAGGGGCCAAATCCTCCCGCATTCTTTCGCCTATCGCAAGGACAATTGCACTTCCGCTTTTCGCAGGCATTTTAAGCCGGTCATTGCACGGAATCGGTAGAGATGATGGGCGCTTCTGCATTCGAGGGCTTTTCGGCCGCACGCGGCTGGTGCCTAACATGACGATACGTACCGGAGCGGGGAATCTCCGGTGAGTCGCCTGCTGCTGCCTGCTCGACCTCGATCAATTGCTCCGCTCCGGCTCTGCGTAGCCGGTGAAATTCTTTTGCACGGTACATTTCGCGGTCGGCGATCTGGATCAGCTCATCGAAAGTCTGTCCGGCTGAAGGATATGAGGCCGAACCGATACTGATCCCGACCCTGGCCGTTCCACCGTCTTCGACCAGCTCAAAGGCCGAGACGGCATCCTCGATACGCCTGCTCAGGACCCTGACGAACTCGAGGTCGGTCTCGGGCACGATGGCAACGAATTCGTCGCCACCGTATCTCGCAAGAAAATCATATTCCCTAAGCTGTTCGCGAATGACGTTCCCTATCCCGCGCAGCATCGAATCCCCAAACTTGTGGCCGTAGGTATCGTTCACCTGCTTGAACCCGTCGAGGTCGAGCACAAGCAGCTGGAAGCTTGTGCCATTGCGGCCGGCTCGCTGAACCTCTTTCGTAAACTCGGCGATCAACGCTCTTGAGTTCGGCAAGCCCGTTAGAGCATCCGTGTGGGCATGGAGCCGCGTCTCGGCATGCTCCATCGCCTTTTCGATGGCATCGGCGGCGATCTTCGCGACCGTCTCGAAAATGCGGAGGTGCTCGTCTTGGAAGCTATCGATCTTAGCTGCGTAGAGCGAAACGACCCCAATAAGGCGGTCCTCTGCGATCAGTGGTACCGCGGCCATCGTTTTGAAGGAGGCGGCCATCTCGGCACCGCTGAACGCGAAGTCGAGCGCCGGGTCAACATTACCGACAGGCTTGCGCGAGCGGAGGGCAAAGCCGGTCGCTCCTTCCCCTAGAATGAGCCGGCGGCCTAATACATCCCCAGCGTGCTTGCCGCTCGCATGCACCGCATTCGCCGTGTCCGCGTTGGGGTCGAGAAGGTATACAACGCACGTTTCGTAGGGAATGAAGTCCTTGAGCTTCAGGGAAAGCAATTCGAGCGTCTCCGACAGGTTCAATGCCCCGCTGAAATCCCTTGCGAGTGAGAAAAGCGTGAACGCTTCGTGATTTGCCCTCTTGATCTGGTCAACATAGTTCGGATTGACCGAATCATCGAGCCTCAGATCACCGACCGCCTGTCCGTTTCCGATCGATTCGGGGCCAAGTCCGTTTGCCTCGATCTCAGCCTCGAAGATCTCGAGGTTTCGAAGGAATATGTCGGTCAGCATCGGGTCGAATTTGCTGCCCGCAAGTGCCCTCACTGTTTCGATCGCGTCCTGCCGAGCGACCGCTTTTCGGTACGGCCGGTCTTCCTGAAGAGTATCGAACATATCGGCGAGGGCAATTATCCGAGCAGTGACCGGGATCTTCCTGCCCCTCAGGCCTTCAGGATATCCGGTTCCGTCCCAGGCTTCGTGATGGTACTTTACGGTTGGGACGACCGGATAGGGAAACCCTACCTTTTCAAGTATCGAAGCTCCGACCGAGCAATGGATCTTCGTCTTCTCTGCCTCTGCCGGCGTCAGGCCGTCCGGCTTATTCAAAATGTGATCCGGTACCGCCAACTTACCGATATCATGAAGTAAAGCACCCATCTTCAACGCGCTGATCTCGCTTTCCGACAGGCCAAGGATCCGCCCGAGCCCGACCGCATAGATCTGCGTTCGGCGTACGTGGCCGAGCCCGACCTGGTCTCTGGCGTCGATGGCCGTTGCTAACGCCTCTACGGTGGCCAGGTGTAAGCGGCTTGCCTCTTTTATCTCCGCGGTCTTGGCCTCAAGGCTTCGGACGTGTATCCGGTGAGCGAGCTTGATAGCCACTGCGGCCGGAACGGCAAGCCATGCGAGCTCTAGCCCAAAATGGTTGACCGCAAGCACCAGCAGGAGCGTCGATAGGACCGCGACGATCGTACTGCGGGCGATAACGGTCGGCTTTTCGGAGGCTGCGTTTCGATTCTTTACTGTCCCGGCCTCGGTCCGTAACCCGGTTGTCAGAACGGCGAACAGAAAGTAAACGGCTGCCATGACGAACACGGCAAGTATTATCTCGACCGGTACGGAACCGCCGCCGAGTGTGCGTGCCTTGCTTTGAAAGTTTGCAAAGGCCAATGAATAGGCGTGGGAAGAGACCAGGATCACGAGGACCTCAGCCGCGATCCTTGCGATGTCAGGTGACGCACTTTCATGCTCCTCAGCCATTTCCGCAAGCAAGGCAGCCAGGGTTACAAGAACCGCGCCCGGTATCCCGAGCCAGACCGCCGCCCAGAAACTGATAACGAGCCTTGGGTCGAAGGTGATGCTTGTTGACGGGATCGTTAGCTTGAACCGGCCGATCAATGCTGCGATCAGACACGAGGCAACGAGCAGGGTGAAATCCGGAAAGCTCAGTGAGATCGCGGCCGTGACGGCGTAGAACATCGCCAGAATTCCGGCGACGAGAACGACCAGTTCAACCTTTGAATCCACAAAACCGAATTTTGAAACTCCCATCGACATACTACGCAGGCAACGAGCAAAACTCCCGCAACTCCGGCTTTCAAACTTCGTGCCAACGTTCTAGGAACCAGCAACTCGGAAAAACCTAGGTTTTCGCTCGATGCGGCTGAAGCTATACTGTTAATTGGTTCAGGCTGACCGATGAGAATGACCGAAGTCTATCAAATTGGCAGAAGAGTCGACGCATACGTCCCGGCGTCGCGTAGCTTTGTCCCGGCGGCACTGGTTGCCTTGGTTCTGTCAATGCTTTCCACGATCGCCACAGCACAGAACCAGAACGTGATCAGGGTTGAAACTGAGCTCGTAAGCTTTGAAGTGCGAGCGACGGATGCCGAGGGGAAGCCGGTCAGCGGTTTGTCGGCAAGCGATTTTCGTGTATTTGAGAACGGATCCGAGCGTAAGATCGACTTCTTCCAGCCGATGACGCGTCCGCTCGGGAAAAGGCCGCTCGCCGTCGTTTTTGCTCTTGACGTGTCAGGCAGCATGACCGAGGCCGAATTGGAACGGCTGCGAACGTCACTCGGTGAGTTTGCCCGCCGGCTTGAGGGGCCCGATGCATATTTTTCAGTATTGACCTTTGCGATGGATGTTAAGACGGTCGTTCCCTTCACCAATCGGCGAGAAAGGCTGATCGATCGACTCGGCCGCCTCCGGCACGATCGGGACGGGCTTTCGACCCATGCCTACGACGCGGTAGATGCTGCAGTGCGGACTATCGTAAGGAACGGCCCGAAGGCTGCAGCGGGACAGATCCCGCAGCGTGCCGTGATCGTAATAACAGACGGTTTTCCCGTCGGGGATGTGGTTTCGTCTCGAACAGTGATCGAGCGAGCGAACACGGCGGGTGTGAGCGTCCACTCAGTAATTCTGCCGTCCTTTTCGCGATTGGATCGCGGTAAACGCCCTGTCATAACCCCCTTCGAGGCGAGCCGGCTTACCGAGTTAACGGGCGGGATCAGCATCCTCGCTACAGAGAAGAGCCTTGACCCGATCCTTTCTCGATTAGCTGCGGCGATCGACGAAAGTTATGTTCTCGCATTCTATCCGGAGCCGGGCGACAAAAATGAATTCCGATCTGTGAAGATAGAATCGGTCCAGGGGTATGAGATCAAACAAAATAGATCGGGTTACAAACTAGAGGACTGACAGAAGGCCCTGCCGAGGGACTCTAGTACCGGTCGTCATCGTAGTCATACGAATCATAGTCCTCGTCGTCTTCATCGTAATCATCGTCGTCCGAATCGACCTTCAGATCTAGTTCAATTGGGTCAAGGCCGACAACGATCAGGTCAGAACCACATTCTTCGCAGTTGACCTTGTCTCCTTGTTCGGCATCGGCTTCAACATATACTTCCTCATCACACTCTGGGCAGATGGCTGTCGGCATTTTCGTTTTACTCCGGATGTTGGTTAAGCTTAGGACTTGCTTTCAATTTGCTGTACGGACTTTTCAAATTTACCCTCTAGCCGCTCAACTAAGCAAGATACGAGGAGAGGAATTTGACGAAGCCGGCGATAAAATGATCTGCAGATGAACTTACCTTTTCAGCTCCGCGAATCAGCCCCTTTCGATGTTGCCGGCTTCGGCACGAATGCCGTCGATTTTCTCATCACAGTCCCAAGCTATCCGGCATTCGGTTCAAAGATCGAACTAGACCATTATCTTCGTTTTCCCGGTGGCGAGACAGCGACCACGCTCTCGGGGTTGCTGAGACTCGGGGCCTCGACCACATATGCCGGACGGTTTGGTGACGACGATGCAGGCGACTTCGGGATCGAAAGTCTTCGGATCGAAGGGGTTGGCGTGGCCAGCTGCGAAAGGATCGCAGGGGCTTCGACACAGATCGCTTTTATTGTCATAGATGCCCGGAGCGGCGAACGGACGGTGATCTGGAAGCGCGATGAACGACTGAAATACAAGGAAGCCGAGGCTCCGCTAGATGTTGCACGAAGTGCGAAGATCCTTCACATGACCCCGCACGATGGAGTTGCATGTGTGGCGATGGCAAAGGCCGCTCGCGAGGCCGGTACGCTCGTTTCGGTAGATCTCGATAACCTGTTCGAGGCCACGGACGATCTTTTGAAGCTAACGGATATTTTGATCGTTTCCTCGGACATGCCGCGAAGGCTTTTTGGCGCGATCGAGATCGAAGAAGGCCTGCGGAAGCTAGAAGAAATGACCGGGGCCGGCATTGTAGGTATAACGCAAGGTGTGGAAGGTTCATTGCTTCTCTGCGGTGGGCAGTTCATTAAAACGCCGGGCTTCCGAGTTCCGGGTGTTTGCCGAGACACTACCGGGGCCGGCGATGCGTTTCGGACGGGGCTTTTGTATGGCGTCCTCAGGGGGTTCACCGTAGAGGAATGTGCACGGGCCGCAAATGCCGTTGCCGCTCTCAATTGCCGGGAGGTCGGTGCACGGACCGCACTACCGACCCTAGAGGAATTGCACGAAATTCTCGGGTAAAAAAGTTATGGACACCACCTCCGCACATACTCTATAATTTTAGAGACGCTATCTGCGTCCCTTCCATCCTCAAATACTTTCAAACCGCTTTTCATCAGTTCGCCTACGGTTTCATCTCCCGGCTTCTCCAAAAGCCCCTATGGATACAAAGATCACACTGCTCATCCAACTGAATAGTGTATTCCTCATAACGATACTCTCGCTTTTCCTTCGGCGTTCGCTGCAGCTTACGGCCTTGAAATATTGGGCCGTTGCCTGGCTGTGCCAGTCGTTTGCACTGATCTCACTTCGGCTCGCGTTCGACTTTGACGAGTTCGGGACGATGCTCTTCACCTATTATTTTCTCGGCGAGTACATCTTCGGTTTCCTTTTGATAGCCGGCTGTAAAGCTCTCGAATCCGACTTTGAGCTAAACGCAAAACACGAGGCGGCGATCGTACCCTTCGTCGCCATCGCGATCGCACTGCCGCTCCTTTCGCCCGAATTCAACGAACTGCTTCCGATCCACGCAGCGATCTTGGTGGGCTTCTATGTTTATGGGTATGTCACGCTAAGCCGTCGCGGCTCGCGGACCTTCGGGTGGAAGGTGATGCACGTCTCCCTGCTTCTGCTCGCGATCCAATCAGCGGGCTATTTCGCCGTTTCGCTGTCCGGAACGGGATTTCCGCTCCGCAGCGAATTATTGGTCTATTCGCCGATGATCACGATGGTCCTCCAAACGGCATTGGGGTTCGGGATGGTCATCATTCTGCTCGAAAAGGTTCTGCGGAGAGCCGAGGATGCGAATGCAGAGCTTGAGAAGACCAAACGCACGCTTGAAGAATTGGTGCACACAGACCCGCTTACTGCCGCCCTGACGCGACACGCTTTCTATGGCTTCGTCCGGCAGGGAAATTCGGAAGGAGTTTCGGTGAACGGATGCGTTGGGTTCTTTGATATCGACGGTCTGAAAGCGATCAATGATTGCTTTGGACACTCGGCCGGCGATGCAACGATAAGGATGGTGGTCGGATCGATCAGGTCGCTAATGCGGGCTGAGGACCTCATTTATCGCTGGGGCGGCGATGAGTTCTTCGTGATCATGGTAAGTATGGACGCGGAGATGGCGGAAATGAGAATGACCCGGCTCGAAAACCTTCTCCGCGGGGTAAAGGTCGATGGGATCGACGAGCTGATCGACATCAAAGTTTCCTGGGGATTCACCGACTTCGATTCGATCGACAAGCTCGAGCAGGCGATCGCGTCTGCCGACCAAAACATGTATAAACGCAAACGCAATCGGAAAGATCTGACCTCGCTGGACCGGGAACCAAAGCCAGACCGCGAGCAGCACTATGAGCTCGACATTAGGATGTAAACTGTTCGTTCTTTGCAAAAAAAGGCTGAAGGGCTTGCCGTCCTTCAGCCTTTACACTTTTTAGAGGTTTGAGTTAAAGAAAGCGACCGCACGGGACCAAGCGTCGCTTGCAGCATCCTCGTTGAACACTTCAGGACGAGTGTTGTTAAAGAATGCGTGGTCGGCGTCGTACTTTAGCGATTCTACAGGCAGTTGGTGTTGCTCTGCGGCAGCCTCAAGTTCCGCGACCTTTGCCGGAGTTATCCAACCATCGCGAGTTCCCGAAACGAAGATCGTCGGAACTCGAAGTTTGGCAAGCACCGACTCCTCGGGGATGTCTCCGTAAAAGGGCACAGCTGCGGCAATGCCTTCAACCTCGCACGCGGCCCGCAGGGCGAACGTTCCGCCCATGCAATAGCCGGTGATGCCCAAATGCGAAACTCCGTATCGGGCCGTTGCCTCTGAAACGGCTCGACCGATGGTATCGAGGCCGTCCTCGATCGCAAGCTCATGCATCAATTTCGATGCATTCTCAGGGTCGGTGGCGATCTTTCCTCTGTAAAGGTCGGGAGCGATGGCAATAAAGCCCTCAGCTGCATAGCGGCCCGCGATATCCTTGATGTGGTCGTTCAGTCCCCACCATTCGTGGATCAGCATCACGGCCTTGCCGTTCGCTCTCTCCGGCTTGGCAACATACGCCGTTGTGTCGCCATTTGCGGTCGCAAATTCAATGGTCTCTGTGGTCATAAAAAAGCCCTCCTCTCAGTTCGTTTTCCTTAAGTATAAACGAACTGAAAGAAGGGCGTAAGTTTGTTTTCTACAGTAGGAACCTAAACCGCACGGACCTCATTTAGAAGAACCGGAACGTGTATCCGACACGAATACCTCGTCGGATCTCGGGCATAAGGTCTTTGACCAAATTTACGTGGTTTCGATAAAGCTTATCGGTCAAGTTGTATGCATTGAACGAAAAGATATGTGCATAGTGCTGACGTCCGATCGTGTACGACCCGGCCACGTTCAGAAGTCCATAGCCCGCCGTCCTTGTCTCGAGCGGGAACAGCTTCGTCTGGGCAGAGGCAAACACTACCTCCGGGCGAAGGCTGAGCCCTTCATAACGGAAATCGAGGCCGAGCTTTGCCCGTGCCGGCGGGATCCGCGGAATGTTGATGTCCTGATCGACGAGCTTCGCCCTAACGACATCGAAGCTCGCGAATCCACCCAGCCAACTGTTGAAGGTCGCCTCGGCCGAGATCTCTGCACCAACGTACTCGGCGTCCTCCTGCTCAAATCTTGAGACCGGGAGGCCATCCTCGATGTCTACGTCGCCGTCGCCATCCTCATCCTGCGGTGCGAGAAAGACGAAGTTGTTGATCCGGTAATAATAAACATCACCGAAGAACCGAAATCTCTGCGAAGTATGCCTCAAGGAAAAATCAAAACCGTTTGACGTTTCCTTTGTCAGGTCTTCATTGCCGATCTCAAAAGTAACGGTACCGATGTGCGGCCCGTTGTTATAAAGCTCTTCGAGGGCAGGAGCTCGGGTCGAGAACGTGTAATTGAAAACGAAGGCACCGCCGTCCCAAAGGCCGACGTTCATTCCGGCGGCTCCTGAGAAACCCGTGAAATTTCGGTCGCGATACTGCGGATCTTCAGCCCGATACCGGTTATTCTCAACGCGGCCGCCGAACTGGAACTTGACCCGGTCGAAATTGAGCTCCTGAAGTCCAAAGACCGAGAATGAATTCTGGCGGATCTTTCCATCGATCAACTGCTCAGCACCGACGACCTCATAGTCGCGATTGAACCCCTCGAACCCGAAACGGCCCGTCAATCGCTGATATTGCTGCTGTTCAAAGACCGAACGATAGTTGAACACCTTATTTGAAAAGGTGGTACCAACTTCATCGATGCCGTCCTCGCTCTCGATCTCCTTGTGGCGATAGTCGGTGTAATCGACCGCGTAGTTGATGCCACGCAAGAACGAATTGTTCAGATCGCGGAAGCCGCCGTTGAAGCGAACATTGTATCGCCGCATCCGAAGATCGATATCCTCGTCGACATCCGGGAGTTCGCCGAACTCTTTCGGCTCTTCGCCACCGCCTTCGAACAAAGCGGCAAAGGGAATGCCGAAACGCCGAACATCTGCATTGAATTTGCCCGCAATAAAGGCTTTCTCACCATAATACCCGGCACCAAAGGACCCGGTGGTCGAGCGCGATGCCGAGTTTGGAACCTCACCAAGCGGAGTTTGGTAATCACCCGTCCGCTGCGCCCCGAAACTTCCGCGAAGCAGCCAGCGGTTGATGCCGTACTCGACACCTCCACCGATCGCCCCTTGTTTATCGGCAGTGCCGCCAACACCTTTTACGTATCCACGCACGCCATCCGTGTAATCATCGTCGGTGTGATCGATTACGTTCACAACACCTCCGATGGCATTGCTTCCATAGAGCAGCGTCGCGGGGCCCTTTACGATCTCAACCCTCTCGGCAGCGAGCGGGTCAAGCGGTTCGCCGTGGTCACCTGACTGGGAACCGACGGAGCCGTTACGAATGCCGTTCTCAAGAACGAGCACGCGATCTCCGTCAAAGCCCCGAAGTACCGGACGCGCCGAACCCGGGCCGAAACTCCGCTTTGCAACGCCCGGCTCACCGTCAAGAACTTCGCCGATCGATGTGGATGCTTTCTCGATTGCCCGGCCCGGCCCGATCGACGTGACCGTTTGAAATGAATCGAACGTGGTCTGTTCGGTACCGGAGGCCGTTACGGTGACATCTTCGCGTATCGCAGAGATCTGAAGCTGGAAGTTGATGGTCTGCGAAGCACCAGAAGCCACCGTTATCTGCCTTGTTGCGTCCGAAAACCCTTCGAGATGGACAAGAAGCGAATAACGCCCCGGTGGAACGTTGGTCAACGTAAAATTACCTTCCGTGTCCGTCCGAACACTTTGACGTGTTTGGACGATCTGAACGTTAGCATCGTGGAGCGGAATGTCGTTTCCGTAGGTCACCTTTCCGCTGATGGTTGCGTTCTGTCCAAACGCCGATACGGCCAGGAACAGAACAGATGAAATTACCGTGAAAAGTCGCATAAGAGCCTCGTAAAAAAGTTTGGATAAGGCGCCCGAAACGCACGCCGGCGAAAAACTAGAGTTTACAGCGGTTGCCGCGGGACCTACGGCTTTTTAATGAATGGTTGTTATGTGCCAATGAACAGCGGCAAAAGGAAAGCAACCAGATTGCCGCACGATGAGCGGCCGGCTCGTCAGATCTTCAGCAATTGGGTCCGAAGGAGCTTGGATTGAAGCCTGCTTGAGGTAAGTTCCTGTCCGTTGGTGAGATAAATGATGTATGTCCCGCCGGCGAAAGGGGTTATCCGCTCGACCATTTTCAGATTCGCCAAGGCCCCGCGTGACAAACGAATAAAGACATCCGGGTCTAGACGGGCCTCAAGATCCTTAAGGCGGTAATTTATTGTGTACTTCGTGCGATCGGCAGTTGTAAGGTAAAGGAGCTCACCGTCCGCTACGACCGAAGCGATCTCATCAACCGGTACGAGATAAATGTCCTCCCGCATCCGAACAGGGATCCGCTTCAGGAAACCTTCGGCTGATGTGTTCTCAAGAGTATCGGTGGCTGCTTCCAATCGCTTTCGTTCAACGTCGCGCCAGTCCGAGGTCTCAAGCCTTTGTGAAGCCCGCGTTATCGTCTCCCGCAGCCTGGCCAAGTCGACCGGTTTCAATAGATAGTCGATCGCATTCAACTCGAAGGCCTGCACGGCGTAGTCATCGAACGCTGTAACGAAGGCAAAGAGCGGCATCTTTTCTTCCGGAACTTTCTTGACGACCTCAAGCCCGGTCAGTTCCGGCATCTGCAGATCGAGCAAAGCGAGATCCGGCTGCAAAGCCTTGATAGCGTCCGCAGCATCGAGGCCATTCTCAGCCTCACCGACGACCTCAACCTCGTCGATCTTTGATATGAGCTTTTTAAGATATTCTCTCGCCGGCCGCTCGTCGTCAGCGATCAAGATCCGTAGAGCGGTCATATCAGGACAACCTCGCTTTCGTTTTCTTTTTCCCCGCGAACGTGGGCGACCGGTATTGCGATCACCGCACGCGTTTCAACATCGCGGTACCGATAAAGCTCAAGACGCGCGTCACCTTGATAATAACTTTCGAGGCGATCTTCGATATTGCGAAGGCCAACGCCGGTCGACTCCGGCCGTGCGAGAAGTGCTCTACCGTCCCCGGTGTCGGCAACCGTTATGCACAGATCGTCATGCCCATTATCTTTCTCGACAGTGGCTCTTATCGTGATCTCGCCGCCTGCCCGCGTTGTGGAGATACCGTGCTTGATCGCGTTCTCGACCAAAGGCTGAAGGATAAGAGTTGGAATTTCCATCTTCCTTAGATCATCGGGAATATCAATAGAAAAGCGCAG
>ERZ1066135.1036-NODE-1036-length-11649-cov-6.408142_pt1 | contig 11649 bp, 8 predicted proteins | sample MGYA00382782_ERZ1066135 | MGnify/ENA primary metagenome ERZ1066135 (study PRJEB33369, sample SAMEA5778365) | biofilm metagenome | biome: Industrial cooling water; feature: Water cooling tower basin; material: Biofilm | place: United Arab Emirates | collected...
GAGCTCTACGCGCAGATCTACGAGGAGATTCGAGCCATCGCGCGCCGCAGCATGGCCGGCGAGCGGCGTTCGCACACGCTGCAGCCCACGGCGCTCGCGCACGAAGCGTTCCTCGCGCTCGCGCGCGTGCCCGACGCGGGTGCGCTCGAGCGGACGCACGTGGTCGCGCTGGCTTCGCGCGCGATCCGCCGCATCCTCGTCAACCACGCCACGGCGCGGCTCGCGCGTCGGCGCGGCGACGGCGCGCGACGCGAGGAGTTGAACGAGAAGCTGGAGGACGAACTCAGCGCGCCGCGCGGCGCCGATCCGCTCGAGCTGGTGGCGCTCAACGAGGCGTTGGAGGAGCTCGAGCGCGTCGACGCGCGCCAGGCGCAGCTGGTGGAGCTGCGTTTCTTCGGCGGACTGGCGCACGAGGACATCGCGCGAATCCAAGGCGTGAGCGCGCGCACGGTCGACGCGGACTGGGCGCTCGCGCGCGCCTGGCTGCGGCGGCGCATCGACGGCGCGAGGGATGCGCGATGAGCCGGCACAGCCAGATCCGCGCGCTGTTTCTCGAAGCGCTCGCGGCGCCCGAGGCGGCGCGCGAGGAGTTGCTGCGCCGCGCCTGCGGCGGCGACGAAGAGCTGCGCGCGGAGGTCGAGAGCCTGGTCCGAAGCCACCAGGCGCAGGAGAGTTTCCTCGACAAAGGTGCGCTCGGCGCGGGGTTTCGCGTCTCGGAAGCGCTCGCGCGCAGCGACGAAGTGCGCGTCGGGCCGTACCTGGCGCTCGCGCTGATCGGCGACGGCGCTTCGTCGCTCGTCTACCGCGCGCGCGACACGCGCAGCGGCGTCGACGTCGCGCTCAAACTGCTGCGCCCAGGCGCCCTGAGCGAGCAAGCGATCGAAGACTTGCTCGCGGAGGCGCAACTGTTGCGCCGGCTCGAGCACCCCGCCATCGCACGTTGTCTCGACGCCGGGCGCGCGAATCTGCACGGCGCGGCGAGCGCCTACCTCGCGCTCGAGCTCGTGCGCGGCACGACCTTGAACGTGTACGTGCGCTCCAGCCGCGCCCCGGTGCGGCGGCGGATCGGGTTGCTCGCGGCGGTCGCGCGCGCCGTGCACCACGCGCACGAGCGCGGCTGCGCGCACAACGACCTCAAGCCCGACAACATCCTGGTCGACGGCGAGGGTCGCCCGAAGTTGATCGACTTCGGCGCCGCGCGTTCGCTGCGTTCGAACGGCGACGCGGCTCGGCCGCCCGGCGGCACGCCGCGTTATTCGAGTCCGGAGCGGCGCAACGGCCGCGCGCCGTTCGACGCGGTCGCGAGCGACGTGTATTCGCTCGGCGCCATCGCCTGGGAAGTGCTCACGGACGAAGCTCCGGACGACGAAGGCCAGCCGGGCGAAGCTCGGCCGAGCGAGGCGGTGAGGTTGGAGCTGCGCGGCGAACTCGAGCGCGTCGTGCGCCACGCGCTCGAACACGATCCGGCGCGGCGTTGCCGCAGCGCGGCCTTTTTCGCCGACGAGCTCGAGCGCTATCTCGCCGGCGTGGCGGTGCTCTCGCCGCGGCCGAGCGCCGCTCGAGTGCTGGCGGAGTTCGCGCGCGCCAACCGCGTGTTGGTGGGCGGGTTCGCAGCGACGTTGCTGGCTTTGCTGGCCGGTGTAGCGGGCACGACTTGGGCCCTGCAGCGCGCACGCGAAGCGCGCGACGCGGAACGTGAGCAACGTGAACTCGCCGAAGTGCGGCTCGCGCAGGCTCAAGCGGCGCGCGAACGCGCGGTGCAGGGCGCGCAGTTCCTCGGCGAGCTGTTTCGTCGCTTCTCCGACCGCTCGCGCGACGGCGCGGACAAGGTCGAGGCGGCGCTGGTCAGCGCGGCGAACGCGTTGCCGCCTGCGCTGGAGGGCGCGGACGAGGTGCAGCTCGCGCTGCACCATTCGCTGGGCGTCGCGCTGGCCGATTTCGGTCGCTACGAACTCACCGTCCAACAACTCGAGCGCGCGCTCGCGCTCGCCGGCGGCGAACGTGAGGAGCAATTGGAGCGGCGCGCGATCCTGCTGCTCGACATCGCCGCAGCGCAGTCGCTGCGCGGCGATCAGCTCGCGTCGCTGGCGCGCATCGACGAGGCGCAGCGCCTCGCGGATCTGCACGCGTCGATCTCCGCGCCCACGCGGCTGCGCTGCGCGGTGGCGCGTGCGTCAGCCCTGATCGAGCGCGGAAGCACCGACGAGGTGCGCGCGCTGGCGGCGCAGATCCGCGCGCAGCACGGTTACGCGCCGGGACCGTTGAGCTTGACGCTGGCCAGCATCGAAGGGCGGCTGCTCACGGAGGAAGGGCGCTTCCAGCAGGCCATCGAGGGCCTGACGCCCGCGCTCGCGGCGGCGCGCGAGCAGTTGGGCGAGCGCCACGACGTCACGCTCGGCTTGCTCAACAACCTCGGCAGCGCCTGGAGTCAGGCCGAGGACTTCGCGCCCGCCGAAGCGTTGCTCGACGCAGCGCTGGAGGGCCGCACGAAGGTGCTCGGCGAGCGGCATCCCGACACGTTGCAGACGGTGCACAACCTCGCTTCGCTGCGGCGGCGGCAAGGTCGCCTCGAGGAGGCGCTCGAGCTGCAGGCGCGCGCCGCGCGCGGACGGGCCGAGGTGCTCGGCCCGCTGCATCCGCGCACCCTGCTCAGCCGCAACAACTACGCATCGCAACTGCAGGCGCTGGGCCGTTTTCCCGAGGCGCTGGTCGAGCTGCGCAGCCTGCTGGAGAGCGCGGAGATGGTGCTGCCCGAGCGGCACTGGCAGCGCGGCCTGTACCGGCGCAACCTCGCCGTGCTGCTGCACGAGATGGGCGAGTACGACGAGGCGCGCACGCACTACCAAGCTTGTCTGGAGCTGTGGGAGGCGCAGTTCCGGTCCGACGACCCGCGCCTGTCCGACGTGCGCCAACTGCTCTCGCTGCTCCCGTAGTCCGAGCGGATCGCGCGCCAAGTCGAGCGAAGGCCGGGGCTGCGGCCCATCCGCGTCGGCGCCAGGCGCGAGCTCTTCTCAACTCAGCGGTCCGTGCATTGCCCGGGGTGGCACGGCAGCGCGCTGCGTCCACCTGCGTGCTCCAGCGTGGATTTTTTCGGGATTTCGCTGCGCCCGCCGAGCGCGGCGCTTGCTTGGACTCTCGCCGTGGCGCCTCGCCAACGGCCGCAGTGCTGCCCCGCGCGGGCCGCCCGCGCCTCCGATCGAGCACTCCTCCCCAACGCGGGCCCTATGTCGAACTTCGCGCTCTCCCTCTCCGCAGCGGCGCTCGCCGCCGCCTTCCTCTCCAACTCCGCGTCCGCGCAGCAGGCGCAGTTCTTCGCGATTCCCGGCGTCGCGACCCAGCCTGGGACCAACTCGAACTTCTGCGGCTTCAGCGGCAACACCGGCTACTCGGCGGTGCGCGTCAGCGCCGACGGCAGCACCGTGGCGACGGTCGTCTACGACCCCGGCTTCGCGAACGGCGCGGTGCCGCTGCGTGCGGCGCGTTGGACCGAGACCTCGGGCACGGTGGTGCTCACGCCCCAGTTGCAGGGCCTGTATCCGTGCACGGGCATCTCGGCCGACGGCCGCACGATCTACGGCGAGTCGTGGCGCTGGACGGCGACGGGCGGTTACCAGGACCTGCGGCCGCTGCTCGGCCCCGAGCGCACGATCTTCGGCTGCAGCGACGACGGTCAGACGATCACGGGCGCGCAGGGCATCTACGGACTGGCGGCGGAGATCGATCTGTTCCGCTGGAACCTGAGCAGCGGGACGCCCCAAATCCTGCCGCGCGCCGCGGCCGTTCCGCAGGGCTACTTCTACTTCAACTCGATCAGCGGCGACGGCAGCGTGGTCGGCGGCTCGACCCTGCGTCCCGGCGGAGTGTTCCAACTCTCCGCCGCCGCGCGGATCGACGCGAGCGGCGTGCAGTTGCTCACCCAGGAAACTTCGCAGGAAGGCGTGAGCGATCTGTCCTTCGACGGCAGCGTCGCGGTGGGCTACACGCAGGAGAACGGTTTCCAGTCGCGCGCCTTCCGCTGGGAAGCTTCGACCGGCACGGTGTTCATCGACAGCGTCGTCGGCAGCAACAGCGCCTACGCGCGCGCGGTCGACGCCGACGGCGACGTGATCGTGGGGGACTACCTCAACTTCGGCACGCCGGGCACGCGCGCCTTCGTGTGGCGGCAGGGCCTGGGCTTCTTCGATCTGCAGGACGAACTCGAGGGCAACTACGGGCTCGCGCAGCAACTGGCGGGTTGGAAGCTCGAGGTGGCGATCGACGTCTCCGCCGACGGCCGCACGATCGTCGGCAGCGGGTTGAACCCGCAGGGTTGCAACCAGGCCTTCCTCGTGCGCCTGTTCGAAGGCGTGACGAGCTACTGCACGAGCGCGACCTCCAGCGCGGGCTGCGTTGCGACGCTCGTCGAAGAAGGCGCGCCGAGCGCGGGCGCCGGCTCGGGCTTCAACCTGCGTCTGGTCGGTGCGGACGCGCAGCGCCAGGGCTTGATCTTCTACGGTGTGAGCGGCCGGATCGCGTTGCCCTGGGCGAGCGGCAGCTCGAGCACCTTGTGCGTGAAGCCGCCGACGCAGCGCATGACGCTCGCGAACACCGGGGGCGTCCTCGCCACGTGCAACGGGAGTTTCGCGACGGATTGGCTCGCCTACCTCGCGAGTTCGAGCGGCGCGCTCGCGGCGCCGGCGACGCCCGGCCAACTCGTGCAGGCGCAGGCTTGGTACCGCGACCCGCCCGCGCCCAAGGCCACGAACCTCTCCAACGCGCTCGAGTTCACGGTCCTGCCGTGAGCGCGCGGCGCGGCGTTCAGCGCACGTCGAACCCCAGCGGGTTCGCGGCGAGTTCGCCGAGGTTGTTGTAGTTGACGGTCAGTTCCTCGCCCGCGGCGATCGCACGCAGGGCGAGGAACTCGATCACGTGTTCGTCCTCGCGGAACTCGAAGGCGACGTTCGGCTCGTACGAGTGGTTGTAGAGCGAGCCGTAGCCCAGGGCGACCGCGGCTTGGTCGTCGTCGGGGCCCCACTCGAAGTAGTAGCGGCCCAGAGCGGTCGAGGTGAGCGCCGGAACGTCGCTCGCGGGGACCGAGATCACCGGCGCGCGCTCGACGAGCTCGCCCGCGGCGAAGGGGCGCAGAGCCACGACGCCGCGGCCTTTGCCGGGGAACAGGACCACGGCCAAGGCGCCGTTCGAGGTGACGATGTCGAGGGTCTTCACGGACTCGCGTGGGTTGGAGATCGACCGGGCATTGTGCCGAAAGCAGCGCCAGCAACCCACCCCGCGCCCCGGCGCGCTTCGAGCGCTATCTTTCGTCGCTGCGTGAGCCATCCCATCGACTCCATCTCGTTCGCGGCGGCGGCCGAGCGCCTGCGCGGCGTCGTGCGGCGCACGCCGCTGGTCCCGTTCGACGTCGGCGACGAGCGCATCGAGCTGCGGCTCAAGCTCGAGTGCCTGCAGGAGACGGGGGCCTTCAAGGCGCGCGGCGCGTGGAACCAGATCAGCCAGCTGAGCGCCGCCGAGCGTGCGGCCGGCGTCGTCACGGTCAGTTCTGGGAATCACGGCAAGGCGCTGAGCTGGGCGGCGCAGCGCGCCGGAGTGCGCTGCACGGTCGTGATGCCGGCGGATGCGTACCGCAACAAGATCGAGGCCTGTCGCGAGTTCGGCGCCGAGGTCGTGCTGGGCGAAACGCGCGCTCAGTGCGAGGTCCTGTGCGCCGAGCGCGTGGCGGCGGGAGCGACGTTGGTCCACCCCTACGACGCGGCGCGCACGATCGAAGGCGCCGGAACGGTCGGCTTGGAAATCGCCGAGGAGTGGCCCGAAGTCGACGTGGTCGTCGTGCCCGTGGGCGGCGGGGGACTGCTGGCGGGATCGTCGCTCGCCTTGCGCCAGACGCTCGGTTCGCGCCTGTTGATCGTGGGCTGCGAACCCGAGGGCGCGCCGTCGATGAAGCTCAGCCTCGAGCGCGGGCACGCGGTCGCGCTCGAGCGCATCACGACCAAGGTGCAGGGCCTGTGCCCGCCGCACTCGGGCAAGCTCAACACCGAGATCTGCGGCCGCACGGTCGACAGCGTCGTGCTGATGAGCGACCCGCAGATCTACGCCGCACAGGCCGAGCTCGTGTTGCGCGGCGGCTGGACCGTCGAGCCCGCGGGCGCCTGTTCGGTCGCCGTCGTGCTGCAGGGGAAACTCCCGCAACTCGCCCTGCGCGGCCGTTCGATCTCCAATCCCGTGCGCGTGGTCGCCGTGGTCAGCGGCGGCAACCCCGATCCCGACCAACTCGCCCGGCTGCGCGCATGAAGCGCATCGTTCTCGTGCGCACCAACGGGCCGCGCAACGCCGGCTCGGTGATGCGCGCTGCGGCCAACTTCGGTCCGGTCGAGTATGTGCTCGTTGCGCCGCAGCGGCCCTCGATCCTCGTGCACCCCGACTTCACGATGATGGCGCACGGCGTCGAGAACGTGCGCGAGAAGATCCGCGTGGTCCCGAGCATGGCCGAAGCGCTCAAGGACTGCACGCATTCGATCGCCTTCACCGGGCGTCCGCGCGACGGACGCCTGCGCAGCGATTGGCGCGAGCTCGCGCCGCAGATCCACCCGCTGTGCGACGATCCGCGCGAGCGTGTGGCGCTCGTGTTCGGCTCCGAAGCCGATGGACTCGACACGGCGGAACTGGAGAGCTGCAAGATCGCGGCCTATCTGCCGACCGCAGCCGAGCACCAATCGCTCAACCTCGCCGCTGCGGTCACGATCGTGCTGTACACGCTCTACAGCGGCGATGCGGTGCACCGCCGCGAGCGCGGCCCGCGCCTCGCCAGCGAACGTCAATTGGCCTTCCTGCGCGCGCACCTCAAGGAAGTGATGGGCGGCAAGGTTGCGCTCTCGCCCTCGGCGCGCAGGGACATCGAAGGTTCGATCGAGCGCGTGTTCACGCGCGTTCCGATCGAGATGCGCGACGCGCGCGCCTGGCACATGATGATGCGCGCGCTCGGCTCGAGCATGACGCCGCGCGACTTCGGCATCGGCGGGCCGCCGCACGACAACCCCAAGAAACGGCGCGACTGACGCTCCAACGATGCGCTCCGCCCTTGGCTGGCGCGCGCACAAACCACACAGCTGATGAAGATCCGAATCGAATACTGCGGGCGCTGAAACTACTTGCCGCAGGCGACCGGTCTGGTCGCCGAACTGGAAGCCGCATTGCCCGGTCGCGGGCTCGACTTCGAACTGGTGCGCGGGGACAAGGGCGTGTTCGAGGTCCGCGCGGAGGAGCGAGTGGTGTTCTCCAAGGCGCTCGAGCAGCGCTTCCCCGCCTACCGCGAGTTGCCCGACAAGGTGCGCGCGCTGCTCGACGACTGAGCGCGGCGCGCGCGGCCCCAGCTCAGCCGTCCTTGTTGTCGCTGGGCTTGTTCTCGGTGGGCTTGTTGTCCGCCGGCTTGTTTTCCGTGGGCTTGTTTTCCGTGGCGCCCGCCGCGCGTTCCGCGGCTTCCTTCGCCGCGCGCTCGGCCTCCTTGGCGGCCTTCTCGGCGTCGCGCTTGGCGCGCCGTTCGTCGCGCTCGCGCTGCTCCGCGGCCACGCGCTCCTCGTAGTCCGCCCAGCGCGGGATCTGCTCGTCGTACAGCCAGGGATTGAGCAGCGGCCGCACGTCGCGGCCGGCGATCTCGCTCGCGTGGTCGAGGAACTCGGGGATCGAAGCGTTGCGGTTGGCGAACTTCTCGCACCAGGTGCGCAGCGTGCGCAGGAACACTTCGTCGCCGACGTCCTTGCGCAGCGCGTGCACCGCGAGCGGCCCGCGCACGTACACGCTCGAGCCGAACATGCTGCGCGCCGTCACCTTGCCCGGCGTGTTGCCCTTGGCGTTGCGCATGCTGCGGTACGCGCCGTACACGATCTTGTCGAAGGCCTCCGCGCCCTTGGAGCGTTCGGTGTACATCCAGGCGAGGTACTCGGCGAAACCTTCGTTGAGCCAGATGTCGCTCCAGTCGCGCACGCTGACGAGGTCGCCGAACCACTGGTGCGCGTGCTCGTGCGCGATCACCGACTCGACGCCCGAACCCAGGCCGTAGACCGGAATGGTCTGCGTCTCGAGCGCGGCCGGCAGGCGCAGGCTGGAGGCGATGTTGCCGCAGGCTTCGAACGGATAGGCGCCCGTGATCGACTCGAGCGTCTCCACGATCTGCGGGGTCTTCGCGAACGACTTGCGCTGGTTCGCGCGCAGCTTGGGCGAGTAGTAGTTGAGGTACTTGCGGCCGTCCGCGGCCACGAGTTCCTCGACCTCGAATTCGCCGATGGCGATCGTGATCAAGTAGGTCGCCATCGGATCGCGCGCGCTCCACACGAAGGTGCGCGCGTCGCCCGAATCGAGCGTCTCGCGCAGCACGCCGTTCGAAACCGCCATGAGCGGCTTGGGCACGGTCAGTCGCGCGCTGTACAGCGCCTTGTCGCTGGGGTGGTCGTTGCAGGGCAGGAAGTTCATCGCGCCGTTGGGCTGGCTGAACACGTAGACCTCGTCCTCGGCGGTCTGCCAGCCGATCACGACGCCCGGCACCGGCAGCGTCGAATCCTCGACGCCGACGGGCACGCCGCCGTACGCGATCTCGACCTCGAACTCTCGCTCGAGCGCGAGCGGCTGCGCCGGCCAGATCACCAGCTCCTGTCCCTGGCGCTCGAACAGCGCCGTCGCGCCGTCGACGCGCGCCGAGCGCACCTCGAGCCCGGAGAAGTCGAGGTTGAAGCGCGAGAGGTCCTGCGTCGCCTTGGCGCGGATGCGCGCGGTCGCCTCGATCGGCTGATCGGGACCGGTGTAGCGCAGGTCCAGCGCGTAGCTCTGCACGTCGTAGCCCGTGTTGCCGCTCCCGGGGATCAGCGGGTCGCCGCAGGAATCTCCGCCCGGCGTCGCCGAGCGCGGCGCCACGCTCGGCTGCGCAGGCGCCTCGGGCTTGGCCGGCGCGGCGGTGTCCTGCGGTGCGGTGTCCTTCGGTGCGGTGTCCTTCGGGGCGGAGCTCGTGCAGGCGCCGAGCAGCGTCGAGAGGGCGAGCGTGAGGAGCGTGGCGGACGTTTGGGGCGATCGGCGCATGGCGTGGGTTGGACAGAGTTGGCCTTGAGGTGCGCAGGCTAGCGTGCACGGGCCGTTCCGGCGCCTGGGCGGCCGCGCGGCGGCTGCATTCCGCAGGAGTCTTGCATGGCGCGCGGGGGCCCGTCGCTCCATCATGGGGGCTTCGAAGGGGCCAACATGGTTCGACTCAACCGCATCTACACCAAGACCGGCGACGGCGGCGACACGGGACTCGGCGACGGGACTCGACTTCCCAAGCACCACACGCGCATCGCGGCGTACGGCACGGTGGACGAACTGTCGAGCTTCCTGGGGCTGGTGTTGGCGCACAGCGACGACGAACGCCTCAACGCGGCGCTGCGTTCGATCCAGAACGACCTGTTCGATGTCGGCGCCGACCTGTGCGTGCCCGGCGAGGCGGGCGACAAGCTGCGCATCACGCCCAGCTACGCCGCGCGGCTCGAGAAGCTGCTGGACGAAACGAACGAACCGATCGCGCCGCTGCAGTCGTTCGTGCTGCCGGGAGGCAAGCCCGCCGCGGCGTGGCTGCACGTCGCGCGGACGGTCTGCCGCCGCGCCGAGCGGCTCGTCACCGAGCTGGCGGCGCGCGACGAAGAACGGGGCCGCGTGAACCCCGAGGTGATCGTGTACCTCAACCGGCTCTCCGATCTGTTGTTCGTGCTCGCGCGCGCCGCCAACGACAACGGGCGGCTCGACGTGCTCTGGAAGCCCGGCCAGAACCGCTGAGCGTGCGGCCGCGTCGCCCGGCGCAGGAGCGTTCCGCTGCCGAAGATGGTCGCCCGCGTCGCTGGCGGCGGCGTTCCCGGCCGATCGCGCGACTTCGAGGCGACCTATTCAGGTCGCCTGGAATCCTCGCGCCTTGCGGGGAGCGCCGAACCACCTGACATCTGCGGCGGACTTTCGAATCAACCCACTAGACCTGGAACTCGCGCGCCAGCGTCTCTCTCGCGCGCGCGAACTCGCCCGACATCCGCCCCAGCGTGCTGTCGACGTTCTCGTTGCTGCTCGCGCGCAGTTGCTCGACGCATTCGAGCAGCGCGTGCGCGCCGATCTGCCGGCAGCGCAAGGCGAGTTCCGCGGCGGCGGCTTCGAGCTCCACCAGGTCGTCGCCGCGTGCGGCGCGGGCGAGCCGTTCGATCAACGCCGGCGTGGCCTGCGCCCAGTCGCCGAGCTCCGCGAGCAGTGCTCCGCGCTCTTCGCCCGCCGCGCGCTCGCGCAGCCGGGCCAACTTCTCCGCCTCGATCGAGCGTTCACTGGACGGCGCCTGCGGCTGCCCGTCCAGCGGCTCGCCCACCCAGCGTTCGATCGTCTTGAGCAGGTCCTGCGGGTTGAAGGGCTTGGCGATGTAGTCGTCCATGCCGGCCGCCAGGCACAGCTCGCGGTCGCCGCTCATCGCGTTGGCCGTCATGGCGACGATCGGACGCCGCGGCGCGCCCGAACTCGCCTCCCGCGCGCGGATGGTGCGCGTGGCTTCGAATCCGTCGACCTCGGGCATCTGACAGTCCATCAGCACCAGATCGAACTCGCCGCGTTCGAGCGCCTCGAGCGCCTCGCGGCCGTTCGAGGCGACCTGCGCGCGGTAGCCCAGCTTCTCGAGCGTGCGCACCGCGACCTTTTGGTTCACCGGATTGTCCTCGGCGACGAGCACGTGGATGCGCGCGCGCTCGCGCATTTGCTCGAGCGAGTGCGTCGTGATGATGCGCGTCTTGGTGAGCGTGTCGGAGTGCGACGACTGGCTCACGATCGCGCTGATGCAGTCGAAGACCTGCGACTGCTTGATCGGCTTGGCGAGGTAGGCGGCGTAGCCCGCCTGTTCCATGCGCGACACTTCGTTGAGCCCGGTGATCGAAGTGAGCATCACCAGCGGCGTCGAGGCGATCTGCGGATCGGCCTTGATGCGGCGCGCGAGCTCTTCACCGTCCATCTCCGGCATCTGGTAGTCGAGCAGCGCGAGCGAGAAGGGCTTGCCCAGATGGCGAGCCGCGAGCAGTTCCGCGAGCGCGGCGGCGCCGTTGTCGCACTCCACGATGTGGCAGCCCCAACCCGTGAGCGCCAAACGCAGCAGCTTGCGATTGGTGGCGTTGTCGTCGACGACCAGCACGCGCAGGTTGCGGAAGTGCTCGGCGGCGGGGAAGGTCGGCTGGGGCGCGGCGCGTTGACGTTCGAGCGCGATGGTGAACTGGAACGTCGAGCCGCGGCCGAGCTCGCTCTCGACGCTGATCGCGCCGCCCATCAGCTCGACGAGTTGTTTGCTGATCGCCAGCCCCAGTCCCGTGCCGCCGAACTTGCGCGTGGTCGAGGCGTCGACCTGGCTGAAGGACTTGAACAGTCGATCGATGCGGTCGCGCGGGATGCCGATGCCCGTGTCGGTCACCGCCATGCGCACCACGGCGCCGTCCTGCGTCTCGCGTTCGAGCGAGACGGTCAGCACGACCTCGCCCTTCTCGGTGAACTTCAGCGCGTTCGAGAGCAGGTTGAGGAGCACCTGGCGCAGGCGCACCGGATCGCCGCGCACGAGCGAGGGCACGTTGGAGTGGATCAGGCTCGCCAGTTCGAGCTGCTTCTGCTCGGCGCGGTGCGCGAGCAAGT
>ERZ1066135.1037-NODE-1037-length-11639-cov-8.543077_pt1 | contig 11639 bp, 11 predicted proteins | sample MGYA00382782_ERZ1066135 | MGnify/ENA primary metagenome ERZ1066135 (study PRJEB33369, sample SAMEA5778365) | biofilm metagenome | biome: Industrial cooling water; feature: Water cooling tower basin; material: Biofilm | place: United Arab Emirates | collected...
AGGCCTCGCGCCTGGTCGGCCTGCTGTCCATCGTGTCGCTGACGCTGATGTTCGTCGTGCTCTACAGCCGCTACAAATCGGCGGCGCTGTCGGCGCTGATCATGGTCAACATCCCGCTGGCGCTGGTCGGTGCGGTGCTCGGGCTGTGGCTGTCGGGCCAGCCGCTGTCGGTGGCGGCGCTGGTGGGCTTCATCACGCTGGCCGGCATCTCGGTGCGCAACGGCATCCTCAAGGTCAGCCACTACATCAACCTGATGCGCTTCGAGGGCGAGGCCTTCGACCGCCAGATGATCGTGCGCGGCTCGCTGGAACGGCTGAGCCCGGTGCTGATGACGGCGCTGGTGACGGCCTTCGCGCTGGCGCCGCTGCTGTTCGAGGCCGAACGCCCCGGCACCGAGGTGCTGCACCCGGTGGCGGTGGTGATCTTCTCGGGCCTGATCAGCTCGACGCTGCTCGACACCTTCCTCACGCCCGCGATGTTCTGGCTCTTCGGCCGCAAGCCGGCCGAGGCGCTGATGGACGACAAGGACGCCGAGGCGCTGTGATCTCTTCCACCCATCCCGAAAGGACCCTCATGAAAACCCAGACCCTCGTCGCCTCGATCACCCTGGCACTGGCCGGCTCCGCCTTCGCCGCCGGCGACCACCACCACGCGGCCGACAACCACAAGCCGATGCACGGCGGCGTCGTGACCCCGACCAAGCTCATGGACTTCGAGCTCGTGGCCAAGCCGACCGTGATCCAGCTCCATCTGCGCGACCACGGCAAGCCGATGGACGCGAGCCAGGCCAAGGGCAAGCTGACGCTGCTGTCGGGCACCGACAAGCAGGAGGTCGAGCTCAAGCCGGCCGGCGACAGGCTCGAAGCCACCGGCAGCTTCAAGGTCGGACCGGGCACCAAGGCGGTGGCGGTCGTGACGGTCGGCGGCAAGACGGCGACCGCGCGCTTCACCCTCAAGTAGCCGGAGACGAGCATGCTCGCGCGCAGATCGCTGACCCTCGGCGGGCTCGCCGCCCTGGGGATGACCGCGGCAGGGTGCGCCACGCGCACGCCGGCAAGGCTCGAGGCCGACGGTTCCTACTGCCGCCGCCTCGGCCGGCGGCCTCGCCAGAAGGTGGCGTGCACGCCGGGCTCGGTACCGCCCGCCTCGGCGGACGCCGACGCCAAGCGCTTCGAACCCATCCCCGGCGCCCTGGGCTTGTACGTGCTGCGCCATCGCTGGCTGGATGCCCACCGCGTCGTCGAACTCCAGGTGGACGGCCGGCCCGTGGCAGCGACGGTCCCCGCGTCGCTGGTACGTGTGGCCCTCGCGCCGGGCAGACACTCGCTGGCGGTCGAATGGGACGGGCAACGAACCGAGCTGAGTATCGAGGGTGCGCCAGGCGACGTGCACGCCATCGAGCTGGTCGGGAGCAGTTGGTTCTGGGGCGACCGCTTCGTGTGGCAGCCATCGACCGTGGACGATCTCCGGCGTCGCGCCGCCGGCACGCGGCTGGTGGCCGACGTGAGCTTGCGCTGATCGCAGCGTGCACTTGATGCGGTGATATGCCCGCCGCACGGTGGTCTTCGCCGCGCACTTCGACCATCGGCCATGCGACGTCCTGCTTCGACCCGGCACCACGCGCGCCCCTGCACGCCTTCATTGCAGTTTCGTCACGCCGCCGACCATCGATTGACCCAGGCCGCTTCCTAGAGTCGTTCTCATGACGCGCCCTTGCGTCATCGGCATCGCCCCCGCGTTGCCGGCCACCCGCAAGAACTGGAGGTCCCCATGAGAACGACATCGACCCTTCGTGCCACGCTGCTCGCCGCCCTCGCCGCGGCAGCCTTCTCGGCCTACGCCGACACCTTCAGGAACGGCGAATCCTTCTACGGCACGCCGACGGCCGCCACGGCCTACGCGCGCCAGGTCACCCTGGGTTCGCGGTCCACGCTGGACGTGGACTACGGCAGTGTCATCACCTTCACGAACGAAGGCCGCAGCTTCACCTGGCAGTTCAACGGCATGGACCACCGCCCGGTCGAAATCACCAAGATCGCCCCGGCGGGCTTTCCGACCAAGCCGCTGATCATCTACGTGGCGCCGAACCCGTGGAACCGCGGCGGCTGATCACGTTGGCCGGCGCGTGCTGCCCAGGGACAGCCGCGCCGGTCGCGCGCTGCGAAACTAGGACGACGCGCCCGAGCCGCGCCGACCGCGCAACAAGCGGTACACCGCCGGCACCACGAACATCGACAGCAGCGGCGCCGTCACCATGCCGCCGACCATCGGCGCGGCGATGCGCTGCATCACCTCGGAGCCGGTGCCGCCGCCGAACATGATCGGCAGCAGGCCGGCGATGATGACGGCCACCGTCATCGCCTTCGGCCGCACGCGCAGCACCGCGCCTTCGCGGATCGCGTCGAGCAGTGCGTCGTCGCTGCTTTGGCCACGCGCCAGCCGCGCTTCCCAGGCCTGCTTCAGGTAGAGCAGCATGATGACGCCGAACTCGGCCGCCACGCCGGCCAGCGCGATGAAGCCGATGGCACCGGCCACGCTCAGGTTGTAGCCCAGCCCATAGAGCAGCCAGAAGCCGCCGATCAGCGCGAAGGGCAGCGTCGCCAGGATCAGCAGCGCCTCGTCGAAGCGCCGGAAGGTCAGGTAGAGCAGGATGAAGATGATGCCGAGCGTGAAGGGCACCACCACCTTCAGCCTGGCCGTCGCGCGCTCCAGGAACTCGAACTGCCCCGACCACGAGACCGAGTAGCCCGGCGCGAGCTTCACCTGCTCGGCCACCGCCCGCTGCATGTCCTGGACCGCCGACTTCAGGTCGCGCCCGCGGATGTCGACATAGACGAAGCCGGCCAGGCGCGCGTTCTCGCTGCGCAGCATCGGCGGGCCGTCGGTGATGCGCAGTTCGGCCACGTCGGACAGCACGATGCGTGCACCACGCGGCGTGAGGACGGGCAGTTGGCGCAGCTTCTGCAGCGAGTCGCGGACCTCGCGCGGGTAGCGCACGTTGATCGGGAAGCGCTGCAGACCTTCCACCGTCTCGCCGACGTTGTCGCCACCGACCGCCGAGGCAATCACCGACTGCACGTCACTGATGTTCATGCCGTAGCGTGCCGCCGCGTCGCGGTTGATGTTCACGTCGACATAGCGTCCGCCGGTCAGCCGCTCGGCCAGCGCGCTGCTGACGCCGGGTATGCCCTTCACGGCCTTCTCGATCTCACCGGCGATGCGGTCGATCTCCGCCAGATCGGTGCCGGCCACCTTGATGCCGACCGGACTCTTGATGCCGGTGGCCAGCATGTCGATGCGGTTGCGGATCGGCGGCACCCAGATGTTCGACAGGCCGGGCACCTTGACGATGCGGTCCAGTTCCTCGACCAGCCTGTCGCTCGTCATCCCGTCGCGCCACTCGCTCTTGGGCTTGAACTGGATCGTGGTCTCGAACATCTCCAGCGGTGCCGGGTCGGTGGCCGTCTCGGCGCGGCCGGCCTTGCCATAGACCGACGCCACCTCCGGCAGGGTCTTGATCAGCCGGTCGGTCTGCTGCAGCAGCTCGGCCGCCTTGCCGGCCGACAGGCCGGGCAGCGCGGTCGGCATGTAGAGCAGGTCGCCCTCGTCGAGCGGCGGCATGAACTCGCCCCCGATCTTCAGGATCGGCCAAGCGGTGCTGGCGAGCAGCAGCAGCGCGACGGCGATCGTCGTCTTCGGCCAGGCCAGCACGCCGTCGAGCAGCGGGCGGTAGGCGGCGATCAGCGCGCGATTCAGCGGGTTGCGCCGCTCGTCGGGGATGCGGCCGCGGATCAACCAGCCCATCAGCACCGGCACCAGCGTCACCGCCAGCCCCGCCGAGGCCGCCATCGCGTAGGTCTTGGTGTAGGCCAGCGGCGAGAAGAGGCGCCCCTCCTGCGCCTCCAGCGTGAACACCGGGACGAAGCTCAGCGTGATGATCAGCAGCGAGAAGAACAGCGCCGGGCCGACCTCGACCGCGGCGTCGCCGACCACGCGCCACTGCGCCTCGCCTTGCAGGTCTTCGCCCGGATGCTCGTGTCGCCAGGCCTCGATGTGCTTGTGCGCGTTCTCGATCATCACCACCGCCGCGTCGACCATTGCGCCGATCGCAATCGCAATGCCGCCCAGCGACATCACGTTGGCGTTGACCCCCTGGTAGTGCATGACGATGAAGCTCGCCAGGATGCCGAGCGGCAGCGTGACGATAGCCACGAAGGCCGAGCGCAGGTGGAACAGGAACACCACGCACACCAATGCGACGACGATGAACTCCTCGATCAGCTTGTGGCTCAGGTTCTCGACGGCCCGTTCGATAAGGCTGGAGCGGTCGTAGGTGGGCACGATCTCGACGCCCTTCGGCAGGCCGGCCTGCAGCGAGGCGATCTTGGCCTTGACGGCGGCAATCGTCTCCAGCGCGTTCTTGCCCGAGCGCATCACGATCACGCCGCCGGTGGCTTCGCCCTCGCCGTCGAGCTCGCCGATGCCGCGCCGCATCTCGGGCCCGACCTGGATGCGCGCCACGTCGCCCAGGCGCACGCTGACGCCGGCGTCGGTGGCATTCAGCGGGATCCGGCGGAAGTCGTCCAGCGTCGCCAGCAGGCCCGAGGCGCGCACCACGTACTCGGCCTCGCCCAGCTCCAGCACCGAGCCGCCGGCCTCCTGGTTGGCCTTGCGGATCGCGTCGATGACCGCGCCGTGCGGGATGTTGTAGGCCGCCAGTTTGTCGGGGTCGAGCAGCACTTGGTACTGGCGCACCATGCCGCCGACCGAAGCGACCTCTGCGACGTTCGGCACCGTCTTCAGCTCGTACTTGAGGAACCAGTCCTGCAGCGCGCGCAGCTGTCCAGCGTCCATGCTGCCGCTGCGGTCGACCAGCGCGTACTGGTAGATCCAGCCCACCCCTGTCGCATCCGGTCCGAGCGCCGGCTTGGCCGCGGCGGGCAGGCGCGACTGCACCTGGTTCAGGTACTCCAGCACCCGCGAGCGCGCCCAGTAGGGGTCGGTGCCGTCCTCGAACAGCACGTAGACGAAGCTGTCGCCGAAGAAGGAGTAGCCGCGCACGACCTTGGCCCCCGGAACCGACAGCATGGTCGTCGTCAGCGGGTAGGTGACCTGGTTCTCGACGATGCGTGGCGCCTGGCCCGGGTAGGTGGTGCGGATGATGACCTGCACGTCCGACAGGTCGGGCAACGCGTCGAGCGGCGCGCGCTGCACGGCCCACAGCCCCCAGGCGGTGACGAGCAGCGTCGCCAGCAGCACCAGGAAGCGGTTGACGAGCGACCAGCGGATCAGCGCGGCGATCATCGCGAGGCTCCTGCGGCTGCCGGCGCGGCCGGCGGCAGCAGCGTGAGCCGCGTCACCGTCGGCCCGTCATCGGGGTGCATGTAAAACTCGAAGTCGACCCGGTCGCCGGCCTCCAGCCCGCGCGGCCGCTGGTTCGGCGGCGGCAGCCTGAACTCCATCGTCATCGCGTCCCACTTGATGCTCGGCACCGGCCCGTGGCTGAGCGTCACGGTGTCGCGGCCCAGGGCCTCGATCAGCGCCTCACCGCGGTGGCGCTCGGCCTTGTCGGCGGCGCTCGGGGCCGGGTCCTGGTTCAGCCGCGCTTCCACGCCTTTCAGGCTCGCCTCGGAGTCGATCAGGAACTGCGACGAGACGACGACGCGCTGCCCGGCCTTCAAGCCGCGCTTGATCTCGGTCCGGCCGCCGGTCTCCAGGCCGGTCTCCACATCGACCGGCGCGAAGCGCCCCCCGTCCTCGGCCACCATCACCACCGCGCGCCGGCCGGTCTGGATCACGGCTTCGGTCGGCACCAGCAGCGCCTTCTTGGCGCGCGTGTCCATGAACTGCATCGTGACGAACAGTCCCGGCACCAGCCGGCCTTCGGGGTTGGCGAACTGCACCCTCGCCTTCAGCGTGCGCGTGGCCGGGCTCACCTCGGGCAGCAGCGCCTGCACGCTGCCGCGGAACACCGAGCCCGGGACGCCGGGGCTGCGCGCCTCGACCTGGCTGCCGGGGCGCACCAGCGCGGCCTGGCTTTCGGGCAGCTCGGCCAGCGCCCAGACACTGGCCAGGCCGTTGATGCGCGCGAGCATCATCCCGGCGCTCACCGTCATGCCCTCGCGGGCCACGAGTTCGGCCACCACGCCGCTCGACGGCGCGACGAGCGTGACGCGCGGTTGCACCGCGCCGGCCGCTTCGACGCGCGCGACCTGGGCCTCGCTCATGCCGGCCAGCAGCAGACGCTGGCGCGCCGCGGCCGCGAGGGCCGCGTCGCCCGGCGCGATGCGGCGCACGGCGAGGTATTCCTCCTGGGCCGCCACCCAGTCGGGCACGTAGAGCTCGGCGAAGGGCTGGCCGGCGCGGACGCGGTCGAGCGTCGCCCGCACATGCAGCTTCTCGAGGTAGCCCGTGGCTCGCGCCTGCACCACCGACTGGTCGCGCTCGTTCCAGGCGATGCTGCCGACCGCGCTGACCATCGCTTGCAGCGCGCCCTCTTCGACTACCGCGGTGCGCACGCCGAGGTTCTGCTGGATGCGCGGGCTCACCGTCACCGTGCCCTGGTCATCGCCGCCGGCGCCGCCGTAGACCGGCACCAGCATCATGTCCATGAAGGGCGACTTGGCCGGCGCATCGAAGCGCTTACCGGGCACCATCGGGTCGTGGTAGTAGAGGATGGGCTTGCCGGTGGCCGGGTCGACCTCGCCGGCCTTCAGACCCTGCTCGATGTGGCGCCGTGTCGCGGCCTCGCCAGCGGCGACGCTGCTGGTCGGGTCTTCCACGGGTGTCGTCGCCACGGAGGCGGCTGGACCGGACTCGGCCCTGCCCTGCATCATGCCGAACTGGTGGAGTGCGTAGCCGCCGGCGCCCAGCGCGGCCAGCACGGCCGCGGCGATCAGGATGTTGCGCAGCTTCATGGCGTGCTCCTCGGAAGGGCCTGGCCGTCGGGCCGCGGCATCAGGAAGTTCAGTTGAGCCCAGAGGCGAGCGATGTCGGCCTCGATGGACAGGCGGTCCAGATGGACCTGCAGCGCGTTGCGGCGCGCTTCGAACACGGCGGCGAGCGTGCCGCTGCCGGCTGCATAGGCGCTCAGCGCCGCAGCGGCTCGCTGCTCGGCCAGCGGCAGCAGGGCTTCGTCGTGGCGGCGCAAGCGGCGCTCGTGGCTGCGCCAGGCCCGCTGCCCGGACTGGAGATCGGCCTGGACGGCGCGCTCGGCATCCTCGCGCCGGGCCTGCGCCTCGTCGATCCGCGCGAGCGTCGCGGCGTGCTCGCGATCCTGGCGCCTCGCACGGTCCCACTGCAGCGGCACCGACAGATTGATCGAGACCATGTTCGAGTAGGCCGTGCCGCGCTGGCTGTACATCAGCTCCACGCTCCAGTCGGCCTGCCGCTCGGCGTCGGCCACCTGCGCATCGGCCACCGCAGCGGCTTCCTGCTCGCGGCGGGCCGCGATGTCGGGCAGTGCGTCGAGCGCGACGGCCCCATCCACCGCCAGCCACGCGGGGAGCACAAAAGCCGGTCGCGAGCCCAACGGCTCATTGGCCGCGTCGCCGACGTAGCGCGCCAGCCGCGCGGTCGCAACCTCGATGTCGCGCTCGGCCTCGTCGAGCCGGTCGCGCAGTCCCTCGACCTCGCTGCGCGCGGCGTACACGTCGGCCTGGCTGCCCCGGCCACTGTGGTACATCACTTCAGCCGCCTGCACCTGCTGGCCGGCCTGCGCGATCTGCCCGAGCAACTGCTCGCGCACCGACTCGGCGAAGGAGCGGTCCAGCCAGGCCAGCGCCGCGTCGCGCTGCACCGCGGCCACCGCCTGCAGGCGCTCGGCTTCGGCCAACGCCACGTCGCGCTCGGCCCGCGCGCCGCGTGCTGCACGTTTGTCGGCGCGGGTGAGTTCCTGCATCAGACCGACCGAGCGCATGGTCATGAAGTCGCGCGTGACGCTGAAGCGGTCCGGGCCGTCGATCGGCAGGTTGTTCAGGCCGAGCTTGAGGACTGGATCGGGGCGCTGTCCGGCCGCCACGGTCCGCTCCCGCGCGGCACGTACCTGGGCGGTCATCGCATCGACCTGACGAGATTGGCGGGTAGCAATGCCCACGGCGGCATCGAGGGGCAGCGCGGGAGGCGTGGCGGCGAGCGCCTGGGCGAGCGGCCACTGCAACAGCAGCGGCAGCAGCAGCGCACGGCAGACCACGAGGCGTGCGGCCGCGACCGGCAAACGAGGATTCATGGTCACTCCTGAAGATCGGACGAGGTCGGTGCGGGCATCGCCCGCACCTCAGGCCGGAACTTCAGGAGATCAAATGCGCCAGCAGCAGTGGACGACGCGGTGGTCGTCTGGCGGCGCGCGATCGAGGCGGCGCTCCTGCGCCGACCAGCGACCCTCGGCGCCCGCTTTCGCAAGCGGCACCGACACGATGAAGTAGCCCGCCATCGCTGCGGCGGGCACATGGGTGAACTGCGACGGATCGGCGGGCGGCTGCGCGGTGTCCGCCTGGCAGTGCTCGTGGCACAGGCCCGGCTGCGCGTCGTCGACCGGCTGTGCGCCCGCCATCATCTCCGCACAGGGCATGCCGGCCATGGGTTGCTGGATCTCGCCTCCGGCCTGACCCTGCGCCGGGCAGGCATAGGCCGCCGTCGCGAGCTGCGCGAACAGCAGCACCGCCATCATGGCGCCGACGACCCAGCGGCGAAGCGTGCGGTTCAAACCCATGGCGAAAGCTTAGCCCACATCGGACCCACCGGCACCGCGCGCCGCACCGGCCTCACGGCGCCCGCCCGGCGCGCGGTATGCGCAGCCGGTTCTTGCCGCCCGGCTTCGGGCTGCCGCGCCGCGGACGACGGCGATCGCGCCACACGAGGTAGGCCACGAAGCCGATCAGCAGTGCCGCACCTGCGCCACCGCCGACCAGCAGCGTCGTCAGCGTCTCGTGCGACTGCCCGGCGACGGCATGGAGTTCGTGGGCCACGACGCCTCCGCTCAGCCGCGCCCGAGGCTGGCGTGGATGTGACGACCGATCACTTCACCGCCTCGAGCTCGGTGACGGTGAACTTGCCCGACTCGTTGGCCGCCTTGAACTTCACCTTGTCGCCGGCCTGAACCTTGTCGAGCATCGCCTTGTCCTTGACCTGGAAGACCATGGTCATGCCGGGCATGTCCAGGCTCTTGATCTCGGCATGCTTGATCGTCAGCTTGCCGTTCTCCTTGTCGACCTTGCGGATCTCGCCGTCGGTCATCTCGGTGGCGGCATCGGCGGCCTTGGCACCATGCGAGCCATGCGAGCCGTGGTCGTTCGCGGCCAGTGCCGGCAGCGAAGCCGCCGATGCGGCGAAGGCGATGGCGGCGATCAGGGTGTGCAGTTGGGTCTTCATGAAAGCTCCTTCATCGATAGGATTGGTAAGGGGTGACGCGGCCGTCCTTGCGGACAAGCAGCACGTCGTAGGGGTCCTGGTGACCGCCGTACTCGGGGCCGTCCATGCCCGGCGAGCCACGCGGCATCGCCGGCACCGCCAGACCGACGGCGTCGGGGCGTTCCTTCAGCAGCCGCTTGATCTCGCGAGCCGGCACATGCCCCTCGATCGCGTAGCCGCCCACCTGGGCGGTGTGGCAGGACCCGTAGGCCACCGGTATGCCCAGGCGCGCCCGCGCATCGGTGTTGCCGATGTCGTGCGAGCGGACCTCGAAGCCATGGGCCTCGAGATACCGGACCCAGTCCTTGCAGCAGCCGCAGGTCGGGCTCTTCCACACCGTCACCAGCGCCCCGGGGCCCTGCGCCGCGGCCACCGGCGACAGCAACTGCAGGACGGCCACCGAGGCGGCTGCGAGCATCAGACGGCGCCGCCGCTTCATCGCGCCGCCACCACGATCTTGCCCACCATGCCGGCCTGGTAGTGGCCGGCGATCAGGCACGCGAAGTCGAACTCGCCCGCGCGGTTGAAGGTCCAGACGATCTCGCCGGTCTTGCCCGGGGCAACGTGGGCCATGTAGGGCGCGTCGTGCTCCATGGTCGGAAACTTCATCATCAGCGCGGCATGCTCGTCGTTCTCGGCCTTCGTGCCGATCACGAACTCGTGCATCACCTGGCCGTCGTTGCGGACGACGAAGCGGACCGTCTCGCCCTGCTTGACCTCGAGCCGATCGGGGCTGAAGCGCATGCTGTCCAGCATCTTGACCTCGACGGTCCGCTTGGCGGCCTTGGCATCGCCGGCGATGCCCCAGTCCTTCTGTTCCTTGATGACGGCCGCGGGCTTCTTGGCATGGTCGGCATCGCCATGGGCATGGGCAACGCCGGAGGCGGCGAGCAGCGCCGCGAGCAGCAGGGTCTTGATGTTCGGCATGGAGGTCCTCTTGGGGTGGATGGGTCGCGATGGCAAGTTCAATGGCCGGCATGGCCGCCGCCGCCGCCGCGTACCGGCTTGCGGACCTGGACTTCGATGTCGGTGGCCGGCATGTTCTTCGCAGGCATCGCACCCGCGCTCTCGGCCTTGAAGCGCGCTGGCTCGGCCAGCGCGCCGGTCCATTCGTAGGCAACCGTGCCGGGCGGGTGCTTGAACCAGCCCGGATTCTTGTAGTCGCCCGGCTTCTGGTCCTTGCGCACCTTGACCATCGTGAACATGCCGCCCATCTCGACCGAGCCGAAGGGACCGTCGCCGGTCATCATCGGCGCGGTGTTGTCGGGCAGCGGCATCGTCATCTCGGCCATGTCGGCCATGCCGCGCTCGGCCATCACCATGTAGTCGGGCACCAGCTTCGTGATCTGCTTGACGACCTGGCGATGGTCCACGCCGATCATGGTCGGCACGTCGTGCCCCATCGCGTTCATCGTGTGGTGGCTCTTGTGGCAGTGGAAGGCCCAGTCGCCCTCCTCGTCGGCCAGGAACTCGATCTGGCGCATCTGGCCGACGGCCACGTCGGTGGTCACCTCGTACCAGCGCGTGCTCTTGGGCGTCGGGCCGCCATCCGTCCCCGTCACGAGGAATTCGTGGCCGTGCAGGTGGATCGGATGATTGGTCATCGTGAGATTCCCGATGCGGATGCGCACCTTGTCGTTCTTGCGGACGTTCAAGGTATCGATCCCCGGAAACACTCGGCTGTTCCACGACCAGAGGTTGAAGTCCAGCATCGTCATGATCTTGGGCGTGTAGGCGCCGGGATCGATGTCGTAGGCGTTGAGCAGGAACACGAAGTCGCGGTCGACCTCGTCGATCAGCGGGTGCTTCTGCTTGGGATGCGTGATCCAGAAGCCCATCATGCCCATCGCCATCTGCACCATCTCATCGGCATGCGGGTGGTACATGAAGGTGCCGGGGCGGCGCGCCACGAACTCGTAGACGAAGGTCTTGCCCGAGGGAATGGCCGGCTGATTCAGCCCGGCCACGCCGTCCATGCCGTTGGGCAGGCGCTGGCCGTGCCAGTGGATGCTGGTGTGCTCGGGCAGCTTGTTGGTGACGAAGATGCGCACGCGGTCGCCCTCGACAACTTCGATCGTCGGCCCCGGGCTCTGGCCGTTGTAGCCCCACAGGTGGGCCTTGAAGCCGGGCGACATCTCGCGCACCACCGGCTCGGCGACCAGGTGGAACTCCTTGACGCCGTTGTTCATGCGCCAGGGCAGCGTCCAGCCGTTGAGCGTGACGACCGGGT